>Ga0209606_1000159_pt1:20000-114179 | contig 114179 bp, 91 predicted proteins | sample AD_UKC057_MetaG_FD_184412 | JGI IMG/M metagenome (GOLD analysis project Ga0209606, IMG submission 184412) | Active sludge microbial communities of municipal wastewater-treating anaerobic digesters from USA - AD_UKC057_MetaG (SPAdes) (version 2) | ecosystem: Engineered > Bioreactor...
AATTGACAGGCACGCTAAACCTGGTTTTCAAAGATCAACCCATTTCGACTGCCCCTGCGGGCAATTTTTGATGCTATCAAAGTGATGATATCTTGTCAAGACCCAAAGTGTTCCTGTTTCAAGAAACACATTTCGTGTGGGTCTTTACAGGTGGTCGGAATCGGGTCTCTAAAGATCGTGTCCCAGCGGACAGGGGTGTATTATAGAGAGCTAAAACCAGAATGCAAGCTTTTTTTTCATTTTTTTTCGAGCAGCCGGCGGCCGTCCAGAAACCACCGGCCGGCGAGGATCTTCGCGATCGCTTCGGCGTAGAGCCGGTGCTCCTCGACGAGGATCCGCGCCGCCAGCGTCTCCTCGGTGTCGTCGTCGCGCACCGGCACGACGGCCTGCGCGACGATGGGGCCGCTGTCCACGCCCTCGTCCACGAAGTGGACCGTGCAGCCGCTGAAGCGCACGCCGTGCGCCAGCGCCTGCCGCTGCGCGTGCAGGCCGGGGAAGGCCGGCAGCAGCGACGGATGGATGTTGAGGATGCGCTGCGGAAAGCGCCGGATGAAGCCGGGGCCCAGCACCCGCATGAAGCCCGCGAGGCACACCAGCTCCACGGCCTGCGCCTCGAGCACGCGCGCGATCGCGTCTTCGAACTCGCTTTTGGTCCGGCCCGCGCGCTCCACGCAGAATGCCGGCAGACCCAGCTCCCGCGCCCGCGCCAGTCCCGGCGCGTCGGGCTGGTCCGACACCACGCCGGCGATCTCCGCGTCCAGCCGGCCTGCGGCGATGTGTCCGTGAATGGCCAGAAAATTTGAGCCTCGTCCCGAGAGCAGGATGCCCAGCCGCCTCATCGCAGGACCACCCCGCCGGCGCCGGCCACCACCGCGCCGATGCGGTGGACCGCGCCCTCCGCCCCGCGCAGCATCGCCTCGACCTCGTCGGCGGCGTCCGGCGCCACGATGACCGCCATGCCGATGCCCATGTTGAATACGCGGAACATCTCCGCCTCGGCCACGCGCCCCTCGCGGGCCATGAAGGTGAAGACCGGCGGCACCGGCCACGTGCCGCGGCGGATCTCGACGCCGCAGCCGGCGGGGAGGATGCGCGGGATGTTCTCCAGCAGGCCGCCGCCGGTGATGTGCGCCAGCGCCCGCACCAGGCCCCGCTCGAGGCAGGGTCCGAGCGATTTCAGGTAGCCCTTGTGCGGCCGCAGCAGCACCTCGCCCACCGAACCGCCCAGCTCCTCGACGGGCGTCTCGGGCCAGAGCCCCAGGTGATCGAAGAAAATTTTCCGCGCCAGCGAATAGCCGTTCGTGTGCAGGCCGGCCGACGGCAGGCCCAGCACGACGTCGCCGGGGCGCACCGCCGAGCCGTCCAGGATCCGCCCGCGCTCCACGACGCCCACGATGAAGCCGGCCAGGTCGTACTCGCCCGCATCGTAGAAGTCGGGCATCTCGGCGGTCTCCCCGCCGATGAGGGCGCAGCCGAACTCGCGGCAGCCGCGGACCAGTCCGTCCACCACCTGGGTCACCACCTCGGGTTGCAGGACCCCGGTGGCGATGTAGTCGAGGAAGAACAGCGGCCGCGCCCCCTGGACCAGGATGTCGTTCACGCAGTGGGCCACCAGATCGTAGCCCACCGTGTGGTGGACGCCGGTCTGAAACGCGATCTTCAGCTTCGTGCCCACGCCGTCGGCGCTCGCCACCAGCACCGGCTCCCGCTCGGCGCCCGCGTCCAGCCGGAAGAGGCCGCCGAAGAGGCCGAGCTCGCTCAGCACCTGCGGATTGAACGTGGTGCGCACCAGCTCCCGGATCCGCCGCTTGGCCTGGTTGCCGGCGTCGATGTTCACGCCGGACGCGGCGTAGGAAAGTCCGTCGGAATTGTTCATGCCGTCCTCACCCGATCGGTTTGCCGGCGGAACGGCCGGCGCGTGCTCCCATTGTAACCCGGCCGCCCGCCCCCGCGCAACGCCGCCGCCCCTCGGGGCGTCTTTCCGATTGATTCATCCGCCCGGCCTCATTAGAATAGCTGATCGATCGAAGGAGCCAATCCATGTCCAGCCTGCTGATCCGCGACGGCGTCCTGGTGGATCCGGCCGCCGGCCTCGAGCGCCCCGGGCACCTGCTGGTGCGCGACGGGGTGATCGCCGCGATCGATCCGCGCGGCGCCGCCGCCGACCGTGTCGTCGACGCCGCCGGCGCGCTCGTCCTCCCCGGCTTCGTGGACATGCACGTCCACCTGCGCGAACCGGGCTTCGAACACAAGGAGACCATCGCCACCGGCCTGCTGGCCGCCGTCCGCGGCGGGTTCACCGCCGTGGCGCCCATGCCCAACACGCAGCCCGTCTGCGACTCGCCCCAGGTGTACAAGCTGGTGCTGGACCGCGCCGCCGCCGTCCGCCTCGCGCACGTGCACCCCATCGCCGCCATCACCACCGGGAGCCGCGGCACGGAGCTGGCCGACCTGGCCCGGCTGGCGGCGCTCGGCTGCCGCGCCTTCTCCAACGACGGGCAGCCGGTCGAGGACGCGGCCACCATGCTCCGGGCGATGGAGGTCGTGCGGCGCCTCGGCGGGGTCGTCATCGACCACTGCGAGGACAAGACCCTGTCGCGGGGCGGCGCCATGCACGCCGGCCCCGAGGCCGAGCGGTGGGGCGTCACCGGCCAGAGCCCGCTGGCCGAGGAGGTGCACATCGCCCGCGACGTGCTCCTGGCCGAGGCGGCCGACTGCCGCCTGCACATCGCCCACCTGTCCACGGCCCGCGGCCTGGAGCTGGTGCGCTGGGCGCGGCGGCGGGGCGTGGCCGTGACGGCGGAGGCGGCGCCGCACCACTTCTGCCTCTCCACCGCCGACATGCCGGGCCCCGATCCGAACTACAAGATGAACCCGCCGCTCCGGCCGCCGGCCGACCGCGACGCCCTGGTCGGCGGACTGGCCGCCGGCGACATCGACGTCATCGCCACCGACCACGCCCCCCACGCCGACGCCGAGAAGGCCCGCGGCTTCCAGGACGCGCCCCCGGGCGTGATCGGCCTCGAGACCGCCGTCCCCCTGATCATGGACCGGCTCTACCACACCGGCCGGATGGGCATCGGCCAGATCGCCCTGGCCTGCGCCGTCCTGCCGGCCCGGATCCTGGGCGCGCCGGCGCGCTCGCTCCAGCCGGGCGCCGCCGCGCATCTGACCCTGATCGACCCCGACCGGCCGACGGTCATCGCCCGGGACGGGTTCGCCTCCCGGTCCCGCAACACGCCCTTCGAGGGCTGGCGGCTGCGGGGCGCCGTGCGGGCCACCATCGTCGACGGCGAGGTCCGCTATCATATTAATTGAAACCCGGGTGCGCCAGACCCGTAGAATGGGTTGAGTCGAGAGCGACATGCAGGAGTTCGAGCAGCACGCGATCAATCGTGTCCTCAACGGCGACAGCTCGGCTTATGAGGACCTGGTCAAGCGGTACGAGAAATCGATCGTCAACTACATCTACCGCTACATCATCAACTACGAAGAGGCTCTCGACATCGCCCAGGAGGTCTTTGTCAAGGCGTACTACGCGCTGGACTCGTATAACAACGCGTTTCGCTTCTCGACCTGGCTGTACCGGATCGCCCGGAACACCGCCATCGACTGGCTTCGCAAGAAGCAGTTGAACACCCGCTCTTTGGATGAATCCAGGACCTACAAGGACAAGGACGTGGCGCTGCAGGTCCCGACCGAGGACGACACCCCCGAGCAGATGATCTGCAACCGGGAGTTCATCCGATTGTTCAACGATGCGGTCGAGACGCTCCCGGCCGAGTACCGCGAGGTGATCACGCTGCGCCACATCAACCACTGTTCGTACCTGGAGATCGCCGATATCTGCGATATCCCGATCGGCACCGTCAAGAACCGGATCTTCCGGGGGCGGGAGCTGATCCGCAAGAAACTGGAGGGCAAGGTCCTATGAACCCGGTCTGCTCGGAACTGAACATCGTCCTTTATATTGAACGGGAGCTCCCCGAGGCGGAGATGCTGCGCACGGAGCAGCACCTGGCCCGCTGCGCGGCGTGCCGCCGGCTCCTGCGCGAGCACCGGCTGGTGCGGCTGACGCTGATCCGCGCCTCCGAGGTGGGGGTGCCCGCCGAGTTCACCGCCCGGGTCATGGCCGAGCTCCCCTCGCCGTTCCACCGCTTCCTGACCACGGCCCGGGAGAAGATCCTCGTGGCCGCCGCCGCGATCACGCTGACGGTCGCCGGCGTCTTCTCCTACCTGGCCGGACAGACCGCGCCAAACCTGGGCGGGCTGATGTCGCTCCCGTGGTGGAACCGGATCTTCGCCCAGAGCTTCAGCCTGCTGGCCGACTCCTTCCTGCTCGTGCTGTACCTGACCCGGTTCGCGCTCTCGGTCCTGCTGTTCCTCGCCGAGGGATTCGTCTTCGGCCTGGAGGCGCTGGGCCGGCTGCTCCTGTTCTCGCCCCAGGGTCTCGGGCTCTTCCTCGCCGTGCTGGTGGTGTTCGGCTTGACGGCCGGCTGGACGTTCTGGCTGCATCGGCCGCGCACTCTGAAGTCCGTCGCGGTGGGGCGCCAATGACGGTGCGCCGCCTCTGCCTCACGCTGGCCGCCCTCCTGCTGTTCGCCGCCGCCGCCGGCGCCGCGGACGCGCCGGCGCCCATCACCGTCCCGGCGGGCGAGACCGCACCGGACATCATCGTCTCCTTCTCCACGCCCGTGGTCATCAACGGCACCGCCGCCGACGGCGTCTTCGTCGCCGGCGCCGACCTCACTATCAACGGCACCATCTCGGGCGACGTGGCGGTGATGGGCGGCCGCCTCGTCATCCCGGCCGGCGGCACCGTGCGGGGCAAGGTGTTCCTGGTGGGCAGCACGTCCGCGGTCGATCCGTCCTGCAAGATCGAGGGGAAGATCTTCACCATGCCGTTCCTCGGCGGGGAAGCCCAGGCCATGTTCTCCAACCCGGCGGGCTACCTGCTGTCGGTCCAGTACGACTTCGGCTTCATCGCCAAGCGGGTGTTCTTCCTCCTGTTCTGGTTTCTGCTCGCCATCACCCTGGCCAAGCTGTTCCCGGCCCACGTGAGCTTCGCCATCACCCGCCTCAAGACCGACCCGGGCTACACCGCCGGGCTGGGCGTGGTCACCATCGCCGGCGGCGCCGTGCTGCTGATGGTGGCGCTGGCGCTGTCCGTGATCTTCATCGGGATCCCCATCGTGGTGCTCCTGCTGCTGGGCCTGTTCGCCGCCTGGGCCTTCGGCATGGTGATCCTGTTCTACGCGGCGGGCGACAAGCTCCTGCGGCTGCTGCGCCGCACCGCCCCGTCGCCGCTGGCGTCGCTGGTGACGGCGACGCTGCTCTGGACGGCGATCAAGTTCCTGCCGGGCCTGTCGCTGGTGGTGAGCCTGGCGGCGCTCGTGTTCAGCCTCGGGATCACCGTGGCCACGCGCTTCGGCACGGGCGTGCCGTGGTTCCGCCGCCACCGCAAGCCGGTCGCCCGCCCCGCCGGCGCCCGGCCGGCCTGACCGCCATGCCGCATCCGCGCATCCTCGTTCCCCTGCGCCAGAACCTGGGTTCGGACGACCTCTATCTCGGCCGCGATTACGCCGCGGCGCTCCACGCGGCGGGGCTCGATCCCGTGTACGTCCCCCTCATCCCCGATCCGGCATATTTGAACCGTCTGGCCGGCGCCGCGGAGGGCATCCTGCTCTCGGGGTCCAACTCCGACGTGGACCCCGCCCGGTACGGCGAGGCGCCCGCGCCGGGGCTGGGCCCGGTGCAACCGCTCCGCGACGCCACCGACCGGATCCTGCTGGAGGCGGCGCGGCGCGAGCGGTTGCCGCTGCTGGCTATCTGCTACGGCGTCCAGGCGCTGAACGTCTACTGCGGCGGCAGCCTCCACCAGGACCTCGCCGGCGCCGGCTTCACCGCCGTGGATCACCGCCGCCCGGCGCCGGGCACGTGGGCGCACCACCCGGTGCGGGTCGCCGGCGCGATCCCCGGCCTCGACGGATTCCCGCCGGGCGAGTATCGGGTGAACAGCTCCCACCATCAGGCCATCAAGCGCCTCGGCGACGGACTGACGGCGTTCGCCTGGTCGCCCGACGGCCTCGTCGAGGGCGTCCACGGCGACCCGGCCGGACCGTTCCTCGTGGGCGTCCAGTGGCACCCCGAGTCGTGCTGGCGCGACGACCCGCTCTCCGCCGAGCTCTTCCGCCGCTTCCATTCCGCCTGCGTCGACCAGGCGAGGCTCGAGGCTCGAGGCTAGAGACTCGTTCCCGTCTCAAAATCGTGCTCGTAATTCGTAATCGTAATCGTACTCGTAATCGTGATCGTAATCGAGTCTCGGGGTTCGGGGTTCGGGGTTCGGGGTTCGGGGCTCGGTGCTCGGGGTTCGGGGTTCGGGGTTTGGGGCTCGGGGCTAGTTCAGCGGTGCGAGCACGATTACTCAGTTACTCCAGCATCTCTGCCAATTTTTGGCAGGACTTTATTAACTGAAGCCATGAGTAAGATCAAGCAGCCGGCAGGCGGGAGGTACCGCTCGCGGCACCTCCATTTTGCCTGCCGCTCAATGGTGCCTCACGAAAATGGTGGATCGGTGAATCGGGAGACGGCAGACGGGCGACGGAGATGGGAGACGGGAGATGTGGATGGGAGACGGGAAACGGGAAAAAGATCGACAACCATCAACGATCAACTATCAACAATCGACCATCCCAGAACCTGTGAGCTTGCGAACCTGGAACCGGCGAACATTCCAACATTCAAACCTTCAAACGGCGCGAGTACGAGCACGATTACGATGACGATCACGATTACGAATTACGATTACGAATTACGATTACGAACAACGAGCACGAACCATCAACCATCAACTATCAACCATCAACCGTTTCTCGGGCCGAAGATCGCCGTGCCCACGCGGACGTACGTCGCCCCTTCGGCGATGGCCGCCTCGAAGTCGTTCGTCATGCCCATGGACAGCTCCTCCAGCCGCGCCGCCCCCCGGCAGCGTCCCGCCCACGCGTCGCGCAGCCGGCGCAGCTCCCGGAAGTAGGGCCGCACCGCCTCCGGGTCGTCGAGGAACGGCGGCACCGCCATGAGCCCCTCGACGCGCACGTGCGCCAACTCGCCCGCCGCCTCGACGAGCGCGGGGAGCGCCTCGGGACGGCAGCCCGACTTGGCGGCTTCACCGGCCACATTCACTTCGATCAGGACGGGCAGCGTGCGCCCCGTCTCGCGGCAGCACGTCTCGAGGCGGTGCAGGAGCGCGACGCTGTCCACCGAGTGGATCATCGCGAACAGCTCCACCGCCCGCCGCGCCTTGTTCCCCTGCAGGTGGCCCACCAGGTGCCAGGTGAAGGCGCCGCCGGCGGCGAGCGCCGGGATCTTCTCCGCCGCCTCCTGGACGCGGTTCTCGCCGAGGATCACCGGGCCCAGCGCCGCGAGCTCGCGGATGGCATCGGCGGCGACGGTCTTCGACACCGCCACCAGCCGCACCGACTCCGGCGCGCGCCCCGCGGCGCGGGCCGCCCGGGCGATTCGTTCCATCACGTCCCGGTACCGTTCGCAGAGTGTGCTCACGCGGCGCCTCCCCGCTGTCATCCTTCGGCCTCGATTATAGGGCCGCACTTGCCGCGGTGTAAAGGCGGCGTCCCGGACCGGGCGCAAAGTGTGCTAAGATGGCCGGCGCGAGAGGGAAGCGCCGATGGCTGCACCGACACCGGGACATTTCATCACGTTCGAGGGCGTGGAGGGCTGCGGGAAGACCACCCAGATCCTCCGCCTGGCCGACCGGCTGCGGGCGCGCGGCGTCCCCGTAACCCTCACCCGCGAACCCGGCGGCACCCCGTTCGGCCAGGCCGTGCGCCGCGTGCTGCTGGACCCGGTCGGGCCGCCCCGCGAGCCGGCCGGCGAGCTGCTCCTGTACCTGGCCGACCGCTGCCAGGACCTGGCCCAGTGCATCCGCCCCGCCCTGGCCGCCGGGCAGGTGGTGCTCTGCGACCGCTACCACGACGCCACGCTCGCCTACCAGGGCGCCGCCCGCGGCATCGCCCGCGCCGTCATCGACCGCCTGGCCGCCGCGCTGGACATCCTGACCCCGGATCTCACGTTCCTCCTCGACATCGATCCGGAGCGGTCGCTGGCGCGCGCCATCGCCCGCAACGCCGCCACCGCCGAGGGCGCCGCCGAAAGCCGCTTCGAGGGCGAGGCGCTGGCGTTCCACCGCGCCGTCCGCGCCGGCTATCTCGAACTGGCGCGCCGCGAGCCGGCGCGGTTCGCCGTCATCGACGCCGACCGCGCGCCCGACCCCATCTTCGCCGACATCGCCGCCCGCGCCGACGCCCTGCTGGCCGGCCGGCGCCGGGAGGGCTGAGCCGTGCCCCCGTTCATGGGCAACGCCGCCATCGGCCGCCTCCTGGCCGAGTGCCGCCGGCGCGACACCCTGCACCACGCCTACACCTTCGCCGGCCCCGACGGCGTCGGCAAGAAGCGCCTCGCGCTCCAGCTGGCCAAGAGCCTGAACTGCGCCGCCGCGCCGGCCGGGCTCGACGCCTGCGACGCCTGCGTCTCCTGCCGCAAGGTGGACTCCGGCAGCCACCCCGACGTCCAGGTCATCGCCCCCGAGACGAAGGTGTTCAAGATCGACCAGGTCCGGGCGCTGATCCAGGAGATCTACTACCTCCCCTTCGAGGGACGGCGCCGCGTCTTCATCCTCGACGACGCCGACCGGATGAACGAGGAGGCGGCCAACTCGCTGCTCAAGACCCTCGAGGAGCCGCCCGAGAGCAGCAGCCTGATCCTCATCACGGCCAACCTCTACGCGCTGCTCCCCACCATCCGCTCCCGCACCCAGGTGCTCAAGTTCCAGCCCATCCCGGTGCGCGAGTTGGAGGCGTACCTCCGCGAGCACGCCGGGCTGCCGGCGCTCCAGGCCGCCGCCGCCGCGCGCCTGAGCGGCGGGAGCGTGGGGCTGGCCCTGTCGTTGGACATGGAGGCGGTCGCAGCCATGCAGGAGTCCGCCTTCGAGCTCCTCACCGTCATGGCCCATCCCAACGACGCCGCGCTCTTCAAGCACCTGGCGGACGCCTTCCCTCCGAACAAGAGCCCGGAGCTCATGCTCCAGATTCTGATTTCCATTCTGCGCGATTTGGTTATAATGGACTTTTTTCAGGACCGGGACCACGTGATGCACAACGACCGGATGGAGACCTTGAAAACCCTGCGCGCCTCATTCAGCCCCCCCGTCGTGGAGTACCTCCTGCGCGAGGTCGAGGAACTCTACCGGAAGCGCCACCTCAACCTGCGGCTGGACACCTATATCCAGAACGCCATCCTGCGGACCCGGGCCTTGCTGCTCCGGAGAATCGAGGCATGACCCAACTGGTCCACGTCCGGATCGAGGACTGCTGCCGGACCGATCCATATCTCAGCGACGAGCTCACCCTGCTCAAGGGCGACGCCTGCATCGTCCAGACCGAGCGCGGCACCGAGCTCGGCACCGTCGTCCACGTCCAGCCCGTCGACGCGCCGCCCGCCGGCGTCAACGGCCAGCGCCGCATCCTCCGCAAGGCCGACCCGCGCGACGTCGCCCAGTTCGGCAAGAAGCGCGCCCGCGAGGAGCGCGCCCGCGAGGCGTGCGTCCGGCTCATCGAGAAGCACAAGCTCGTCATGAAGCTGATCCGGGTGGAGTACATCCTCGACGGCTCCAAGGTGGTGTTCTACTACACCGCCGACGGCCGGGTGGATTTCCGCGCCCTGGTCAAGGACCTGGCCTCCCAGCTCAAGACCCGCATCGAGATGCGCCAGATCGGCGTCCGCGACGAGGCCAAGCTCCTGGGCGGCGTCGGTTGCTGCGGCCTGCCGCTGTGCTGCCACACCTGGATCCAGAAGTTCTACCCGGTCTCCATCAAGGTGGCCAAGCAGCAGTGCCTCAACCTGAACCCGTCGCGCCTGTCGGGCGTCTGCGGCCGGCTCATGTGCTGCCTGATGTACGAGAAGGACAAGGCCGGGCGCGCCGACGCACCCGCCGCCGGCGTCCCCGCCGACGCCGCCGACGCCGGCGAGAACGGCTCCGATCATGGCGCCGACAACGGTGCCGACAACGGCGCCGAGACCTGGACGGAAACCCCGCCGGACGACCACTCCTTCTGAACGCCGCACCCATGTTTTTACTTGAGTTTTCACGACCGATAGTCTAATATTCAGCCAAATCGAAGCATCTTCCGCCGGAATTTGACACCATCAGATTTGGCTTGGAAACCGATCGCTTCAGGACGGAAAACCAGGAGGCACCATGGTCAATCGAAAGCTGATCCGGCCTTCCATTTCTGAAATGTCGCCCTCCACGCCGAAGTTCCACGGCCCGGGTTACAAGCGCGTGCCGCCCGACCAGACCCACGCCGAGAATTTTTATTACGTTAAGCAGATGAACAACAAGACGCCGATGGTCGTCCGCCTGACCAACGGCGAAGACCTCCAGGGCTACATCGAGTGGTACGACCGGGACTGCATCAAGTTCAACCGCGAGGGCGCCCCGAACCTGCTCATCTACAAGACGAGCATCCTCTACATGTACAAGCAGGGCGAGGACACGGGCGACGACGAGGGCAGCCGGCGTCCGCGCCACCGCCGCTATCCGGACCGGGACGACCGGGCCGACAACGGACTCCCGGACGGCAACCGCGACTAGCCCCCTGCCATGGCGCCACCGCGGACCATCGCCATCACCATGGGTGACCCCGCCGGCATCGGCGCGGAGGTCGTGCTGAAGGCGCTGCGCGAGCGCGCGCCCGATCCGCCCGCCGCGTTCTACGTCTTCGGCGACGGCAACGCGCTCATGGAGCACTGCCGGGCGCTGGGCCTGCCGTTCGAGCTGCCGGTCATCCCGCTGGAGGCGTTCCGGCGGCAGGCGCCGGGCGAGACGTGCCTGGTGGACTTCGCCAACGTCCACGGCCGGCTCCAGTTCGGCGTCGAGCGGAGCGACTACGGGCGGGCGTCCATGGAGTACATCGAGGAGGCGGTGTTCGGCTGCATGTCCGGCCGCCTCGACGCGCTGATCACCGCCCCCATCAACAAGAAATCCATCCACCTGGCCGGGTACGACGTCCCCGGCCACACCGAGTTCCTGGCCGCGCTCACGCACGCGCCGCGCGTCGTCATGTCGTTCCACGCCTGCAATTTCTGGTGCGTGCTCACGAGCACCCACGTGCCGCTGGCCGACGCGGTGGAGCTGGTGAAGAAACAGCGGATCGTGGACACCATCGAGCTCGCCCACCGCGAGCTGGCGCCGTACGTCGCCGAGCCGGCCATCGCGGTGGCGTCGCTCAACCCCCACGGCGCCGAGGGGGGGCTGTTCGGCATGGAGGAGGGGCTGGAGATCATCCCGGCCGTGGCCGAGTGCGCCGCCCGGGGCCTGCCGGTGAAGGGCCCCTTCCCCGCCGACACGGTCTACCTGCGCGCGCTCCAGGGCGACTTCAACATCGTGGTGAACCACTACCACGACCAGGGCATGATCCCGGTGAAGCTCCTCTCCTTCGGCAAGGCGGTGAACGTGACCCTGGGCCTGCCGTTCCTGCGCGCCTCGGTGGACCACGGCACGGCCTTCGACATCGCCGGCCGCGGCGTCGCCTCCCCCGAGAGCATGCTCGAGGCCTGCCGCCTCACCCTGGAGCTCCTCGACCACCGCGGCCCGGGGAAAGTTGATGGTTGATCGTTGATCGTCGATGGTTAAGAGTTGCGGGTTGAGAGTTGAGGATTCGTGCTCGTAATTCGTAATCGTCATCGTAATCGTCATCGTAATCGTAATTCGTAATCGTGATCGTATTCGAGGCTCGAGACTCGAGGCTCGAGGCTCGTTCCCGCCATGCGGACATCGGACGTCGGACTTCGTGCTCGTAATTCGTAATCGTCATCGTAATCGTAATTCGTAATCGTGATCGTATTCGAGGCTCGAGGCTCGAGACTCGAGGCTCGTTCCCGCCATGCGGACATCGGACGTCGGACTTCGTGCTCGTAATTCGTAATCGTCATCGTAATCGTAATTCGTAATCGTGCTCGTCATCGGGTCTCGCGGTTCGGGATTCGCGGTTCGGGATTCGGGGTCCGTTCCCAACCCTCAACTTTCAACCCTCAACCCTTAACCCTCAACTTTCAACCCTCAACCCTCAACGCTTTCTTTGTGCCCTTCGTGCCTCCGTGGTGACTCTTCTCTTCTCTCCGCTTCGCCCCTCGGCTTTCCATTGACAAAAAGAATCGCTTGGCGTCTTGGCGCCTTCGCGAGCCATTTCTCCCTCCGCGCCCTCTGCGTACTCTGTGGTGAATCTCCCCCTGCCGGCGGTCGGCCAATTGGATGCGCATCAACCTGTCAATTCTGATCACTGGACTCAAGCGCAAGATCCGGTGACAGGCGATCCTGTCGCATTTGCAGCGTGTCTTCCATCTCCCCTTGCGACAGGATCCGGTAACCGTCCGGCCCGCCGGCGGAGGCCGCCTGCAGCGCGTCGATGACCCGGCTCAGACCGCCGGGAGTGAGCCCCATCTCCTCCCAGGCATCCTCATCCCAGATCACCAGCTGCCAGCCGTTGTCCAGGGTGATCCAGTCCAGATCCAGGTCTTCCGCTTCCCCTGTCCCTGTCTTTTCCACGCTCAGCTCTTCCGCTGCCGGCAGTGATTCTTCTTTCACCACACCGTCTCTGTTTGTGCGACGCATCGTCCACCTCAAAAATTCAAAAAACAGGCTGCCGCTCCCCCCTTGCCGCCGGCCCCGTTCCCTGCGCGCGTGTCACTTCAAACTCGAGACCGGCCCCTGAGCGGCAGCCCGCATCACTGCCCATGATGCCGCCCGGCGGGGCGCCGGATCCCGTGCGCCCTCAGGCGGCCATCGACTCGCGGTCGACGGCCACTGTACGTCCCGGTCGTTCCGTGGCGCGGAACGGAAAACGACTTTCCCCTGGGCGGTTTAGTCATATTCTGGGAATTGAGTTGATTGGAGTTTAACGATTTAAAGATTTAAAGGTTTAAAGGTTCGAAAGTCCGAAGATGGACAGGACCAGTCGATCCGGATCGAACGACCTTCCAACCTTCAAACACTCAAACATTTCCTCGCAATCGAAACCTTCAACCTATTCCCTGATCCGCAACAGGCTCAGCCCCCGCAGATGCCGGATCAGCGCCTGGCGGATGGCCTCGGCCTGGCCGGGATCCAGAACCTCCAGCTGAAACGATTGTACGTTCCCCTTTTTCCCCTGGTCGTAGCACTTGCCCTCGATGATCCCGGATGTCTTCGACGCGAACAGCTCGACCCGACAGCGGTCCTCGGTGTGACCCCAGTCGAAGGGCCCGAAGTGGATCCGCCGGATCCCTGGGACGCAGGTGATTTCCTGGAAGATGCCTCGCACCGGCTGGGGGATGTCCTCCAGTTTCTGAACGTGGACGCCCCAGATGGTGGTGTGCGCTTTGCCCGCTTCCACCAGCACCTGCAGGGGCGCGGGGCTCAGTGGCACGGCCTTGCCCACGGACGCCAGGTCTCGCTCCAGCGGGCTCATCTTCGCCTTTCGGTTGTAGCTCTCCCAGGCCCGGCGGATCCCGGCGAACTCCTCGCCCCGCAAAGGATCGGCCTCGAGCAGGGCCAGCACGTCCCAGACCGCCTCCTTGATCGCCGAGGTGGTCACCCGCCCGCTCACGGCTTGCCCGCCTTCCAGCAGGCGCTCGATCACCAGGGGCACCACCTTGGCCGGCACGATCAGGTCGTCCTTGCCGGCCGTGTGGCAGGCCTTGCGGATGGAGGCGGCCAGGGTCTCACGGCTGAATTCCTCATCGGGACGCCCCTGGCGCTTGATCACGGTGCGGATGGCGCCCTGCTGTTCCAGCAGCGCCTTGATCTGCCGGAGTGCGTCGTCCAACTTCTCGCTCACCACGTCGGCATAAAAGGCCAGAATGCGATTGCCGATGTGGTTCGGGTCCACGATGGCCACGAGCTTCCCTTCCCGCTTAGCGTGGACGATCCCGATGGCCGTGCCCACCGACTCGCGCCACATATTGGCCAGCACCGCGTCGCAACTGCGGATGGCCTGCTGATCGCGGCGGATGATCTCGTAGCCGGCCTCGGCGGTGGTCTGCACCGCCACGATGGTGTCGTTCGGGTCGACGAAATCGAACCGGTCGCCCCACTTGTCGCGCACCCGCCGCCGCCAGTGGCTGCGCTGCGCCTCGTTGCAGCCGTGGATGGGTCCGGCCAGATACACGCGGAACCGTTTCACCTTCGGCGTCTTGCTCATGGCGCCTCACCCCCGCCGCCTCTCGCCGCCCCGCCGGTCCATCTCCTCGAACATCCGGTCCAGTTTCTCGCACATCTCGCCCCCCCGTCTGAATCATTCGGTCATCGGACATTGGACATCGGACTTCGGACTTCGGGCCTCGAAGTCGCCGGTTCGCCGCTTCGCCGGCTCGCCGGTTTGCCTCCCCTCGTCCTTCCATTGACAAAAAGCATCGCTTGGTGCCTTCGTGCGCCTCACGGCAGGCGCCGCAGGAAATTCCCGATACGGCACAGGATCCATCCCAGCACCAAGTACCACATCCAGATCTCCCGGTCAGATGAAACCGCTCACTCAATGAAAATTAGCGAATTTGGGCGAAAACTCCTCTTCTTCCAATAGTTATACACTTCTAACCTCCGAAGCAGCGCTCTTCGATCACTCATCATTTATTATCCTGGTTCTCTTTGACATCATGGAGCTAGTCAAGATCTCACTAATTCTATAATTTCTCCTGCCTTTGCCTCCAGAAGTTGGGGCATTTCCTCTCTAGCCCAATCATCCGTTTGAGTTTTAATCCATCTGAGAAAAGTGCCCGCACGTTGGATTTCACAGCGACGTTCAGCATTGGCGATCTCGGCTATGTCATCTTCTGGATTATTAATCCCAGGCAGTCTCATTAGTAATTTGGCAATACCGTTGCCTCGCTTTACCAACTCACCGTCGGGTAGTCCTGCTTTGTCCAGCCAATGACGCAAATCTTCGGAAACATCCGCAATGAGTTGTCTGAATTTGTCTCTCGCGAGCCCTGACTCCCCACCTGTATTTACTGCATAGAATTCGAGCGTCGCCTCGCCTTTCACAGGACGTCCAAGATAGATCATCAAACTGGGGTATCCAAGGAGCTGCAGTCTTTCCTTGGTAAAGACGTTTTCAAATGCCATTCGGTAATCTGCAGACCAGATCGAGAGTGACCCAGTTTTTCCCCCAAGCATCCAATTTTCACCTGAAAAATCCGACCGGATCAACTCATGAAGTTGCTTCACGGTTTCCGAATCACCTTTACTAAACACACGGCCCATACGTATACCCAATTTTCTCAGTGTATCGACATGTCGCTCAGGATTAAGTCCCAGCTGATTCAGATTGGCATCGGCCAATATTGTAAATTCAGAATTCTTTACCCGTTTTAACTCAATGATCAGTTCTTCAGCCTTTGGGTTAATCACATAATCCTGTGTTGACAGACATGCCAAAAACTCATTCAACAGGAATTTCACTCGCGGTGCAAGTCGATCAGATCGTGTTAAAAATGTCAGCCAATCAACGAGGTCATCGTAGTTCAGGATAGCAAATTCATCTCCTGGATCTACTGATTCCCTTTCTGTTGGTGAAAGATAGACCAGGATTGGGTGTTTCAGATCTTCCAATCCAGGTAGTTTGAAGTGTTGATTTCTTGCCCAATCACGATAAACCTTGAGTTGGTCCCCATGCGGTCCAGCTTCAACTTTGTACTCAATTAAAATAAAGGGAATAGTTTCTTGGCCATTGCCAATAGAAACCAAGATGTCAGCGCGACCCTTTTTTCTCGCAAGGGGATATTCAGTCTCAACTATTGCCTGTTCTAAGGGCAAGGAATCCAGTGTCCAAGCATTCAAGCAATCGTACATTATTGGAAGTTTCTCTGCTCCCCCCACATACTTTTTCCTGCACAAAGTTAACAGGAATTGATGCAGGGGCAATCGGCCAAGACCATGGCTTTCCTGTGGATTCAGAAGCCAACCAACCAAAGATGCATGAGGCAGCTCTCGGCTTTGTATGCCAAGAATCTCAAAAATTGTTTTTTGACCGATAGTGTCTTTCAGTTCCTGATAGAGTGGCGATGCCATTATCGATTCCAAGCACTGCTTGGGATCTAATGCCCGTTTTCCTTCATCAGCCATAATCATCCTCTCTAGCATTAATAATTGTTTCGGATCGCCGCCAGCGTCTCGTGGAACCGAGCAACGAGCCAGTCGGGCCGGATGAGCCTGGCGCTCTCGCGGAACGAGAACACCCAGGCCAGCAGCTCCCACTCCGACGTGCAGGCGAAGGCGAGGCGCAGCACGTCCGGCGCGGTCCACTCGAGGCGCTGGTTCGGGCTCCAGGTCCGCTCGGCAGCGTAGCGCGCCGCCGAGCCGCGCAGCTCGATCTCCGCCTCGAACTGCTCCCCCTTGATCACGCCGAAGTGGCGGTTGAACACGGCGTCGAAGTCGTAGTCGCGGGGGAACGCGTACCGCCGCTCCGTGAGCGTCGCGGCGCGGATCCGGTGCACCGCGAGCAGCGGATCGTACTCCGCCGCGCGCACCCGCTGGCCGGGCCGGCGCGCAAGACGCGCGTGCAGGTACATCGCCTCGCGGTGGGAGAAGAGCTTCAGCGGCTTCACGCAGAGCGTCTTCGGCCGCGGCTCGTCCAGCGCCTGGTACTCCAGCGCCACGATCCGCCGCTCCTCCAGCGCCTGGATGATGGTCTTGATGGCGGCTTGGTGCTGCGTGTAGTCGATGGTGCCGGGGCGGAACACGGCGAAGTGGCCGTCGCTGCGCCGGCCGTCGCCGGCGAGCAGCGCCTGGCTCTTCTCCAGCGCCCGGGTCGCCTCGGCGAACATTTCCGCACCCAGCAGGTGGGCGGTGAAGTCCCGGCACATCAGCAGCAGGTTGTATTCGGAATCGGACAGCGTCATGGCCGGCGGGATCCGCTCCGGCCGGCGGAGTCGGATGTACTTGCGGTTCCCCTCCCGGCGCTCCTCCAGCTCCAGGCGGTGGGCGCGCTGCAGGTCGTCCAGCAGCCGCAGCACCGACTGCTTGGAGCAGCTGAGCTGCCGCGCCAGCTCGCTCAGGGAGTACTCGTCCCGCGTGAACAGCAGCTTCACGAACAGGGTGATGATCTTCTGGCCGTAGCTACGATGTGGATCCTGCTTCGATCCCATGGCACCCCCTGCATGTGTCGTTCGACGTCAGCCACGCGTCCGGCCGACCATGCCGGCCTGCGGTCACTCCGGATCCTGGTCTTCTCCTTCTTCCTTGTCCTTCAGATTGCTGATCGAGACGATGAGCTGGCTGAATCTGGGGGCGATGACCGCATAGCCCACGAGGAAGCAGAACAACAACCAGCCGGCCCTGGCGCCATCATAGCGGATGGTGTCCGGATCGGTCAACCCGATGTGCGTGGCCAGGTACGGGAAGCTCTCGTAGACGGCCACCCCCCAGAACGCCAGAATGAGGTAACCCAGGAAATGGACGAGCCAAATCTGGAAGTCTCTCATGACTGTCTCCTGTTCCATGGCGATCCCATCACCGGTCGTCGCGAACTTGACCGGCGCAAACAGGTTCGATGCATCACCCACCTCCGACTAATAAGGCAGCCGCGCGGCGCCGGGGTCCCGCCCACCGCGGCCGGCGCCGGCGGGTCGACGGGGCGGGTCACTTGCCCCGTTCTTCCCCTTTCTTTTTGCCAAAACGCCTGATGGCCCGTTGGGCATAGTGATCCGCCAGCAGGAAGCAGGTTCCCGACGTGATGAAGAACCAGAAGCCCAGCACCAGTTGGTAGAGGAAGGAGTCCCGGCGGAGATTGGCCAGGCTGGCCAGGCCGGGAAAGCTCAAGTACGTCATGATCATGTAGAAACCCACGACAATGACCGAGTAGTAGCGGATCAGGAGAATCTTGTCGCGACTGGTCATCGTCTCCTCCTTTTTCAGGTTTCAAGGCCACAGGAACGATTTACAGGTTCAAGGCGCTTGCAGCGCGGGCGCACCCAGGCGAGGGATGAGCGCCAGCCCGGCCTGCGGCGACCTCGCCGCGGCGAGGGTCTCCCCCTAGAACGGGCTCCACCGAGGCCGCCCACCCGCCGATGGGCGTTATCGGCCAGCGCACGCACCGCTTCCCGCTGCCGGTCGAGGGCGGCCCGGACGGCGCAAAGGCCCTGGATCGCCGCCAGGCGGTGAGGCGCCGGAGAATCCTTCCCAATTCCGGCAAATGGTTTTGGTTCCAGGTATCGATCAGTGACAAGAAGTGCATGGGGATTCTCCTGAAATTTGGATGGGACAGGCTTCGCCAAGCTGGGTCTTTGGACGGATCTTGCGCCGGCGGGGCGACGGGCGGGGGGCCGGCCCGGCGGGGGCGTCATCCCCGGCCGGATGGAGCGGAGCGGACGGGATACCAACGCCCGGCCGCGGGACCGACCCGGCCCGGCCCTCGGGCGGCGCTGCCGGCACGAAGCCGATGGGGCGCTCGGGGGAGGCGGCGCGGTCCTTGAGCCGCGTCTCCTCGGCCAGGGCCTCCACGAGTTGCGCCGGTGTGACGGCGCCGCGGGGGAGCATGGCGAAGCGGTCGTGCACCGCCCGGAAGTCGCCCGGAGCGAGGCCCGCCAGGCGGCGGAGCGCGGCCGCGGCTGCCGGGTCCAGCGCCGCGCCGGCCAGGGGCGCCAAGAGCCGCCGGAAGAAGATCTCCGCCCCCTCGGGGGTGAGCCAGTCGAGCCGCACCTTGAACTGGAACCGCCGCAGGCAGGCGCTGTCCATGCCGGCCAGGCGGTTGGTGGTGCAGAGCAGGATCCCCCGGTAGCGCTCCATGGCGGTCAGGAACGCGTTGGTGAAGCTGATCTCCCACGAGCGCTGGGCCCGGCCGCGGGGGAAGAGGAACGTGTCCACCTCGTCGATCACCAGCACGGCGCCGTCCCGCTCGGCGGTCCGGAACGCGTCGCGGATCCGCGCCTCGGTCTCGCCCACGTACGGGCCCATCAGCTCGTCGGCCTGCCGGTAGAGCATCTCCCGGTCCCGCAGCCGGGCCAGGTGGCGGGCCAGCTCGCTCTTCCCGGTGCCCGGCGGGCCGTGTAAGAGCGCGTTCAGGTTGGGGAGCGGCGCGCCGGAGGCGCCGTCGCGGCCGAAGCCCTCGAGCGCCGCCCGGAGTGGGCCGAGCTCCGGCGAGACGTTGAGCCCTGTGAACTGGTACTCCCGGTCGGCCGCCTCGGGTTCCTCGGGCGGACGGCCGCCGTTGGCCATGGCGTGGTGGGCGTCCAGGGCCAGGCGCACCGCGGTGCGGAACGCCTCGGTCCCCGGCGCCGCCACCTCCCGCGCCTGGCGCACCGCCAGCTCCACCGGGCCGGCGCTGCAGCGGTAGCGGGCGGCCAGGCGGGCGATCTCGGCCTCGTCGAAGGCGCCGCGGGCGCCGGCGGACTGCAGGATCGTCCGCCACACCTGGATCCGCTGGGCCCGGGTGAACTCGGGGAAGGCGACGCTGAAGGTGAAGCGGCGCCGCACCGAGGCCTCGACGCCGTCCAGCGCGTTGACGATCCAGATCATCCGCACGCCGGGCTGCTCCAGGAGGTGGTTCAGCCAGCCCTTGTCCTGCGTCTCGCCCCGCTCGGCGAAGGCGTGGAGGGTGTTGAGCAGGTGGTCCGCCTCGTCCACCACCACGAGGGAGCCCTCGCCCTGGTTGGTCAGGTTCAGGCAGGCCTGGACCGCCGTGCGGCGCCGGGCGGCGGTGTTGTCGGCGGCGGTGAGAACCGCGTAGGCGGGCACCTTCAGCTCCCGCGCCAGCGCCCGGGCGAAGCTGGTCTTGCCGGTGCCCGGCGGCCCGTAGAGCAGCACGTGGACGGCCTGCGCCGGCCGCCGCGCCAGCAGTTGGCGCAGGTGGTCCACCTGGTCGGCGGGCACGAGGTGCCGGTCCAGCGCGAGCGTCGCCCGGGGGAGCCGGGCGAAGAGGCTGTCGCTGGCCGGTCCGCCGGATCCCTGGAAGAGCTCCAGGAATTCGTCGGCGAGCCGGAACCACGGCCCGTTGCGCGGCAGGGCGCCGAGACGGTCCAGGGTGCCGTGGAGGAGCCGCTCCAGCCGCCCCGGCGGCACCGCCAGCATGGTTCGGAGGTACTTCCGGTTCGTCAGGGTCTGGCACTGGAGGTGTTCTTCGAAGTAGCTCTCCGCCGGCGGCCAGGTGGCCAGGATGACGAGGAAGGTGAGGAGCTCGCGTTCGTCGTCGTCGAGGGCCAGCATCCGGGCCACCTCGGCGGCGCGCCGCTCCAGGGCGCCCGCCCCGCCGGCGGCCAGGCGGCGCTCGAGGCGGTCGAGCGCCGCCAGGACGGCCTCCGCCACCTGCCGTTCGGCGCGGCGGGGGCAGTGCTTCAGGAGATCCACCACCTCGTAGGGCCAGCGCGTCGGCACGAAGCGGCACTCGGCCAGCCCGGCGCGGGCGCCCACGCGCATATCCTCCGGCATGGCGGCCACGAGCACGCGGTTCACCGGGGTGACGCCGGCGCCGAGCAGCGCGCCGACCAGCTCCAGGGTGGGGTGATCCAGCTGCGGCCAGGCGGCCAGGACGCGCCGGAGCCAGGCGGCGCAGCGGCGGCGGACGGCCTTCTCGTCGCGGTCCAGGCGGCCGGTTCCCGCTGCCGGTCTGCCCCGCGGGCCGCAGGGGATCCGGTGCGGCATGTCCATCCGTCCGTTCATGGGTGCCTCCTTATCAAACGTGGGCCGCCAGTCTAATCCGCCGCCGTTCCGTAACCCGGAACGCGCGGGGTGAAATCCGTCCGCCGGCGCTTGACGGCCGGCGCCGGGTAGAGCCCCGACTTGGGACGGAGGCCCAACATCCGGGCCAGCCCCGGGAAGCTCTCGTACACCATGACGGCGTACAGGCACATGAAGCAGACCGCGTAGAATCGGGTCTCGATGATCTTCAGGCTGCTGCTCATTCCGACACCTCCGTTTCCATATCAACTCCCAAACCCGCAGCATCGGCTCGTGTTCACCCGGGCCAGGTGGTGATGGCGTCGCTCGACAGATCGGCCCGGCCGAGATTTTTCCGCACCTCGCCGGCAGACGTGTTGGCGTAGCAGTACAGGCAGAGATGGGCGCAGGTGTTGTACTGCCCGATGTCCTTGCTCACGATGCACCCGCAGGCCTTCCGCTGGCCCTTGTCTTTCAGCGCTGAAAAGCCGCCATTTCTTTCCGTCTGACCCGGCGCAGCCGACGAGGCGAAAAGCGCCCCTTGCTTCGGGGCGGCTTTGGCGAGGCCCATAAAATCCATCAGTGCCTCGTCGTGGGGAAATAGCCGGGCGATGAGCGCGTCGTCGATGCAGCGGTTCCGCGCGATTCCGTGCGCCGACAGGTCGACATCCTCGGCGCAGGTAGCCACCTCGAGCCCCCACTCCCCCGCCAGCCCGGCGATCCGGCCGGCCAGCTCGTCCTTTTCCGTCGCCGTGAAGTCCCGCCACGCCTGCTGCGCCCGCTTCAGCTGACTGCGGACTTTGGCATATTCCGAGATGTCGGCGAAGCTGATCACCAATTTCTCCGTCGAACCAGCCAGTTGATCGCCGACGCGCCGGATTTTTTCCAAGAGGCCGCCCACCGTCATGTCTCCGGCGAGGATCAGCGGATCGAAGCGCCAGATCACCCGCCCCCTCCCCAGGCGGGCGGCGAGGTCCCGAAACGTGCGCAGTCGCTCACCCAGCGGCGGGACGTGCGGCTCCAGTTTCTCGGCCTCATAGTCGTTGACGGTGTATTGAAAATAGTAGTTCAGGCCGCGCCGATCGAACTCGGCCAAGCCGTGGTTCAGGGGCTTGGGATTCTTGCTCCAGAACACGAACAGCCGGGCCTGCTCGAACGACACGTACTGCGAGGCCCGGTTGAACGGATTGACCCACCGGACGTACCCCCGCCGGAGCCGCTCGAGCAGCCATGCAGCGTGGAATGCCGGGATGTCGGTGGATCGGCTGGCCGAGATGATCAGCGGCGCGATCCCCTCGCGGATTGTTCCGTCGTCGGTTCGAATGGCGATCTTGTTCCAGTGTTTGAAGCCCATCGCTTTCTCCTACACCGCCGATTCCAGCAGATAGCCGTCCGTGTATCTGCGCTTGTCGTACTGCCTGCGGACGCCGCCGCCGCACGAGTCGTAACCCCACGGCGACCATGTGATGGTGTACCGGGGCTGGGGACTCACGCCGAGCCGGAACAATCCGGCGAACGGCCGGCGCGCCATCACCCGCACGGTCACCTTGCAGAGGTCCGAGCCAGAGTAACACGGGAGCATGGAGTGGGACACGCCGAAGACGGCCTGGCTGAAACAGGAATTGCGGCTCGCACAACACCCGTGCCAGAGCAGGCAGGGCAGCGGCAGGAGGGGGGCCAGCCCTTCGGGCGAAGCGCACGTGTATTCATTCATCTCCCGGTTCAGGACCTCCGAGAAGAAGCCGCCCGCGCACTTATCGTTGACGTCGACGAGGACGGCGACTCCCTCCGGCAGCAGGCGCCGTTCCGCCAACCCGAACAGCGCGGCGTACATCCCGCTGTTCCTCTCGTAGGCTGTTTTCGTGCGGTAGAACTCATTGACGAATTTCGACGAGATGATGACGTCGAAACCGCCGCCGTTGCCCCCGGCTTGGCCCGGCAACAACCGCTCCAGGCCGGCCCGCGAATCGAACACCGTCTGGACGACGCGCAGCTGCACCTGGGGCCCGAACAGCCGGGCGATGAGCTGTTTCTGGATCGCCAGCGCGCCCGCGTTCCCGTCGACGGACACGACGTCCACCACCCGCCCCGTATTCAGGTAGGCCTCCCTCAGCGCCCAGAGCAGGCCCGCCAGGTTGCCGCCGGTTCCCGCCCCGATATCCATGATCCGGATTTGATCCCTGTGCTGCAGCGTATCCCGGTACACGCTGTTATTGAGCAGCGAGCGCATGATCGTATGGCTTTCGACAAAGCTCCTCGGCCAATACGTCCCCAGATAGGTTCGCAGATCGTCCGCCGTGAACCCCAGCGTGCTGGTCACGCGCTGGGTCATTGGGCAGTGGCGGGCGCCGCATTCGTGCTTCAGAACCTGGTCGATCTCGCTGGGCAGTCTCATGGCTTCGATCCTCATCATTCTCAGTGAACCTTCAAGCTCGCGCTGGCTTCCGCCCGTCGCTCCCGGCGAGATTGTCGCGGCGTTCGCGTCACCGGGCTTGGCCGAACCATCTATTGCATGCATCGTGCCAAAGGCTCACTTCGCGCTTAAATCATTGTTATTATGCCTGTTACGCGATATTTGGGCCGGCGGCGGAACATAAATATTTTTATATACAGACAAAATATTTTATATATCGCCGGCGCCCGATCTGCCGGACCGCCGGATCCGCGCGGTGCGCGTCATAGCGTTCCGTCCGACCTCCGCGATTCACTTGAGAGGGAAGAAATAGAACCTTTCGCCGTAGGGACTCACCGGCGAGGTGTACCCGATGGAATACCCACCCACCTTGTCCCCGCCGGTCACCCCGAAGTGGAGCAGCCAGTCCACCGCATCCCGGACGTCCCCTTCGCCCAGCTGGACCAGGGTCCCCCTCGAAATGAGGAACCCGCCTCCCTGCATCGCGTACCCGATCCGCTGGCGGTCCAGGCAAGCCACGAGCTCAGCCGCGGTGGCGCAGCACTCGGCGAACCGCCTGCGGATCATCGGGAAGAAGGTCAGTTTCTCCAGGTAGAGCCCGCCGGGCGGCGTGTAGACGATGGAGTACCCCCCGACGCACAGTCCGCTCCGGAAGCCCAGTGACAACAGCGCATCCAGCAGGTCGACCGTCTCGCCATCCCGGCGCCGGATGGCGTGCCCCCGGGTGACGTAGAAGCCCCCGCCTCTCTGAGCGATGACCAGACGCGGCCGGCTCGCCAGCCAATTCACCACCCGCATCTGCCGCTCCTGATCGACGGCACCCTCCGGCGCTCCTAACCTCACCTGAATGTCACAGTCAGTTTTCATTTTGCCTCTCTTGGACCTGACATTCCGTCACGCGGAATCCGGCGGTTCGATATTCTCGATCTCCCATCGCATCAACGCCTCGTCATCGCCGCTCGTGATAGCTCGCCACAGGTCGGAGTGCGGGTCTTCGTCCGACTCCGGCTCGTCGTCCCCCTGATCCGGGTCATCCCACTCGTGGGAGATGGGATCCACATCGGCAGGATCCATATCCATCCATTTCTGCTCCGCCAAGCGCTCTCTTTCCATATCCCAAAAATCATCAGCGGCGGCCTCCTCTTCGGCGATGCGCCGACGTTCCATCTCCCAGGCCTCGATGGCCGCGGCCATGATGGCGGCCTGCCGCTCCATCTCTCCGTCCCAAGAGGTTTCGGCCAGTTCCGCCTCATCGGCCATACGGTTCATCTCCGCCTCGACTGCCGCCTCGTCCCGTTCCGCCTCATCAACCATCCGGGCCATTTCGGCTTCGATCGCCGCCTCGTCCCGTTCCGCCTCATAGGCCATCCGAGCCATTTCGGCTTCGATCACCGCCTCGTCCCGTTCCGCCTCCTCGGCCATCCGGGCCATTTCAGCTTCGATCACCGCCTCGTCCCGTTCCGCCTCCTCGGCCATCCGGGCCATTTCGGCTTCGATCGCCGCCTCGTCCCGTTCCGCCTGTTGGGCCAGCTCCTCAGCTTCCATTGCGGAAAGGTCCCCAGCCGGGCCGCAGAACTCGATCGGCCAGGCTGGAATTTCCGGATGGTTGTTTTCACACTCGGGATTTCTCATCTCGCTTCGCTCCTTATCTGACCGCGGCGTCGGTCTGGTCGTCTGTACTCGAGTCAATCGCCGACTTCACCGCGCCGCCACCGCTACCAATTGCATTCGGGATGCCAATGTTCGATTCGTCAAAGGCCGCGAACGGGCAGATACCGCTAATCGTTCAATTTCAACATGTTTTGATCGTTTCTAGCGCTGCCAGACTCCAGCACAAGGAAAAACTTTTACATTTTGATAAAATTCTTTATAATAATCTCATCCCACGACCGGAGGCGACCATGGCTGCACCTTCCGTCAATGTGCTGATGTCTTGGATCGGCATCTCGGACCTGAAAGCCGCTGAAAGCGGGGCCACCGACGACATCGGCCCCATCGCCCGAACGGCGGGCGCGAGGCGTTACACCCACATCTATCTGCTGAACGATCACGGACCGGTGAAGGGAAGAATTTATCAGGATTGGCTAAGCGGACGTTGCAAAGCGAAAATTCCGACCCCTATCGCCGTCGTGCTGCCGGAGGGCCCCACTCAGTATGAGACGATTTACCAGGCCAGCCGGGCGGCTGTCGAACAGATTTACCGGGACCTGCGCAGTCGTGAGCTGCCGTTGGAGTATCAGATCAGCGCGGGAACGCCCGCCATGAGCTCCATGCTGATCATCCTTGCGAAAACATCTCATCGGGCTGAGCTCGTCGAAGCCTCCAAGAAGAAGGGTGTGCGAACGGTGCCCTTCATGTTTGACCTCGCCGCCGAGTTTCTGCCCGATCTGATTAGGAAAGATGACGATTTTTTTACCCGGTATGCCCAGGGACTGATAGAAGATTCGCCCCAGTTTGAATCGATCATCGGCCGATCGCCGCAGATCGTGGAGGCCAAGCAGCAGGCCGCGATGCTGGCTATTCGCGACGTGCCGATGCTCATCCTCGGCGAATCAGGAACCGGCAAGGAGCTGTTCGCCCGGGCCATCCATTCCACCAGCGGGCGGAAAATGGGTGAATGCGTTGTCGTCAATTGCGGCGCGATCCCACCCCAGCTTTTCGAGTCCGAATTTTTCGGCTACAAGAGAGGCGCGTTCACAGGCGCCACTCAGGACAAACCGGGGCTTTTAGAGAATGCCCAAAACGGGACAATTTTTCTCGACGAGATCGGCGATCTGCCGCTGGATATGCAGGTCAAACTTCTGCGCGTGCTGGGCAACGATGACTCGGAGCCTCAGTTCGTCCGACGAATGGGCGAGTCGAAGGAGCGGCGGGTCAATTTCCGCCTGATCGCCGCCACGAACCGCGACCTGCAGCAATCCGTCCGTGAGGGGCGGTTTCGCGAAGACCTGTTCTTCAGAATCGCCGTGGGCATCCTGAAGCTGCCGCCCCTGCGGGAACGAACCGGCGACCTGTCCCTGCTGAGCCGCCACATTTTGGACAAGATCAACCGCCAGAACACGGGCCGATCAGTTTGGCAAGCGAAGAAGTTGGCTCCCGAAACACTCAGGGCGATCAGCCAACACGGCTGGCCTGGTAACGTTCGGGAGTTGTACAACACGCTGACCCGGGCGGCCATCGGCACCGGTGGCGACACGATTCGAGCCGACGATATCCGGCGGGCTCTGGTCCACATCACGGATTCAACGTCAGGCGTTTTCGTGGGGACGACTGCTCAGCATCAGGAACCGATCCTGGGGCGCGCCCTGGGCGGAAACTTCAGCCTGGACAAGCTCCTGGCAGAGGTCAGCGCCCACTACCTGGAACGCGCGTACCGCGAGTCCGGCGGGCGAAAAAATCTGGCTGCCCAACTTCTCGGATTTAAAAACTGGCAGACTTTTGACAACCGGAGAAAGAAATACGCCCAACCTTGATCGGCGGTATCTCTGTTCGCCGCAGACAGCCGGAATTATCCCGTCTGCTCGGGGGCCGGTCCGTGGAAGGTCACGTGTTCAAGGATCCGGCGGATGTTACTGGCCGCGTCCCTGGGCCAATATTCATAGGACGCGGCATCATCCAGGTACAACTTGACCAGCTCGACAAAAGGTGATCGCTCGATGGCATCGGTGTTCTGCAAGCTCAGTTCGGCGATTCCTTCCAGCGTTTCCCTTGTGATTGCAGTCGCCTGATGCAGCAAACTGTTTCGGCAGTCCCGCAAATTATCGCATTTGATAATCAGTGACAACAATTCATGTTCGGTGTCGATCTTTTCAAGTAGTTTCTTGTAAATGTGAAAAGAGAAGCGCACCTTGCTCTCATTGTGCCTTGTCCGAATCCCGTCCCTGACCTTCCGTGGCAATTTATCCAAATCCAAAAATTCTTCAGAATATTCATCCAAGATGCACTCGGGCCATTTGGACCCGATCGCTCTTCTCGCGCACTGCTCGAGACACGAGATGACCAAGACACCGCCCAGATCATATTGCCTGTTTTTCAGGAGGTTGATGGTCCGGACCAACAAGAAAGCGAGGTCGTCTCCGTCGTCTCTCGCCTCACCACCCAGCCTGCTGGCCGCTCTCTCGCACTGACGAACGAGCTCTTCATTCTGCTCGAGTATCGAACGCCGGATTTGGCTGCGTGCGGCTTCAAAATTCTCCGTCTCCAGCAGGTGGCGGACCGTCTGCCGGTCCCGGTAGTATTGGATCAGGTCAGGAACGGCAACCGGTTTGCCCTTCTCTCCTTCCGGTTTCTCTACAATTCGGATTCTCTTTGCGGGAATCATGAAGCTCAGGACCGTGGTGATCGCTTCGGGAATCGAGGGGATCCCGGGATTCGAGGAGATGAATACCGCCTCGTCGCTCCGAAAGAGTTCGCTGTTCTGGGCGATCCACTCCTCGATGAACGGAAACACCGAACTCCGATCCACCATCCCGCCCTTGACAACCGTCACCGACGTGCAAACACCTCGGCTGGTCTGCTTAACAAAATATCGGTTCAGGATATCGGTCCGTTCCAGTGCGGCCTGAGCGATTGCGGAGAATGCGTACGGCTCCTTCTCGGCATAGCGGCTGAAGGCGTTGCCGGCACCCAGATGTTCCTGCCGGTCGGTGTTGAACAGGATGATTTTATCGATTGACCGAATGCCGGAATCCCGGATCACCTGGAATATCCCTTCAAGAATCGGCAGGCAGAGCAGGATCTCTTTGGCTTGATTGATCTCTTCTAGCCTGATCTTCTCTTGAAACACTTCCCGGACATCCCCAAATGCATCATCTTTGAGGGAAATCACTTGAGCCGTCTGTGATGGCCCGGGCTGTTGGAAACGCTGAAGCAGAGTCTGGCAGATGGAAGCCAACTCCTCGGGGCGAAAAGATTCATGCACCCACCCATCCTCACTGATTCTCAAAAGCTGAATGTCCCGCTGTCCGATGGGGTGCAACAGAACACCGCGGTGAATTCTCGGCACGACTACTCCTCCGTCGTTAAGATGTCATCCAAAGGGTCGGGCAACACGAGCGGATTCCAAGGAACCACTTCGTCCTTCTTCTTCATTTTTTTTCGGCCTTTCAGATGCTCCATCCGCATCTGGTTGTGAAAGTTGATCGGAGACTTGTCTTTCGAGTCCATTTTGGGGTACCCGAATTGCTCTTTTCCCATCCCGGCATACTGGTGCATCCTGAGCCAGCGGAAGAACACGTCGCGGATCCATTCGTGCATCATCCCGACAGCGACCAGGCGGACGGGATCAAATGAACCGTTTTTATCGCTCTGGCTCAGATTGCCCTCGTGATTGAGCAGCCAGAGTTCATCGATGGTCAGACGGATGGAACCGAGACCGAGGGGGCGCCCATGCCCCAGCTTGTGGGCGAAGGCCGGCTTGTCTGTAGCGGCGGCGGTCCGCACATTCTGAACATAGCGGTCCAGTTCTGAATCTTTTGACTCTCTGGCAATTTTTGCCGTCCTTTCGGCATCCAGCTCGATGACGTACATCAGCAACCCGAGTTCGAAGTCACGCAGATTCCGGAAGCGAATGGTGAAACGGAATCGGCGGCCAGGCATGGAGACGAATCGCCCGATGGCGCATTGATTCCCCTGAATCACCTTCGGAAGATTCTGGTTTTTCTTCTTAGTATCGTCTTCAGCGCATTCCCTATCATTAGGATTCTGTTTATATAAGGTCGGGTCAGACGCGGCTCGGGGCTGGTGATAATAGAGTTTGCGCCCGCGCAGATCCCCGCTGCTTGGATCATCGGATGTGTCGCCATATGTGCACAATGTGCCCTGATCCTTGCGTGTTAACAGCATCCCATCGTCCTGCGTCAGGTAATGCTCCACCGCACTCGCCTTGGGTGCCCCTAGTATTTTCAGAAAGACGTTATAGTTGTCATTCGCATTTAAAAAGCGCTGCTCATCGGTATCTTGGGCCGCCACGTCTTCGACCGCCGCGTTGATCGCCACGCGCCCAGCCAGGGACGGCACCTTGCCCCCGCCAAGCCCCCGGCAACCGGGCCCGCCGTCATCATCTTCCGCGCTGGAGACAAACCCGAACAGGAGGCGGGCGAGACTGAGCTTCAGCTCGGGAGGAGGCAGCTTCTCTTCTTTCAACGGAATGATTTCCCGGCGTAATGTTCGGTTCTGACCTGAGTCTCGGTAATGGATCGAGTCGCGGTACCGCCACCGGTAGCGGAAATGGTGCCCGACGCTGATCACCTGCCCCCCAAGAGTCTCCAGATAGATCAACATCCGTCCATCCGGTTGCGGGTCCTGTTCGAATTCACTTTGGAGTTTTTCGATGTTCGATACTATCTCATGAATATCCTGCGCGTTTTTTTTGTGAAGGCCGGGGTGACGGGAACTGATGTGGCCCGTGTCGGTGTTCTTCAGGTGATCCAGGGTGTTTGTACGGAAATGCTCCCACAGCTCTTTTGAGATCTTCTTCTCTTTCGATTCGCACCATCGACTCTTACCGACGATCACGTAGTTGCATGTTTCGGACCCTTCCTTGGCCAGCTTCCCCTGTCCGTCGAGCCCACCATAGTACCGGAAGACTCGGAACTTATCTTTCATGGTTTGGTTGGATCCGCCCTTGCGGAACTGATTGTTCTTGATGCAGTACCCGTTTGGGACATCGAATTCTGTTCCTGAATCATGGCACTCCGTCAGATGGGGCGCGTCTTCAGCAGCTCGTTTGACAAAATAAACCGATTGCAGCGTCGGCAGGACGCGGACAATGACGCTCCCATCAGCACATCTCTTCACGGGCACGGCCGGCAGGGCTTTGATGTCGGAATCCTTTTCGACAACCGCGTTGGGCCGGTAAGAATAGGTTTGTTCGGCAACACGCTCCATAGGGGCCGATGCCAGCGCCGCGACCGCTCCCCTGAGCATCCCCTTGAGGGCGGTGCCGGATATGACCACCGGCTGGCTGCCGGCGGCAAGGCGCAGCGGCTCGATGACGGTCTTATCCCTTAAACACCCTTCGTCGATAAGGACATTTCCCCAATTTTCCGCCTCAGACAGCTTGTACTGATAATTTCCCGCCAGCAGCGGCGTCAGGGTGGTTATCGTGCATCGAAGTTCACCGGAGTGGAGCGTCTGGCCGCCATCGGCAATCAACGCATCATGCCAGACCGGGGTACAGGTGACGGCCTGCTCCGGTTTGACCGGCACAAAATTGTAAGGATTCTTCTCCGTCCGTTCCGGTTTCTTTCCGTCGGGCTTACCGGACAGACTGGCGTTGCCTTTATGCTTGCTCATGAATGATTCTCCAAAACAGAATGGCCTGGTCGCCAGGATTGTGGTATCGGACCATCGTCCACTGCTCACGGGACTGAGGTCCCGTGCAGACAAACACCGGCTCGTCGATCCGATCGAAAGCGTCGGACTTCGGGGCGACCTGGGTCAAGGTGCGAACTGATCCAGGCAGAAGACTGTCACGTTCTGATGCGAGGACGGCTTGCCAGGTCCCTCGATCATCCAGAAGGTGAAGCACCGCGTTCGGATAAAAAATCCGACACTCCGTGAGATGAGCGTCTCGGATCCAGGCTGCCATCTCGGCCAGCCCGGGCTTGCTGAGAAAACCGGGAAACGTCTGTGTTCCGGGCACCGCAAATCGCTGGAAATTGAACGGGTCGCCGACGGCCGGTTCGATCCATGCGGCGATGGGACCACCAGGGCCGCTTTCGAGGATCACCTGCGCCAGGAGATCTGCGATCTCTCCGGACAATTGAGTGCGCCGGATCTCCAGAACCACGGAGCTGGACTTAGGGTTGCTTTGCGCCATCACCCGCCTCCTTCAACCACTGTTCCACCTGCGTCAAATCCTCCATCGTTTCAAGAGACTTCCCGAACGGTCCCTTTTTGACCTTGATCTTCTCCCATCTCGCCCAACCCGAGCCACGGAACGCCGCCCCCCCCAGGTCGAGGTGCCCGTTGGCGGCCGCCCGGAGGGCGGGCATCAAACAACTCAGATAGCTTATGAGGGTTCCCTCCCCTTCGCCGGGCGATGTCTCAATGATTAGGCGGATCGGGAATCTCCCTTCGATGAGCAGGACGCGGTCAAATTTGCTGCTCCCGTACACTCCGGCCGAAAATTCGTCCTCGGCGTGGTGGTGGACGAGCGCGAACCGACGAACGGAGTTGCCGGCTGTATTGCCTCCTTCTAAATAGGCATCCAAAACAACCAATGCCCCGTCCCTGGCCGTTTTGCTAACCTCATCAACGAATCCGAAAAGCCTGGACAAGGTATCGGGATCGCATCCGGGTGCGGCCATCCGTTCCACGGCATGCCGGAGGGCTCCCCGCAGGGAGCTCCCTGGAATGAACGGCGTGAAACCGGCGCCGGCTTTCGCTTCACGGGTCACTGCGGGATACATGTCGGTTTCGTTTTTCAGCCATTCCGTATCGCGCATGCCCGCCGGGGCTAAGAACGATGCATCCAGGCCGGCTTCATAACGGGTGGCCTCATGACTGCCGATCGACAATCCGTCAATCCCGTAACCGGACTCACTTCTGCCGGCCACGATGTCAGCGGTCACCTCTACCGTATGCGCCGGTTTATCACATGGCGTTTTAGGTTCTTCTATGACCTTGAGATGGGTCTCCGCGATGGATGCGTCCTTGCGGTTGGAATCGCGGAACCATACCCACGGATCTTCCACCGCAGTGTCAGGCCACGGGCATGATCCGGATGACACGTGCACGCGAAAGCATCTTGGTTCTTTCAACTTGAAGAATCCCATTCCCCTGGCCGCGTGGGCCCCAACCTGGCCGTATTGATTGTTCCAACGCCTGAGCACGGCCGCCAGCAAGCGCTCCGCCTCCCGGCCCTCGTCGTCATCCCGCACGTCCGCCTCGATGAACAGCTTCCAATCGGTGTAGCGGGGCAACGTTTCCACGTCAAAAAGAGCGCCCTCTTTCGCTCCCCGCGTTTTGGGATCGATGGCGACCATCTGCCGAAGTTCCGGCCGGGTGTCGGATGGATAGCGCAGATGGAGATTGTGCACCAGCCAGCGGGATTGCCGGTCACCCTTTTTCGATCCCGAAATGTACGCCGGCACTTCGTATCCCAGCTTGCGCAGGGCGGCCACCAGTGCCCCCGCCAGGGACGTGCCGCGCAGTATGAATCGGCCCTGCCCGTCGGTGGCCAACGGCGCGTCGCAATCCGAAAGCCCCAGTGTGCCGCCGACACTCAACGAAGTGAGTTGCACCAGACGGGCCGTGAAGATTGTGCGGAAATGGTATTTGTAATCACCCATGTCACTTGCTCTCCTTCTTTTTGGCGATCATCACACGGACGATACCGCCCGCCAACCGCTGGCGGTCTTCAGGGCGTTCCTTCTTGAGGGCTTCAAGAACTTTCCGCCACGGTTCGTTGGACCGCCTCTGCGCCCGGGCCTCGATTTGAGAGGCGATTTCTTCCCACTGGCGGTGGCGGGCGAGCTGGCGGAGCCACTGCCATTGTGTGGCGGACAGCTTCTTGAAATCCTCCGTGTATTGTTTGCAGATTTCCTCCGCACGTTTGGCGAGCCGCTCCGCCTGACTGCGGGGGGCGGCCTCTTCGGACGCTGGCGCGACCGCCCAAACGAACACCGGATCCAGCTCAAACCGGCCAAATCCTTCCTCCTGGCGCTCGCCGAGCGCCTCTTGGGCCAGCAGGGCCTTCCGCAACTCGTCGGCGCCGGCCCCGGTGAACGTGAATACCGAGCCGCGCCGGATGGCCAGGGCGCGAGCCCGCTGTCGACGGGTGATGGCGTTCCAGCCGAAGACCGTTTGAGTCTCGCAGACGGTTCTCTCTTCTTCCAGTCGGATCCCTTCCGGAGGGTGATTCAACTCTCTCGCCAGCACAGCCGGCGTCAGGCGGGTGGCGAAGTTCAGGTTGGCCGTGCGCACGATGAGGTCCGAAGTCAGCACGAGACGCAGTTCCCCGGATGCCGGTCCGGCCGTCGCCGGCCGGTCCATCAGGGTGTGGGCGACGATCCGGGCCGGCCGTCCGCCGCCGCCGATGCGCAGCCAGGATGTTTCGTTGAATAGCGGCGCGTGGGCCTGGATGAATTCCCGGGCGGCCCGCTCGTCGGCGAAGGACAGGTCGGCAACGAAGAATTGGTTGCCTGCAATCTCCTCCTCGGCGAACAGCTCGGCATTATCCGTTCCGGTTCGACGGTCAGGAACCCGGTTCCGAAGGTGCGCCTGCAGGATGGGGCGGGATCGGATCCACCCGCTGTTGAACCGAACCAGGACATCGTCCTCCTTGGGGCGCTTGTATCCGTCGGGCATCTCTTCTTGGGAGATATCCACATCCCCGTTTTGGGGAGTGCTCGCTCCTCCATCCAGTGTCGCCCACCACGGCACGTGGCCGCTCTGCTCCGTCGGCTTGGGTGAGTATATGGAAAGAGGCAGAGGGATGGCCTGCAGGCGGGACAACGCGGTCATGGCTGTCGCCGGATCGGCGAGGAGCCCCAGCGATCTTGCCGAACCCGCATCGGCGGCCACGATCAAAGCGTCTGAAACGCGTGTATCCGCTTTCAACACCGGCGGGTCGCCTGAACCACCAGGATCTTGACGCACTGTCCACCAGTCCGCGAAAGCGGCTCGCAACCGCTGGCCGCGGATGAAACTCTCGGTTTGGATCAGCTGTCCGGCCTGTTCGAAGGGCGGCAGGCACAGTGGTTCCAGGTTCTCCAGCAAAATGCGGACGTTTCGCCCGCTGCCGAGGACTGGTGGCGGTTTGCTGGTCTCGGTCTGCTTCGGACCGACTGTGATCCGCACACGCCCGGCCCCGCGGGTTCGTGAGGATCCCAGGAACATCGTCGCGCGGACCGCCGCCTGGAAAGTATCGGCCAGCTCATCGGACAGCAGCGCCTCCCCTCTAAATTCCTGGCCGGCGGGGGCGAATTCGCAGACCCTGAGCGTGTCCTCCTTGGGAACCCGGGAGTTCACCTCACGGGCGGTTGAGGCGACCACCGTCGGGTCGGCCGACCCTGGATCCCCGGCGACCAGCGTGGTCAATTGGAGGTCGCCGCGCTGGGAATACTCGCTGCCGAACAGACGGTCTATCGGTGCCGTGGGCGGCAGGACGCCCATCTGGCAGAGCGTCTCCGCCTGCTCCCGCAAAATCCCCTTGAAGTGGGTGGCCCGGATGATGAATCTCCCTTGGGAATCTCTGGCTTGGACGGAATCGATCCCGCCGGCATCGCCCATACCGGTGCCGGTGTGCAGATCCTCCAGCAGTTTCACGGTCAAGTTGAAGCGGACGTGGCGTTTCATGATTCGTCTCCCGGCATGGCCTGTGTCTTCAGATTGGGTATCTCGAGGATCTCCACGAGGTCGAGGAAGCGGGTCAGGTACACGCCGCCGTCCGCGGGTTCCCAGGGGTCTTTCAACCAGGGAACCTGTTGGCGGCGATCGGGATCCAGCTTCGCGTGGAATTCCCGGAAGGCTGATTGGGCCTGAAGTCTTCCGCGGTACAGTTCGTCCGCCAGCGCCCGCAGCGGACTGCGGGGAATATCGGATTGGCTCATGACCTCCGCCTCACCATGGAGGCGCTCCAGACTCATCGCGTCGGCTGGCACCGCGGTCTCTCCTCCCGCCGCGGCCGGAGCTGCCGTTGCGGGGGGGGCCAGGATCGACATGGGACGGCGGGAGAGGACCAGCCGATTCTGCTGCCCGCCGGATTCATATCGGATCACCCAGCGTCGCCGGCTGTCGCGCACTCTCTGCATGTGCGAGTCGGTGGTGACGTGCCAGTCGATCACCGAACAGCGGCGCACCCCGCGGACCAGGCGCTTGGCGCTGGCGGCCAGTTCCTCGGCGATTATGTGCAAGCGGAAAAACGGAAATGACGGGCGGGCGATGACCACTCCGCACCCGATGTCGAGGGGTTGGCCGTCGGGCATGTTGCCCATTCCCGCCAGGTGTTTCGCGTACGCCACGGCGAAGGGGAGCGCGTGCTCCGCCCGCATCACCATCAGCAGGTCGTCGCCGCCGAGCATCAGGATTCGGAACGGATCGGGTACCGTGCCCGGGCCCGGTTTCGGGAACGACTCCTGGATGGACTTCGCCAACGCGCCCCGCACCGCGACCCGCATGCGATGGAAGAACTCGGCGGTCCTCGCGTCGTGTTCCCGGGAATCGTACCTCTTCAAATGATCCGCCAGCCGGCGGCCCACGTTGTTCCCGTCGGCGTGGAGCACGGCCAGGTAGGATTTGCCGCACAACTTGGCGAACTCTTCCGGGGGATCCGGCGGGTACAGCCCCCGGTCCCGCAAGCCGCGATAGAACAATCCCACCGGATCGCCGGATGCCAGCCGGGCCAGTTCCTTGGCGCTCTCCATCCTGTCGATGAAGGAGTTGGATCGGTATCGACTCTTGCCGTTGTCCAAGCCGATCTGCGAAGCCGGCTCCGTGCCGCTCTCCATGCAGACCTGGAACTGCGGCAGAAACGGGATTGCCGCCTCGCCGGGTGGAGCCGCCAGCGGATATGGGTCGCCGCCCCGGCGGCACTTCACTTGGACCAAGGCGCCCGGAAGCTTCCGCTGCAGCAACGCGCGGGAACTACATACGAACCGCTCGGCCGCGCCGGCATCATCGAACGCGGCGATGAAGCGGCCGCCGTCCCGGGCCAGGATGCCGTTGTTCCAATCCCGAACGGGATCGTCCTCGTCTCCCAACGGATCGTCAGGAACAGCATTCCCGGGCGGCGGCTGGCCTGGAGGGGGAGCGGCCCCGCACTCCACCGCCAGGCGGGCCAGGCTTCCCTCGGAATAGTTTTTGTCTCGATCGATCCAGCACCCCCGCAAGGTCTCGCCCAGAATCGTGTTGGCGCCCACCATGGCCTTGAGGCGCGGCACGGCAAAAAGGAACGTCTGGATCCGCTTCACCTCGACGGACACCCGGACGGCGTCTGTCGCGGAATCGGCGCTCTGTGGCATCATCCATCCCTCCGGCGAATTTTTCCGACGCATCACACGGTTGCAAACGCGCTGCCAGTGACCGGCCCACCCGGCGGCTGGCGGTCTCCCGGCTGATCCCGCCACGCCAGCTCCGGCCGGAGCCGGTACTCGCCGCAGCCGAACGCGGTGGCCTTGCCGGCGTGGAACAGCTGGCCCGCCGCCAGGTACGGCAGCAGCGGCGAGAGCGGCCCGGAAACGGTCATCCGGCCGACGACGCCGTCCATCGGCAGATGGCGGCGCTGGCGCTGGGACCAGCGGCGCTCCGACACGAACCGCAGATCCGCCGACTCGACCTGGACGCGGCCGGCCGTGCGCCAGACCGCGTGCCAGTCCCAGTCCGGCGGTCCGTCTCCGTGGCAGGCGGCCAGGATGGCGATCCGCCGGAGCAGGCTGCCGGCGAACCGGTTGAAATCGGGCTCCCGGATCGTGCGGCCGTCGTTGGCCAGCCGCAGGGGGGTCACCCATTCGATCTCCAGCCGGTCCGCCTGCGGGCTGACGGGCAGGTCGTCGCGCCACTCCAGCGGCAGGGGCAGCGGCGCCCCGGCCCAGACGCCGTCCGCCCAGATCGGGATCGGGGCGCGGCCGCCCCGGTCGGCCACCGCGGCCAGGTCCAGCCGGCCCAGCCCCTCCCCCAGCCCCGCGGCGCCCACGCCGGCCATGCCGGCCACGAACGGGATCACCCCTTCCGCGGCCGCCCAGCCCACCAGGACGGCCTGCAAACGGAGCGGCTCGCCCGGATGGAATGCTCGCGCCTCGCCGGCCGGCAGCTTGAGGATGAACGGGTGCGGCAGGGCGGCGTCGTTGAACCACGGGGGCGCCGCGCAGACGCCGCGGGGCGATTCGAAGATCCGGATGTACGGGCAATCGGTCCGGGCGGCGCATCGGCCGCAAAGGCGGGGCTCCTCCGTGCAGACGGCTTCCCGCAGCGCGTGGCCGAAGGCCCCCCGGCAGGCGGAACCGGCAAACGGCGGCAGGCGGACCGCCTCCCGGGCCCGGAAGGTGAACTCAAGCAGGCGGAAGCGCACCCGCACGGGTGCGCCGGGACTCCCCTCTGCCCCCTGAGAACAAACAGCCTGCGGTCGACGGCCTACCGAATGTCTCTGCATAATGTGGGTTCCGGCCCCGATCATAGCACACCGCCGTCGGTCCCTGCTGAAAAATCCCCGGTCCTGTGCCGTCCGTCACGATAAAATTATTTACTCTTTCACAAACATTTTTATTTCAAGGCCCGTTTCGGCCGGGATCCGGCGGCCGCCGCAACGATCCAGTTCGTTCGTCCGTCTGGGATTGCGCCCCTCCCGCCGCCATTGGCACCCGGGATGCAAAGCTCCGGCTGCCCGCCGCCCACCGGCCGGCGGGAGATTCCGACAAGCGGAGGAGAGCTCGACATGGCAAAGATCGATTACACCACCGTGAATGTGAATTCCCTCGACGGATTCCGATTCGCCGGCGAGGGCGGGGCCGACCTGCTCCCCGCCGGCGCCGATGTCCGCTTCGTGGTCCCCACGAACGCGAGCGGCGGGCCGGACGAGGCGATCGTCCTTTATCTCCTCGCCCAGCTCGCCGCCCATTCCCGGCGCGGGACCCGGACATCGGCCGAAGGGCCGTTCGCGCAGTTGCCGCGCCGGTGATGGGACCGTCGATCTCTCAGGGAGCGAAAACATGGAAGAGGATGTGCTGATCGCCTACGACATCGCGGACAACCGGCGGCGGGGGCGGCTGTTCCGCCTGCTGCACCGGTGGGGCCAGCCCCTGCAGGAGAGCGTGTTCCACTGCCGGGTCCGGCCCGGCGGGCTCCCGCGCCTGCGCCGCGAAGTCGACCGGCTCATCCGGCATGAGGAGGATGGGGTGCTGTACTGCCCACTCTGTCCCCGCTGCCTGGACCGCATGATCGCCGCCGGACGCCAGCCGTCCGCGGATATCGAGCGCACGCAGATCATTTGAAGGAGGACGTCATGACCACATCCGGAACTCAAGGCGGGTCCACGATTCTGGACCACCTGGCCGATCTGAGCGCCCACGGCGGCGACGCGGCCGTCGAGCGCGAGCTGGAGGAGATCCGCCCGGAAACCCTCGCCCTGGCCGAGGAACTCGACGCGGTGGCGCGGCTGGCCGCGGACTGCGGGCGGACCGATCTCGCCGCCGCCGCGCTGGAGGAGAAGCGCCGCCGGGGCCAGGCCACGGCGCACGACCTGCGCGAACTGGCCGCGGCGGCCGCCGCCGGCGGCAATTTGGAGGAGGCCCTGGTCCATCTGCGCGAGGCCCACGACGCCGCTCCCGGCGACCCGGCCTCGATCCGGGATCTGGCCACCCTGCTCGCCCGGCTGAACCGCGCCGCGGAAGCCGAGGAACTCGTGGCGCGGAACCGGGACCGTCTCGGTCCCGCCGTCGCCGACCACCTGCTGGAAGACCTGGCCGAACCCGGGCCGGTGGCGCCGCCTGCGCGGGGCGACACCGGCGGCGATGCCGGCTGGTCGGCGGCCCACGTCCACCGGTTCCTGGAGCTGTTTCAGGGCCGGCCGGGCACCCATGCCCGCCAGTGGATAAGCCCCACGGGCGCGTTCGGTTACACTCCCGTGGAGGGTGACCTGACGCCGGCCCGGGTGGACGGCCATTTCCGGGGAGACCAGACGCTGGGCGTCTACCAGCTGGACCCGGAGGCCCGGGTGCGCTGGATCGTGTTCGACGTGGACGTCCGCAAAGAGAGCCTGGCGAACCTTCTGCGCGACCGGCGGCGCTGGCAGTCGGCGCTTTCCGATGCCTTCCACGTCGCCGGTTCCATCGCCGACCTCTGCGCCATGGAGGAGATCCCCTCCGCCCTGGAGTTCAGCGGCTTCAAGGGCTATCATGTCTGGATCTTCCTGTCCCGGCCGGCGCCGGCCGTGAGCGCGCGGCGGTTCGCCGATTTGATCCGCGGACGGCTTTCCGAACTGCCGGCCCATCTGGCCGTGGAGCTGTTCCCACGCCAGACCCGCCTGCAGGGGAAGAACCTCGGCAGCCTGGTCAAGCTGCCGCTGGGCGTTCACCTGCGCTCCGGGCGCCGCAGCACGTTCGTGACCGCGCGCGGCGCCGAGGTGGCCGATTCGTACGAGCACCTGTTTGCCCTGCGGGCCGTCGACCCGGCGGCCCTGGACCGGTGCGTCCCGCCGGAAGCTCCGCGAATCGAAACGCTCGCCGCACCCGGGGACGGGCCTGCCGAAGGTGCGGAGGCGGCGTCTCCGGGTTCGCTCCCATGGGACCCCTCCCCGCAGGGCCCGGCCTACGATCCCGACGGCGACCCCCGCCTGACGTTCCTGCTCGGTCGGTGCCCCGCCCTGGCGGCCGTGGTGGCGAAGGCCCGCGCCACGGGCTCGCTGACCTACGACGAGCAGTTGGCGCTCGTCCACACCCTCGGCCACCTGGAAAACGGCGTGTGCGTCGTGAACCACCTGCTGACGGGCATCCTGCCGGTCCCCGTGGAGCTCCTGCTGAAGAGCCGGCTCCAAGGCAACCCGGCCAGCTGCCAGAAAATCCGCGCCCGCACGGCGGCGCTTCGCGGCGGCGGCGCGGAGTTCGAATGCGCCTGCCGCTTCGGCGACAACCCCGCGATGTACCCGAACCCGCTGCTGCACCTGCAGGAGTGTCCCGAGGGGAGCGGCGGCCGGCCCACGGTGCGGGAGCGTCAGGACCGGGTCCTGCGGTCGGTGCGGCGGTTCCTCGAGCTGCGCGAGTCGTGCCAGCGGATCACCGCCGATTACCACCGCTCCGAGCGGGACCTGCTGGCGCTGTTCGAGACGGAGAACCTGGACGAGGTCCCCACCGCCCTGGGCACCCTGAAGCGCCGCCGGCTGGAGGACGGCTCGTGGCAGCTGCTCCTCGAACTGTGACCCGCGCCGGGGACGGGGCGCCCGGCGGGAGGCGGCGGTCATGGGCGAGCTGTACCTGATCCAGCCGGGCACCCAGCTCCACCGGCACCGGAACGGCCTGGCGCTGTTCCGCGGACGGCGGCGGGTCCGCGCGATCCCCGTCGAGAGCCTGGATCGGATCGTGGTAGCGGGCGACGTCACGTTGGCTCCGTCCGCCGTGGAGCTGGTCCTGCGCCGCGGGATCGACACGGTATTCCTGGGCTGGAGCGGCCGCTACCTGGGCCGGCTCTCGGGGGGGCTGGGCAAGAACGTGTTCCTGCGCCTCCAGCAGTACAACCGCCTCCAGGACGAGGCGTTCCGCCTGGTCACCGCTCGGGCCATCGTGTCCGCGAAGGTGGACAGCCAGCTGGCGCTCGTCGGCGCCCGGCTCAAGGACGCCGCGTCCGAGGCGCTCCGCCGCGGCCGCCGTCTGCTCCAGGAGACGCGCGCGGCGGTGCCGGCCGCCGGCGACCTGGCCTCCCTCCGGGGCCATGAGGGGCGTGCGGCCGCCGTTTACTTCCGCTGTCTCGCCGGCCTGCTGCGGCCGGGGGAGTTCGCCTTCACGGGCCGGAACCGGCGGCCGCCCCGCGACCCGGTCAACGTGCTCCTGAGTCTCGGCTACACCCTCCTCCTGTCGGCCATGGACCGGGAGATCGCCGCTGTCGGGCTGGATCCCGGCCTGGGGTGCTTCCACGAGATAGCCTACGGGCGGCCGTCGCTCCCGCTGGACCTGGTGGAGGAGTTCCGGGCGCCGGCCGTGGACGCCCTGGTCCTGCGGGCGGTGAACCGCCGCGAGTTCCGCATCACCGACTTCTACTTCCCCGACGCCATGGCCGAGGAGGCCCGCCGCCTGCCCGAGTTCGACGAACTGCGGCGCGAGGCGCCGGTGATCCTGACCCATGGGGGCTTCCAGAAGTTCATCCGGCTGTTCGAACAGCGCCTAGGCGAGCGCGTCGCCGTCGACGGCGGCCGCCAGACGCTCCGCGGGCTGGTCCGCCGCCAGGCGGGCCGCTTCGCCCGCGCGGTCCGCGGCGAGGAACCCTACTTGCCTACTCGGTGGGAGGCGAACGATTGACGGCGTGTGCCGCCCCCCGTGTTGTGGTAAGATAGGATCGAAACCGGAGCGCCCGCGCGACGTCCGGGGTCCCGGGAGATGCAAGTGGATTTTTATCCGAATGTTAACGACATCCGGAAAATCTGGTCTGGCCAGCCGGATGAAAACCCGGCCGGTACCGGGAAACACCGTCGGAACCGCCCGCCCATCCGCGCTTTCCGGCGGCCGCTCTCTGAATGAGCTCCTCGTCTGCCGAGGATTAAGACTAATTGGCTACACAGTTCGGGCACAATTCCACCGAGCCTCTGAATGAGCTCCTCGTCTGCCGAGGATTAAGACATAGTAGGGCAGTTTTTTAAAAAACTAGTCCAGTTCCTCTGAATGAGCTCCTCGTCTGCCGAGGATTAAGACTCGATAACTTTCACGAGATAAATATTCCCACCCATGCTCTGAATGAGCTCCTCGTCTGCCGAGGATTAAGACTACACGGAACTGGATCGTAACTCAATGAAGGATGCATCCTCTGAATGAGCTCCTCGTCTGCCGAGGATTAAGACCTTGCATGCTGAAGATAGAAACCATCAGCACACAGTTGCTCTGAATGAGCTCCTCGTCTGCCGAGGATTAAGACACGTTCAGGCTCGCCGTCACCACTGTGGTGCCGTCGCTCTGAATGAGCTCCTCGTCTGCCGAGGATTAAGACAGATTGATCTTCATGAGTCATGCCTCCTGAACAAACCTCTGAATGAGCTCCTCGTCTGCCGAGGATTAAGACGGGGCACGCCGGCCGCCAAGGCCACCAGAATCTGCGCTCTGAATGAGCTCCTCGTCTGCCGAGGATTAAGACGGAAAGGGAAGGTTCCATTACGGACGACAGGCTGACTCTGAATGAGCTCCTCGTCTGCCGAGGATTAAGACTTTTTCAGCGTGTTCCTTGCCGGCTTTCTTGGCTTCCTCTGAATGAGCTCCTCGTCTGCCGAGGATTAAGACGTCTTAGCATGGCTTTCTCCATTAAAGGGGTTATGTACTCTGAATGAGCTCCTCGTCTGCCGAGGATTAAGACGTGTGCTGTTGGGCAACTCGAGTATAAGGCAATATGCCTCTGAATGAGCTCCTCGTCTGCCGAGGATTAAGACTAAGGCCCACCATATCCCGATGATATCCAAAGAGTACTCTCTGAATGAGCTCCTCGTCTGCCGAGGATTAAGACTCTTCATCGCGCTTACGCACGATGAAGAAAGCAACCACTCTGAATGAGCTCCTCGTCTGCCGAGGATTAAGACCGACACGGTGCCGTCCTCGTTCTTCTCCTTCACATTCTCTGAATGAGCTCCTCGTCTGCCGAGGATTAAGACTCCCCGCCGCCCAGCTTGTTGGGCAGCTCGGTCATTCCTCTGAATGAGCTCCTCGTCTGCCGAGGATTAAGACTTCTCGACCTGCTCCTTGGTAGTTTTGATGGTAACCCTCTGAATGAGCTCCTCGTCTGCCGAGGATTAAGACGTGTGGGGGTCGTGCACGAGTTTGTGGAGTACGTCCCCTCTGAATGAGCTCCTCGTCTGCCGAGGATTAAGACCTGTCGGAGCTACTTTCCAAATCAGGGAAGTACGACTCTGAATGAGCTCCTCGTCTGCCGAGGATTAAGACGCATCGTACGGCATGGCATCCCGCTTCACCTTGTCGGCTCTGAATGAGCTCCTCGTCTGCCGAGGATTAAGACTGATCACCGTGGTGCCGTCAGCTTTGGTGACCTGTTTCTCTGAATGAGCTCCTCGTCTGCCGAGGATTAAGACTGGGTCCCCTTGTGCTTCCCGTTGCCCATGTCTATGTCTCTGAATGAGCTCCTCGTCTGCCGAGGATTAAGACTGGTTTGCCACGACGTCACGCAGCGTGGTTGCGACACTCTGAATGAGCTCCTCGTCTGCCGAGGATTAAGACCCTCCCACGTTCAGGCTGGCGGTGATCACCTGCGCCTCTGAATGAGATCCTCGTCTGCCGAGGATTAAGACCACCCCAGATACCACAAAGGTGTTCCGAATCCTCAAACTCTGAATGAGCGCCTCGTCTGCCGAGGATTAAGACGTGGAGTGGCAAGAATGCCCAATCACAATCTGGATTCAACTCTGAATGAGCTCTTCGTCTGCCGAGGATTAAGACTCAGCCTTGTCGGCTGCGGAGAGGGCCTTCAGTTCGGCTCTGAATGAGCTCCTCGTCTGCCGAGGATTAAGACAGAGCGGCGAGAATTCCGAACGCCAAGTAATACATACTCTGAATGAGCTCCTCGTCTGCCGAGGATTAAGACCGTACACAAGTTTCCCTATGTACGACTGAGGTAATACCTCTGAATGAGCTCCTCGTCTGCCGAGGATTAAGACTCGTTGTACGCGTTGCGGGCCAGCAGGTTGGCGGCTCTGAATGAGCTCCTCGTCTGCCGAGGATTAAGACTGAGGGTTTTCCAGTCAATCTTGAACATGATTCATGCCTCAGAATGAGCTCCTCGTCTGCCGAGGATTAAGACAGCGCCTGAAGTCCCAGGAGGGCAGTCAGGATCACTTAGAATGAGCTCCTCGTCTGCCGAGTATTCAGACAGACGATTTGCCTCATCACAACACCACTACCAGGTGCTTAGAATGAGCGCATCGTCTGGAGAGGATGAAGATTTGTTTCTTATTTTTAGAGTTCCTTGCGGGACAGACTCGGAATGAGCTCCTCGTCTGTGGAGGAGTGAACAGTGGTGCAGCCGTCCCGCCTGCCGTGCGACGCCGCCCCAGCCGATCTCCGGCATGAGCGCTCGGCCGGCGGATCCCTGTCCCTGCAAATTCAAATCGGCCGCCGGCCGGCTGCTCATCCCCCCGCGTCGACAGGCAGCGCGCCGGCGCTCCGGTGGTGCCTTTGGGCCGCCTGGGTGGCCGCGTATTTCGCGGCCTGCTTCCGGCTGAACGTCGGTGCGGTCTGCCGGGCCATCGTCGGGATCTACGACCGTCGCAAAACCGACAGCGACCTCGGCTGACGGTTCCGGCCGCAGGTGCGGACAGCAGCCCCATCTAATAAACTTTTTTATCAGCAAAGATAATATTTCTTATTGTGAGCCGGCCGCCCGGCAGGGGAAGCCAAGTGGAGGGGGGTTAGCGCGAAATAACGGCCTGCCGCACCAGCGCAAGGGCACGGGCCAGGGGGACGGCCCGCGTCTTGGCAACGAATCCGGCCGGGTGTGCGAAAGCCACGTCGGGGTGGCCCGCCAGGACGGCGAAGTCGATCCGCGGATCGTCGTCGAACCGGCACAGCGCCCATCCGTCGCCCCGGTCGTCGGGCGTGACCGACGCGGCGGGCCGGTCGGCCATCGCGTCCCGGGTGATGCCCATGGCCAGGGCCGGGTTGTCGCGGATGTCGTGGACCATCACCCGGAGGCCGGCCGGCAGCGCCTCGACGCGCATCCGCTCGCGCAGGAGGTCGAGCCGCTCTTGCGTCTCGGCCAGGTGGCCGATCAGATCGCGGCCGAACGCGTGCATCAGCCCGATGACCGCCTCCGGGACCGGGCCGTCGCCCGGCGCTTCCTCCAGCCGGCGGAGCAGGAATCCGCCCAGCGGATCCGCGAGCTTGCGGCCGGCGCCGGGTGACAGCCCCACCGACCGGAGCGCCTCGAGCCGGGCGGTGTCCGCCTCGGAGGCGAACTCCCACCAGGGATAGACCGACCGGGCCAGCCCGTCGATGCCCAGCGCCGCGGCCACGAGGCGGAAGGCGGCCGGGAGGTTTCGGTCCTGGTGATGGTCGTAGTTGTTGCGGGCGGGGTCGTGCGCGCCGCCCACGTCGACCACCAGCACGGCCGGGTCCGCCAGTTCCGCCGGTGACGGGTCCCGGCGGAACACGGGCAGGACGCCCCGCGCCGCCATCCAGAGGGAGACGGCGATGAACTCGTCCCGGTGGGCCGGTCCGCCGTGGAGCACGGCGTATTTCAATCGGCACCTCCCGGGGGCTGTCCGCCGTCTTCGCGGTCCTCCATGAGGGTGCTGCAGATCCGCTGAATCATCCGGCCGCTCAGAGTCTCCACCACGGTGAAGCAGCAGCCGAACGCCAGCAGGAACCAGGCGGAGAACAGCGGGCGGAACCAGTCCGAGTGCGGGGCCAGCCCCACCGAACCGGCCAGGCCCGGATAGCCGGCGCACACCAGCATGGCGTAGAGGCACATGACGAGCACCGCGGCGAACCGGATGAGGATGATCAGCACCGTTTCCATCTTGCAGGCCTCCTGCTTGGCGACAGGAGGAGAATTGCAATCTGCGTGCCAACAGTCGGCCGCCGCACCCGGCAACCGGCCGGCTCGATCCAGCCGGCCGACGCAAGGCATTCTGGCTGGCCAGGCCACGAGCGGATCCGTTACAATGTGGACCGACGTCCCGGATGAAGGGTTCCGCCATGCTGACATTGTATGAGGTTGTCCGCGGAGGCGAGTGGGGTCAGTCGATCGCCGAGTCCGCAGAGCGCGCCGGCTACCTCAGTGAACGGCTGTTTTTCTGGCGGCCGGCCGATCTGACGCCCGTCTCCGGGCCGGTCGCGTTCGCCGACGGCGTGCAGGTCGAGCGGCTCGACATCGGGCTGGCCGGGCGGTGCCACGTCTGCATCGTGCCGCGCCGCCGTTTCTTCAGCGGCCGGCGGCCGTATCGCGGGCCGAAGAGCACCCTGTTCGGCTCGATGGCGGAACCCGGCTATCCGCCGCCGGGGCGGCGCATCGCCGCGGTGAGGGAATTCGCGGCGATGCTAGCGAAGCAGAGGGTCGTCGCCCCGCAGCCGGTGCCCACCGAAGAGTGGCCGCAGACGGACCCGTTGGCCCAGCTGGATTTTCGGCTGGGCCCCGGCCGGGTGCCCGTGTCCATCCGGGCGTGCCGGAACCTGGCGAGCCAGCTGAGACGGCACGGACCTGTTGCGGTCCAGCCGCAATTCAAGGTGGCGTTGACCGCACCCGAAGAGAACCCGGTGGCCGATTACTATGCCGATCAGTTGCGGCGCTACTTTCGCGATGCGGGGCTGCCGGACGAATGGCTCGTGAGGCGCAAGTGGCCGGAAATCCTCGACTGGGTGGGCAGGGTCCGGGCACGAGCGCGGGCCGGCGTGCAGAACAAATTGGTCTGTATCGGATTGCACGGCCGGACCGGCGACCCCGTCCAGCCCGACGTGCTGGCGCTCATGCGGGAGCTGGACGACGTGGGCGCCTCCTACCGCCTGTTTTCACTGGACACTCCCGAATCCGGTCTTTACAACGCCGTCCTCAACCAGCTCCCCGTCTTCCTTATGTCCGCGGGCGGGACCGCCTACGAGGTGGATCTCCACCTGCCTGGGGCGGATGCCGACTGCTATTTCCTCGGGATCGACATCGGCCACAATCCCGAGGCGCCGGAGAGCAAGCCCGTCTTCACCCTCGTGGACAGCCGGGGTCGTCTGCTCCGGTACTGGGTCATCCCGCAGCGCCGGGACGAGACGCTCCACCGCCGAACCGTGGACGCCGGCCTCCGCCAGGCGGCGGCGTACCTCGACACCGTGGCGCCGGCGCGGCGCCTGGTGATCATGCGCGACGGCCGGATGTTCCGCCACGAGCGCCTCGACGAGTACCGCCGGCATGTCGGCGATGCGTTCAGTTTCCTGGAAGTGATTAAGCATCCCGTCCCGATGATGCTGGACGGCGCGCGTGCGTCCGCCCCGGGAACGGTGTTGAAGCCGCGCGGCGGGAACTGCTACTTCCTCATGACCGCCGACAGCCCGGTCTCGAGCCACATCAATCACCCCCTGAAGGTGCGGGTGGTGCACGACGGGCTCGGCCTCGGCGACCCGAAGCTGTTGGACTGCGTGTTGGGGCTCTGCTACGCGCCCTCGCTGGGAGTGCGCCCCACCCGCAGCCCGTCCCCCATCTACTGGGCGGATGGCGTGTCGAAAATCAGCGACACGAACCATCAATTCAGCGGCCTGAACTTCGCCCGGTCTGAGCGCTGAATCGACCCGCACCCGGCATCTCTTGACTTTTGAATCGAACCTCGCCCAATCTGACGGTGCACAAAAACACGTGTCGGAGAATAAGCACTTCGCACATCTGCCCAGACGCCTGCAGCTTACTATTGAACGGAATATGAGTCTGTTCTCAGGTAATCACTTGTGAGGGCAGCCTGAACATGTCGTCCGATTCCAAAAGTTCCGGATCAATCGGTTGCTTATGCGCCAGTTGATTCCGGGCGAATTTCATGGCTTTCAGGCACCCCCACGTCCCGTGATCAATCCAGAGTGACGGATCGTTTTTCAGCAGGTTGAGAAGATCCGAGAGTTCAAGTTCTCGCGGATCCTCCACCAATTCGCCATGTACGCTGCGGAACGGGGGCACCAGGCGGCCGACCATCGCATCCAGGAGCTGATGGCGGAATTCTTCGATATGCGGAAAGAGCACTGTCGTTTCCGCCGCCCAGACTTTGTGGGTGACCAGGTGCGACGAGCCGTTCAGGGCGAGATAGGCAGCGTGCTCCCGCTCCATCCCTTCGAAATGGTCGGAAATCCCCTCTGCCCACTTGTGCGCGCTCTTCTTGAAATCGCACTGATCCCACCCGCGGCTTATCCCATAATCATGCAGCAGATCGTGGGGTTTCAACAAATGCTTAAAATCGCCGGAGTGAAGCAGGTCGATCAGTGTTGGATCCCACTGGCCCAGGAAAGCGGTGAGATACGCGGCCAGCTGTCGCTTTTTTGCGGGCCACGGCTTGCTGCCAAATTGCAGCGAAGCGTAAAGCAGGCTGTCCATCTGATCCACGACTCCCTGCCATTTGAGGGCAGCGAGGCAGACGTCGACCAGGGGCGGTTGAATGGCCGGTTCTCCGGAAAGAAGCACGCAGAACAGCGACCGCTGCACCAGCGGCACCGCCCGGCAGGCATGGGCATACTCTTCGAAGAAGGATTTCCATGGCGGCCATTCCTCAGCCGAGGAAAGCTCCGCCCATATCATATAGCCGGAGTTCAGTTTTACATTCGCGATCATATCGGCAAACGTGACCGGACCCACGATCCGCGAGGCCGGATCAAACAGACGCAGGATGCTTTCCACCGGGCGATGAGAGTCAAGCTCCGACAAATCCAGCGTCCGCCATGGGATATCCATACTCGACTGCACCTGGCGGCGGATGGATTCCCGCAGCCCTGACGGGAAATGTCGGGGGATCAGCAGAAATGTATTCCGCCCCTCACGCATCTCCTGGATGACCCCGTCAATGAACCGGGCCGGTCCGGGCATCTGCCACCAGGAGAGGGTCATGAGGCGGTTCTCCTGGGATTCAAGATGGTATTCACAACCGAATCCAGCTCCAATTTGCCATGTACCGCTCGTCTTCCAATCGCCAGCATCTCCGCCCATGTCATCAACCGCTTGACATCCTCATCTGAAAATCCGTCGATTAGTCCGGAGAGTTCCTCGACGGATGCCGCGCCGATGTCGCCGAAAGTCCGGAAAAAACGGTTCGCTTCGGGATCACTGCCTAAACCGAACGCGCCCAGCCATCGATTGCTCATGGCGGAGTCATTGAGTTCCGAAACGATGCTGTCGAGTCGCCCCCGCCACCTCTGCGGCTCGACGACACATTCGTCATACCATTTGTAGAGCAACATGGGCCAGAGTCCCAAGTCAAGCCTCAGATCATTCCACACCCTCACTTGATTGAACGGAAACATGCTGTCCGAGAGCCACTGGCGAAGAGCGGATTCGTGCCACGGGTGAAGTGAGATGATGTCAACTTTACGCTGAGTTGACGTTTGAATGAAGTCGGGATCAATTGACACCAGTGACTGCGCCTTGGACGGGTTGGCAACGAAGGCGATACGGACATAAGAACTTCTGGAAGTCAGTCGCTGGCACTTCTCAAGTGCCGGCTCGACCCAATCCCATGTCCAATCCACTTCGCTCGGCACCAACACCAGGGTGATCCCATCGTCATGGCGTTTAGTCAGCTGATCCAGCTGTGCTTTGAACATGTCACACGAGGACGGGCCGGTGAACTTGACGAAGAACGGACTGCTGAAGCGCTGGATTAAAAACACTTCCAGGTCCGCCAATCCCGCAGCGGGCACACCAGCGATGATGGTGACTCCGTTTTCATAACGGCGCAAGCTGCTCTCCTGCTCAGCCGTCAGCGGGTTACGGATGAACTTGCGCGTCGGCTCGTCGGTTAGGACGGATCTGAAGGTTGCGGGCTCGTAAGCCACCGGTGTCTGCTGGTTCTCGAAAGCTTCCAGTCTCTTTTCCAGTTCCTCGTGGCTGCCCAGCAACGCCAGGATGTTCGGGTTTCGAATGGTGTAATTGTCGTGATTCTCTCCGGTGGTTCGCAGGATGCCGAGCCCGACCATCTCATCCAGGATCACTTTGAACGAATCGATGGTTGGCTGGTTCTTAAAACCAGCCGGCCACCATGAAGTGGCTTCTTTCCAGGCCCAGACGGCAGATCTCCCCTGCGACACTGCTGCTGTTCCCTGCTCCTCGGAAAACAAAGCAAAACAATATGCGATCAGTCGATAGCGATCGTCCAGTTGGAGCGTGAGATCGAAACGGCTCCGGATGCCTTCGCGTAGTTCCTGGCTCTGATAGGCTTCGTCCACATGCCGCGCCGTGATGACAAAAGGGGGGCTATTCTTCGGGTCGAATGTATTCAAAACAGGAGTCTCATTCAGATGCTGCAATAGTTTGCTGCAGAACAACTGAATCAGGCTGGGATAGTAATTCGTCTGGGACAGGATTCGGTATATCAAGTCTTCGGACTCAAAACGGTATCCCAGAGATGCCATCGGGTACTCGACCAATGCCCGGGCTTCACCAGCTTCCCCGTTCATCAGGAGCGGCCCGATACAGATTGCACCTCCCAATCCCGTTGCGAAATGGGCCAAGGCGTTGTTGGCATCCTTGGTCGCGCGCTGGACGTTGTGCAACCCGGCAAGAACCGCTTTGAATCGCCCGTTTGTCCTATTCACAAGATCGCGCAACCGTGAACATTGGAAAAAATTTGTACCTTTAACGGATTCGGTTCCATCCGACTGAAGGAACTGGTCCGCTTCGTCCAGAAGCAACAACACCCTACGGCTATGATCCTCGATCACCCATTGCGCAATGGTATCGGCAATCTTCTGGGGATTTGTGTTCGGGGGCAGTTTTCGAACCGACTCAATATACCGCCCCAAATGATCGTGGATCAAAGTCCAAAGATCCTCGATGCCCCGATTCAGTCCGATACCTAAAATTTTCAGATCCAACCAGATAGCGATTCGTCCCTGGTCCGGTACATGATGGGTTTGTTCGATGTGACGCAGCAAGGCGGTTTTGCCCAATTGTCTTCCGCCATAGATAAAAGCGGAGCCTTTGGCGTCGGCAAGATATTCCGCTTCTTTCAGACGGCCATAAAACATCTCAGGAGCGATCATGCTGGCCGAGGCGGTGTACGGTTCATTGAACGTGAACGGAAGCGCGCACTGGAAAAAAACCGGCAGACGCGAGCCGCGCTCCCCGCAGATAAATAGCAACAGACAGTCATCCAGAACGATGAACGTTTTCCGCCGAATCCGGCAATACCGGGCCAATTCCCGGCGGCGCTGCATTGTTAGTCTTCCAAAATGGAAAACAATGACTGGATGTGGCTGGGGGCGGGAGGCCACGGCATCCAGCAGGTCTTCCTCGTTGGGACGATCCCAAACGCAGAAGATCCGGTACTTGCCATTTGCTGCTGATCCGTAAGCGGGCAACGGGCAGCGTGCCCGATCCTGAATGGACTCGGTTTCAACTGTCAACCATACGCCATCCAGCTTGCCGGGTTGCTTGTCGATCAACTTGGGCATGGCGAACCCGATTTGCTGAAGCACAAAACGGACAAGCTCGGGATCCGGCTCCTTCTGTTTCCTCTTGAGTTCGAACCAAGTCCTCAACATCTCGCTTGCCTGCTCAGCCTGCTCTCCAGAGATCGGATCGAGGCGTAAGGGAAAATTCACACTACGATGCTTCAAATGCCTGATGACATCGGCGGTATTTGTTTCCTCCAAATATTCTTCAAGTTTCGTTAATGAGCGGATAAAGAAGTCATCCAGCACGTCAGTATGTTTGGGAATCTGATCCGCGATCGGCTGGTTGGCCGCCACGCGATCGATGTACTCCTGGGCAATGATGATTTCTTTGTTTTCCAATACTTGTTGGATTCGCTGCTGCCGAGAATCGTTGGCCCCCATGTTCAACTGATCAAGACGCAGACGAACTTGTGCGATCTTGGACTGCTGGCTATGATCAATCGTCTGCTCGATCGTTGTTAGAATCTTGGCTGCCTGGTCGAAATCGAGTGTTTCCGCGATGACCTGCTCGACTTGGTGCAAGCTGGCTTGCAGTTCGCCCATCTGCCTTTCATCGATCCCACCTCTCGCTACCGCCCAGCCGATTTTTAAATATGTGTTGTCTATTTTCTCTTTTAATCGCCTTCGCCAATCGCCTGCATCTTCCTGCAACTGGTTCTTCATTATCGTGATCTTTTCCTCAGTTTCTCCGATGGAGCTCAAGTGTACGATAATCCGTGTCGCGAGGTGGTGGTTGCCGGTATGGCATCGCTCCTGGAAGGCGGTCTTCCAATCCCAATCATTTTCCGAAATGAACGATATGATCTTTTCGATCAGGTTCAGATCGTGGTCCTCGGCCTCCAATTGGTCATTCAGCCGCAAGCTCTTTATTTTTAGAAGCTCCGCGTTGACAAGTTCATGCAGGCTCGGTTCCTGGACTCGGAATATGTCGGCGGCATTGATCATCTGGCACAGTTCCTCCAAGACCGCCAGCATGCACTGCGCTCCCGCGCGCACTCTGAGACTTGTGGACGGCTCGATCAGATCCCTAAGTTCCTGAAGTGCTCCTGCGCCAAACTGATCAAACAGCCGATGCAGACGATCCACCTGCTGCTGATGGAAATCCGGTTTTCCCCCAGGTTTCAATTGCTGGTGATCCAACCATTGTTGTGCGATCTGTCGGGCTTCCCAAAACCAATCCTTCAATTTAGCCAACGCCGGGCCTTCGATGGGATTGAATCGCGATCGACCGATTCTCTTCTCAGCCAGTGATATCTCGCGCTGCACACAGCCTTCATTGATGAATTCTTGCAGTAACGTTCTCAGCGCTTCAGTCTGCTTCTGACTCGGATCGATGACGGGTTGCAACAAGTTGAAGATGATTCCATCCCGTTCCAACCAGCTTCGCCAGACCTTTGTTGCAGGTGCATATTTGATGGTCCGGTTGGGCGCTTGTCGGAACCAATCACTGGCCTGACGCCGGATATTCTGCTCCAGCGTTTCCCATGAACTCGAGTCCATCGTTCGAACCAACTCCACGGGGTTGAACGGCTTCCCCATTTCGCTGAGATCCGCGATGCCCTTACAAAGGTCCGCAAGATGATGTCCGCCGCCACAATCCGGCCTAGCCATGGCCAGAATGTGTCCGGCGCCCGTATGCGGTGCAAACAGTGAGGCTCGGACCGCCGAGGCAGCCCACATCAGGCGGGTGGCAACGTCCACATCTTTACGACCGGCTTTCTCCTGTCCTCTGAAATTCTCCAAAAGGGATTGAATTTCCTGTGACAGCTCTCCTGCCGGGAAACCTACCCGCCGGCCGACAATCACGGCTTTTATCATTTCGGGAAGGATCTCCGATTGGAGATCAGGATAGAGTCGATTCCTAGCGACAGCAAGATGACAGGCTAACTCGGGATGCCCTTCCGCGATCAGGCACCAGATCAATTCGTTCAACAATTCTGGGGCCAGTTCTGGCAGGCGTGACTGGATTCGACTGGCCAACTCGACGGTATTCAGTCCGGTTCCCAGACTTTCGGTTTTTGCATGTTCGGCAGTCACAGCCGTCTGTGATGGAAAGGCAGCCTCACCCTTCTGATCAGCTGGTTGAGCCTCTATTGATACTATCCCCGAATCTCCCAGTAGTTCCACCTGATCATCCGCAGTCTCAACCTGCTCAGCGACAGGTTCCATTGAATCTTCCGCTTGGATGTTTGCCTCAATCTCAACTTCGGGAGCGGCCGTCCCCGCAGGTGCTGCCGGCTGGACATGTGCACCCGAATCATGACGGGACTTTTTGCGTGTTTTCTTTTGCTGACTTGGGGATGATCCGGATGAAAGTGGTTCCGCAGATGGAGCGATGATCGCCTCTTTTTCAACGGGGCCGGTCACGACTTCTTCACCTGGCTTTTCAATCGTCCGCTTATCCTCGGTGGGAATAACTAACTTGCCCCGAGAAACAGCTACTCGGAGTGGGCGACTGAACACTTTTTCGATGAATTCTTCCAATTCCATCCATCGCTCGTCAGGAATTGAATCATGGGAACGAATCATCTCAACCAGGTGCCTGAATCCTTCGGTTCTCTGCTCCTGACTCAGATCCCGGGGCACATTCTGCTGACTGAGCAGTCTTCGAACTTCCCTTGCTTGGGCCTGGCACTCCAGCAATGGGGGGAATTCACGCGAGTCGATGTGCCTGATCTTGAGAACCGTGTCGACCAGTTCCCGCATTTCATCCACGACTGACTGAGCAAGGTTGTTTTCAAAATTCTCCAGCAACTGAGAACAGTCAGCCAAGCTGTCTGGAGTTTTTTTCCGATCAGTCTCATGAATGCCTGTTCGTGAGAGAACCTCTGCAGCCAACTTTTCGAACCGGAGGCGAAGCGAGGAAGTCTCCCACTCCAAATCAGTGGGAAACGGGTTTCCAGGCTCCCGCAAGCGGCTGGCGGCGTCATCAAGCCTTTCGGCAAGGTTCTTGAATTCCTGGGTTAGGGCTTCGATCTGCTGATGCAGTTCATGCAAATCTTTCATATCAGATGCCTCGGATCACCTTAAATTTCACAGAAAAAACTCTGTCCCTTCAAATGATATCGGATGATTTTCCCATGAGCATATTCAGCAAATCCCATCATCATCGAGATATTTTTCCACCACGATAAGCAGGTGATTTCGTCGTCTTTACGTTCGCGGGATGTTCCACGACACATCACCATGGTCGGACCATCCTTCGCTTCGTATTGTCCTGATCGTTTCAAATTGCCTCTGGTCTTCGTCACCAGCTAGTTCCGGATACAGCTGATATGCCCGGATATCACCCGATTGGCGATAATAGTGGCCGTCCGAAACGAAACACTCGCATTTCAGTTTACGCAAAACGTTCAACAACCAGATACCGGAGGACTTGCCACCTCCGCCGCAACCACCGCCGTATCGGACATGCACCACATGACTCATGATTCCCGCCTGCGGGATGATGCGCTGGGCACAAAAGACTTCGTTTACGACAAACGCATAGATCACGGGGGCTGAGAAGGATCCCAAAACATCTGATTTGACGGCAACTTCCATGAACAGCACTCGTCCAGTAGCAAGGCTGCCCTTGGGAAAGTCTACAATTTCGGCGTCGATTGGCAAGTCGCACCGGGGGAGTTCCTCGATGGATGTCACAGTGATTGAAGTGTGGTCATCGCCATGAATGATACGGCTGTCCAGAAATGTGGAGGTGGACCAGGGGAAATAGTCCGTGTGCAGAAAGATGTCCGGGCGGGCTGGTTCTTGTTTTTTTGCCGGTTTGATCTCCGAGAACTTCGGATGCAGGTAGAGAAGATCTCTAAAGTCGTCGCCTGCCGATGGATACCAAGCGATCCGTGGCTCGCCTTCAAATCCGTCGAGCCATCGACGGAATTTCCCGTTCTCGTTTCCATTCAGGTGGTATAGCAATCTCTTCGACATGCTGTTTTCCTCCTTTCTTATCAACCTGTTACGGATGACGGCAGTGATTTACAATGTCAATATTAATATGAAAAATGCCTCATCCAATCGAATACTGCTAACTCTCATTGCGAGTTATCATCAAATCGCCACCACGGTCGCGTCGCCGATGGCGGCGTAGCGGTCGGGGAGGCAGGTGAAGATCACGATCTGGCACTCCCGGGCCGCCCGGGCCAGCACCGCGCCCATGAGGCGCAGCCGCTCCGGGTCGGTGTAGCCGAGCGCGTCGTCCAGGATCAGGGGCATGCCGCCCTCGCCGGCCACGATCATGGCGCAGGCGGCCCGGAACACCAGCGACAGCTGCTCCCGCGTGCCGCCGCTCAGCGAGTCGAACGGCACGGTGACGCCGCCCAGGGTCCGGCTCTCGATGCGCAGCTCCTCGCTCACCTCCACCGCGAAGGTGGGGTCGAACACCAGCCGGCCCAGTCCCTCGATCTTCTCCTTGAGCGGCGCCACGTACGCCCGCCGCGCCTGCTCCCGCTCCTCGCGCATGGTCTCGAAGAGGCACCTGGCCGCCGCCGCCCGCCGCAGCAAGGCGCCGGTCTCCGCCCGCCGGCGCTCCAGGTCGATCTCGGCCTGGCGCAACTTCTCGTGGAGCCCCTCCTCGCCGCGGATCTTGAGCCGCGTCCGGACCTCGGTGAGCTCCGTCTGGGCGGCGGCCCGGCGCTGCTGCACGGTCCGCAGCGAGCCGGCGGCCGTCTCGGCGAGCGCCCGCACCTTGTCGGGGTTCTTCGCCTGGAGCGACGTCTCCGCGGCGCGGACGGCGGCGGCCGTATCCGCCACTACCCGTTCGGCCGCCTCAAGCGCCGCCGCCAGCGCGTCGTCCGCCGCCGCGGCCCGGGCCCGCTCCAGGCTCCCGTTCGCCTTGTCGCGCTCACCGGCGAAGAGCTCCCGCTGGACCCGCCGCGCCTGGTGCTCCGCGTTCAGCTCGTCCCACACGCCGCGGGCGGCCTCCAGCGCCGCCCGGGCGGACTCCCACCGCCCGGTCGCCTCCTTCAGCCGTGTCTCGGCCTCGGCCCGCTCCCGCTTCGCGGCGCCCAGGTCGGGGCTCATCGGCGGATCGGCCGGCCGTTTCGCCCGGTACTCGGCCACCGCCGCCGCCAGGCCCCGCACCTTCCGGTCGAGCTCGTCGTAGGTCAGGTCCCGTAGGTTGTCCTTCTCCACCTGCCCCACGGCGTCCGCCACCCGCCGGGCCTCGCGGCGCTCCTCGAACGCCTGCCGGGCCGCGTCGGGATCGGCGACCCCCGCCTTGGCGCAGGCCGCCGCCAGGATCCGGCGCGCCTCCTCCACCTCGCGGACCATGGCTCCGGCGCCGGCGCCCGCGGCGATCTCCACCTCCAGCACGCCCGGCAGGGCGAGGCGGGTGGTTTCGGTGACGGCCAGCGTCCGAGTGCCGCCCTTCTCCAGCCGGACCTCCCGGCCGTCGACGTCCAGCTGCACCGCGGCCAGACCCCGCAGGGTCACCTCCGGCGCCTCGGTCCGCTGCCGCGCCGAGGCTTCGAGCAGCCCCCGCTCGGCCTCCTGGATCGCCTTCAGGGCGCGGTCGGTCACGTGGTTCCGCGCCAGCTCGGCTTCCGCCTGCCCGGCGCTCGCCCGCGCCGCGTCGATGCGCCCCTGGCGCTCCCGCAGCTGGTCGAGATTGAGCTGATTGTTGAAGAAGTCGAAGTCGTCGCGCCGCCGGGCGGCGTGCGCCTCCGCCTCCTTCCGCCGGCCGTCCGCCTCGCCGAACGCGCGCTGGGCCTCCTTCAGCCCGGCCTCGGCCCGGGTGAGGGCCGGACGGGACTCCGCGTCCGCTTTCTCCAGGCGGTCCAGCTCCGCGGCGGCGCGTTCCGTCGCCTCGATCAGCGCCCCGCGCTCCTTCAGGTCGCGCCCGGCGACCTGTTCGGATTTCTGCGCCGTCTGTAGCCGGAGGCCGGCTTCGGAGCACGCCTTCTCCAGCCGCTCGATCTCCTCGAGATCGGCCGCGTGCGCCGCCTGCTCCCGCGCCAGCTCCGCCTCCTGCCGCTCGAGCTGCGCCAGCTCCCGCCCCAGCGCCGCCGCGCGCTCGGCGTCCGCCTCGAGCTCGCCCAGGGCCTGCCGGAGGGCGGCCGCCGCCGCCTCGCCGTCGGCCAGCGCCTGGCGGGCGTCCGCGAGTTCCCGCCGCTCCGCACCGCGCTCGCCGGTGAAGTAGGCGAGGTACTCGGCGCGGACCTTGTCGAACAGGCTGTCCTCCCGCGGGTCGGCGGGGCGCCCGCCCGACGCCCGGTCCAGGGCAGCGGAGAGCGACCGCTGGCTCCCGAGCTCCGGCTGCCGGATGGCGTCCCCCTGCTCGATGATGAGCGCCCGCCAGAGGTCGTAGTCCAGCGTCTCCTGGAGGATGGCCAGGGCGCGGTCGTGGGCCTCGCGGCCGGTGAGGTTTTCCGGCCGGGGGGCGCGGACGGTCAGCCGGGTCTCCGGCCGCTTGGTGAACCGCTTGAAGTAGGTGAAGGCGTAGGGGCCGCTCTCCGCCTCCAGCTCCACCTCCGGCCCCTCGTCCCGGTGCACCGGCTTCACGGCGTCGATGCGCCGGTGCCTGCTGTTGTCGGGGTAGTCGAACAGGAGCCCGACGGCCTCCCGGAGGCTCGACTTGCCCGCCTCGTTGGGGCCCTGCACCAGGGTGATCCCCGCGGGGCCGAACGCCACTTCAGCATGGGCGAGGCCGCGGTAGTTGGCGACGCGGAGCCGGACGAACCTCATACGGCCTCCTTCGCCAGCCGGACCAGGAGCATCAGGGCGTCGCGGGCGACGCGGCCCTCCTCCCCGCCCCCCTCGATCCGCTCCCGGAGCCGCCGGACGGTGGCGTCGGCGAAGCCGGAGAAGCCGAGGTCGGCGAAATCCGGGTCGTCGGGCGTCACGACGAGGCCGCCGTCGCGGACCTCGAACGACGCGAAAAGCTCCCGGGCGGCGTCCAGCTCGTGCTGGAGTGCCGCCGCCAGGGCCAGGGAGAGCGTCCCCACCAGATTCAACCGGACGACGGTGCACGCCTTCTGCTCCAGCCCGCCCAGTTCCAGGCGCAGGGCGGCGATGTCATCGGCGGCGTTGAGGTCCACCCGCGCCCGTTCCACGAAGCGCCACCCGCCCACGGCGACCTCGCGGGCGGCCGCGCCCGCCGGCCCGACCTCGACGACCAGGGCGCGGCCCGAACGCACCTCATCGAAGTCCGTGGCCTCGGGCGTGCCCGAGTACCAGATCCGTCCGCCGGCGCCGAGCTCGGTGAGGGAGTGCCGGTCGCCCAGGGCGATGAAGTGGGCCCGCCCCTCGGCCACAGCCCCCTCGAGGTCGGCCACGGCGATGAGCCCGGGGGCATCGCCCGCGGGCGTGAAGCGGTCCACTGCGCCGTGCCCGGCGAAGACGCGGACGACGCCGGCCGCGGGGGCCGGCGCGCGGAGCGCCTCGTAGACGGGGTTGGCGGCGGGGCGCCTCGACAGCCACGGCGCCCCCGCCAGCTCCACCCCCTCGGCGACGAGGACGGGTTCAGAATTTTCGATCACGTGCACGTGGGGCGGCTTCCGCTCGAGGAAGGTGGCGGAGCGGTACACCGACGCCTCGTTTAGGGGGTCGTGGTTGCCCGGCAGCAGGTACACCGGGACCGGCACGTCGCGGAGCGCCTCCAGGGCGCGGGCCACGGTGCGGCGGTCCACCTGGTTCGACTCGAAGGCGTCGCCGCACACCAGCATGAAGCGGCAGTCCTCGTCCCGGGCGATGCGGCCCAGGGCGCGGACGGCGTCGAACCGCGCCTGGGCGTACCGCTCCTGGGCCCCCTCGTCCAGGAAGTGCCGCCGCATCCCCAGCTGCCAGTCGCTCGTGTGGAGGAAACGAACCATCGCAGCCCCCTGATGAAAGATCGTCAGCCCGTTTCCGGCAATCGCCGGTGTTCCCGCGTCAGCCGATGAACAGCTCGTGACACGCCCGACCCGTTTTTATTCCATCTCAATAAACGACACCGTCAGGCGGCATCGGCCCTGCTCAATCCAGAAACATGAAACAGGCAAGTCCGTTTGGCTGTAAAGGCATTTCACAAGCCAACGACATTCCCTTGTCCCCCGTTTCATGCTCCAAGTCCTCAATCTTGATCTGACTTCATCAGCATACCTATTAATCAAGGTTTCTGCAAGATTCAGTCTCTCCAGACCTGACTCAAATCACAACCGGACTGACTGATGTTCCGTGAGCGGATTTCCACAGCCTTCCAAATTGCAACGAAACTGATCAAGGTCACATCATCCGTCTATGTGTACTAATCACTACCGCCCGATGATCCGCAGATACTCTTCCTTGGTGATATTCAATTTGCCCCCTTGAGGCATTTTCTTGGTGATGCCGACGTCGGACATCTTCACTCGGATCGTTGAGACGAAGAAATCGGAATAGAAAATGTGGCCGCGGTAGAATTCCCGCTGGTACTCATCGATCTCCACCGTGAAAAGACTGCACGGATAGTCCGTGAGTGTCTTATACAGCTTCCATTCTCGAGCCGTCGCTGGCTTCTCTATGACCTCGTAGCGCACCACCGTGAATCCGCCGATGATATAGCTTTTGTGGCTGAAGAGGATCCTGGATCCTGGTGGGAGATGATCATTGCTGAACTTGGGATGACCGGGGGGCGAATTGATGCGGAAGCAATGAGAGAACGCCCAGTTCGAAAAATCCAGGCCGCCGGAATCCTTCGGATTATAGCTGAGAATCGCGTAGATCGGCTCTACCTGCTCTTCCGTCCCGACAGCCTCATCGATGCACTCCGCATATTCGGACAGCTGGATGACTTCGAACAATTCGATTCCAAAGTCTTTTTTCAGCAATGTTTTCAAGCCGCAATCGTCCGCCCAACAGACGACGACATAATCTTTGTTCGGATCTAGGCTGAGATGGTGTTGATGCAGAATGAAATTGGATGACAGATACTCGAACTCAACAGTTACCTCCTTTTTCCGGTATCGGATCGACGAAATATCAAACCCTCGGACATCTGGGGAGACAAGAGTCGGGAAACCGAGCTTCTCATGAATCTTCGAAAAAACCATCAGGACTCCGTTCTCGTTGGTGATTCGCCCGCTGATCGTGATTTTTTCTCCCATATGTTCCTCCTATTGCCAATGATCGATTGCACCCTTTTAATTGATTCGCCTCAAAGCCATCGCAGCAATGCTCCTTTTGACAATGAGCACTGCCCCGTCAACGGATTCTCATCACCACATGATCCGCAATATCTGAGTTCCATCTAATCATTGGTTTTGATAGACAGCCGTCGCGAATTCTAAACATAGACCGGGGATCTTCACTTCGGGCGAGCTCCTGCAAACCAGCATCACGCGGCACTCCTCGGCCGCGGCGATGCGGCCCAGGGCGCGGACGGCGTCGAACCGCGCCTGGGCATACCGCTCCTGGGCCCCCTCGTCCAGGAAGTGCCGCCGCATCCCCAGCTGCCAGTCGCTCGTGTGGAGGAAACGAACCATCCGCGCCCCCTGATGAAAGATCGTCAGCCCTATTCCGGCATTTGCCGGCATCACCTGTTCCGCCCGTCTCCGCTGGCCAGCCACCGCTTAGCCGGCCACCGCTCGGCCGGCAACCGCTCGGCCGGCGCCCGCGCTCCCGGGGCACCCGTGAAGCGATCCGTTCATCTGACCTGGAAAATCCGACGCGTCACGACGGCGCCCCCTCGGCCCCTGTTCACGTCCCATTCATTTCAGCTTTTTCCTGACGATCTAAGGATACTCATGGAACTGCAAAACTATTCCTCCTTGTTTTGTTTTTCCTTGATAATGAAGTCTAATACTTCCTCTAAATTCTCCTTCATGCAATCCCCTCCCATGCTCTTCCATTTACATCCATCGCGAATCCCCTCATTGATTTTAATAAATGAAGAGCAGAGCGGGCAAAATTCGTAATTACTCAGAGAAAACAGATCTCTCAAAAAATCCGAGTCGCTGCATTCTACGAAATTAGCACGAAGAACCATTGAGAGGTTTTGTTCCTCAAAGATCGTTTGAGCATTGACAATCTCTGGACATTTGACGGACACAATTCCAACCGAGTTATTCTGACACATTTGATAATAATCTTCCCAAACCTCAGGATCATAGAAATCACCTCTTTCAAAATTTGGGATTACTATGTATGAGTAGTTCGAAAAGGATCGATAATTTGTCGCCTGACTAATCGCTGTGGCAATGGAGGGAATGTCGTTCCCTCTTTTTAATTCAAAAGCAAAGGTTTGGATATCCTGCTCTTTCAACCGGTCGATGATATTGAAACCGGCAAAGTCAACATTATTAAAGGTGGATTCGCGATGATTGTCCCCAACATTTTTAAGATATGAAATATTGAATTTTCTCTTAAGAGGTGCTTCTAATTTTTGGGAGAATTCCCGTTCTCTTATTCCAACTATAAATGGATTTTGTCTTTTACGAAAGCGGTTTGAGTTTGGATAAAATACATATTCATTTTCAGCTCTGTGCGGTGGCCAGTTTTTAAAGCCCTCCCTAACTTTTGAAATATCAATTCTTATATAATTATTGAATTCTTGATAATAGTTGATCTGGTTCACTAACTGCTCTCTGAGGTCACCAGATTCAACCTCATCATGAAGCAATTCTGCAAGTTCTTGGCCCAATTCCTCAGGTAAAACAATAGATTCTAATTGGAAACCGATTCTTTCCCCTCTTTCTCGTCCTTGATTCCAAGTTAAACCACATTGTCGTTGGTAATTGATAAATGTGTCTTTAAATTGTTGCCAGTCATTGGTAGCTCTACCTGATAGATTTCTCCTCGATTGAGCAGATAATTCTCTAAATCTAATCAAGGTAATTCTATAGGTATTGTTGTATACTTCTGCGTGATCGTTTAGCGTCTCAAAAATCCTTCTGATCTGAGCAATCATAATAATCTCCATTCAATATTTTCAAAAAGGGGATCAGTTTATCATTTTGCAAAATCGCACTTTTAGATAATTCGATATCTGGCAGTTCTATTGCACCTTCGATATCATCTCTCATACCGCTTGTGCGGGCTGCGGGTGCAGGATCCGGTGGAAGTCGAGCCGCAGTAGACGCACTTGTTGGCGCCGTGGCCGTGCTTGTGGGCACCGATGGGACTGCGGGTGCACGAGCCGTAACTCGACGATCCGCAGAACACGCAGTGCTTGTCGTCCCCCACGTGCTCGTGAATGCCGTGCGGGCTGCGGGCACATGAACCATACGACGAGGAATTGCAATAGATGCAGTGGTCAGCAATGAACATCCCCTGTAAAGATCGCTGCCTCTAAACCAACGTGTCCTTGATAGAGCCAGCTATCCGTGACACGGTCTTTTCATCTTGAGTCATTTGAATTGTCCCCGTTGAACTGAGGTTTGTCAAGTGATGCGAATCACATCTCGCAGGATTTCAAGTGCCTGCTAAATCGGATGGATTGAGGACGGCATGCCAAGGCGCCAAAGAGCGAAGCGACGTACGGAGTGTTGGATCAAGATGTGGGGAGAATGCTTCGGGCCAAGTTTGAAAGGTTAATCGTTGATGGTGGATAGTTATTGGTTGGAAGGTCAAAATGCATAGGCTCCGGTTCGAAAGTTCAGAGGCGGGTGCATGAGAGTCGAGATACGGTAGGCTCGCGTGCACGAGCGAGGAGTACGCCAAGCACGTCCGACAGATCGCCTGGACGTGCCGTCTGAAACGCGGGATCTCGGCCACGGTCACCAACCCGCACCCTTGTGCCTATCTAATTCCTCACTAGTCACTATTCACAGTTCACCGATCGGTTGACAAGAAAGCTTAAACGGAGTAAACCTTGAATCGGGACTCCAAATCGTGACGGATAGTTCATCATTCCCTGCCTGACTTTGGTGCAGTATAAAATTTGGGGGAGTTCGATTGTCCGGCAACTGGTTCTCGCGACGGTCTGAATTTTCCGTTGCCGCTATCCAGCGGCTCAGTATTGTTATAAAGACGCTATATCATTGCTGTTAGGCGTTGAATTGTATGACGAGATATTTAGTCAATAGCCGACAAGAGGGAATGCGGAATTTGAAATCCGAAATCAAGAAACATTCAGCTTGGCTGGTTCGCGAAGAAGAAAAAGTATATCAAGCCAGGGAAGAGGGTGTTCTCGGCAGGAAACGGAAGCGATTCCGCTTAATCGACGTTTTTGCCGGCGCCGGAGGGATGACTCTTGGTTTCTCAAAGACATTCGGGCACGCATTCGATTCCGTATGGGCTAACGATTTCAACGATGCCTGTGTACGTACATTTCGCGCGAACTTCGGTGACCACTGTGTATCCGGAAATATTGTAGATATTCTCAACGACCCGTCCACGATGATACCTGCAGCCGATGTCGTGATTGGTGGACCACCGTGCCAAGGATTTAGTCTTTTAAACAAAAACCGCGATGGAGATCCCAGAAAGCAACTTTGGCGTCCTTTTCTCGATATTGTCGAGCGCTCCGGAGCCCAGGTGTTTGTAATGGAAAATGTGCCCCAATTGCTCGGCTCGTTCGAGCATGGAGAAATCATCGGCTCAGCTGAAGCCCTTGGGTTCAAGTGCTGGGGAGAAGTCCTCTGTGCAGCCGACTATGGAGTCCCTCAAACGCGACGTCGTGCATTCATCGTAGGTTGTAAGTTCTTCGATCCGTCTCTGGTATTCCCCCCGCGCAAGACGCACTACGACCCACGAAAGGGGTGCGTACAAACATCATTACTACAAACAGACAGAGACGGATATCTTCCAGGCGCCGAAAAGTGGCGTACCGTACGAGATGCAATCGGAGATCTTCCGCCGCCGAGCGGGACGGAAATTCGTGATGATGTTCCTCCACTTGACCTTCACTTCGGTCGATCTCCCACTCCTCAGAGTTTATCTCGATACAAGGCGATTCCCCAAGAAGGCATGAACCGATATGACCTTCAAAAACGTGCACCCGAGTTGACTCCGGGCTGTTGGATTCGTAAAAAGAGCGGTGGCACGGACCTCTTTGGCCGGCTTTGGTGGGATCGTCCGGCTTTCACAATTAGGACGGAATTCTTCAAACCGGAGAAGGGGCGATATCTGCATCCACAGCAGCATCGACCGATAACGCATCGGGAGGCAGCGCGGTTGCAGTCATTCCCGGATGAATTCATCTTTACGGGATCGAAGATCGAGATTGCACGTCAGATCGGCAATGCTGTACCTCCAAGGTTGGCGGCGCGTGTGGCCGACGTGGTGTGCCTGCTGTTAACGATGAACACACGTTAACATGACCGATGTTTTTTCGAAGGAAAAGCGAAGTTGGATCATGAGTCGCGTCAAGGGGCGTGACACAAAGCCTGAGATTATTGTTCGATCTTTGGTACACAGGATGGGATTCCGATTCCGGATTCACCGCCGCGACCTACCGGGAAAGCCTGATATTGTCTTGCCGAGGCACAAGAAAATCATTTTTGTGCATGGATGCTTCTGGCATGGGCATAAATTGTGCCGATATTCGAAACGTCCAACAACGAACAAGCTGTTTTGGAACAAGAAACTTGAAGGGAACATCGAGCGAGATAAGCGCTTCCGGAGAATGCTGAGCAGAAAGGGATGGGAAGTACTAATCGTATGGCAGTGCGAAATACAAAAACCGCAAACTCTACTGAGGAAGCTGGAGAAATTTTTACATGACAAGCGGACCGAAAAAGGCGAAAGCGATCGACACTGAAACAGTGCGACAGAAAGTTGCTGAGTTGATCAACAACTTTGAAGCAGAGCTCCGTTCGGGCGACCTCCGCATGAAGGTACTTGCCTTAATTCCGATCTTCCATAAATTGCGCGAAATGGGCAAGTCTCTGATCCCGATCGAGCATGCTTCGGCTGCGAGAGATCGGATTCTTTTCTATTTCCGACAGTATCCCGGCACGGTCATCCACGGCGACGAATTGCTTGTAGTTTCCGGGATTCAAGAATATGCAAGGCGCTTGCGTGAGTTGCGTGTACAGTTCGGCTGGACTATAGTGAACGGAGACACAATCAAGGAGATGTGCGCGGAGGGCGCGGATGAGATACCGGAAGCGCTAATCTCCATGAAGCCTAACGAGTACGTTCTTCTGAACGCAAAGGAAGATCGAGACGCCGCATATCGCTGGCGCGTGGCAAACAAAATCCGGAAGGAACACGGATCGGTGCGCGATAAAATTTTAAAATTTCTTCGAGTAAATATCGGACGTATGGTGACAAACGAAGAATTGAGATACGTGGCCGGGGACAAGACGGAATGGGCACGGCGAGTCCGTGAACTGCGTACGGAGAACGGTTGGCCTATAGCGACAAAAACCACCGGACGCCCAGACATAGGGGTTGGATTTTACATTTTGCAGGCCGACCGGCAGAGCCCCAAACATGACCGGAATATCCCCGACGATGTGCGTCGAGAAGTACTTAGACGCGATGGATATAGGTGCAAGACTTGCGGTTGGTCACACGATGTATGGAATCCTTCCGATCCTCGGCACTTAGAGTTGCACCACATCACACATCATGTCAAGGGCGGTGCCAATGTGGAGAATAATTTGATGACATTGTGCACCGTTTGTCATGACAAGATACATCGTGGGATGCCCCCAATTTCTAGACACTGGATGTGTTAGGCCGACCTAGGTCGGCCCCCGCGATTTGGACACGCGGAATGTTAGGGTCCTGCGGTTGAAAGATCGATTCCTTCCAGACTGCCGCCGGCGTTCGGTAGTCCAACGCCATGTGGGGCCGCTGTTCATTATAACCCAACGTCCACAGACGGACGGTCATTCGCGCTTCGACAATGTCCGCGAACAGCTCCCGGCTCAGACACTCCCGCCGCAGCGTGCGATGAAAGCTTTCCACGTGCCCGTTGTCGAACGGCTGCCCCGGCGGGATCTCTTCCTGCTTCACCCGCCACTGGGCCAACACCCGCTGGACCGCCTGGGAGCGGAACTCGGGGCCGCCGTCGCGGCGGATCACGGTCGGCACGCCCTCGCGCCGGAACAGCACCGCCAGGTGCGCCGCCACCGCCGTCCCCGGCAGGCTTACGTCCACCAACGGCTCCAGCGCCCGCCGCGAGTATACGTCCAGCACGTTCAGGATCCGGAACGCCCGTCCCGTCGTCATCCGATCCTGGATGAAGTCCATCGTCCACACGTCGCCCGCCCGGTGCGGCACGACCGCCTCAAACGGCCGGCTGGGGCGCCGGAAGCGCCGGTGACTCCGGAGCGGTGGTTGTCCCAGACCGTGCCCGCGCCAGTACCGGTGGAACCGCTTGGCATTGATCACATGCCCGGCCTGCCGCAGCTCGTGCAGCACCTTCCGGTAGCCCCACGCCGGATGCTGCTGCGCCAGCGCCTGCATCGGCGCCAGCCAGACCGGCATCGCCACCGGCCGCGGCCGGTAGTACACGCTCGAACGCGCCACCGCCAGACGCCGGCAGGCCGTCACCACGGGCACGCCATACTGCTGCAGCTCCTGCGCCATCATCCGCTGCTCCCGCCGCGTCAGTAGTTTTTTTTAACGATCTCCGTCAACGCGTGCAACTCCAACTCCTTCTCCGCCAGCAGCCGCTTGAGCCGCCCGTTCTCCGCCTCCAGCACCTGTAGCCGCTTCGCTTCCGAGGCCGAGAACCCCTTGTACTTTTGCCGCCACCGGTACACCGACTGCTCCGACACCCCGTACTTGCGCGCTGTCGCCGCTACGCTCGTGCCCGGGCTGTCCGCTTCCGCCAGAATCCGCACGACCTGATCGACACTAAATCGCTGCTTCATGATGATGCTCCTATCGCACCACCCTAACATTCTACACTGTCCAGTTTTTGGGGGCCGATCCAATCGTGCGGAAAAGGATCGGAAAATTCAAAGACCTCATTAATTGGTCGAACATGCGCACGGAGTGCGCGAGGTACGTCGGGAGTACCTCGCGGCCTCCGGCCGCGAGTTCCAGCGGCAGAATGTGGGGGAAATCCTGTTGGTAGACGTTGAATGAATACTTCATTCGATTGATCCTGCCGTGGCCGAACACGCGCGCGTCAGTAGCGCGAGGAACTTGTCAGAGCGTGCCGTGGTCGAGCTCGCACGCGGAGCGTGCGAGGTACTCTTCAAATCCTGCCGTGGGCGAACTCGCACGCGGAGGGCACAAAGGTTTTCATTTGTCATTGATCAGTTTTCATTCGTCATCGGTCATCGGTCATCGGTCATTGGTCATTGGTCATTGGTCACTGGTCATTTTTCATTGGGCAATGATTTGGTCGGCGAGTCCCAAAATGTGCAGCGGGCGGAGGAGAGGAGGGCGAAGATGCGGCCGTCGTCGGCGGCGGCGGTGCGGCCCGACAGGTCCCGGAGCCAATGCGCCGGGAGGGCGGCGCGGCCGTGGAGGGCGCCCACCGCGGCGCCCACGATGGCGGCGACGGTGTCGTTGTCCCAGGTGTCGTTCACGGCGCGGACGATGGCCGCCTGCGGGTCGTGGCCGTGGCGCATGAGGATGTAGAGGACGCTGGGGAGCGTCTCCAGGAGGTACGCCCCGGAGTACCAGGCGTCGCAGGCCTCGCGCACCGCGAGCTTCGCGTCCCAGGCCCACCGCACCCGTTCCGCGACGTAGCGCCACGCCGGCCCGGCGGAGTCGGCGAACCGGCCCCCGCGCGGCCGGTAGACCGCGCCCGCCTCCAGGTCGGCGGCGGCGGCGACGAAGCGGTCGACCCACCACGCCGGCTCCGGCGGCGCCGCCAGGTCCAGCAGTTCCCAGAGCATGTCCACGAAGGCCACGCAGGCGGCGAGCGACGCGGTGTCGTTGTGGGTGACCAGGGCGGCCAGGGCCGCGTCCGCCCAGAGCGCGTTGCCGCCGCCGCGCAGGTGGGGGACGAGCACCGGGGCGATGCGCATGAGGGCGCCGTTGCCCGCCGAGGCGGGGCCGCACTCGGTCCACGGCCGGCCGGCCGCGGCGTTGCGGAGGAACTGGCGCACCGAGTCGCCGATGCCGAAGATGCGCTCGCGGGTGAAGCGGTCGGCCAGGCGCTCCGGGACCAGGCCGCCGTCCTTGACGAGCTGCTCCAGGGTCCAGAAGGCGAGCTGGGTGTCGTCGGAGGGGAAGCCGCGGCGCTCGCCCAGAGCCGGGTGGGGGAGGTAGCCGCGGATCTCGCCGTGCCGGGCGCGGCGCGCGGCGGGGAGCATGCTCTCGGTGGGGACGCCCAGGGCATCGCCCACGGCCAGCCCCAGGAGCATCCCCTCCACCCGGCCGAAGTCGAAGGCGGGCCCCTTGGGCGCCGCCGGGCGGTCGAAGATGGCCCCCCGGCGAAGCGGCAGCCGGCCGGCGGCGAGGAGCTCGTGGAACAGGGCGGTGTTGTCGATCAGCGTCCTTCTCCTTATGGGCGGGCCCTCAGGCGGCCTTTCGGGATATCAACAGGCTGGAGCGGCCTGACTGCGAATCCAGCTCCTGCCTCGCGACCAACTCCATGCCGTTATATTTCAACAAGCACCTCAGGTCGTCTTCCGGGATCTCGAAAGACTGAGGGAAGACCTGATCGTCAGACTGTTCCGGCTTCTCGGGCACCGACAGCAGCAGCCGCCCACCCGGTTTCAAGTAGTCGGCCAGTTCGCCCACGGCCGGGAGCAACTCCGCCTGGGGCAGCTCCTGAAGGACGTTGGCGCAGACCACCCCATCGAATCGTTCCTTGACCGCCTTACGCAGGCCCGGCAACCGACCCACGTCCAAAAGGCCCTTCAGGTCGGGATATCGCCGGGTGGCTTGAGCGATCATCGCCGGAACGGCATCCACCCCCTGCACGCGGTAGCCGAGACGCTTCAGCAGAGCCGCGTTCTGCCCCCCGCCGCAGCCCACGTCAAGGATGGCCGAGTCGCGATTTGGAAACGCCTTGACGAACACATCCTCCGGCAACCGGCACGCTTCCATCTGCCGGATTTGCTCCGGCGACAGGTGGGAATAGAACTGCGCCACCGGATCCAGCAGCGGCTCGATCTCCGGCAGCGACCGGCCCGGGGCGAGGCGGCCGGCGATCTCTTCGAAGGCGGCGCGCACGTGGCGCAGCAGGATGGCGTCGGCGCCGGGGACGCGGACGACGAGGCCGGCCACGGCGCCGGCGGCCTGGAGCGCCGGGGCGGCCAGGCGCAGGCCGTCGAGCTCCAGCACCGCCTGCCGGTCCCCCAGGGCGCGTTGGGTGAGCCGGGCGATCCGGTTCAGCACATCCCGGCTGGGGCGCAGGTCGCCCCGCTCCAGCTTGGACAGGTGCGCCTGCTTCAGGCCGAGCGCGGCGGCGAACGCCACCTGGGTGGGGAAGTCCGATTCGAGCCGCGCCGCCCGGATCCACTCGCCCAGGGTCTGACCGTTAGGAATATTACCGACTATTTCATTCCGCTTGGTCATCGCTCCTCCAGTCCAGCATTGATATCCAATTACTTTTAATACTTTTATTTCAGTTTTTTAGTGAATTGCTTTCGCTTTCATCCTATCAATTCATTCAGCACCGTGTCAATCAAATAAATATTCCTGCAGGCGAACTTACGTTACGTGATCTCGTTTAGTGGATTATTTGGAATATTTAACTTGACAAACCAGTCAGAAACTGATAGAATGACTTACATGATGAACATATTATTTATAAATATCAATAAATTGCATCCATGCGTGAATTATCCACGAAGCAACTGGATCTGTCAAGAAATATTCCTATATATTCCTCTCGATTCCGCCGAGCCGTACCGCCTGGTTGTTGAGGGCGCCCCTGACGGAGCGTCCGAGTCGGCCGCCAACGAAGTCAGCATTTCACGATAAGGAGGTGCGCATCATGAGTAGCCAATCTATCACCTGTGTTCCGCCGCCGGCGAGCCGCTCCAGCCGCCGCGCCCCCCGCCCCGCCCCGCCCGCCGGCCGGACCGGTCCGGTCCAGCACGCCTTCGCGCGCCAGTGGCGCGACTGGCGCCGTCGCCACCCGGACGGTTCCCCCGGCGCCGGCCGAACCGAGGACGCCCTGCGGGCGCTGGCGTGGGGGGTGAGCGACGCACTGTTTCGCCGGCTCCGCGAGCGCTTCGGCACCCTGCGCGCCCGGGTGGCGTTCCTGCGCGGGCTCCGCCTCAGTCCGTACGGGCCCGCGGGGGAGTGCCTCACCGCCATCCTCGCCGGCGACCGCCGGGCGGCGCTGGAGGCGACGGGCCTGCTCGCCGCCATGCTCGCCGCCGCCGGCCGGGCCGAGGACCCGCGCTTCCTCAAATGGCTGTTGTTCACCGCCGCCGGTGAGGCGGACGCGCTCCCGCTGGTCTGATCCCGACCCGTTTCCCGCCGCCCCCCGGGCGCCGCGGCTCCGGCCGCGGGACAGCGCCCGGGCGCTGCGGCGCGCCGTCCCCGGCCCCCGCAGGGTCGGATCGGCAGGCTTCGGCTCGAACGAAAAGAGCAAGGAGGATCGCATGATCACCGAATCGTCCAATTCCACGTCACCGTCCCGGGATGACTCCCCCGGCGACGGTGCCCCCGCGGCGGGCCCCCGATCCACCGGCGGGCCCCGTCGCGCCCTTTGCCCAAACGTTCCGCAATCTGGAACGAAGGACCGGTATAACGGGAGCGACCCGGTTTCCCGTTCAAGACCGCCGTGGCCGGCCCCGAGGCGAATTCATCGGAGCAGGAGGCTGGATTCGGCTGTTCACGACGTTCGGTTTCTGCAGCGTGGCGCCGAAGGAGGGGGCAGCGGGCCTCATGGTCCGCGTCCGGCCGGCCGGCGGCGGCCGGCACGAAATCCAAATAAAGGAGAGATGAAAATGACAGACGAACCTCGTTTCTTCACGTCCGAGTCGGTGACCGAGGGGCACCCCGACAAGGTGGCCGACCAGATCGCCGACGCCTTGCTCGACGCGGTGCTGGCCCAGGACCCCGCCGGCCGCGTGGCCTGCGAGGTGCTGCTCACGCCGGGCCGGGTGACGGCGGCCGGGGAGATCTCCGCCTGCGCCGAGATCGACATCCCCACGATCGCGCGGGGCGTCCTGCTCGACATCGGCTATGACAGCGCCGAAGCCGGGCTGGATGGGCGGACCTGCGAGGTGGACTGCCGGGTGCAGCGCCAGTCGCCCGAGATCGCCGCGGCGGTCCGCGACGGCGGTGCCGGCGACCAGGGGCTCATGGTGGGCTACGCCTGCCGCGAGACCGCGGCGCTCATGCCGCTCCCCATCACCCTGGCCCACGCGCTGGCCCGGCGCCTGGCGGCGGTGCGCCGCGACGGCACGCTCGCCTACCTCGGCCCCGACGGCAAGACCCAGGTGACGGTGGAGTACCGCGGCAGGCGCCCCGTCCGCGTGGCCGCGGTGGTGGTGAGCGCCCAGCACGCGCCGGGCGTCGCGCCGAAGCGGCTCGAGGCCGACATCCGCGAGCGGGTGGTCGCGGCGGCCATCCCCCCGGACTTCCTGGACGCGCGGACGGCCTGCCACATCAACCCCGGCGGCCCCTTCACCGTGGGCGGGCCGGCGGCCGACTGCGGCCTCACCGGGCGCAAGCTGATGGTGGACACCTACGGCGGCGCCGCCCGCCACGGCGGCGGCGCCTTCTCGGGGAAGGACCCCACCAAGGTGGACCGCTCCGCCGCCTACCTGGCCCGGCACATCGCCAAGACCGTCGTGGCGGCGGGGCTGGCGGAGCGGGCCGAGGTGCAGCTGGCGTACGCCATCGGCGTGGCCGAGCCGGTGAGCGTCCGGGTGGACACGTTCGGCACCGCCCGGGTGGACGAGTGCCGGCTGGAGGGGGCAGTGCGCGAGCTCTTCCCCCTGCGGCCGCGGGAGATCATCCGGCACCTGCGCCTGGACCGGCCCGTCTACCGGGCCACCGCCGCCTACGGCCACTTCGGCCGCGAGGGGGACGGCTTCACCTGGGAGCGCACCGAGGGCGCCGCGGCGCTCGCGACCGCCTGCGACGGCGGCGGGAGGGCGCGATGAACGCCGCCGTCATCATCACCGTCGCCGCGCTGTTGGCCACCAAGTGGCTGGACTGCCGGACCACGCTCCGCCGGATCGACTCGCCGGACGGCGAGACCAACCCCCTGGCGCGCACTGCCATGGCCCGCTGGGGGATGCGCCGGGCGACCTGGGGCGTGTTCGCCCTGGCCGCCCTGATCACGGGGACCGCCGCCGCGGCGGCGCTCGTGTCCCCCTCGCCCTGGGCCCGCCCCGCCTTCACGGCCCTGGGGCTCGCCGTCGCCGCGGTCCAGGGAGCGGTGGCCCACCACAACGCCACGGGCCGGAGCAACGCCGTCACCCGCGCCGTGCTCCGCGCCCACCGCGCCTGGCTCCGCGGGCGGACCGACCACGACCGACACAATCGACAATTCAAAAGGAGGTCCCATGAGCGATAAACCCAACCACCACTTTTTCCGCGACTGCCTGCGGCCGGCGCGCCCCGACGGGGACGCCCACTGGGCCGACTTCCTGGCGCGGCTGGCGGCGCTGGGGCACGACCCGCGGCTCCTCTGGTACCCGAGCAGCGGGAACGATTACCGCGACCTGCTGCACCTGCACCCCAAGCGCTTCCGGGGGGAGAAGCGGCACGACGAGCCGGTGTTCGAGACGGCCCCGGACGTGTACGTCCACACGGACTACCACCCGTGGTTGCGCGCCGGCGGCCGCGGTCCGATCGATCTGTTCGACGGCGAGAAGACCCGCATCCGGGCCGTCCGCGTCACCCCGCTCGTCGCGCCCGGGCTCGGCCTGGCCGTGCGGCCCGAGCTGGTGGTCTTCCCCGAGCCGCGGCCCGGCTCGGGGCGGATCTATCTCGTGGACGCGGAGGTGGAGTCGACGGTGCTGGGCCGCTACGAGCGGACCCTGCTCTACGTCACCACCGAGAACGTCAGCTTCTTCCTCCGGGCGGTGCTGGCGCGCGCGCTGCGGGTGCACACCCTGGTGAACATCCGCGACGGCGCGGGGTGCGGCGGCGGCGGCCATGTGAACTTCAAGTTCCTCTGGTTCTTCCTCGGCCTGATGGGCGCGGAGTACCTGGTCACCGACAACATGGGCCGCCACCCGGTGCAGTTCGACCTGGCGCTGGCCGTCTACCCCGAGCTGCGGGCCCACTTCGAGCGGCCGGAGAACCGGCCGGTGCTCCTGGAGGGGCGCGCCGCGCTCCCGTGGAGCCAGTACGGCCGTTTCCAGGGGGACGCCCACGTGTACCGCGTCATGCCGTTCGACGCGGCCGCCGCCGGCGACGGCCGGCGGGGAGGTGCGCGATGAGCATCCACGACAAACACAATCACTGGCGCCGGCGACGGCGTTTCCTCGGGCAGCCGGCGGTGCCGACGGGCGATCCCAACGAGCGGGCCCTGCGGCGGCGGTGCGCGGCGTACCTGCGGCGGCTCGTGTCCGTGCCCGTCCCGCTGGACCGGGAGCTGCTGGAGTTCGCGGGCATCCTCCTCGGAGGGGCGGTGGAGCCCCTCAACGCGGCGATCCTGGACCACCTGGAGGAGCCGGATCGCGGGCACTACGAGCAGGAGTTCGAGGAGTGCCGCTACCGGCCCGATGCGTGGCCCCACGAGGCGGCCGAGGCGCTGGGCCACTGCGATCGCCGCGCCGCCGCCGAGGTGCTGCGGCTGCTGCCGGAACTGGCGGCGGCGCTGGAGCGGGAGCTGGCCGGCGGGCCGCGCAGCGACTTCGAGCAGCGCGCGGCGCGCTTCCAGAAGATGCTGGCGCTCAGCGAGCCGGAGCGCGAGCTGGCGATCCTCCTCTTCGTCGCCGGCTCGTTCCCGCCGGCGGAGGCGTACATCGTGGGCCATCTCCAGTGCCAGCTCTACACCAACCGGCGCTACTTGCAGGCGCTGCTCGGGGGGATCTCCACCCCGGCGCTCGCCGCGACGCTGGAGGGGACGTTGCGCCGGCTGGAGTTGATCGAGCTGGAGCGCGGCTTTTCGCTGAGCCGCGACTTCCTGAACCTGTTCCACCAGCCCACCCTGAACCTGGCCACCGGCGGGCTGTTCGCCCGCCTGCCCCGGTCGTCGCTGGCGCTGGAGCGCCACCTGGTGCCCGACGGCACGGTGGCGCACCTGGCGCGGCTGCTGGCGCAGCGGCCGGAGCATCCCGCCCACGTGCTGCTCTACGGGGCGCCGGGCACCGGCAAGACCAGTTTCGCCCGGGCGCTGGCGCGGCACCTGCGGGTGCCGGCCTACGCGGTGACGGCGGACGCGGAGAACAACCCGGCGAAGCGGCGCGCCGCCATCCAGGCGTGCCTGAACCTGACCAGCCAGGGCGAGGGTTCGCTCGTGGTGGTGGACGAGGCGGACGACCTGCTGAACACCCAGACGATGTTCGGAATGATGCGCGAGCCGCGGTCCAAGGCCTGGCTCTGCGAGCTGATGGAGGCGCCCGGCGCGCGGATGATCTGGATCGTCAATTCCATCGATGGGATCGATGAATCGGTCCGGCGCCGCTTCGCCTTCAGCGTCCCCTTCCTGCCGTTGAACCGGGCCCAGCGGGTGCAGGTGTGGGAGTCGGTGCTCCGGGCCAACCGGGTGCGGCGGGCGTTCGCCCCGGCGGAGATCGCCCGGCTGGCGGCGCGCTACCCGTGCGCCGCCGGCCCGGTGGACCTGGCGGTGAAGCAGGCCCGGGCGGCGGCGCCCCCCGGCAGCCCCGCCTTCCGCGAGGCCGTCCGGGCGGCCCTCGACGCCCACCACCTGCTCACCCACGGCGTGCCGCCGGCGGACGCCGACACGGTGGAGCCGAACTACACCCTGGACGCCCTGAACCTCGACACCGACCTGCCGGCGCTGGTGGCCACGGCGTCCGCCTTCAGCGAACGCCTCCGCGCGGGCGGCGCCAGCGGCCCGGTGCGCAACCTGAACCTGCTCTTCCACGGCCCGCCGGGGACGGGGAAGAGCGAGCTGGCCCGCCACCTGGCGGAGCGCCTGGGCCGCGAGCTGCACGTGAAACAGGGGGCGGAGCTCCTGAACTGTTACGTCGGGGAAACCGAAAAGAACATCCGGCTGGCGTTTTATCAGGCGGAGCAGGCCGGCGCGGTGCTGGTGATCGACGAGGCGGACACGTTCCTGTTTCCCCGCGCCGGCGCCCGGCACTCATGGGAGATCAGCTTCACCAACGCGTTCCTGACCGCCATGGAGCGCTACCGGGGGATTCTCGTCTGCACCACCAATCGCCTGACGGGGCTGGACGAGGCGTCGATCCGGCGCTTCCAGGTCAAGGCGGGCTTCGACTGGCTCACTCCCGACGGCGCCGTGCTGCTGTTCGGCCGGCTGCTCGGCCCGCTGGCGGCGCGGGCTCTGGACCCCGCGGCCGAGGCCGCGCTGCGGGCGCTGCGCCGGCTGGCGCCGGGGGACTTCCGGGTGGTGCGGGACCGGTTCGCCCTGCGGCCCCGCGCAGACGTCACGCCGGGGGCGCTGGTGGCGGCGCTGGCGGAGGAGACGCGGCTCAAGCCGGGCCAAGAGGCGCGGCGGATCGGCTTCTGATTAACTGGTTGATGGTTGATAGTCGATTGTTGAGAGTTGAGAGTTGAGAGTTGAGGGTTCGTGATCGTAATCGTGATCGTAATCGTGATCGTAATCGTGATCGTAATCGAGGCTCGAGACTCGAGGCTAGAGGCTCGTTCCCGCCATGCGGACGTCGGACATCGGACTTCGGATTTCGGACATCGGACTTCGGACTTCGGACATCGGACTTCGGATTTCGGACAGCCTGGATTCACCACAGAGGGCGCAGAGGACACAGATAATGTTGATAGTTGATTGTTGAGAGTTGAGGGTTGAGAGTTCGTGCTCGTAATTCGTAATCGTCATCGTAATCGTGATCGTAATCGTCATCGGGTCTCGGGGTTCGGGGCGCGCCAAGGCGCCAAGACGCGAAGTCACTTTATGAGTTCGGCGGCACCGTGGTCTGGAGTTCGGCGGCATGATGGTTTGGAGTGCGGCGGCATGACGCCGCTCTGGATGTGCGCGGGACGCGCAAGGCAAAATCGTGGAGCGTGAGCCGCCGCGACCCGGAAGATCCCGGCGCCCGCGTCCCGCGGGAATCCAAAGCGCAGACGTGTCTGCGCACTCCAAACGGGAAACCAGAGCGCAGACGTGTCGGCGCACTCCAAACGGGCGGGCGGGAGGTTTAGACGCCCCCGTCGGCGCGCTCGCCGCCGATCAGCGACCAGTGGGTGTGGATGATGCGCCACTGGCCCGCCTGGCGGTGATAGACCTCGGTGCAGTTCCAGGGGGAGCGCGCCGTGACCGTGCCGTCGGCGTCGAGTCCGGCCCAGAGGAAACGGTAGGTGAGCAGGGCCGCATCTCCCACGATATCGACGCGCGGCTCGACGATGTCGATCGCCGCGGCGCCCCCGCCCTGGCCGCGCATGCCGTTGTAGAACTCGGTGAGCCGGGCGATCCCGGTCAGCCGTCCGGGGAGGATCGGATCGAAATAGGTGACCTGGGGCACCGAGAGGGCCAGGAATCCGTCGGGGTCGCCCTGGCGCCAGCGTTTCAGGGCGGCTTTCTCCAGGGCCACGATCTCCGCCGCGGCCGGAGCGAGCGGGACCGGCTTGGCCGTGATGGGCAGCGGCACCTGAATCGCGGCGGGCTGGCGGTGCCCGATATAGGACCAGTGCGAGTGGAGGATCTTCCAGGCGCCGGCGCGGCGCACATAGACCTGGGTGGTGTTCCAGAAGGAGGTGCGCTGCATCTTCCCGTCGGCGCCGCGGCGGAGCGAGTGGTAGTTGTAGGTGAGGACGGCCAGGTCGCCCGCCAGGGCCACCCGCGGCTCCACGAATTCGGAGGCGTCGTATTGGATTTTTCCCTGCAGCGGGGCCAGGTATTCCCGGTAGGCCTTGGCGCCGACCACCGGGGCGGCCAGGCCCGAGGGGGCGATACCTGGATCGACATACATCACATCGTCGGTGCTGATCTCGACCCAGCGCATCGGATTGCCCTGACGCCACTGTTCCATGGCGTCGTTCTCCAGCCGGAAGATGGCGTTGGCCGGGGTGTCGGGGCCGTTCAGGTCGGGGGTGACGAGTTCCTGGGCCGAGAGCTGGCCGCCGCCGGCCACCGCCGCCAGAAAGAAAGCGCATGCAGAACAGATGACAAAAAACAGGATCGAATGGATCATGGATCGCCTCCGGTCATGCGTGAGCCGCAACACGGAAATCGCCGATGCGGAGAAAGTGTAGCACAGATTGTGATCGTAATAGTAATCGAGGCTAGAGGCTCGAGACTCGAGGCTCGTTCCCGCCATGCGGACTTCGGGCTCTGGACTTCGTGCTCGTGATCGTAATCGTATCGTAATCGAGGCTAGAGGCTCGAGACTCGAGGCTCGTTCCCGCCATGCGGACGTCGGACTTCGGACATCGGATTTCGTGCTCGTAATCGTAATTCGTAATCGTGATCGAATTCGAGGCTAGAGGCTCGAGACTCGTTCCCAACCCTCAACTCTCAACCCTCAACCCTTAACCCTCAATGCTTTCTTTGTGCCCTTCGTGCCTCCGTGGTGAATCTCCTCCCCCGGCCCGCCGCCTCACCGGTTCGCCGGCTCGCCGGTTCGATGCTCGAGCGCAGCGAACGCGGTCAGCGGTTGCGGGAGCGGTCGCGCCACTGCCACGGCGGGACCGGATCGCGGTCCGCCCACAGGCCCGCCCGCTTGGCGCGCGCGGCGTCCTCGAGCGCCCGGAGCGTCTCGCTGCGGGAGTATCGGCGGAACCACCACGCGTAGCCCAGCCGGACGAGCTCCTCGTTGAGGCTCCGCCCGTCGGCCAGCGTCACGATCCCGAGCACCCGGCCGAACGTGTCCACCCCCGTGCCGTCCACCCGGACCGTACGGCCGAAGCAGAGGGCCGACGTGGCCTGCCGGGCCTTGCGCCCGAACGGCTGGCCCAGCTCGGGGCAGTCGATCTCCACCAGCCGCACCCGGACCGGCCGCCGCTCCCGGCTCCGGTCGTCCGGACGGCCGGCGTCGGCCGGCGCCTCGTCCGCCAGCACGTCGAGGGTGTCGCCATCCCCCACGGCGACCACGCGCCCCGAGAAGTGCAACGGCCGCTCCCCCTGCCCGGCCGCGCGCTCCGTCCGCGCCGCCGGCGGATCCGCCGTGGCCGTCTCACCGCCCGCCGTGCGGTCGCACGAACCGCCGGCGAGCAGCGGTAATACGATCATCAGGACTCCCAGAGTCCGCAGGAAACCGGCGACACGGCGAATCGAATGACGGTTCATCGCGTCCATTCAACGCCTTTTCCAGTCGTCGGGATGGCTGTCAGGGCAGCGCGCAACGGTCGGATGGGAATGAAGGAAGGATCGCACGACGGTTAGAGACATACACACCCTGTCAATTTGTGCGGCGCCGGCAAGACGTTTTCCATCATAGACTGAAGGGGAATTGGCGGACAAGGGAAATCGGGACGCGCGGTCCGGCTCGCCAAGGCGCCAAGACGACTTCGGACCTGGGACCCGGGTTCTGGGACCTGAAAAAAAACGGGCGGGGGTGAGCCCGCCCGTTTCCGTATCTGATCCGATCGCTCCTGTCGCTCCGGAAGGATCGGGGTTGAGGTCGGCCGATCCGTTTCGCGAAGTCCTTCCAGAAACCGGACGACGGACTAGCCGTTCTTCTTCGCGAATTCCTTCATGAAGTCCGCGAGGGCCTGGACGCCTTCGATGGGGAAGGCGTTGTAGATCGACGCGCGGCAGCCGCCCACGCTGCGGTGGCCCTTGAGGCCCACCAGGTCGGCCGCCTTCGCCTCCTTGATGAACTTCTCCTCCAGCTCCTCGGACGGGAGCCGGAAGGGGATGTTCATGCGGGAGCGGGCGCCCTGCTCCACCGTGCCGCGGTAGAAGGGGGCGCCGCCGTCGATGGCCGCGTAGAGCAGGTCGGCCTTGGCCTTGTTCTTCGCCTCCATGGCCGCGAGCCCGCCGTTTTTCTTCATCCACTTCATGACCAGGCCCACGATGAAGATGGCGCCCGCCGGCGGCGTGTTGTAGAGCGAGTTGTTGTCGGCCTGGGTCTTGTACTTGAGCATGGTGGGGATCTTGTCGTTGGCCTTGGCCAGAAAGTCCTGCCGGACGATCACCATGGTCACGCCCGCCGGCCCGATGTTCTTCTGGGCGCCGGCGTAGATGAGGGCGAACTTCGACGCGTCGAATTTCCACGACATGATGTCCGACGACATATCGCACACCAGCGGGGTGGCGCCCGTGTCGGGGAAGGCGAAGAACTCGGTGCCGTAGATGGTGTTGTTGCTGGTGATGTGGACGTAGGCCGCGCCCGGCGTCACCGGCACCGCCTTCGGGTCGGGCAGGTAGGAGAACTTCTTGTCCTCGGAGCTGGCGGTCACGTTCACCGTGCCGAAGAGCTTGGCCTCCTTGATGGCCTTGCTGGACCACTCGCCGGTGTTGATGTAGTCGGCGCTCCCGCCCGCGGGGAGGAAGTTCATGGGGACCATGGCGAACTGGGTGCTGGCGCCGCCGCCCATGAAGCAGACGCTGTAGCCGTCGGGCAGGCCCAGCAATTCCTTCACGTCGGCCACGCAGTCGTTCAGGACCTTCTCGAAGTCCTTCGACCGGTGGGAAATCTCCAGGATGGACATCCCCAGACCGTTGAACTCCACCGTGGCCTTGGCCGCCTCCTCGAGCACCTCGAGGGGAAGCGTCGCCGGCCCGGGATTGAAGTTGAACACTCGCTTAACCATACCGCAGCTCTCCTTATCTGAAATTGTCCGTCGTTCGACGATGGTTCGATCATTATACCCCACCGGCGCGAAATAATGAAGCCGGGCGCAACTATTTCAACCTCAGTGGAAGCCCGGCGGCAGCGCGGCGGCTGCCCGGCGCTTGCATCGGACCGGGGCATCTGCTACCATTTCGGACTGTCGCGCCGACTCTTCATCACCCGGAGTGGCTCCCATGAAGTGCCCGAAGTGCGGTTTTGAGCAGACCGACAGCGCCAACGAATGCGTGCGCTGCGGCCTGGTGTTTCACAAGTTCGAGGCGCTCCAGCGCAAGAAGGAGCAGCTGCAGGCCCGCTTCTCGCCCCAGAGCGGCGCCGGCGAGGCCGTGGGCGACCCGCCCGCGGCGGAGGCGGCCGCGCCCGAGGCGCCGTCGCTGACGCTGGAGCAGACCCGGGAACTCAAGCGCCAGTTCGAGAAGCTCTTCGCCGGCGTGCAGGGCGTGCTGAAGTTCCACACGGCCCTGGGCGACGAGCTGACGGGCCACCGGGCGGCGTTCCGCGACCTGACCACGCAGTTCGGCAACCTCCAGAGCACGGTGGAGCAGCAGGTGCTGCAGCTCGGGACGCGGATGGAGGAGCTCGACGCCCGCGTCGCCTCCCTGCGCGAGGAGGTGCAGCTCTGCCGCCCCGCAGCCGACGTCGGCGAATCCCTGCAAGCCATCGGCAAGGGACTGGACGAGCTGCTCCGCCTGAACGCCGACACCCACGGCGCGGCCGACCTGAAAAAGCGGCTGGACCGGCTGGAGACGCTCCAGGGCCAGATCCGGGGCGCCATCGAGGGCGCGCCGGCCCGGGCCGATGGCGATTGGGCGGCGCAGGAGACGCTCCTCATCAAGAGCGAGCTGCAGGCGCTCCGCGCCGAGGTGCGCACCCTCATGGACCAGCCGGCGCCGGCCGCCGCAGCCGCCGCGGTCGCCGAGACCCCGACGGTGGACCTGCAGGCGCTGAACCGGGACCTGGACCTCCGGGTCAAGGAAGCGGAGCAGCGCCTGGCTGCGGGCGGCGCTGCCGTTGCGACGCGGCTGCAGGAGCTCGAGGCGCGCATCGCCGCCGACGCCGCCGCCGTGGCCCAGAAGCAGACGGCCGCCGAGGAGGCGGCCGCCGCCGTGCGGGAGCAGCTGCAGACGCTGGAGACGAGGCAGGAGGAGCTGGCGACCCTCGAAACCGGCCGGAAGGACCTGGCGGTGGAGATCCAGGGCCTGCGCAAGACCTACCAGGCCTTCGTCAAGGAGTCCCGGTCCGACCTGGACAAGCAGGCGGGCTCGCTGGCCAAGATGGGCAAGGACATGGACGCGCTCAAGACCAACGTCGCCCAGCTGCGCGACACCATGGAGCGGTTGCGCAAGATCTTCGCCAAGTCGTGACCCCGGCCGGCAAATTTTCGGTTGACTCAACCGGCCGGCATGATATAATGCATGAGTCCCGTTAACATTTAGTCACACTTTTTCAATACGTTAAGCCGTTCTGTACTCACAAGCCGGAATTGAAAGCCAGGAGGTGCGATGGGACCCAGGGACAGATCATTCACCGTGATCGTTGCCCCGAACAGCCCCGGTCGCGTCAGACAGTTCCGCATCTCCATGCGGCGGATTTACGGCGTCATCTTCGTCGCCATCATCCTTTCCCTGCTCACCTGCTACGGCGTCTTCACCTATTTCCACCTCGTGGCCAAGATGATGGATTTCGAAGGCATCCTCGCCCGCCACAACGCCCTCAAGGAACAGAACCTCCAGTACCGCGACAAGACCCGCCAACTCGATGACAAGCTGTCCCAGATCGAGATGATCACCCGCAACATCAGCCGCCTCACCGGCATCGCCCCGGATACGGTCCGGTCGACCACCGGCGGCATCGGCGGCTTCTCGGCCGACACCCAGTCCGCCAAGGACCTGGCGGCCGAGAACCTGTCCCACCTCAACGGCCTGATCCAGAAAAGCGGCGGCATCCAGCAGGAAGTGGTCCGGCTCAAGGACATCGCCCTGGAGCAGAACCTTTACCTGTCGTCGCTGCCCACGACGTGGCCCGTGCTCGGATACATCAGCTCGGAGTTCGGCCACCGCCCCGACCCGGTCAGCGGCCAGCGCGAGATGCACGAGGGGCTCGACATCTCGGCGCCGCTCGGCACCAAGGTGATCGCCCCGGCCGACGGCGCGGTGCTCTTCGCCGGCGCCCAGCGCGGCTACGGTTACGTCGTCATCATCGCCCACAAGTACGGCATCGCCACCCGCTACGCCCACCTCTCCGCGATGAGCGTTCGGGTGGGGCAGCGGGTCCGCAAGAACGACATCATCGGCTATGTCGGCTCCACCGGCAAGGCCACCGGCCCGCACCTCCACTTCGAGGTGCACATGGAGAACCGGCCGGTCAACCCGCTGCGCTTTCTGGGCCAGCCCGCCGCATCCTGACGCGGGATGCCCCGCCCCACCGCTTTCCTCGACGGACGGCTGCAGATCCTCCAGCCGGAGCGCGGCTATCGCTTCGCCGCCGACGCGCCGATCCTGGCCCACTTCATCCGCTGCAGCCCCACCGACCGCCTCGTCGAGATCGGCACCGGCTGCGGCATCATCCCGCTGATTCTGTTCGTCAAGAAACGGTTTCACCGCATTGTCGCGGTGGAGCTCCAGCCGGCGCTCGCCGAGCTGGCCCGGGCCAACGTCCACCGCCACGGCGCCGACGCCGCCATCCGGATCGTGACCGCCGACGTGCGCGACCTGGCGCCGGCGGACGTGGACGCGCCCGCCGACGTGGTCTTCGCCAACCCGCCGTACCGCCGGGTGGGCTCCGGCCGCCTCAGCCCGGACCCGGAGAAGGCCGAGGCCCGGCACGAGCTGAGCCTTGACCTGGCCGACCTCTTCGCCGCCGCCCGCCGGTTCCTGGCGCCATTCGGACGATTCGACCTCATCCACCTGTGGGAGCGCCGCGCCGACGTGACCGCCGCGGCCGCCGCGGCCGGCTTCCATCCGGGCCGGTCCCGGCAGGTCCTCGCGTTCCCCCACAGCCGCCAGCCCCGGATGTTCCTCCACAGCTGGCATCCGGCTCCGGTGGCGGCGCTTGCGGAACCGCCGCTGGTCATCCACGAGAAGCCGGGCGTCCACAGCGAGGCGTTTCGCCGTATAATATCGGCAGCGCCGGAAGACCCGTCGACGTGAAGGAGGCTGACATGGGAAGCAAGCTGGGTGTCAATATCGACCACGTGGCCACGCTGCGCCAGGCCCGCCAGGCGGCCGAGCCCGACCCGGTGCACGCCGCCGTCCTGGCCGAGCTGGCCGGCGCGCAGGGCATCACGGTGCACCTGCGCCACGACCGCCGCCATATCCACGAGCGGGACGTCGAGCTGCTGCGCCGCACCGTCAAGACGCGCCTGAACGTGGAGATGGCCGCCACCGACGAGATGATCGGAATCCTCACGAGGATCCGTCCGGACATGTGCACGCTGGTGCCGGAGCGGCCCGAGGAAGTCACCACCACCGGCGGCCTGAACGTCATCGACCACGAGGCGGCCGTCCGGAGCGCCATCCAGGCCCTGGGCGGCGCCGGCATCCGGGTGAGCATCTTCATCGACCCGGATGAGGCCCAGATCCGCCGGGCGGCGGAGCTCGGCTGCCGCATGATCGAGATCAACACGGGGCGCTACGCGGAGCTCGTGCCGGCGGACCTGGAGCACGCGCCCGCCGCCGCCTGGGAGGAGTACGAGCGCATCCGCCAGACCGCCCGCCTGGCGGTGTCGCTGGGCCTGCGCGTCCTGGCCGGCCACGGCCTCACCTACCGCAACGTCATGCCCATCGCCATGATCGGCGAGATCGAGGAGCTGAACATCGGCCACAACATCATGGCCCGGGCGGTGCTGGTGGGGCTGGAGCGCGCGGTGCGCGAGATGATTCAGCTGATCTCCGACTGATCGTCGTTCAGCAACAGACGGTAGAGGCGGTTGCGGGGCAGCCCGTGGGCGCGGCCCAGGCGGCGGAGCGCCTCGGCCCGCGACAGCCCTTCGCGGCTCAGGCGCCGGAACTCCCGGCGCAGCGCCGCCGCATCCACCGGCGCGTCTCCGCCCTCGTCGGCGGCGCTGCGGGAGGCCGCGGCGCCGGCCACGGCCAGCGTGAACTCCCCCTTCGGCGTGCCGCGCCGGCGCAGCTCCGCCAGCAGCCCGGCCAGCGTGTCGCGCCGGTACTCCTCGTGGAGCTTCGTCATCTCGCGCCCACACAGGCACGCCCGGTCGCCCCACCGGGCCAGCAGATCCTCCAACAGGGCGACGATCCGGTGGGGCGCCTCGAAGAATACCGTCGTGTGCGGGGCGGCGGCCAAGCCGTCGAGGAACCGGCCCCGCTCGGCGCGGCGCGCGGGCGGGAAGCCGGCGATGAGGACCGGCCCGCCGGGCAGGTCGCTCACCGACAGCAGGCAGGCCGGGGCGCTGGGGCCGGGGATCGGCACCACGGGAACCCCCGCCCGCCGGCAGGCGCCGACGAGCTCGGCGCCCGGATCCGACAGCATGGGCGTGCCGGCGTCGCTCACCAGGGCGGCGTCAACGCCGGCCCGGAGGTGGTCGAGGAGCTGGTGGGTCCGGCTACGCTCGTTGAAGTCGTGGTACGAGACGAGCCGGTTGCTGATCCCGAAGCGGGTGAGCAGGGGGCGCGTGCGGCGGGTGTCCTCGCAGGCGACCAGCGGCACCGCCCGCAGCACCTCGAGGGCGCGCAGGGTGATGTCGCCCAGGTTGCCCAGGGGCGTGGCGACGACATACAGGGTGCCCGGTTGCACGGCCGGCGCGGGATGGTCCTCCGCCATGGTTCCCCCGCGGGTCACGCCAGGACTTTCTCGACGTCCTTGAGCTGGACCGAGATCACCTTGGACACGCCCGCCTCTTCCATGGTGATGCCGTAGATGGTCTCGGCGATCTCCATGGTCCGCTTGTTGTGGGTGATGAGCACGTACTGGGTCTGGGTGCTGAACTGCTGCACCAGCGACACGAACCGGTCGATGTTGCTCTCGTCGAGCGGCGCGTCCACCTCGTCCATGAGGCAGAAGGGGCTGGGGCGGTACTTGAAGATCGCGAGCATGAGGGCCAGCGCGGTGAGCGCCTTCTCGCCGCCGGAGAGCAGCAGGATGTTCTGCAGCTTCTTGCCGGGGGGCGAGGCGACGATGTCCACGCCGCTCTCGAGGAGGTTCTCCTCGTCCACCAGGCGGAGCTCGCAGGTGCCGCCGCCGAAGAGCCGGGTGAACATCTCCTGGAAGTTGGTGTTCACCGCCTCGAACGTCTCCTTGAACAGCCGCGTCGAGCGGCGGTCGATCTCCTCGATGCCTTTCTGGGTGTTGAGGATGGATTCGGCGATGTCGGTCTCCTGCGTCCGGTGGAACGTCAGCCGCTCCTCCTCGCGCTCGTACTCCTCGACCGCCAGGAGGTTGACGCTGCCCATCCGCTCGGCCTTGTCGCGGTAGTCGAGGAATTTCTGCTGGGCCGATTCGGCGTCGAGCTCCTCGGTGTCCGCCAGGCCCTCGGCGATGAGGGTCCGGAGCGGCTGGTGGAACTCCAGCACGCACCCCTCCTCAAGGTGGGCGATCTCGCCCTCGAGCTGGGTCTTCTGGATGACGCTCTGGTTCCGTTTCTCCCGCTGCTCGTCCAGCGACAGCCGCCGGAGTTCCACCTCGCCCTCGGTGGCGGCGAGCTGGTGGCGGTTCGCCTCGATGGCTTCGCGCTGCCGCTCGATTTCCGCCTTCAGGGCGTCCTGGTCCCGGACGGCTTCCTGGTGCCGCTGTTCGAACGCCTCCAGCTCGCGGCCGATCTCGGCCTGGCGGTCGCCGATCTGCGCGGTCTCGGCGTCGAGCTGGGCCCCCCGGTTCTCGTTGTCGGCCAGGAGCTGGCGGTTGCGCTCCAGCTCGGCCCGCGCGGCGTTGAGCTGCTCGCGGGCGGCGGCGTACTCGACGCGCGCTTCGGACCACCGGCGGTTGAGCTCGGCGGTGACGTCCTTCAGCCGGGCGATCTCCTGCCGGCACTCCTCGAACTCGTGCTGCCGCGCCTGGCGGTTCTGCTCCAGCTCCGCGATGCGCCCCTGGATGCCGCCGAGCTCGGACTGGATGCCCGCGCGCTCCTGGTTCAGGTTGTCGCGCTCCAGGGCGGCCGCGCGCAGGAGCTGCTCGTGGCGCTGGAGCTCCTCCCGCTGGCTGCGCAGCTCCTCCTCCTCGCGGACCCGGACCAGGCGCCGCTCCTGCAGCTCGGCGTCCAGGTCCTCGAGGCGGCTCTCCAGCCCGGCCAGCCGCTGGGTGGTCGCCTGCAGCTCGGCCTGCTGCGCTTGGAGATCGGCCTCCGCAGCCTGCAGCGTGCGGGTGATGGTCTTGCGCTCGTGGCGGTAGCCGAGGATGCCCTTGCCCACCTCCGCGCCCAGCACCGACACGCGGCCGGCAGCGCTCACGGCGACGCCGTCCAGCGCCAGGCAGACGGCGCCGGAATGGGTCCGCGCGGTTTCCACGGCGGTGCGCCAGTCGGCCACCAGCCAGACGTTGCCGATGCCCGGCGCGATCCGGAGCAGGTAGTCGCGGCCGGCGCTGTCGAGCTGGAACTCGTCCAGCAGCCGGCCCATCACGCCGGGGCGCCCGGTGAGGTCACCGGCATCCGGCGGTTCGGCCGCCGGCGGGAAGCCCGCCAGCAGGAAGTGGCACAGCCCGGAGCGCTTCCGGCTCAGCAGCTCAATGCCCTGCTCCAGGAGCTCGGGGGCATCCACGATCACGGTCTCGAGCTCGGCGCGCAGGAAGCTCTCCACCACCGGGTGGAACTCCGGCCCCGCCTCCAGGAAGTCCGCCAGGGTGCCGCGGAAGGCGGCGTGCCCGGAGCAGGCGGGCAGGACCTGCTTGAGCGCGTCCGAATAGAACTCGTTGCGCTGCTCCAGCTCCTCGATGGAGCGCAGGCGGTGGGTCTGGGCGCTGACCTCCTTCTCCAGCTCGGCCACCCGGGCCTGGAGGGCGGCCTGCTGCTCCTGGCCGGCCTCGCTGTCGGCGCTGAGGCGCTCCCGCTCGTCCTCCAGCGCGGCGATGGCGCCGCGCAGCTCGTCGAGCACGGCCGCCTTGCCGTCCGCCGACCGGGTCAGCCGCTCGGTCGCGGCGCCGTGCACCGCCAGCTCCTCCTCCTTGTGGGTGAGCTGGCGCTGGGTGTATTTATCCTGCTCCAGGAGCTGGATCTCCTGGTTCCGCCAGCGCGACACCTGCCCCGCTTCCTCGAACACGAGGCCGCGGAGATCTTCCATCGCCTTCTCCTGGCGGGCCAGGAGGTCGCTGCCGGCGGTGTATTCCTGCTCCACCGCGTCGTTGCGGCCCTTGGCTTCCAGGAGCCGCGCGTCGAGCGTCTCCGCCTGGCGGTCCAGCTCGGCCTGGCGCGCCTGCCACTCCTGCCGGCGCTCCTCGAGCTGCTGGCGCTCCTGCCGGATCCCGTCCAGGCGGGCGGCCAGGTCCTGCCGCTCCTTGCGCAGGAAGTCGGACGACGTGGCGATCCGCTGCAGGTGCAGCTCGAGCCCGGCCAGCCGGTCGCGGTGCTCCTGAAGCCGCTTCTCGCTTCCCTCGAGTTCGGAACGCTCGCGGGCCAGCCGCTGGATCCACTCCTGCAGGTCGGCCTCCACGGCGCGGGCGGCGGCATCCAGGTCGCCGAGCTCCTGGAGGTTCTGGTCGAGCCGCGCCAGCAGCTCACGGCCCAGGAGGAAGTAGCGGATGCGCAGGTAGGCGCGCATCTTGTCGCGGAGGTGGCGGTAGCGCTTGGCCCGTTGGACCTGGAGCTTGAGCGATTTCAGGTTGCGCTCGATCTCGGCGATGATGTCCCGGATGCGCAACAGGTTGTTATGGGCCAGCTCCAGCTTGACCAGAGCCGACTTCTTGCGGTGCTTGAAGGAGACGATGCGCGCCACCTCCTCGATCAGGGCGCGCTTCTCCAGCGGCTTGGATGCCAGCAGGTTCTGGATGCGCCCCTGCTCGATGATGGCGTACGAGGTGAAGCCCAGGCCGGTGCCCTCGAAGGCCTCCTGGATGTCGAGGAGGCGACACCGCTTGCCGTTGAGGTAGTACTCGCTGGCGCCGTCCCGGTACAGGCGCCGGGTGATCTCGATGTCCTCCTTCATGAGGGCCTGCTCGTCGTCGCCCGGCGAGGGGATGTACTTGAGGCGCAGCGTGACGTCGGCCATCCCGAGGGGACCGTAGCGCTGGGTCCCGTTGAAGATGACGTCCTCCATCCGGTTGCCGCGGAGCACGCGGGCGCTCTGCTCGCCGAGCACCCAGAGGAAGGCGTCGCAGATATTGCTCTTGCCGCACCCGTTGGGGCCGACGATGGCGTTGACCGCGCCGGGGAACTCGGTGGAAACCGTCGTCCGGAAGGATTTAAAGCCGGAAACTTTCAGGCATTCGATTCGATGCATGCATGGAGATCCGTTGTGAAAAACGTGGCCGCAAAAAGAGGTATTTTAAATCACCGGGGGGAATTTCCCAAGTCGATTTTCACCGATTCTTCCATCAGCGGCAATTCCTTCCGGAAGTAGTCGAGCACGAACTGGTCGTAGCGGTGCTTTTCTTCGCCGAACAGGAGCGACTCCCTCGAGTTGGCCAGGTTGAGGATCTCCTTCCGGCATTTGAAGTTGGTGTACAGCCGGCGGGTTTCCTTGGCCAGGCCGGCGCTGGCCTTGTCCTTGCCAGTGATGAACAGGATGCTCTTGCCGCTGTATTCCTCGGGCGTGATTTCAGCGGAGACGAGATCAAACGGCGCCCGGAAATACAGCCGGTACAGCATCCGGACGAAGAAGGACAGGAGCGAGGTGCGAAACCCGACAATGTCCTCGACCTTCATCGAGATGAACGTCTCGATGTTGGGGTACACCGAATCCAGGACGAGCACGCGCATGTGGGGCTTGCCCTTGCTGGCCTTCAGCGCGACAAAGGCGCCCAGCGAGGAGCCGTAGACGCCGATGCGGTTGAAATCCACCTCGGGGCGTTGGACGAGCTTCTCGACCGCTTTGTGCAGATCTTCGACTTCCTTGAGTCCAAGGGATGACACCGCCTGGCCGGACAAACCGTGCCCGCGCAGGTTGTAGACGAAAATGTTGTAACCGTAGTCTCGCAGCCGGGACGCCAGGCTCAGGACCTCGGTCCGGTTCGTGTCGTAGCCGTGGCACAGGATGATGAGCGGCGACTGGTTGCTGCCGCGGATGTACCAGCCCTGCAGCACGTCATCACCGGCGCCGTCCCAAGTGAAGTCCACCGCGTACATGTGGTAGTCGGACGGGTTGATCACCTCCAGGCTGTGGGTGGGGTGGACGACATCGGTGAGCACGCCGGCGCTGATCAGCAACAGCAGCAGCAGCACGGTCAGGAACACCGGCACCAGCAGCCGGACGATCAGAAACACCGTGTAATAGCGGTTCTTGAACTTGCGGTAGAGTCTGCGCATATCCCCTGCCTGATAATTGAGTTCAGAATTTTGAGATAAATATACCACAAGTGGGAGAAAACGGCTATGGGAGAAGGGGGGAGGGGATAGTCAACAGTGAATAGCATGGTGAATGGGTGAATGGGTGAATCGGTGAGTTGGTGAGTCGGAGGTGTGACGACAGATTGCGATCCGAGTTCAGAACATGAACAAAATCTCTGTGTCCTCGGCGTCCTCTGTGGTGAATCGAGACTGCCCGAAATCCGATGTCCGCTGTCCAACCGAGACGAAATATCTGTTGTCCGAAAGTCACAGTGATGGTAAGGTGGGGACGATGAATGCCAAGAAACAGGGCGTCGCCCTAAACGCTTTTGAAACAACTGCTTCGGTCGTCTCCGCGATTGCGGCGCAGGAATCCGCCCGCAAAATCTACGTCCTGGACACCAACGTCCTCCTGCACGACCCCACCTCGCTGTTCCGGTTTCAGGAACACCTGGTGGTGATCCCGCTGCACGGCCTGGACGAGGTGGACAAAAAGAAGGGCGATCCGATCATCGGGTTCAACGCCCGGGACGTGTCACAGAAGCTGGAGCAGATCCTGTCGGGTGGGGACCCGTACCAGGCGGACCGCGGGATCCGGATCCGCAACGGCTACGACGGCCTCCTCTTCTTCCTGGCCGAGTACGCCGAGGCCGCGTTCCCGCGCGACCTGGACCTGTCGTATTACGACAACTACCTGCTCGCCTCGCTGATACACCTCAAGCAGCAGGTGGGGCGGCCGGTCACCCTCGTGACGAAGGACCGCAATCTGCGGATCAAATGCCACGTCCTGGGACTGCAGGCCGAGGACTACCTCCACGACCACGTCTCCGAGGAAAGCCTGACGGGCGCCGCCGATCCCCTGCGCACCGTGGTGCTCACGCCGGCCGAGATCGAGGAGATGTTCACCGCCAAGAAGCCCAACGAGTGGCAGCTGACCAACTTCAACCGGGTCCGGCTGCGCTACAACGAGGGCGTGATTCTGCAGGACGAGACGGGCAACTACCTCGGGCTCGGCTACCGTAGCGGCGACACCCTGCTCTTCACCCAGTATGACCGCATCCGGGTGCTGGGCGTGGGGCCCAAGGTGCTGGACCGGAAGAATTTTTCGCACAACTTCGAGCAGGCCGTCTGCATGACCCAGGCCATGGACGACGAGGTCAAGATCCAGGTGGTCGTGGGCAAGGCCGGCACGGGCAAAACCCACATCGCCATGGCCGCGGCGCTGGAGCTGGTGTTCCTCCGCAAGAAGTACGAATCCATCAAGCTCATCAAGCCCATCATCACCAAGTCGCGGCTGGGCGAGGACATCGGGTTCCTGCCGGGCACCGTGAAGCGCAAGCTCCTGCCCCGGATGCGGCCGTTCGTGGAAAAGCTTCAGAAGCTGGTGGGCGAAAACGGACTGGAGAAGGAACAGGGCTACCAGAAGCTCCTGGACGACGGGGTCATCGAGATGATGAACCTGGCCGACGTCCGCGGCGCCGACCTGTCGGGCTCGGTGGTGCTCTTCGACGAGGCCCAGAACGCCAACCCCTTCCAGATGCGCACGCTGGGCACGCGCCTGGGCGAGGACTCCAAACTCATCGTCATGGGCGATCCCACGCAGATCGACAACGTCTACCTGGACAAGTACTCCAACGCCCTGGTGAACGTCTACCAGCAGGCCCGGCGCTATCCGGAGCCGTTCATCGCCACGATTTCGCTCATGCAGATGGTGCGATCCCATACATCGCGGTGGTTCGAGGAGAAGATAGTCCCCAACGTCAAAAAGCTGTCCGACAAGTGACCGCGCAGCCGCGGGTGGCGGCCGCCGGCGGAAAACACGGGCACACAAAATAACGGCAACCCGACGTTCACCAGCGAACGATTTTCTGTTGCCGTGTCAGACGGATGAGCGAACAGCCGCAATCAGTCCTCTCCGAGGAACTGTACCTGAAGCTGCGCGAGCGCCTGATCCAGGTCGCCCAGAGCCACGTGGGCGACGCGGCCGAAGACCTGGTCCAGGAAACCTTTTTCAGCCTCTTTGACAACATCCACCGGGGCAAATTCCGCGGCCAGCCCACCTACCAGGACCTGTTCTGCTATGCCTTGGGCATCCTGAAAATCATTATCATCAAGGAAATACGAAAACGGCAGCAGGATCGGAGCCGGTTCCTCTCCGACGGGCCGGAGTCTATCGAGGAAAAGGTCGTCGTGGCGCTGGAGGAGTCGAGCGAGCACCGGATCCTGGACGCCGAGGAACAGGCCGGAACGGAAATGACGTCGCAGCAGGCCCGCGAGATCTTCCAGACCCTGCCCCCGCACATCCAGGAACTGATCCATCTGCACGTCGTCCAGGGGTGGTCGTACGCGCAGCTCAGCGCCCATTTCAACATGCCCAAGCAGACCCTGGTGAGCCGGTTCAACGTTTCCATGGAAAAATTTAGGAAAAAGATGATAATCTTTCGTACAAAAGCCTATCCCGCGTACTCCATAAGCAGGAAAGGTGATCGGTCATGAAGGGCGAGGGACATAACCACCAGCAGATTCAGCAAGCGCTCCATGATTACTGTCTCGGCCTGCTTCCCGAAGACGAGGAACAGCGGGTGGAGCATCACCTCATGGAATGCTCGGACTGCCACATCCAGGTGGCCGATCTGCTGGCGTTCAGCCGCTTCGTGCGGGACAATCCCGCCGCATTCACCCCGGCGCCCCGCCGGGCCGCGGCTCCGGCCGGCTTCTTCATCAGAATGTGGACGTGGCACCCCGGCCTGGTCGCGGCCGCCGCGGCCCTGCTGCTGGTGACCGTCCCCTTCGGCGCGCTGCGCTACATCGCCGGCGTCCAGCACGACCGCTACGACCTGGACCTGCCCCGCCTCGACATGCTCAAGAGCGCCGACCTCCAGAGCGACCAGTTCCAGTCGGGGGTCCAGGCGTTCGAACAGAAGCAGTACGAGCAGGCGCTGCGCCACTTCACCGGCTACCTGAAGCACGAACCTGACAATTTCGACGCCAATTTCTTCTCCGGCCTCTGCTACCTGGAATTGTCCAAGCAGGGAATGGGCGGTGTGACGGTCAGCCTCGACCGCGACCGCGCCCGGCTGGGGATCGCCCGGCTGGAAAAGGCCCGTGCCATCGCCGGCACCATGCAGGAAAAGACCGGCAACACCCGCTACCAGGCCGACGCCGTCTACTACCTGGGAAAGGCGTACAACCTCATCGGGGACTTCGGCCAGGCCCGTCAGCTGTTCCAGCAGTATCTGGCCATGGACGAGCCGCTGCTGGGCCACCGCGACGAAGTCCGCGCCCTGCTGCGCAACCTGCCCAACTGACCGATCCGAATCCGACCCGAATCCCGTCCCCGCGCCACGTGTCGAACCTCGACGAAGATTCTCTTTTCGTGATAAAACATCACGGTCCGGCCGTCTCACTGACATCCGGCACCGGGAGGACTTCATGACGACGCCGTCCATCGTTCGCATCCTGCTGATCCTGGCGCTGGCCGCCGCCGGACTGGCGCTGGCGGAAACGGATCCGCCGGCCGTCCCGCCGCCGGCGTTCGATCCCAGCGGCCGGTGGTCCAGCGAGACCGGCGAGCTGACCCTGGCGCTGGCGGGCGACGCCCTGTCGTTCACCTACACCGCCGTGTTCGGGCCGTCCGCCCACATTTGCGACGGGGCGGGCGTGGCGGGGCTCGTCACCGACGGCCGCTACGAGCACGTCGACGAGCAGGGCACCATCGCCTTCCTCGTCACCGCCGGCGGAGTCCGGATGGAGACGGCAGGCGGCATCGCCTCGTTCTGCGGCGCCAACTGGCCGGGCGACGCATTCGGACGGGACAAGTTCCAGCCGCTGGTCCCCTGCCGGGTCACGGCGGAGAAATCCCACTTCCACGTCGTGGGCCCGCTGCCGCCGGAGCGCCGGCGGGGCTTCGTGATCCGGGGCGACGCCGTGGCGGTGGCGCCGGCGCTGCATGCCGGCGGCGAGTGGGTGCTGGCCCGGTTCCAGGGTGCCCGGGGGGCCACCGTGGGCCTGCTCCGCAAGCAGGAGCTGGCCTGCCCCTGAAACGCAATCGAATCCATAACCACTGCGGAGGTTGCACCATGAAATATTTCCTGATTATCGGTCTCCTCGCCGGGTGTGCGCTCGTTGGCGCCGTGCGGGCCGAAGAGTCAGCGGGCGGCCCGGGCCTCCGCCACACCTGGTGGCGCGTCAGCTTCGAGACACCCGTCCCCTTTGCCGCGCCGGCGGAGATCGGCCTCGATGCGGTGGCGCTGGCTCATCCGCCCGACACCGGCAAGGGCGTCGGCCGCATCGAGATCGTCCTGGCCGCCGCGCCCAAGGACATGGTGGACGGCATGGGGATGAACGACGACGAGCTGCTGGGCTATTTCAAGACCACGTTCATGGGACTGTCGACCCCGGCCGCCCGGACGACGGAGCGGGCGTTCCTCGGCCATGCGGTGGCCGGCGGCGCGCAGTCCACCTCGATACCCCGCGCCCGGAACGTGGAGTCGTACCTCGTCCCCCTCGCGGGTGGCGCGAAGCTCTTCCTGGCCGTGAGCAGCGATCCGGCGGTCCCCGCCGCCGACGTCGAAGCGGTGCTGGCCGCGGTGGCGCGGACGCTGAATCAAGTTGAGGAGAAGTGAGGGCGCCCCGTTACAGTTGATAGTTGATAGTTGATAGTTGATAGTTGAGAGTTGAGGGTTCGTGCTCGTAATCGTAACTCGTAATCGTAATTCGTAATCGTAATTCGTAATCGTGATCGTAATCGTCATCGTAATCGTGCTCGTGATCGGACCTGGGACCTGGGTTTTGGGATCTGGGTAATGGGATTCGGATTCCAGGTCCCATCACCCAGGTCCAAGGTCCCGTTTCTCGTCTCCCGTCTCCCGATTCACCGACTCACCGATTGCCATCTCCTGTCCCCTAAGGAACGGCCGTCCGCCCACCCGATGGTGCCGTTTGGGGGCAAGACGCCGACCCGGAGGGGCAGAGGCCGGAAGTCATGGCAGCGATGGATCACCCCGATTACACTCGAGGGCAGGATGCCGGCCCGGAGGGACGGGAGGCAATAGCCAGGGGCGCAGAGGCTGTGTCGCAATTCCCTCTGCATCGTAGGGTCTGTCCCGCAAAAATGATGATGAACGAACGCCACAGCTGAAGCGGCGAGAAAAAATTAATATAATGAATCACCCGACCCTGAGGAGCACCGGCATGGCGTTACGCTACGGGAATCGACACCAGAAGCAGCTGCTGCC
>Ga0209606_1000162_pt1 | contig 113348 bp, 111 predicted proteins | sample AD_UKC057_MetaG_FD_184412 | JGI IMG/M metagenome (GOLD analysis project Ga0209606, IMG submission 184412) | Active sludge microbial communities of municipal wastewater-treating anaerobic digesters from USA - AD_UKC057_MetaG (SPAdes) (version 2) | ecosystem: Engineered > Bioreactor > Anaerobic...
CCCGGAACCCCTAATGCTGCCGCTCCCAGCGCACCGATACCCGCTGCCTTCAGAAAATCACGCCGGTTGATCTTTCCATCAAAAATCTTCTTCATAGGAACCTCCTTGATTAGTTGGTTACGGCCTTCCTTGCGTTGCTGTATATAACCAAGGATAGCCGCATCATTTCATGGTTGACACCAGCCATAGGGCAATGTCGGGCCAGATGCACAACGAGATCGTTGTTAATATGATGGCAATCATCAATATGCTCGTACCCACAAACACTTTATGGAGCTCAATTTTCGATGTAGCGCTCACGACAAAGCAAACCATACCCACCGGCGGAAATACAAGCCCCATCATCGTCATCAGCATAGACATCACACCGAACCACACGGGATCGAACTTAAGGGATAGGATGAGAGGGAACGTCAACTGGAGGGTGATGAGGAGCAGTGGAAGCTCGTCCATGAACATGCTGATAACAAAGTAGGCAACAATAATGCCCAGGATGATCCACCACCTATTGACGGCCAGTCCCTCCGCAAAGTGAAGCACCTGCTGGGGTACGCCGCTGAGCGTCATGAAGGAGGAGAAGATGAAGGCGCCGATAAGTATCATGAAGATCATTGCGGTACTGCGGATCGTCATCTTTATCGCCTGCATGATCCCGTCCCACTTAAGCTTCCCGAACAACGCTCCGAATAATGCGGCGAAAAATGCCCCCAGGGCTCCGACCTCGGTCGGCGTACAGATTCCTGTGTAGAGAAGCCCCAGGACGATGAAGATCAGGCAAAGGGTAGGCCAGATGCGCCAGAGGCTCTTAAAACGCGCAGAAAAAGGGGCCCTTTCGCTGCACGGTGCGTCCTGAGGGCGCAAAAAGGACCATATCAAGATAATTGCCGCCAGGAAGATCAAAACCATTATGCCGGGGATAACCCCGGCCAGAAGAAGCTTGCCGATCGATGTCTCGGTTGCGACACCGTAGATGACCATTCCTACGCTTGGAGGGATCAGGACATCTGTCGTTGCGCCGACTCCAACGACACCGGCTGACAATTCCTGCGAATAGCCGACGCGCCGCATGCGGGGGAGGGCGACTTGAGTCATAACGGTCGCCGCCGCCAGGCTCACCCCCGACATCGCCCCGAAGATTCCGACGGCTACGCACGTTCCGATAGCAAGACCGCCGCGCAGGTGGCCCAGCCAGTCCGAGGCAGCCTGGAAAAGGTCCTCGGCAAGGCCGCCGGAGGACGCCAGGTAGGCCATGAGTATGAACATCGGCAATGTCGTAAGGACGTAGTTTGCGACAGAACTGTACGTAACCATCCCTATCACGCCTAAGACAATGTTGATGTCGTTAGATATAAGGTACACGCCGAGCAAGCCTGTGGTCGCAAGGGAAAATGCAATAGGGAACCCGATAAGAAGAAGGACCACCATTAATGCGAAAGGCGTCAGCAGCAATAGATCCATTGAGAATTCCCCTCTATAACTCCGTTCAGGCAACCGGGGTCGTAGAATCTTCTTCTTCCTTGAGAAGGTGGGATTGACCCTTCCTCACCTTTGGAAGATCGTACAACAGCCAAAGCGTCAGCAGAAGAAGGCCCGCCGGCAAGACAAGATAAGCGGGCCCCAAAGGAAAATTAAACGTGTCCTGCATGCGCTCGCTGATGCTCTTCATGGCCTTGAGGAAAGTACCTACGACCATTAATAACCCGTACGCAATTGCAAGTACCTGCACGATATAGTCGACAATGAGTTTTGTGCGCGGCCCAAAGTGGCGCACCACAAACGTCACACGTATGTTTGAGCCATAATGATACCCGTAGGAGAGGGCAAAGAAGACGCTCACCACCATGAGATATTTTTCGGTAACCTCGTAAGCCCACGGAATCGGCATGTTGAGAAGGTACCTCCCCGCCGCATCGGCAGTCGTCAGGCACACCATACAGAAGACCGACCAGACGCTGAACCATACAAGGACCTTCTCAATAGCAGTTAATACTCGCTTCATACCTCACATCCTCCGCTCACGGCCTCGCTTCTTTACGGCCTCCCCACCATCGTCACAACGATGTCGAAGAGCTTCTTGCCCAGGCCGTTAAAGGTGGCGCCGTTCTTGGCAAGCCAGTTATCCCAGACGGGCGCACAGGCCTTTTTCATGCGCTCCCGCTCGCTCGCAGGCAGGGGCACGACCTCCATCCCGGCCTTCTGGATGGTTGGCTCTACGGTCTTCTCCAGGAATATCTTTACTTCCTTGTTGAGGTTGTTGTATGCGTCCTCTCCGGCCTGGAGGAAGATGCCCTGCATATTCTTCGGAAGCGACTTCCAGGTCTTCAGGTTCACCATGACCGGCAGGCAGGGACCGATCCAGTTTGCCCGGGTAACGTACTTGGAAACCTCATAGGCCCGGAAGGATATGAGCGCCGATTCATAGGTGCTCACCGCATCCACCGTCCCGCGCTCCATGGCGGTATATATCTCAGGGGACGGGATGCTGACGGGTATGCCGCCCATCGCCTTTATTGCCAGTGAAATGTCTCCTCCCGGCACCCTCACCTTGCATCCCTTCAGGTCCTCGATGCGCCTGATGGGGCCCCACTTCTTGCTTGAGTAGAAGACGAAAGGATCGATGTTCATATCGGAGACGATGTGGATGCCGAAGCTGTTGAAGTAGTCGTTGAACCCTGCCTCCATGAACTTCTGCCACATTGCGTGAAGGGTATTCAGGTCACTGTAGAGAAAAGGAAGTTCCTTGATTGTAGATAGTGGTATGTTGCCGGCTTCAAAGGCCGGGGGAAAATCGCCGGCCTGGACCACGCCGTCCCTGCATGCCTCGTACATCTCCGATGCCTTGACAAGGGCCTCTCCGGGGAATTTGTCGAACTTGACCGCCCCATTCGAAAGCTGCTCCACCCGGTCGCACCACCACAGCCAGTGTGCCTTATTTGCCAGGGAGTTTGCCGGTTCATGGGTGACGAACTTCAACCGCAACGGTGCAGCCGAGCTCGAAACGCCCTTTATGCCCGGAACCCCTAATGCTGCCGCTCCCAGCGCACCGATACCCGCTGCCTTCAGAAAATCACGCCGGTTGATCTTTCCATCAAAAATCTTCTTCATAGGAACCTCCTTGATTAGTTGGTTACGGCCTTGTGCACGGCTATATGGCGCGGCCGCCATCGACAAGCATATCCAGCCCCGTTACCATAAACGAGTCGTCGGAGGCAAGATATAAAGCGGCCATGGCGATATCCTCCGGTACGATGAATCTGCCCATAGGGATCGTAGAGAGAAACGCCTTTCTGGTAGCATCCATATCTTTCTTCTGCTCTTCGTTCAGCAGCCCCATGAGGAGAGGCGTCTCTGACGCCACCGGGCTGATGCTGTTGACCCTGATCTTGTAAGGCGCCGCTTCAAGCGCCAGTAGTTTTGTAAAGTATGTCAGGGCCGCCTTTGATACTGCGTACACCCCTCCCCCGGGCCTGACCTTCACGCCGGAAACAGAAGAGGTGTTGATGATCGAGCCCCCGTTCCCTTTCCTCATCACCGGGATCGCCGCCTTGTATGCAAGATATACGGACTTCAGATTCACGGCTATCACCCGGTCCCATACATCTTCCTCTATCTTATCGACTGGACAGGCCGTCATGGGGATCGCTGCATTATTATGGAGCACATCCAGCTTTCCGTACGTATCCACCGCAACCTTGACCATCTTCTCGCAGTCAGCGGCGACGGAAACATCTGCCTGTACCGGTGTAGCCAGACCTTTTTCCTTTCTGATCAGCGCTGCGGTCTCGTTGGCAGCGTCGATGTTCTTGTCAACCGCAACAATGCTTGCCCCTTCACGGGCAAAAAGCATTGCTGTCGCCCTCCCGAACCCAGAGCCTGCTCCCGTAATCAGTGCGACCTTGCCTTGCAGCTTCATATGCTCCTCCTTTTTAAAATTCTTCTTCATTGCATAGAGAAGAAAAGATTATAAAGTTTTCCTTAGCTCTCTATCTTCTGATATACTACCTAGTATATTCTACTAAAAAGTATATAAGCCAATACCTTCTGTCAAGCTTTTTTTAACCACCCCTGCACCATTTTTCAAAGGCGCCTGCGGCTCTGCCGGATAAAACAACTTTTTATGATTATCTTTAATAATTGGAAGTGCTTTTGCTTTGTCTTTTTGATAAAAAAACTATGATTCTGTGAACATACGCTCTTTTTTCTGGAGCTCGCTCAAAAAGGCAACCATCGCCATGCAAAACCCGGTAAAGAACCACGAGAGGGTATACCCCCCTGTGATGTCGACAAAATAGCCAAAAAGAGGCGGTCCGATTATGGCGCCCGTATTTACGATCACAAAATTGAGGCCCGTTGCAACTCCTGCCAATGCCCGTCCCGGAAATTCCCCGACTCTTGTCAGATAGACAGCATTCCAGCCCAGGCCGGTGAATCCGAAAAGTGCGGCGAATATATAGATCACCCAGAGCGGGCTTTCTGCTGAAAGGAAGATAAAGGCAACTGTAATAAACGCACCGGCGGCGCCGATCATAGTGAGGACAATCCTTCTCCCTGTCCCGAAAAGGTAGTCGCTCGAAACGCTCCAGACAACCCTCCCTGCCGCACCGGTAAAGAAGGCAACTCCAAGGATGGCGCCCGCCTTTTTAACGGGAAGGCCGAGCACCTTGGTGGAGTAAAGGACAAAATGCCCCAGAAAGGAAAACTGTATGAACATCAGGAAAATGCCGGACAGGCAGATAAAAATGAAATCTCTTTCCTTAAAAAGCGTCATAAAATTGTTTTTCCATGAGATATTGCCCCTGGAAGCGTCGCCGGGCTGACGGGGCGGTTCCGTGTAGAAAAAAAGAATGAGGGCAGCAGCAAGCAGGGCGGCAACCCCTGCCAGCTTGAAGGAGTATCGCCAGCTGCCGTAGTAAAGGGCCGTAACAGGGAGAAAAAAAGACGCAACGACCCCGCCCATTGTGACGCCTGTCTGCTTGATCCCCATGGCCGTGGCCCGCCCCTTCTGTGAGAACCACATTATAACGGCCTTATTTGCAGGGGTTTGATTGCAGCCTATCCCCATCCCTACGAGAATCAGGAACAGAAACATCCAGATGAATGAACCCAGAAAACTAATCACCAGCTCGCAGCATCCTATGAGTAAAAGACCAACAACCATGATCCACTTTGCCCCATACGTATCGCTCAGCATCCCTGCCGGGATATTGCTTATCAGCGAGCCGATCGTTACAGCGCTGCAGAGCAGACCTATTTGCGCCGTCGTGAGCTGGAATTCAGGCTGTACAAAGGGGGACAAGGTTCCTATCATCATATAATTAAGAAAATATATGACGTGGGACAGCCACAATATCGATATAATTATCCATTGGTATGGGATAGCCATTATCTCGCCGCCATCTTTTTTATTTCTATTTGTTCTTATACTGTAAAAACTCGACGCACCATCGCCCCATGATGTTCCGGGCCGCTGTCATGTGCAGATCATCTGCAAATCTGACAAGATTCTTCATTGCATGTTTTGCCGACCTGCCGGCATTGATTTGAATCGCTTCGCCTTCTGCCATTAACTCTCCTTCGTCATTAATATATTCAACTTTGATATTTTCCAGGACTAATGTCAAGGCAAAACATCGACGGGTGATATTTTTATCAGCGGCGGCGGGAATCGAACCCGACGAAAAGCACCATTTATCAAGGTTTCACAAGCGTTTAAGAAGTGTTTTAGAAGTAAACAATAGGATAAGTCAGGTAACAGAAAGCCACCGAAGCTCTTGGCGGGGCGTCTCGGTGGCTCTGTGGTATCTCCCACATGAAGCGGGTGGGCTATGTCCATTATAGCATACCCTGCCCTTCCGTCAAACAATGAAAAAAGTAAACATACCAGCCCGGAGCGAGCCGGAGCGACCCCCTCGCTCGCGCAGGCTCGCCCGCTCGCGGGCGGGGGTTCTCAGGCTTCTATGGGTTTATATTCTTATAGTCATAATTTACACCATGCTGATTATACAGAATATTTAAGAGGCAAGGACGGCTATGACAGGTGGGACGGTATCTATACGGTACCAAAAACATTCGACAGAGATCACATAGACGCGATTAAGGCGGTAAAAGGGAAAAAGTCCAGGCTGTCTCTAGTCGATCTCAATCTCATACAGGAAGAGGATGTCTACAGTACCTTTCACAGCGTGATAGAGCAACAGAGCACTTACGGAAACATCTTCGTTCTGAAGAACCCTGAGGATCAACAGAAGGGACATTCTGAGCGTCTCTGCCTGGAGAGTAGCAGCCGTTGGAATATAAAGGGCAACGGGTATTTAAAGAAGCTCAGGAAACGATGTAAAAAGGAATTAGGGCGGGTCGTTGATCCTCTTATGCTTACCCTTACCGTTCATCCTTCAAAGGTTATAGGGAAGATGCCGGGGGATACTAATTTAAAACCTATAGCCTGGTTTATTATGAACCTGGGAGGGTTTATTAATACCTTCCTAAAACGCCTACGACAGCACCAGAAGAGAAGAAAGATCAAGTGGGAGTATGTAGGGTATGTCCTGGAGATGAACGACGGCACAAGAAGGCCTGATGGGTTAGGGTCGGGGTGGCCGAATATTCATATGATCTTTCGTTCAAGGTATGTAGGAAATATAAACAAAATAGCAGAGCTGTGGGATTGGTCTGAGCCTCAGGGGGTGGACTACACAAACAGGAAGAAGCTTGAAAAGAAGTTCGGGACAAAGGTGAAGAGGATCAGCCTTGTAAACTATGTCACTAAATACGTCTCAAAGGGCAAGGAATGCCTGAAAGACGGAATGGTGCATAAGTCCTGGGCGTGGGTCTATTTCTTCGGGGTACGTATGTACAATCTCAGCCATAAGCATCTTAACCCTGTACAGAAAAGTAAAGGCTTATATATGTGTATAGGGTCTGTCGATATGACTACGGGAATAGAAATAATATTTAAGCGCTATAAAGAGACTAAAAATGCCTTCTTTGATGGGGCGGGGTAGTAAATTATTATTTCATACAAGTGAATATTTATCATTATTCTAAATATACAAGATATCTGATCATCTTCAAAAATTACTTGTAAATTAATCAAAATTGGAAAACAATTGATAAAAAGGGGGATTATATAATGAAAGTGAATGGAATAATCGATACGAAAAAGGGACTATTACAAGATGAAATTAATGAGGTATTTAAAGACGGTACGATATTAACGGCAAGTGAGGAAAGGTTGCAGATGTATTTGAAGGCGCTTTCTTCTGATCCTATTCCCAATGATATGGTTAGACACCGTGAAATAATAAGGGCTTTGACTATAAATCATATTCAGATGCAAAGGCATGTTGATAGTTTAAACAGAAAAAATAATTCTATACAAATTTGGATTATTATACTTGCAGGGATTAATATTATTGTGGGATTTTTTCAAATTTATACTTGGTTGTGGGGGGAGTAATGAGAAAAACAATAGGAATTATTTTTATAATTTGCGCAGTTATTGTGTACGGTATATGTGGTTTGTGGGGTTTATACATCGATTTGGTTGTAGTTAATGAAGTAGCTGGATTTTGGGGAATAGTAATAGGCTTAACAATATTACCAATGACTTTTTTGGCAGTACCTGTTTATGTTTTAATTAAATGGGGTAGCTGGTTCCCTCTCTTGCTGAATTATGGTGGTTTAGTTGTTGGAGGTATTCTATACGCTATTGGATCATGGATAAAAAAGGATTAGTAGTCAGACTATTTCCTAACTGAAATAATCAAATTAAAGTTTTAATCAATCATAAATAATCCTTGACAAACTATAGCTTTAAGATTATAACGCTTATATATTGTTATTTAATTGTTATATAATATTTATGATTGAGGTGAGAATATGAGGACAAAGAAAATTAAAGCGTTTTCGGTAGATGAAAAAACATATGATGAATTGATAACGAAATTCAAGGAGAGCGGGGCGGAAGTAAGCCTGTCGTATTACGTGGATAAATGCCTGAAAGACCTTTACATGTATCTTGCTGCTATGGAGAAGGGAAAAAAGAAGTCACGTCAATATAACGTGCCGATGTCATTTATAATCGAGGAAGTGGTAAAAATGCCTATAATAAGCCTTGAGTATGAATTGCCAGTACCGGGGATGCGTATGGACGCGTTCAATGAAATTGATGAATGGAATGCAGAGTACGAAGCAAGAAAGATGAAAATACCACGTCCTTTCTATAGGCTGGTAAAATCCGGGAAGTTTGAACTGTCAGCGGATAGAAAATATGTAACTAACATAAAAACTAAGCTCAAATACGCGTTAGATCAGTTTGGAGAAATTGTCTCGGTGCCCGATGACAAAATGCTTTCGCCCGTAAGTGGGGAGGGGGTGTAGTATCCTGCCTTGACACAAAGTAATGATCAAAATATAATCACCCAAGATCAATTAAAATCTGGGGGTGTCATCATGGCAGGAATAATAATATGCAACAGGTGCCGGAAAAAGATGGACGGTGTGTGTCAATGCGGAAACTACAAGTGCATAGTGCACATCTACTGGAAAGGGAAAGACTACGAATACAGGAGAGATGATCAAAATTATGTCTTTACCTATGACAAGGCAAAAGACAAATTGATTGAGATCAACAATGCTATCAGGAAAGGGTCATTTGATCCCCTTGACCATTCTGACGCAAGGATTCAGGAAAGAAGATTTGAGAATATGATCGAGAAATGGCTTAACGAGAAGGAAAGTAGAGAAAGGCTGAATGAGCTTTCTCCCGGTACGTTAAAAGACTATAGAGGGTATGTCAAAAATCATTATTGCTTTTTCAACGGGTATGATGTCAGGGATATTGATTTAGAAATGTTAACGAATTTCAAAGATACTTTGAAGGGCGTAAAGATTAAAACAAGAAAAAATATAATGAATGCTTTGAAAAACTTTTTTAATTGGCTAAAGGAAAGAGGCGTTATAAGAGAAAGGCCTGTGTTTCCAAAGATAACGGGTGATGACAGCAGAAAAACGAAAGCTATTGATTGGGAAACTCAAGATGAAGTACTGCTGAAGATACCGGAAAAACATAGGGATATAATAGAGTTTATGTATGAAACAGGGTTAAGACCTGCCGAAGTATGCGCGGTTTTATGTGAGGATATAGATTTGAAAAAGAAAGAGGCAAAAATAGAAAGGACTTACCAGGCGGGAAATAAATTAGCAGATACTACAAAACAGAAGAAAAAGGGAGAAATAGCGCTATCAGAAAGGGCATTGCAAATAGCAGAAAAAAACACGAAAGAGAAGCTTCCAAAACAATTTTTGTTTATTAATCCTAATACGAATAGGGGTTATTTCCCCAAAGTGCTGTGGTATCATTTTCACAAGTATTCAGGGTTGAATAATATAACCTTCTATGAGTGCACGAGACATTCCTTCGGGACACAACTAGCGGAAACAAACGATATATACAAAGTAAAAGAATTGATGCGTCATTCTGATATCAGGACTACGCAGAAATACTTGCACATAAAAACAGCAAGATTAGCTGATATTGTGAATGAGAGAAAGAAAGTGGTGAGGGTTGTGAATAGAAGTGAAATAGAAGTGGGTTATGAAGGTTAATAATTCAATTAAATCAATATCTTATTTGGTGGAGGCGGCGGGAATCGAACCCGCGTCCAAAGAAGAAGGCGATCAGAGAGACTACATGCTTAGTCAGTGTTGTGATCTCGGATTACGAAACACCCGCTGACAGGTTTTCCGCCATCCCAGCCCGTAAGTCTTCGCCTACCTGTACAGGCGTTCAGGGAGGCTATCCTGCTTGAATGACACCATTCCGGACTTGAAGCAGGAAGAAAGTCCGGATGATGTAGCCGCTTTACGCGGCTAGTGCGTACTCGTGAGAGTCTGCAGTTGTGTTTAGTTCCGCTTGGGTACGGGTAAGCAGTAACCCGGCATGCCTCTTTGACCCTTACATCCCTGTCGAAACCTGTCGCCCCCATTATCTTTGCCTTATCTCCCTTTCTCTTAACCTCTTTTCATCCTTCCGTTTTATGCTTTCCCTCTTGTCATAGAGGGTCTTGCCTTTTGCCAGCGCGATCTCCATCTTTGCCATGTTGCGCTTATTGAAGTACAGCGACAAAGGCACCAGCGTGAATCCCCTCTCCTTCACTTTTCCCAAAAGCCTGTCTATCTCTCTCGCGTGCATGAGCAGCTTCCGGGTCCGCTTCGGGTCGTGGTTATAGATGTTCCCGCAGGAATAGGGGCTTATATGGGCGTTGACAAGGAAGATCTCGCCGTCTTTCACCCGCGCGTAGCTGTCCTTCAGGTTTGCCTTTCCCTCGCGGAGCGCCTTTACCTCGGTCCCCGTGAGCACGATACCGGCCTCGAACTTCTCCTCTATGTGGTAGTCGTGGTATGCCTTTTTGTTCGCACAAATCACTTTCATAACAATAATATAACACAGAAATGCTGTGATTGAAAGGACGCCAGCATCAACACCCGTAAAACGCAAGGTGATGAACCCCGTGAAATGTGAAAGGTAAGCTGAGAGCTAATAGCTAATCATGTTTCAATGATCGGCAGCTCGATGACGAGCCTCGCCCCTCTCGGGGAGTTGTCTTCCACGCGGATCTTTCCATTGTGCTCCAGTATGATCGAATGGACGATCGCCAGGCCAAGGCCCAGCCCTTCTTTATCCTTGGTAAAGTAAGGGTCAAAGACCTTCTCCTTGTCCTCGTCGGGAATTCCCTTCCCCGTATCGGCTATCTCTATAATGCCCGCGCCTTTATCTTTCGAGTATCTCGTTTGAACGGTGATAGTGCCTTGACCATCTTCGATCGCCTTCACGGAATTGGTGATAAGATTGATAAGGGCCCTTTTGATCCCGTCCCTGTCCACTCTCAGCGGGGGTATCTCTTCATTTTCATATCGAAAGGTGATGTTCTGGTAGAGGTGCTTATAAAGCCCCATCGTCTCCTCCACGATGGCGTTCAGGTCCTCAAGGGTCTTTGTCTGCGACGCGTGGGTCAGCTTCGTGAGCTCGTTCACGATCCCCTTTATATCATCCACAGAACGTATAATAACCGATGTCGTCTCGTCGAGAACCTCCTTTTCGTCGCCGGTAAACTTAGCCAGCAGCTTCCTCCTGATCCTCTCGGCAGAAAGGATGATGGGCGTCAACGGATTTTTGATCTCGTGGGTGAGCTTCTTCGCGATCTCCCTCCAGGTCGCGAGTTTTTCTGCCCTCACTATATGTGTGATGTCATCAAAGGCAATGATGAATCCTTCCGTCTTTTTCGCCTCATCCGTCAGGACCGTGAGCGAAGCCCTGATATACGTTATGTCCTTCTTGAGGTTGAGCCGCACTTCCTTTGTAATGCTCCCGCCCTCTGCCCTCTTGACCTCTTTTAGAAAGGATTTCATGAGATCCCTGAAGTCATCTCCAAGGACATCCTTGAGCGGAGTTCCAACGAATTGTTCCCTCTCGATACCCAGTATCGCCTTCGCCGCCCTGTTGAGAAAAAGGATATTCCCCCGCGTGTCTGTAGAGATGATGCCCGTTGCAACGTTGTCAAGGATGACCTCTATATACCTTCGCTTCTCCTCGATCTCGTCTTTTGTTATCTGGAGCTCCCTGGCCATGCTGTTAAAGGCCTTCACAAGGGTGCCTATCTCGTCTTTGCCCCGATCCTCGAGGTTTATATCGAACTTGCCCTTCGCTATGATCGATGCGCCTTCCTTGATGCGATCGAGGGGAATAGTGATCTCGGCAGCAATCTTTATCCCTACCCACATGGAAAAAAAGATCGTCAGTATGGTAATGAAAAAAAGCGGTATGATAAAGCTGTACTTCAGGACCTTTTTGAATGCCCGCGATTCTTTGAATTCCTTGTGGGTTGCTGCGATCTCCTTGATACGCTGCGATCCGTGCACCCTGATCGTGTCTCCCACGAACAGAAGCGCCTGCACTTTCCCGGAGCCATCAAGTACCTTTGTGCCCGTAATGACCAGCTCTCCTTTCTCAACGGGGATGATCTCCCGCACGGTGTCTCCCTGGACCGCCGATCTGATTTTCTTCGACAATCGCTCATCAAGGTCCTCTTTGAGGCTGCCCCTGACCCTGATAATGCCTCCCGACATATTATGGACAGACAGGTAGTCGAGGAAATATGTTCTGGCGCTTCCATTTATATAAGCGCTCAGCCCCGTTTCATCTGCCAGCAGATTCCTCTTTTTTATTTCACCTGCGAGGGATGCGCCGATCTTTTCGTATCGGTTGAAAATGTCCTCATAATGGAACTGCGTGAGGTTAAGGGCATTTTCTATTGTGTCTTCTATCTTCTGGCTGAACCACTTGTCCATGCTGACATAGAAAAAACCGGTTGCCAGGATGAAAAGCGTAAAGGAAGGCACGATGGAGATAATGAGTAGCGTTGAGGTGAGCTTCTGCTTGAGCCCGGCCCCCCATATGCCCCGCTTTTTCTCAATATAGGCCTTGACCACCGTCCTTGTAATGAGAAAGAGGAAGAGGAGGATCAGCAGCAGGTTTATGTTCAGTATGATGATGACAAACTTGTTCTCGCCAACGGGGAGGAATTTCGTAAAGAAAGGGAGCTGCGTCTCGAGGTAGATGAGGATTCCGAGGGTGAGGAATATGAGCGATGCGATAAAAAGTTCTTTTTTGTATCTCATATCAAAACCGGCTCACAGCTCAAGGCTTTTTGGCTATGGTTATTATACCTTATCCCCTGAGAGAAACAAAGTTTATCTGCCTGCTGCCTTTTTCACCCCGCCTGTAGGAGGCAAAAAGTCCGTCGCTGCAATACGTGCAAAGGCCGGCATCATATATTTTTGTTACGCCTTCACGGCGCAAAAGCTCCCTGTTTGCCTCCCGTATATCAAGGTAAGTGGCTTCCCCGGCCTTATGAAAGACCCTCTCTGTGAAACCCTTTTTCAAAAATATACTTGCCACATCCTCCTTCACCTCGTAGCAGCACGGGCCGATAGAGGGGCCCATAAGGACAACGAGGCCTTCTCTTGCCGCGCCGAGCTCTGCCATTTTTTGCACTGCTTTCCCGGTGATCTTCACGGCGGTACCCCGCCAGCCTGCGTGTACTATGGCTGCCATCGGCAATCCCGGGGCAGCGATGATGACCGGCAGACAATCGGCGGTCTTTATGACCCCTGCGACATTCTTTTCAATGACGATTATACCGTCGCCGCTCGCAGCCTTCTCTCCGTCTCTGATTACATGGATCGCGTCGCCGTGCTCCTGTTTCATCGCAACAAAGCGCCGCAACGCAAAGGCATCAAGAAACGCCCTGCCGTCTTTTCCGTAAGGCTCAAGCGATGGGGACGCCCTCGTGAAAAAACCATGCACAACGCCTTCCGCCTCCAGTTCCGGGAAGCGGTAATACGACCAGTTGTCTTTTTTCGCGAGCTCAAACTTCATGTTCATCCTTTATTGCCGGCTATCAGCAAACAAATCGGTCTCTCTGGTCCATTTAGTCCATTTAGTCTATTTCGTCTATCTGGTCTGTCTTGCATTAACGTTGAACAGATTCTTTTCATGACTTGCGCTTTGCGCTTTCGATGAATTCCAGCATGTCCTCCGGCACCGCCGCTTGGATTGAGACAGGTTCTTTGCTGACCGGATGTGCAAATTCTATCCTCCAGGCATGGAGGAAAGGCCTCCCCGCCAACCGTTTTGATCTCTTTCCGTATAATTCATCACCAACTATAGAATGTCCGGAGCACGCAAGGTGCACCCTTATCTGGTGAGTCCTTCCCGTCCGCGGGCATGCCTCGATATAGGCAAATCCGTTGAGCCTCTCCAGGACTTTGAATCTTGTCAGCGCACTTCTTCCCTTTCCTTTTAGAACAGCCATCTTTTTCCGTTCCACCGGGTGCCTGCCGATGTTCTCCTCTACGGTCCATTCCTCATCTTTTGGGGCGCCTTCAACGATCGCCAGATAAACCTTCCGGACCCTTCTTTCTTTAAAGAGGTCCGAAAGCATCTCCTGGGTCTTCGTGTCTTTCGCGACAATAATAACCCCCGTTGTACCCTTATCAAGCCTATGGACGATGCCGGGACGAATCGCCGAACCTGCCGGTTCGGCGTTCAGCGTTCGGCGTTCAGCGTTCAGCGTGGTTTTGCTTTCCTCGTTCCTCGCTCCTTGTTCCTCGCACCTCTGTCCAAGGTATCCCAGTACCGCGTTTACCAGCGTCCCCTCGCTGTGCCCGAAGGAAGGGTGGACTACCATGCCGGCAGGCTTGTTGATGGCAAGGAGATAGTTGTCTTCATAGATGATGTCCAGCGGTATCGCCTGCGCCACAATGGTCAACGGCTCTTCTTCGGGGATCTCTCCTTCTACCTCCATCGATTTTTTTACCTTCAGCGATGGTTTCGGGGATCTCCCGGCAATACGGACATATCCCCTCTCGATCATATCTTTCACCTTCGTTCTTGTGAGGGAAAGCCTTTCGGAGAGGAGGACGTCAAGCCTCATGTCCTCCTCGTCGCAGATGATGCGGAATGTATTGTTCATCCCCTTAGGGCGGTCTTTATCCCTGCTACCAGGAGGGGCTCGTCATCTTTCAGGATCGTTCTCATGTCGACAACAAGGCGCCCTTTCTCGATCCTGCCGATCACAGGAATATCAAGACTGCGCAGCCTCTCTTCAAAATGTCCCACGCTCATCGCCTGCGGCTGGAGCACAAGTGCAAATGAGGGGATCACAACGTCGGGAAGGCTTCCCCCTCCCGCCTCGGAGTGCACGGCAGCAACAGACACGATCAGGCTGGCGCACCTTTTTCTGATTGCTGTCGCAATCCGCCGCGCCTTTCGCTTTAGCATATTACCGTCCTGATAGATCATCGCGAGGGTGGGTATCTCCCGCTTCGCGGTATCCATGTCAAGATAGAGAATCAATGTGTTTTCGAGCGCGGCGAGGGTGAATTTATCGGGCCGCAGCGCCCTCGTGAGAGGGTTCTTCTTCATCATGTCGATGCACGTGCTGTCTCCGAGGATGATCCCGGCCTGCGGCGCCCCGAGAAGCTTGTCGCCGCTGAAAGACAGTACGTCAAGCCCCTTGGTGATTTCAGCGGTTATCAACGGCTCGCCCTGCGTGTTCGCCTCGCCCATCGGAAAAAACAACCCGCTTCCGGCATCATAGAATGTGGGGATATTGTATTTGCGCCCAAGGGCAATGAGGTTCTCCATGCTCGTTTCATGAGCAAAGCCCCTGATCCGGAAATTGCTTGTATGGGCCTTCATGATAAGCCCAGTGCCATCGGTTATGGCACGTTCATAATCTTCAATGTATGTCCTGTTGGTTGTCCCAACCTCCCTCAGGATGGCGCCGCTCTTTTTCATCACGTCAGGTATCCTGAAGGACCCGCCTATCTCAATAAGCTCGCCCCTTGAGATTATGACCTCTTTCCCCTCTGCGAGGGTATTAAGGATGAGGAAAACTGCCCCGGCGTTATTATTCACAACAAGGGCGCCCTCAGAACCTGTAAGCCTTCTCAGTATATGGGTACAGTGTTCGTAGCGCTCGCCCCGCGTTCCCTTTTGGAGGTTATATTCGAGGTTGGTATAGTGTGATGCTGCATTCACAATGGCATCGATGGCTTTTTGCGCAAGGAGGGACCTGCCGAGGTTTGTATGGATAACAACACCCGTCCCGTTGATAACGCGCCTCAGCCCCGGTGCGGTAACGAGTGCCGCCCTCTTTTGCGCGGCGCTTATGATATCGCCGGCAGGCGGTACGGTAGTTGCCCTTCCCTCTTTGATGCTGATCCTCAGCTCATCGAGATATTCCCTCAGGGCGTCTTTTGCTATGTCCTCAGGATATTTTCGGACAATCATTTTCCAGTCCTTATGCTTCAGGATATCATCGACCTTCGGGATCTTCCGTAAAAGCTCATTCGCCATAACGCATTAATCTCTTGATTGTATTTGTATCACACTGCGGATGCTTTATCAACTGGCAAGAAGACGGCTCATGGTTTATAGCTCATAGCAGGAAGAATCGGGTTGAGGTTGAGGAGAACCGGCAGTTTGCTTAACCTTAGTCTGAACCTTAGCATGCATTTTTGCCTGCCATCGAATGTCTGCTGACGACTGCCTTTATGCTATTTAAGCTCTTTCACATGAAAAACGACCAGGCTGGACAATGAAATAAATATGCCGAGAATAGCGATACCCAGCCCGAAGCTGTGAAGGTCCCCTGCGAGACCGAGAAGATAGGGGATCAATCCTCCCCCGGAGGCTATACTTAAAGCAAAGATAATGCCTGTAGCCAGGCTTCTTTTTTCCCGGTTGAAGGCTCTTGCTATTGCCACAAGGCCAACGGGGAAAAAGGCCGTCACGCACAAGGCCTGGAGGAAAAGAATGATCCCCATGAATCCGGTAGAGACAAGCCCCATAAGAACGGTCGTAATGCCCGTAACGAGCAGCACAAGGAACATTAACATCCGCAGGTTGAACTTGTCGATCAGAAAGCCGCACAAGATTGACACACCGATCGATCCCAGTCTTGATATGCCCAGTATGGTATTTGCATAATTAAGCTCCAAACCGAGCTCCTTGGTAAGGTAAAGCGGGATGACGGCATAAATGCCCATGTTCCCGCCTATACCAAAGATCCAGATTACGACCATAAGCCAGAGCAACGGCATCCTCATAAGGTCTTTGTATATTAACTTCGGAGGGCTATCGATCTTTATCTCGCTGCATGAGAAGAAGAAAATAATGGCGGCGGCCAAAAAAACGAACGCCAATACCAAAAAGATGTCCCGCCATGAAAAGAACCCAAGAAGAAAAAGGACGATCAAAGGTGTAGAGAATATAGATATCGAAGCGCCGGTATCATGAATAGCGATCACCTTGCCCCAGTTGTTTTCCGAATAATACTCAGTCATTAAAGGCATGGCCGAAGGAAGATAAAAGCCCACAGCAAGACCGATGAAAAAACCGAAGACATAGAGCAGCCAAAATGTCTGGACAAAAGGGATCGAGAAGGATATCAAGCTCAAAAATAACATAGAGAAAAAGATAGACCTTTTGTAGCCGAAGGTCCCCGAGAAAAGTCCGCAGACCAGCACCGCGATGCTATATCCAACAGAAAGGAAGGCAAAGATACCACTTGCCTGGGCATGATTGATGGCGAACTCATCTTCAACAATAGGCAGTATCGGCGAGAAGATCATCCGGATGTTAAAGTTTATGAACCACAGGAACCATAGGCACATCAGAAATAAGAGCGCCTTGCCGCGCAGATCGTTGTATTTCGCCATACCTTCAATCTAACCCAATAGCCTTTACAATTTCCATATAACTATTGATATTTTTTCGCTCATAAGATGCTCTGCGGCCGAGATGTCAATATGCCGGAACACCTCTCATTTCCCGCTGCAGGATTTGTTTATTGCAAATTATCTGAAATTGCAGGAAAATAAAGAAAAGAGCAGGAGACGATAAGGGGGTTGACACATATGAAGATCAGTACACTGTTTTTGATGATAGTACTAGTCGCAATTGCCGCTTTCGCTGCACTTAACTGGAGTGTATTCATGGCGCCGACAACACTTTCACTGGGGTTTGCTACAGTTCAGGCGCCGCTCGGATTGATCATGCTCGCGTTGCTGGTCTTTCTCACAGGGTTGTTCCTCGTGTTTGTGGTCTACCTGCAGTCGTCGGTTCTCCTCGAGACCCGCCGCCACACGCGGGAGCTGCAGGCAAACAAAGAGCTTGCAGACAAGGCGGAGGCTTCTCGTTTCACCGAATTGCGAGGATTCCTGGAAGAAGGGCTAAAGAGGCAGGCAGATCTGGATGCAGAGTCGAGGGAGGCCCTGCTGGCAAGGATGGACCAGCTTGACCGCGATCTCCGCTCCATGGTGGAAGAGTCTGTAAACACCCTTTCCGCATACATCGGGGAGCTGGAAGACCGGTTTGATAAAGGGGGACCGGCCGGCACGGGCACATAACGGTAAAACCTCGGCATCCAACGGATCGCAAGTCCGAGGACAGGGCTTCAATCTTCTATCCGGCGTCCTCGAAGCTCATCAAGAACATACTACGCTCCGCGTCGTATTTCAGGCAGGAGTTCTTCTTCCAGTTGGCGTTGTCCTCGTTCGGGAAATCGCTGCGGAGTAAGCTTCCCCGGCTCTCTTTCCTGCCGAGGCTTGCCGTCAGGATCGCTTTCACCGTAAAGGCAGCGCTCTGGAGGTCACATTTCAGCCTTTGTTCCTTAGTGGTGTGTGGCAGAACCATCCCTAATCTCCCCTGCACCCCGGCAATCTTCTCAAGCCCTTTTCGCACGCCTTCCTCGTCCCGCACTACGCCTGCATGATTCCAGGCAATCTCACGTATCTCCCTGCGGATTGCACAAAGATCAACTCTGTCGTCAGACATGGCTCTCGCTGCAGAAGCGGGCTCCTTCATTGGGGGCGCATCATTTCCCAAAGCATACAATGCTGCGTTTCTGCCGGCGATGCTTCCGAAAACTACGCATTCCAGCAACGCATTGCCTCCGCGCCTGTTGGCTCCATGTAGTCCAAATGCCACCTCTCCGCAGGCAAAAAGTCCCGGCAGATCCGTTTCGCATCCTTCGCCTATCTTCACGCCACCCATGAAAAAGTGTGCTGCAGGCGAAACAGCGACAGGCTCCTTTGAGAAATCATGCTTCATCTTAGCGAGAAGGCTTAAGGGGTGCTTCTTCCACATCTCTGGCGGGATATTCCTGAAGTCCATCCACACGGGTCCTGAATGCAACTCCTGAAAGAGGAGAGCGGAAAACTCATCACGTTTTTTTGTAACGGCCTCGTTTATATTATCAAGACCGTATTTCATGGCGATATCCTCCCCCGAGCTGTTTGTCAACTCTATTGCTTCGTGGTACGGAGGAAAGATAAGCATGGAAGGCAGATGGGGGTCGGCAAAGACAAGGGGGTAGAACTGGACGAATTCCATGTCCCACAGGGGAAGCCCTGCCTTTGCGGCAAGCTCATACCCCTGTCCCATTATAGTCTTCTGATTATCGTTCTTCAGATATGCCGCGCCTGCGCCGCCGGCGGCAAGGATTACCGCGTCGGCGGCGATCGCAACCTCCTGCCCTGCGGCATTCAGGCCTCTTACGCCGCACGCACGCCCTTCCGCCTTCACGATATCCGTCACATAAAAGCCCGTTACGGCGCGAAACCCATTGAGAGAAAAAACCGCCTCAGCGAGCTTTTTGACAATGGTCACACCCGGGATGACCTCCGGATCAGGCGATTTCACGGAATACAGGTTCGTCCCTTCCACGACATTGAGCCCAACGGAGCGGAGCATGGAAATCGCGGCTTCTACACCTGCCGCAGCAATCTCTACCATTCGCCGCCTGTTGATCCCTCTCCCTATATCGATCGAATCGGCAACATATTCTTTTCCGCTGTATGAACCTGTCGTACCCGCAATGACGCCGTTCGCCATGGCCGAATTGGTGCCGAGCCCGATGGACCCCCTGTCGATAAGAACGGCCTCTACGCCCTCTCTCTCCGCCTTATGGGCTGCGATCATCCCGGCGAGGCCGGCTCCTATGATAATGACCTTCTTCTTCATTTTTACCCTCCAAAGATATCGTATCATATAGTCTATCAAACAAAGGCGCAACGAACAACAATGTAGTGTCGGAATAGGCTTGACTGGAAACCCGTACACGTTGTAAAAATTCATGGATAATTTTTCATTTTTTCTATTCTATAGCATTTTAAGGAAGGAACCATATGAAAACGGTTGCGATGCTGACGATCTCAAATGTTTTTATGACCATGGCATGGTACGGGCACCTCAAATTCAAGGAAACTGCCCTCTGGAAAGTGATCCTCTTCAGCTGGCTTATTGCCTTTGCTGAATACTGTTTTCAGGTACCGGCAAACAGGATGGGGCACTCTCAATTCTCGGCCGCACAACTAAAGATCATACAGGAGGTTATTACCCTTATAGTCTTCGCCTTTTTCTCCATCCTCTACTTAAGGGAAGGCCTGCGGTGGAATTATATCGTCGCCTTTATGATGATCATCGGGGCTGTGTTCTTTATGTTCAAAAAATGGTAAGAAAGAATTCATTGACAAAACGTCCCGGGGGCAAGAAAATAAATAAAGCAAGAAGACATAATAAGGTGCCGGAATGTTAAAAAGATCACTGATCATCTTATTCTGCCTTTTCATAGGCTTAAGCGGATCGGCCTACGGTCAGGCAGCCCCCCGAAGAGCGGCCGCATCAGGCGGTGTTACTGCCGGAATTGATATTTCATCTATTGTCGGGGCATCCTTCTGGGCAAGTCCTGACAACAGGCGGACGGCTTTTATTAAAAAAATAAGCGGGGAAAAATATGTCGTTGTCATCGACGGCAACGAAGGGAAAGGATATGATAATCTCGGCGCGCCGGTCTTCAGCCCCGACAGCAGGCGTTTTGCCTATGGCGCAAAATCTGGCGATAAGTGGGTCGTGGTCGTCAATGGCATGGAAGGCAAGCAGTATGATCTTATAGCCGTTCATCTCATTACCTTCAGCCCCGACAGTACGAAGATCGCCTATCCTGCTAAATCCGGGGACAAGTGGTTCGTCGTGGCAGATGAAAAAGAAGGGGAACGATATGACGACATAGGAATACCGGTCTTCAGCCCTGACAGCAGACGCCTTGCCTATAATGTGCGCATCGGGAACAACTGGCACGTTGCCGTCGACGGCAGAAAGGGCAAATACTACGATGCCATCATGGCCGGGACGCCGGTCTTCAGCCCCGACGGCATGCACGTCGCTTATAATGCATTTGCAGATAATAAGGTCGTCTTCGTTCTCGATGAGAAGGAAAGCACGCGATATGACGGTGTCGGGACAACCATTGCCTTCAGTCCTGACGGCAAACGTGTTGCCTATAATGCCCGAATGGGCAACAGGTGGTCCGTGGTCCTCGACGGAAAAGAAGAGAAATCATATGACAGCATAAAACAGGGCACCCCCATTTTCAGCCCTGACGGCAAGAAGCTCATCTATGGCGCAAAGTCCGGCTCCAAGTGGTTCGTGGTCCTCGACGGGGAAGAAGGCAGGCCTTACGACCTATTGGAAACGCCTGTCTTCAGCCCGGATAGCCGGCAATACGCCTATGGCGCCCAGAAGGACGGTGCATGGTTCGTTGTCCATAACATGAAGGAAGGAAGGCCTTACGAAGATACTGTTTCTGATAACCCTGTTTTCAGCCCTGATGGAAACCGCCTCGCCTATATCGTCCAGAGCGGAAAAAAACAGTTGGCAGTTGTCGACGGCAAAGAAGGGAAGGCATACGACGGTATTGTTGAAAGGTCTCTCGTGTTCAGCCCGGATGGCGCGCATGTGGCCTACATAGCCCTGGAGGGCAGGGATCGGCTTGTTGTGATCGATGGAAAGGAACGGATGAAGTCTGATGTCACGCCGCTGCCCGGCACAGGAAAGATCGTTTTTGAGTCGACGGATACCCTGCGATACATCGCTGTGAAGGGCAACAATATTTTTCAGGTAGTTGAAAAGATCGAGTAAACGGTTTTCTGTGCACTCTCGATATACGAAATATTATATACGATTTTATGATCCCCTTGGCTTCATACTGCCAGCCTGAATATATCCAGGAGCCCGAAGGGTACGATCCCCATATAGAGGACAAGGAATATGAAGATGTAACAGAGCGCCTTCTCGTTGAAGGTAAGCTGGATCGGCTCTGCTGATTCCGCCTCCTTTGAATAGCTCATCCTGACCAGGTTCAGATAATAGAAGATCGATATGGCCGTATTGACGGCGCCGATTATGACGATAGCAAGGTGGCCTTCCCTGAAGGCGCTCATAAAGAGGAAGAGCTTGCCCGTAAACCCTCCGGTAGGGGGAATACCCGCAAGCGAAAAGGCTCCGACGGCGAGGGTAAAGGCAAGAAGCGGTGCCCGCTTCGAAAGCCCCACAAGGTCATTGAGGACGATATTCCTGCCGTCTTTTGCAAGCAGGATCATGACATAGAAGCAGGCGAGGTTCATAAAAAGATAGATGGTGATATAATACATCGCCGCCGCGTATCCGTCTTTGCTCAGGGCCAGCACGCCCATCAGCAGATACCCCGCATGGGCAATGCCTGAATAGGCGAGAAGCCTCTTGATGTCTTTTTGTACGAGGCCTACAAGATTCCCAAGGGTCATCGATATTGCGGCAAGTACGATAAGGATATTGACAAGCTGCGCCCCCGAGGCATTTGCGAGCATTGTTATCCTGATGAGAAGCGCCGCCGCCCCGATCTTTGGAACCGTGGCGATGAATGTCGTCGTCGTATTGGAAGCCCCCTCGTAGATGTCAGGCGCCCAAAAATGCATGGGGAAGAGGGAAAGCTTGAAGAAAAACCCTGTAAGGGTAAGGATCAGGGCAAAAACCCCGATCGGCTGATTCATAGCGCCCGGCAGTACCTTCAGAATATCGCTCAGGAAGGTCGACCCGGCTATTCCGTAGATGTAGCTCATGCCGAAAAGCATGATGCCCGTCGAGATAGCGCCGAAGAAGAGATACTTCACCGATGCCTCGATCTGTATATTTGTCTGCCCCTTGCGCAGCGGAATGATGACGTAGAGGCTGTAGGAGGATACCTCCAGCGCGATCACGATCGATATAAGCTCCACGGAACTGACCAGCATCATGAGCCCCAGGGCTGAGAAACTGAGGAACATAATGTATTCGGGAAAATATGCCCCTTCGATCTCGTCCTGCCTGTCGATCATAAAAATGACAAGGCAAAAGCCGTAAGCGATGATAGCCTTGAAGACCTGTGAGAAGAGGTCTATCCGGTAGGCGCCTGAAAAAAGCTCGCCATTGGCAAGGATGTTAACAAGGGAGATGCCCAGGATTATTATCGAGAGTGGTTTTGCAACGAGAACTGCACTGTCTTTCTTTTTGCCGAGCGACAGGAAAAGAAACACGATTGAGAAGAGAAGAGTCGAAAGTTCAGGTAGTATCATCATCGATCAACCCCTTAACGGAAAAAGATGTTCATCTGCGCATGAAGGTTCATCAAGGTCTTTTCAATGACCTGCACAAAGGGGCGAGGGAAAAGCCCCATCCAGACAACAAAGAGAGCGAGCGGCAGAAGGTATATGACCTCCCGCGTCTTCATATCCGCGATCTTCCGCTTATCCTCTCTCCCCCATACGATCTGCTTTAGAAGCCTCAGCATATAGGCGGCGGCGAGAAGGGCGCCTACGATGGAAAAGAACCCCGCCAGCTTGTTCTGGGAGAAGATGCCGATAAGGACATAAAGCTCGCCGACAAAATTATTCGTACCGGGAAAGGCAAATGAAGATATGGAAAAGAGGCCGAAGAACCCCACGAATGCCGGCATGATCTTTCCGAGGCCAGCGTTGTCATATATCTCGCGACTGTGCGTCCTCTCGTAGACAATCCCGACACAGAGAAAGAGGGCGCCTGTTGTCACGCCGTGGTTGAGCATCTGCAGGAGCGCTCCTTCCCATCCGAACAAGGTAAAGGAGAATATTCCCAGCGTTGCGAACCCCATGTGCGCCACGCTGGAATAGGCGATGAGCTTCTTCATATCCGTCTGGCTCAGGCAGACAAAACCGCCGTAGATGATGCCGATAACGGAAAGGGCGATCATGTATGGCCCGAAGAATACGCTTGCCTTCGGTGTGATGGGAAGACAGAACCTCAGGAACCCGTATGTCCCCATCTTCAGGAGGACGCTGGCGAGAAAGACGCTCCCTGCCGTCGGCGCCTCGGTGTGTGCAGCGGGGAGCCATGTATGGAAGGGGAACATGGGGACCTTGATCGCGAAGGCGATCGCGAAGGCAAGGAACACCCATAGCTGGAAGCCGAAACTATAGTCGCGGAACATGGCGTCGGGGATGCTGAAGGTGCCTGTCGTCAGATAGACGGCGATGATCGCCACAAGGAGGAACACGCTGCCGAACAGCGTATATATGAAGAACTTGATGGAGGCATAGTCCTTGTTTGGCCCTCCCCATATGGCGATAAGCAGGTACATGGGGATGAGCATCGCCTCCCAGAATACGTAAAAGAGGATGAAGTCGAGGGCGCAGAAGACGCCGATCATGGCGGTCTCCATGATAAGGATGCAGAACATGAACTCCTTCACCCTGCGCTCGATGGCGGTCCATGAGCAGAGGATGCACAGCGGGGTTAGAAGTGTCGTCAGGAGGATGAGGAATATCGTTATGCCGTCGATCCCCAGGACATAATTGATGTTATATGCCGGTATCCATGGAATGAACTCCCCTAACTGGAACTTGTCCGCACCGGTATCGAACCTGGAATAGATGATAAGGGATAAGGGGAAATTAATGATAGACGTTATGAGGGCCGTTATCTTGATGCTGCGCTCTCCCCGCATAAAAAGGAGGAGGATCGCCCCTGCGAGAGGCAGGAATATTACTATCGAGAGGATCGGATAACAGAGCGTGCTCATGATCAGGTATTTCTGGAATGCCATCATATCTCTACATCCCCCTCAGCACAAACCACAATATCAGAAAAAACAGAAACAAAGAAAGGCCGATGTAGGCCTGTATCTTTCCTGTCTGGAGCCTTCTCACGATCGACCCTACGCCGCGGACCGTTGCAGCAGATCCGTCCACAACGCCGTCGATGACCTTTCTGTCAAAACCATATGAGATGCGGGCATTCTTGAAAAGGAGATTTAACCCCACTATCCGGTAAAGCTCACCCCAGAATGAATCAATAACGCTTATTACCCGCTCATCGAGCTTCATGAAGACCCGGGTGCCTTTCCTGTAGAACCAGTCCATATCGAGATTGAGCTTTGCCTCGGGCTGGAGCTTTTTCACGAGGAGGAAGAAGACAAGTCCTGTGAAGGAGAGTATCTGCAGCATCTCCGAGAGATGGGGAAGGGTATAAGGGTGGTATTCCACGGGGAACGGCAGAAGGTCATAGAGCACCTTAGGGTATACGCCGATGATAAAGCAGAGCGCAGACGTGAGCCCCATCGCCCAGAGCATGTTTTTTGGAGGTTCCTTGGGCTTTATCTCTGCCTCTTTGCCGAAGAACGTAAAGTAGGTAACCTTGAGGCCGACGGAGAGGAAGGTGCCGATGCCCGCAAGGTTCATCCACGACATAAGCATGAGCCTGCCCTTTTCGTGGGCCGACGCGACGATCATTGACTTGCTCACAAAACCGCTGAAGAGGGGAAAGCCCGAAATAGAGATGGCGCCGACGACATAAAAGATCATCGTAAGCGGCATGTACTTATAGAGGCCGCCAAGCTGCGACATCTTAGCGGTTCCTGCCATGAAGAGGACTGCTCCTGCCCCCATAAAGAGAAGGGCCTTGTACAATATATGGGCGAAGGCGTGGGCGCAGGCGCCGTTGAGCGCGAGCTCCGTCCCTATCCCGACACCGGCAACCATGTACCCGACCTGGCTTATGATGTGATACGCAAGCACCCTTCGCATATCATTCTCGATAACGGCATAGAAGACGCCGTAGACGGTCATCGCCGTCCCAAGGATGGCGAGGATCTCAAACCCCGGAAAGCCGCGGGCGAGGACGTAGACGGCCGTCTTTGTCGTGAAGGCACACATAAAGACCGCGCCTTCCACGGTTGCCTCAGGATACGCGTCGGGCAGCCAGGCATGGAGGGGCAGCACGGCGGCATTGAGGGAAAATCCCGCGAGGATGAAGTATTCGGCGATGCCCGCATTGTCAGGGAATATTCTGTCAAAAACGAGGTTGCCTGTCTTGAAGTAGTAAAGCATCATCCCCGCAAAGAACAAAAGCCCTCCGAACACATGGACGAGAAGATAGCGGAACCCCGCTTCGATGGAGCGTCTCTCTTTCCTGTACCAGACGAGGAAGACGGAAGAAAAGGCCATGATCTCCCAGAAGATGAAAAGGGTCAGGTAGTCTCCCGCAAAGATGGCGCCCAAAGAGCTCCCTATGTAGAATGAGCCTGCAACGTGGTGCCCGTCCTCTTTTACGTGTAGCGCATAGAGCGCTCCGAGAAAGGCCATGATGACAAAGACCCATGCAAAGACAAGGCTCAGCTTGTCCACCCTGCCGACGACAATATTTATATTCAGGAACTGGTAGCTCCCGTATGTGCCGGCCTGCATAATAGCGACATCAATGATGGAAAGCACCGGGATAAGGAGGATGAGGAACTTCTTCGCCTTCCCTTTTACGAAGGGAAGCAGGAGGCTGCCGATGAAAAAGAAGATCGCCGGGTGTACCCACCTATCCATAGTAATCCTCGTCCTTCGAAAGAAAGAGATGCGCTATGCCCTTCCCTATCTTGATAAGAAGGAAGCAGCCGACAATGCTGAAGACCGTCCAGAAGGCAAATACCTTGTCGATCCAGTAATGGGCGTGTGCCTCATCCCTGGGCAGGACCACGTCAAAGATCACTACCGCAACAAGGTAGGCGATGAGCACCTTCTTCAGCGTCTTCATGTTTTTTCTCAGGAGGTCAATATATTTTACAAAATCCATCTGCCGGCACCCCTTGAAACGCTAAATCCTAAGCACGAACATTCACATTCAAGATCAAAACCTGCAAACCGCAGCCCGTAACACGCAACTCCCCTGTCTCTTTTCACGGCATCAGCCTCCCGATGAGATTTACAAAGAACTCCGGGAACAGGCCGAGAGCAACCGATATCAGGGAAGCGAGCACGAGAGGGACCACCATAGTGGCCGGGGCCTCTTTGATATCGCTTCGCTTCCATTCTCCCCGTTTCCCCTGGAAGAACGCCTTGAAGGTGATCGGCGCGAAGTACCCGGCATTCAAGATCGTGCTTGCCATGAGGACGATCAATATGGGGATGTTGTGTATCTCAAGGGCGCCGTTCAAGAGGTACCACTTGGATACAAAGCCCGCAACAGGCGGCGCGCCGATCATGCTCATCGACGCTATCGCAAAGGCGCCCATCGTGAATGGCATCGCGTAGCCTATCCCCTCCATGTCGCTTATCTTCCTCTTCTGAGTAGCGACAAATATCGCCCCTGCGCAGAAAAAGAGGGTGATCTTGCTGAAGCCGTGGTTGACGATATGGAGGATGCCGCCGAGGATGCCAGACGCGTCAAGGAGCGCCACGCCGAGGACGATATATGAGAGCTGGCTCACCGTTGAATAGGCGAGCCTCGCCTTGAGGTCGTCCTTGGTAAGGGCTATGATCGAAGCGAGGAGGATGGTGATAGAGACGAAATAGGCCGTCCAGATGCCGAGGCAAAGGCTGTTCAAAAGCTCCACACCGAACACCGAGAGCATGACCCTGGCGATGCAGAACACCCCGGCCTTCACGACCGCCACGGCATGGAGCAGCGCGCTTACGGGAGTAGGGGCTACCATTGCCGACGGGAGCCAGTTATGAAGGGGCATGATAGCCGCTTTCGCAAATCCAAACAGGAACAGGATATACGCAACGGCTATCCAGGTGCTGTTTGCGTCCTTTTTGAAAATGCCTGCCAGTATATTGTCGGAAAAATCAAGGGTCCCCGTCAGGATATACGTCAGGACCACCGCCGGGAGCAGAAGCCCCTTCGAAGTCCCCATGAGGTAGACGATATACTTCTTTGCCCCTGCGTACCCTTCCTCGTCCTGGTGATGCGCAACAAGGGGGTAGGTAAAGATCGTGATGATCTCGTAGAACAGGTACAGGGAGAAAAGGCCTCCTGAATAGGAGACGCCCTGCGCCCCGAGGATCGCGATAGCAAAGCATGTGTAGTAACGGGTCTGGGCATGTTCGTTGAGGGACCTCATATAGCCGATATTGTAAAAGGTGGCGAATATCCACAGAAACGACGAAACAATGCCGAATATAAGAGAAAGGGCATCAACCCTGAAATTGATGGAGATGCCCGGCGCGATCGTAGAGAGCGTATAGACGATCGTGCTGCCGCCCATGATGTCCGGGACCATCGAGGCAACGCTGATAAAGGTAAGGACAGAGCCCGCAACCGACCATGCCTCCCTGAGGTTCGGCCTTTTCTTTGAAAGCGAGATAAGGACGGAGGTCACTAGGACAATGATAATCGGTATGAGGGGCCTTATGCTCTCGATCTTCATGATCAGTCCTTCATCTCCTTCAGTTTTGCGCCTTCGACGTGCCTGTATCTCCTTAATATAAGAATGATGATCGCAAGGGCGATGGCGGCCTCGGCAGCGGCGATACCCATGATGAACAGCGTAAACGCCATGCCGTAGGCGTTCTCGGGCGCGACGAACCTGTTGAAGGCAACGAGATTAAGCCCGGCCCCGTTCATGATGAGCTCTATCGATATGAGCATGCTTACAAGGGTCCTCCGGTATATAACGCCCAGTATCCCGCAGGCAAGCAAGGCAAGGCCGACGAAAAGATATATGTTCAGGTTGTTATAAAGCCCCATTCCCGTCATTTCTCACCCCTTGAGTAGAGAGAAAGCATAACGGCGCCGATGATAGCGACGACGATAAGAAGCGAGATGAGCTCAAAGGGGAAGGTGAGCCTGTCAAAGAGAAGCCTTCCGATGTCCTTTGTCGATATGGCGAAGGGCTTTGAAAGAACGGCCCATTGAGCCTTCAACATGACCTTCGCGAACATAAAGAAGGAGAAAAGCGCTACAACGGCGGCTGCGATCAGCTTCAAAGGGTAGGACCATTCCTTCGGCCTTTTATACAGCGGGCCTATAAGCATTATCGCAAAGGCAATAAGAACAGAAATGGCGCCGACGTAGATCAGGATCTGCATCATCGCAAGAAACGGGGCATTGAGGTAGACATAGAGGCCTGCGATACCGAACATGGTCGTTACAAGCCCCATGAGGGCGTAGATAATAGATCCCGACAGGACCGTCATCAGGGCGCCGGCCAATGTAACAAGGACGATGATAATAAATATAGCATCAGCGAAGATCATATCGTCTTCTTCCTCTTTTCATATTCTTTGACCAGATCGTAGTGAAAGTCTTCCCGCTTTGATCCTACGGGGTTATAATCATCGGAAAACTCAAGGGCATCGACGGGACAGCTTTCCACGCACATGCCGCACTGGCTGCACGTCGTGAAATCAAGAATATAGGAAGTTGCGGTCTTTTTCTTTTCGCCCTCTTTCTTTTCGCCTTCGACCTTCTTGATCGAATGTGAAGGGCAGTTCCTTTCGCACATGCCGCAGACGATGCATTTTGTCCTGTCCGGGTTCTCCGGGTCTCCGACAAGCTTTGTGTGGCTCCTGAACCGGGGCGAGATGTTCACGGTCTCCCGCGGATACTGGCATGTCACAACGGGGCTGAAAAAGGCCCTGATGGTCACACCCATCCCGACGATCAGCGAATAGGCACCCTTGACTATATCGGCGATGACCCTCATATCTTCAGGATCCCTCCTGTCACAAGCAGATTGAGGAAGGAGACCGGTATCAGTATCTTCCAGGAAAAATTAAGGAGCTGATCGAACCTCACGCGCGGGAATGTCCACCTGAACCAGAGCAGGACAAAGACGAGCGCGTATGTCTTTATGAAGAACCAGACAACGCCCGGCAGTACGGGGCCCTGGTAGCCTCCGAGGAAGAACGTCACCGCAATGGCGCTGACGATAAACATGTTCGTGTATTCGGCGAGGAAGAAAAGCGAGAAGCGCATGCCGGAATATTCCGTGTGAAAGCCGGCAACCAGTTCGCTCTCAGCCTCCGGCAGATCGAAGGGCGTCCTGTTCGTCTCCGCGACGCTTGCGACAAAGAATATGAGGAAGGCAATAGGCTGATATACCACGAACCACACCCCTCTCTGCGCCTCGGCAATATCCCTCAAAGAGAAAGAGTTTGCCATGAAGATAATGGGCAGGAGCGAAAGCAGAAGCGGTATCTCATAGGCGATGTTCTGGGCAACGCTCCGTACCGCGCCTATAAGCGAATATTTGTTGTCAGAGCCCCACCCGCCGATAAGTATCGAGAGAACCGTGAGGGATGAAAAGGCGAGGATGACAAGTATCCCTGTATTGATATCCTTGACCTGAAGGAACCCGTCAAAGGGTATGACAACAAACGTCACAAGCACAGGAACAAAGATCAGCGTCGGAGCAAGGTAATAGAGCGGCTTCTCAACATTTGCAGGCGTGAGCAGCTCTTTTCCCAAAAGCTTTACGCTGTCGGCAAAGGATTGGAGAAGGCCGAAGGGACCTACCTCTTTTGGCCCTATCCTTCTTTGGATGTGGCCCGCTACTTTGCGCTCTGTCCATGTGAGCATGATAGCATTGCCGAGGACAACGATGAAGACCCCTATAAGGCCTACCACCGTCCTTACCACCTCTTTCCCGACAATATTGACTATATTAATAATGGTGTCGCACATTTTTCGTTATTCGTTCCTCGCTCCCCGAATCTCGTACCTCGGACCTTTCATCGATCTATCTCCGGCACAACGATATCGTAACTCCCGAGCGTCGCTATGGCATCGGCGATGAGCACTCCCCTTGCAAGGTGCGGGAAGGTCATGAGATTGGAGTACGAAGGCACTCTCCATCTCATCCTGTAAGGCGTATCGCTCTCGTCGCTCACGATATATACGCCGGTTTCGCCCCGCGTCGACTCTACGGCATTGTAGATGTCGCCTTTCGGCGGTTTTAGTTTTTTGGGCACCTTCTCTGTCTTAAAAGGCCCTGAGGGCAGCCTCTTTATTCCTTCTTCAATAATGTTGAGACTGACCTCTATCTCTTTCATCCTCACCAGGTAGCGGTCCATATTGTCTCCGATGTGCCCTGTGGGGATCTCAAAATCGATGCTGCCGTACGCCGCATAGGGATCGACCTTCCTCATGTCGAAGGGCATTCCCGTGCTCCTTATGACCGGGCCTGAGAATCCGTATTTTTTGGCCTGCCCCTGTTCAAGGATGCCGATGTTCTTGATCCTGTTTATGAATATCACGTTGCCGGTGATAAGCTTATCGTACATGACAAGCCGCTCCCGCATCCTCTCTATGAAACGCTTTGTAGCATCGATGAAGGTTTCTTCATTTATGTCATTATAAAGTCCGCCAAAGCGGAAGTAGCAGTAGGTCAGCCTTGAACCGGTAACATCCTCCAGGATATCGAGGATGTTCTCCCTGTCGTCGAAGGCATACATAAAGGGCGTCAGCGCTCCGAGGTCTGCGGGGAAAGCGCCGAGCCACAGGAGGTGGCTTGCGATCCTGTTCAGCTCACAGGTGATGGTCCTTATATATTTCGCGCGCTCCGGCACCTCGATGCCGCAGAGTTTCTCCACCGCCTCTACGTATGCGAGATTAAACAACAGGGCCCCCGGGTAATCCATCCTTGCGGGGTTGGGCAGAAACTGCATGTAGCTCCTGTTCTCCGCCATCTTTTCGTGCATCCTATGAAGATAGCCAAGCACCGGCTCTGCGCTGACAAGATACTCCCCATCCATCTTCAGGACAACCCTGAGCACCCCGTGGGTGCTCGGATGCTGCGGGCCGAGGTTGATGAAGAAGCTGTTCTCTTCTTCATGAGGCTTGAAGGAATTCAGTAATTTTTTATCGTGATCGGGAACGGCCACATGTTTTTTCCGCAGCGGGTAATGGCCGATCTCCTCATGGAGGAAGAGGTAGGTCAGATTCGGATGCCCTTCAAAATAGACGCCGAAGAACTCATGGATCTCGCGTTCATACCAGCGTGCTATGGTGTAGACATTGGAAATCGTAGGAGCAACGGGCTTCTCAGGGTCAAGCTTCAAGGTTACTTTGATCCGGCACAATTCCCGGTGCGTACTGAAAAAATAGACCAGTTCGAGGTATTCTTGATAATCAACGCAAAAAAGGTCGATGATATAGAAATCTCTCCTGTCAAGGAAATCGATGATATTCAGGAGGTTCCCCGTCCGCGCCTCTATCGCCAGGTGATACCCCTGCTTTTCATAGGGGACCTCGGCGATATCCACGCTTTTGAACTCTGGTTTAAATTCTTCTATGATCTTGGTCGCCAATGCCATCTTAACTGCAAATCCTAATTTCTAATATCGAATATCAAATGGGCCGTGCATAACCTGCCGGCTCACCATTTGGGTTCGGGAACAGGGAAGCGCCTTGTTCCCGTTATCTTCTCTTCAAGCTTCATCAGCCCCTCAAGGAGTCCTTCCGGCCGCGGAGGACACCCGGGGACATATACATCGACGGGGACAAGCAGGTCCACACCTTCGACAAGATTGTACTGGCCTTCAAAAACAAAAGGGCCGCCCGATATGGCGCAGTTGCCCATGGCAATGACCCATTTTGGTGAAGGCATCTGCTCATAGAGGGTAACCAGTATGGGGGCCATCTTTTTTGTCACGGTCCCTGATACGATCATGAGATCTGCCTGCCTCGGGCTCGGCCTGAAGACCTCCGCCCCAAAACGGGCGATGTCAAACCGCGCCATCGACGCGCACATCATTTCAATCGCACAGCACGCAAGGCCGAAAGTCATAGGCCAGAGCGAGTTGGCCCGCGCAAGATTAAGGATCTTGTCGAGGACGGCAAATTTTATGATAGGATCTTTCGTTTCCAGGTGAAGACTCCTTTTCCCCAGGCATATACGATTGCCAGGGCGAGAATAAGCACAAATACTATCAGAGAATAGAACTCAAAGGCATTGCCGCCTTTCGTATAGCTCAGCGCAATAGGAAAAAGATAGAGGACGTCAACGTCAAAGGCAATAAATATCAATGCATATATATAGTAATGTACGCTGTACCTGATCCACGCGTTCCCGAAGGGCTCTATCCCGCACTCGTAGGTAACAAAGGTCTTTTTGCCCGCTGTCCTTGGTGCGAGCAGGTAAGCGATGACGATCGGCGATACGGTAAATATGACCGCCACCACTGCAAATACTGCAACATGAAAGAATTCCTGTAATGTCTGCATATTTCCTATAATATCCAAAAATACTGGTCTGTTGTCAATATAAAAAGTGAAAAAATGTACAAACTGTCATTTCCAACTTGGTGTTCGGCATCTATGCTTGAAAACCTCTCTGTACGACGTGAAAAGATCCAGCAATGTCAGCATCAAGTGCTTCATTTCATCAAAAAAATGGTCTTATTGTCAATATAAAAAGTGAAAAAATGTACAAACTAACAGTCCACGGCAACGTACCGGCAAGGTATCAGTCAATGGACCCGGTGAAATGTAAGTAGAATGTATTGCCTTACAAAAAGCCGTGGCTGACCGCCGAAGGCAGGCCGCCGAAGGCTGAGCCTTAATTATCTTTCACGATCTGGATGTACTCGTATCCTTTCAGCCCTTTGAGAAAGGCCTCTTTCTTCTCAGCAGGGACATTGATCCTGTACGTGCCTTTTGGCAGCCTGTATTTCCTGATCTGGAGGTTATATATCCGGAAGGTCCTGTAAGGAAGCTCCATGGCCTTCGCAAGCATATTTGTATGTATCTCCCTGTCTGTTTCAAAAACAATTTCAACAACCGAAAGGGGCTTGTATAGCTCCTTTTCGTCGACCTTTATGCCATACCGTTCGCGGTTCAGGATGATCTCTTTGACGGCAAGGATCCTGAAGATATATCTTTCCGTCTCCTCGGGAAGGTAGAGGTCAAGGAAATCCCTCGTCCCCTGATGTTCTATCGCCTCTCTCAATCGCCCCGGACCTGCGTTATACGCAGCCATAGCAATGAGCCAGTCGCCGAATTCTCCATAAAGCCTCTTCAGGTGCGTCAGGGCAGAACGCGTCGATCTTTTTATGTTGTACCGCTCATCGAGATGGTCATTAATCAGGAGGCCTTCCCTCTTCCCCGTCTCTTTTATGAATTGCCAAATACCCGCCGCGTTCGCCCTCGACAGGGACCTGGGGAGCAGGTAGCTCTCTGTGATCGCGAGATAGATGAGGTCTGAAGGAAGCGCCATCTTCCGGATCTCTTCATTGATCATGTTCATGTATTGAAGGTAACGCTTTACGATAAGGGTCAACAGCCCTTTGTTCTCAAGAAGCTGAAAGAACTCCCGCTCGAAGCGGTCGCGCACGTCTTCCCTGTATATGGGGATCTTCTTTTCACAGAGCGTCAGGTTTTCTGGCAGGGCGTCAAGGTTGAAAATGTCGACCTCCCTCTGCAATTTCATGACGTCCTTCTCGAGGTCCCCGATCCTTTTCTCCGGAGAAGCAACTCCTTTTTTCTGCGTCGCCTGCGCGCCCGCCTCTGTGCAGTAGATCAAGAGGGATATAATGGTTATCGCCGCAATCAACGCATATATGCTTTTTTTAGAACCTGCTGACCGCTGACCGCTGACCGCTGATCGCTGATAGCTCCTCACGCCCCTTCCCTCACCATCCTTGCAAGTATTGAGGCCCTGTTCGTCATTCGCTCCATGAGACTCTTTATATCGATCTGCACAGAGCCAAGGTTCTCATATCTCTTTTTGTAGATCGCTTCGAGCTCCTTTCGCCAGTGCTCGATGATCTCGATCTCCTTCTTTTCCATCTCGATCTCTAACTTTTTCTTCAGTTCCCTCATGAGCTTCTCATTCATCTCCATAGGCCCCCTCCTCCTTTCGTTTCACGATATAGCGGTAGATGAGGATCAGCAAGACGACCAGAACAAGAACGGCAGGTATTATAATGGTCTCGTACTGTTTAATGTCATCTACAAAAACGAAGACGACTTTCCCGAAAAGATATCCTATTAAAGAAACTATAATGCTCCACCCCATGGCGTTGACGATGTTAAAAAGAACAAACTTGCTCATCTTCATGTTCGTGCAGCCGAGAAGGATGAGTATGACCGCTCTAATGCCCACCATGAACCGTATAAGAAAGATGATAAAATTGCCGTATTTTTGAATGACCTTGTTTGCCAGCGGGACCTTGTTCCGGACAAATTCAAAGCGCTCGATAAAATTCTTGCCGAAATATTTTCCGAGGGTAAAAAAGGTAAAATCACCCACGAAGGTGCCGACGAAGGCATAGAGCATAACCATATATATGTTCATGTAGCCGAGCTTTGCGAAAATCCCGCCGATGAGGACCGTCGTCTCTCCTTCGAGGAACGTCCCTACCGATATGCCAATGTAACCGTATTGCGCTATGTATGTTTCCATAACCCCCTTTTCGGTTAATCATTGTATATAGATTTTTCCTGATAGGTCAAATAAAACATTTCCCTTTCAGCTATGCCCTGCGCGCCGTTATGCACCTGCCGCGCGTTTCCTTGCCTCTTTCTTTTCAACGATCTTCATGAGGATGATGCCGACCTCATAGAGGACATAGGCGGGAACAGCGAGGAGCATCATGTTGTATACGTCAGGCGTGGGCGTTATCAATGCCGCGGCGACGGTAATAAAAAGGACCGCGTATCGTCTTGTCTTTGTGAGGGATCCGGATTTCACCAGGCCCATCTTGCTGAGCACAAGGAGAACGATAGGCACCTCAAAGGTAATGCCGAAGGCAAAGATCATCGCGGCGCAAAAAACGGCGAACCGCTGAACCGATATCATCGCCTTGATAGCACCGCCCTCATATCCGACAAGAAATTTTATCCCCGAAGGGAGAACGACATAATAACAAAATATGCTTCCCCCGTAAAAAAGAATGATGGCAAAGAAAATAAAAAGGTAGCCGTAGGCCGGCCTAATGCCCGTCGCGCCGTGGAATTGACGCCAGGCGAGGTAGATGATCACCGGCAACGCAAAGAAGGCACCGGCGTACACGGCCACCTCAACGGTGGTAAGAAAGACCTCCGGAAGGCTCAGGTAATAGACCTTGATCCCGGCTGTCCTGAGGAGAAGCCCGATAAGTTCTCTTGAAAAGAAAAAGCTTCCGATTCCCGACAGCACGGTTACGATCAGGGCATTGACAATGAACCTCCTGAATCCGGTTAATAAAGAAAAGATTTTTTCTCTTTCCATTGAAGTTCAGTCCGGGAGGTGCCAAGGGAGATGATGTATTTGAGCGCATCATCTGTATTCATATCGAGGAATATCAATTCCTCTGCTTTTGCCATAATGAGATAGCCTGATGTCGGATTTGGAGTAGTAGGGACAAAGACAGAACAGAGGCTCATACCTTCAAGTTGGATACGCTTTGTAACAAACCCTATTGCGTACCTGCCCTGAAAGGGGAACTCAATGAGTACGACCTCTCGGAATGATTTGACCTTTTCCGACGAAAAGGCATCCGTCATGTCCTTTACGGAGCCATAGATAACATTGATAAAGGGTATCTTTTTAAGAAAGGTCTCGCCGTACGCAAGGAGGGTCTTGCCAAAGTAGTTCGATGCCACGACACCCGTAATATAAACAATGATAATAAAGACTATAAAACCCGTTCCTGGTATGTACACCTCGTGTCCAATGATCTGTGAAAGGATGTTCCTGATAGCGGGCGAGACCATTGCTTCTATGGATGAAATGATAAGGTAGACGACATAGATCGTAATGATGAGCGGGATAAGGAGTAAGAGCCCGGTGATGAACTTTGTCTTCAGGTGTTTGGAAAGGTCCATAATTTCGTAATACTATAATCGAACACAGCCAAAGTCAATTAAAAGTAAAAGGGGACGTTCTTAAAAAATTAAATAACTTTGAGGGGGACTGTTGCGAATTTTACCCATTTTATGCTATGCACGAAATGGGTAAAATTGTGTTACGCGAGGATGAAAGGGTGGGAAGGGTTATTCAGTTTTTACCAGGCAGAAAAGTTTGCAGGAATTCTTTCAGGTCTTCGGCTGCGCATATCGGTTCGTAGCAGGTGTTGCCGACGCAGGGTATGATGGTGCCGCTGTTACCGCTGTAACGGATCGCCGTATAGGGATAGAATGACCTCAATGCTTCCATTGCAAGGGGGGACATGGGCTCCGCAGAGATATCGAGTTTCAGCATGTGGAAAAAGGCGTCCATGGCACAGAAATAGTATCCGGCGTGGAGCCCTATGGTCTGAGCCTGAGGAGAAAACAGCTTCAATGACATCTCGGCAAGGCGGCGGCATCTGTCGTCGCCCGTGATAAGCGACAGCTTTGTAAGGATCATAATTGCGAGGGCGTTCGATGACGGCCGCGGTATATCTTCTACCCCCTTCAGCCGCGTGCCGATAACCTCGTCGTCGGTGTCAAAAAACCCGCTATTATCTTTATCGTGGAAAAGCTCTACGCACCTATCTGTATATTTTTGTGCCTTCTCCAGATAGGCTGCATTGCCGGTTGTCTCGTATGCCGAAAGCAGTGCGTCAGTCAGATTGACATAGTCTTCGAGCAGCGCCTTTACCCCTTCTGAGTGGAATAATCTGTCACCTGCAGCGTTGAGCTCCATTACTCGCCCGAGGCTCTTCAGTGCGAAATCCCTGATCGCTTCGTCCTGCAATACCCTGTAGGCCTTGAGGTATGCAGAGATCATCATACCGTTCAGGGATGTGTATAGGGCCTTATCTATGAAAGGCTTAGTGCGTGCATCCCGCTCTGCGAGAAGCTTTGCCTTTCCTTGCCGGATAATTGCTATTACGGTCTCCTTGTCCATACCGGCCTTTCCGGACAGTTCCTCTATGCTCATCACCACGGAGAGCACCTTCTTTTCCGGGTTGTGGTGGACGGCGTTTAAGGGATGAGTAAAATAGAGAGAAAGGATCTTGTATTCGTCCTTATTGAGCGCTCTTTTCAGGTCTTCGTCGGTCCAGGTAAAATAACCGCCTTCGTCATCGGGTGTTACGTCAGCGTCCATGCTGGCATAGAAACCACCGTCAGGATGGGAAAGCTCTTTATCCACGAACCGGAGTATGCCCTCCGCGACCTCTCTGTAGCGGGCGTCGCCAAAGACAGAGTATGCATCGATGTAATTCCTTAACAGCCATGCGTTATCGTCTGCCATCTTTTCAAAGTGGGGAACGGCCCAGGCCTCGTCTGTCGAGTACCTGTGAAAGCCGCCGCCAATCTGGTCGTGAAAACCGCCGTTTGCCATACCGTCGAGCGTCCTTTTCAGGAGGCTGGCGTGGTGTTCCTCTCGCGTAAGAAAATACCGGCTCAGCAGAAACTCGATTGCCCCCGACATGGGGAACTTGGGGGCCTTGCCGAAGCCTCCATGCAGCTTATCTATGTAGGAAATCATTCCCTGCGCCGCGTTGCCGGTCATTTCCGCGCCGATCTCACCAGGCGCCGCATCCTGTTGATTGAGAAAGGCAATAAATTGACCGCTCTGTTCGTTGATCTCGTCCTTCTTCGTCCTGTAGAGCTCGCTTATGGCACGCAGAATGGTTTTAAAACCCGTCCTGCCGTACATATCGACTGGCGGGAAATAGGTCCCCCCGTAAAAAGGCTTTTTGTCGTCTGTGAGAAATATGCTCAGAGGCCAGCCTCCGGAAAAACCCATGGCGGCAACGGCCCGCTGGTACCTTCTATCTATATCAGGCCTTTCATCCCTGTCCAGCTTTATGGCAATAAAGTTCTCATTCAGGATTCCCGCGACCTCATCGTCATAAAAGGATTCTTTTGCCATCACATGGCACCAGTGGCACCAGATCGCACCGGAGCTTAAAAAGACCGGCTTGCCCTCTCTCTTTGCCTTTTCAAATGCCTCCTCTGACCAGGGGAACCAGTCTATCTTCTGGCTCGCGGCGTGCTGCAGATAAGCTGATCTTTCTTTGGCAAGTCTGTTCATCTATCCCTCGCTCATTTCGCTACATACGAATACGCAAAAATCACTTGAATGCCCCAAGCTGGCACGGTGATATTTTGATCTTCATCTTTTCGCATACCGCAGAGACCATTGCCTTTGATATATTAAACCTTTTTGCAATATCCCATGCGGCAAGGCATGCAAGACGGCCGTCGACAAGGGATGATGTAATGGCCGGTTCGATCCCCGGATCTATCGCATCAGGCAATTTAGGAATGTTTTTCTCATTCCCATGTCCGAAAAGGCCGAGATGGCATTTTATTATCCTCACCTCAAGGAGGTCGATCGCTGTTCCCACCTCATCCGGTTTTACGTTCAACGCTTCTGCTATGCTGTGGGCCTCGGCACATGATATTCTGTTTTCAGACACCTTTTCTTTTATCCTCGCGGCGATCGCTTCATTTAATTTCGCACCGCGCCTCTTGCCCGCATAATTTCCTGCATCTTCGTGTGTCATTGCTTTTCCTCCTTACATTTTTATCACTTCTTAAGACATTGTTTCAGATCATGATAACGGTTCTCATGGGATCGATCATGATCAGCTCCGTTGTTCGCTATGGGCTATCAGCTATGAGCCATGGACCGGTGCATACGAGCAGTAGGGCTCTTCTCCGAGAATGTCGCCGCGGAGCTCATAGGCCCGCGCCCTGCACCCCCCGCAGATGGCGAGGAACCTGCAGGAGCCGCATTTGCCCTGGTATAACCGAAGGTCCCGCAGCTTCGTGAAAACCGGCGAGCCCTCCCAAACCTTTTGTACGCCTTCTCTCCTTACATCCCCGGAGTCCACCTCAAGGTAGCCGCACGGCTGGGCGACCCCTTTGTTGGAGATAAACATGAAGCTCTTTCCTGCGAGGCATCCCGCGCTCTTCGGCGTATCGCCCTTTTCTTTCACGATCCTGTAATAATGCGGCGCGCAGGTCGCCTTCACCTCCAACTCATTCTTCTTTTCTATCGTATAAAGCCATTCAAGGACATCCTCGTACATCTTTGCGTTCAGCTCCTCGCCCCGCAACCCTTCGCCCCTACCCACCGGCACAAGGAGGAAAACATGCCACGCGACTGCGCCAATCGCCTTGACAAACTCATAGATCTTTCCGAGATCGCCAACGTTCAAGCGGGTAACGGTGGTGTTGATCTGAAAAGGCAGCCCGGCATCGTTGAGCGCTTTCGCCGCTGTCACCACAGCATCGAACGCGCCCCGAACGCCCCTGAATGCATCATGGGAGAGGCTGTCCTTTCCATCCACGCTCATGCTGACCCTCTTGATGCCCAGGTCCTTGAGCTTCAGGGCCCTGTCCTTATCGAGGAGCGTCCCGTTTACGGCGATGACGAGCCTGAGCCCTTTCTCGTTGCCGTACCGGATGATCTCAAAGAGGTCACCCCTCATGAGCGGCTCTCCGCCCGTAAGGATCACCGTCGGCGAGGCAAAGGATGCGATGTCGTCGATGATCTTCCTGCATTCTGCCGTTGTCAGCTCGCCATCATGGGGACCGAGGGTCGCCTTTGCCCTGCAGTGGATACAGTTGAGGTTGCAGTTACGGGTCAGCTCCCACGCGACCATCCTCAGAGGGAATTCTCTCTCGCCCATCGTCCTATATCCTTGGCAAAGTAGGTGATAACCACGTCAGCGCCCGCCCTCCTGATGCCTATCACGGCCTCAAGGACGGTCCTTTCATAATCGAGCCAGCCCTTTGCTGCGGCGGTCTTTATCATCGTATATTCGCCGCTCACCGAATAGGCGGCAAGGGGTATGTTGAACGTCTGCCGCGCCATCGCGAGGATGTCGAGGTAGAAGAGCGCCGGCTTGATCATAATGATATCCGCCCCCTCTTCAATATCGAGGCGGATCTCCCGCAGGGCCTCCCTGTGGTTCGGAGGGTCCATCTGGTAAGCCTTCCTGTCGCCGAACTGGGGCGCCGACTCGGCGGCGTCCCTGAAGGGGCCGTACATGGCGGATGCGTACTTCGCCGCGTAGCTCATGATAGGAATCGTATTGTAACCGTGGCTGTCGAGGATGCTGCGGATCGCTTTCACCCTGCCGTCCATCATGTCGGAAGGCGCCACCATATCGGCGCCCGCCTCTGCGTGCGTCAGCGCGCTTCGCGCGAGGAGCTTCAGCGTCTCGTCGTTGTCCACCTCGCCGTCCCTCACTATCCCGCAGTGGCCATGGCTCGTGTACTCGCACATGCACACGTCGGTGATGACGAGGATGTCGTCGCCGAAGAGCTTCTTGATGCGCTTCGTTGCCTTCTGGACGATCCCGTTCTCATCATAGGCGCCGCTGCCTGTCTCGTCCTTTCTCTCGGGGATGCCGAAAAGGAGGATCGCCGGTATGGATAGGCCCGCCACATCCTCGACCTCCCGCATAAGCCCTTCAACGGAGAACTGGTATACGTCTGGCATGGAAGGGACGGAGACCTTCTCCTCGTGCATCTCCTTGACAAAGAGCGGGTAAATGAGGTGCTGCGGGGAGACAGATGTCTCCTCGATCATCTTTCTGAATTTCTCGTTCTTCCTCAGCCTTCTTGGCCTGTATTCAGGAAAGTTCATGGTTGCTCCTTTGCCTTATGCTGATAGCTGATAGCTGTCAGCTGATCTCTTGATCTGTTAAGTAGCACTGAGGGTCCTCTCCCCAGACGTCGCCTGTCGCCGCCTCGGCGCGTACCCGGAAATTGCCCCCGCAGACGGCAAGCCACCTGCACCGGGCGCACCTGCCCTTCACGTATCTCTTCTTCTCTTTCAGCCTTGCCATGAGATCATTTTCCGTATCCATCCAGATCCGGCTGAAGGGCCTCTCTCTTACATTGCCGAAGCTGTAATGCCTCCAGAACTGGTCCGCGTGGACATGGCCCTCCTCGTCGACGCATGCGATCCCTACGCCCGAGGCATTGCCCTCGTTCATCATCAAAAGGTCGTAGACCTCCTCAGCCCTTTTCGGGTCTTCCCGTTGAAGCCGCATATAGACATAGGGGCCGTCGGCATGGTTGTCAACGGTGAGCACCTCGAGGGGCCTGCCTTTATCAAAGAACCCCTTTGTGCGGTACATGATATAATCCACGACCTTTCGGGTCTCTCCGTGCAGCAGGTCCTCGTCTTTGAGCTTTGACCCCCGGCCCGAATAGACGAGGTGATAGAAGCATACCCGTTCAATGCCCTCTTTCTCGATGAGGTCAAATATCTTCGGTATCTCCTGATAATTTCTCCTGTTGATGGTGAACCGCAGGCCTACCTTGATGCCCACCTTCTTCGCGTTCCTTACGCCGGCGAGGGCCATCTCGAAGGCGCCCTTTTTGCCCCGGAACTGATCGTTCACCTCGCCGATGCCGTCGAGGCTGATGCCGATATAGGAGAGCGATGATCGCGCGAACAGCTGCGCTTTTTCCTCGGTAATAAGCGTGCCGTTCGTGGAGATCACGGCCCGCAGGCCCTTTCTCGCGGCATGGTCGATGAGCTCCGGCAGATCATCCCGCAGGAGCGGCTCGCCGCCGGAAAAGAGGATCACCGGCACGCCGAACTGCGCCAGGTCGTCGATGAGCGCCCTGCCCTCTTCCGTCGACAGCTCATTCCCCTTGTAATCCTCTCCCTCCGCGAGGGCATAGCAGTGGATGCACCGAAGGTTGCACCGCTTCGTCATGTTCCAGACGACAACGGGCTTCTTGTCTTTCGAGAACTGGAGGAGGTGCGAGGGGAGCCTTCCCGATTCCCTTCCGTAGCGGAGCGGGTCCGATGCCTCGACAGCCCCGCAGTAGAGCTTTGAAATGCCGATCATGTTGTAATTGTGTGCATTAAACGGAAAAAAGTCAACGGCCTAATAAATCGACGTCTGAATAGAGGCATGTCAATAGATAATCATGATCATCTGTGTCGGGATATCCCTGCAAACACGCTCATTCCGCTCCAGCGGCTTACATTCGCTCGCTGTTTCCGCTTCGAAGCTTTTGCTTCGCAAAAGACTTAAGCTTCCTCGCCTCACGACGGTTTGCTACAGGAACGGTTTCATTGCGAGGTCAGTTTCGAGTAACAAGCCCGACACTGTGTTAATGACTTATCCGGGTTTAATTTACGTGCATTCTGATTGCTTCTGGTCATCTTAGCCTTATCTGTAATATTTTAATATACTATCCCGGTCTTCGTTTTCCTTGTCACCCTTATAGTAGATTTCAACAAGTTCAATCTTGTCAATATCTGAATAATAACCATAGATAATCCTGATGCCCGAGTGAACGCCTTTACCAGTTAACGAACGACAGGCAAACTTCTTAGCCTTATAGACCGGCGGGTTCTTAATCTTTAAGCCGGTTAACGCAAAGACGCCTTTGTTATCTATGTGCAACTTATGGTAAAGGTACAGTTCTTTTTCAACAAAGATCCTCAGATCGTCTTCGAGGGTTTTAAACCTTTTGCAAAGCTTCTTAAGGTCTCTGTCAAAGTCTGGGACACTTCCGACCTCATTGAACGTCTTCACTGTATTCTCTTACTGAGTAAGGCGCTGTTCTATAGAAAACGGATTCGTACTCAATGATCTCCCCTTCCCCTGTCGTAATCCAGGGGACGTCTCCGTGGGAATAATCGCTTATCTGGTTGGCATTCATATCTGAGAGCCTGTTCATCACATCATCAATGACCGCAATCTCGCTTGCCTTTAATTTGGTAAGGTCCGGCTTTCGTAAGGGGAGGTATTTTGTTTGAGGATAATCGAAGTATTTACTTTCTACCTTTACAATGTCCTTTTCCATCATTGTCTCAACAATTTTTATAAACTCAACAGGGGTTGGCCCATACCGGTTTTTAATGTATGAGGCACCGATCATTTGTTCTTCATATTTTTCATAATAGTCAAAGTCAAGGAAGTAGAGAAGCTTATAGATTACCGTTTCTCCGATATTCGGTTTTGAACCGACTTTATTGAGAATATAAATGAGCACCTCTTTAAATTTTTCCAGATTCCTCTGGGGCACGCTGATCCTTATCCTCGGTTTAACTCTGTAGGTTTCTTTGCTCTCTTTTACAACAACCTCCGGTTCCTCTTCACGGTCTAATAATCTGTCTGCCGAAATGTGAAATGCATCTGCCAGTTTCTTCATTTCATCAGCGGTCACCTTTCTCTGTCCGCCCTCGATCTGTGAAATAGTGGGACGAGATACGCCCAATAATTCTGCCAGTTTCTGCTGGCTCATCCCTGATCTTTCCCTGAGTTCTTTTATCTTCCTGTTCATTTCATGCATCTTCAATCACTTTATCAATATTATAGGCATGTTGGATAATTTGTCAAGCAATTGTTATAATTTCTTACAATCTCATAACTCCCCTCTGAATGCCCGGCGCAGCAATGCTGAACGTGGATATACTCTCTTTTGTCTCATGGAGAATTTCGGTTGGTTTGCCGAAGGTCTTGAGGGCATCTAAGCCGCCTGCCCTTACCACTTCCGGTATTTTAAAGATCTGGGGGTTTTCAAGGCCGTCGGTTTCTGCTTTGACAAACTGTGAAGCGATGGCCTTCAGGGTATCGCATGTTGTCAAAGGAAGGTCTGCCAGCCGTGGTTTTATCCACCGGGCACGAAAATCCTCAGGTAAGGACTTTGTATCTGTCAAGGCAATGTACGGGAATAGCTATCGTTTATGAATTCTCCTTCGTTCTTTCGGCAAAGACTCGCTGTGCTGAGGCGCCCTCGATGGCCTTCACTGCGATCTTCTGGACCTGCGCCACCGAGTCGTCGGCCTTGTGGATAAGCTGTTTTATCTGTTCCTCCTGCTCCTTTATCTTCCCTTCCAGGGCGCTGATGATCTGCTTGTTCAGCTTGCGTTCGCCCTCGATCTCCTTCGCAGCCAGATCCGTCTGATATTTGTACCTCAACTCGATCTTTTCGGTTACGCCTTTTTCAGTCTCTTTTACGGCCTTTTCAAGTTCCTTGGGGAAGGCATCCACCCTGAGGCGCAGATCTTCAAGCTCTTTTTCTCTGGACGCAACCGCTGCCTCCCGCTCTGAAAGCTCGTCTTCAACGGCGATCTTTTTCTCCACGAGTTCCTTTTCGAGGGCTGCCCTCTTTGTTTCATAGGCATCGGCGTCTTTCTTGCGCACAAGCTGCAGGTTATAGGTATACTCCTCTTCCTCCCGCTGCCTCTCCTTTTTCAGCGATGACTCTTTCTCTTTCCGTGCGGCTTCGTACTCCTCCTGCTCCTTCTTCCATCGCTGCTTTGTCTCATTTATGACCGCGTCCAATTCGCCCTTCCTGCGTTCCATCTCAACTTCAAAGGCATCCCTTTTCTCATTCTGCGCATTGATGAGCGCCGTCAGGCTTTCCGCCTCAGCCTGGATCCCGTAAATCTCCTTCAAAGACCTTGCCTGCGCGTCGATTGCCTGCTGAAGCTCCACAAACCGCTTGTATTCGCCAATCAGTTTTTCCTCCAGGCTGTCGATGTTTTTTACAATCTCAAGTTTCAGCCCTGCCAGCCTCTTCACGATCTCCTCAACGGAGTTCAGTGAGGCCGATTTCACAATCTCTTTCTCCTCCGTCTCCTTTTTTACCGCCTTCTGGTCGGCCGCTTTCTGCTCCTTTGCCTGGAGCAGCAGGGCATTGTATGCCTCCAGTATCTCCGTCTTGGTGCTTTTTTCGCTTACCCCTTTAGCCATTTCGACCTCCCTCGCTTCTTAAGATATGGTGTTTATTATTTTATTAATCATTTATATCACTTCCGTTTCCGCCTGTTCAACAGGAAAAGCGGGGGTAACAGGTGAGACGGAAATTTCCCGCATGCGCCCTAATCCCTGGACCTTTCTTTCACAAATAATGAGCTGATGACAAATACTATGGTTGTGACAAAAAGGAGCAGAAAGGCCATTTTATACCCCTGGGGCAGGTATCTGCCGCCGACCTTGCCGCCTATGTCCATAAAGTGCCCGATCAGGGGCTGGTAGATGATCCCTCCGGCGAACCCGAAGATGTTCACACAGCTTACCGAGGTGCCCGCCATCTCGAGAGGGAAAAGCTCCTTTGCGGCAGTAAAGCAGATAATTGACGATGCACCGACACAGACCCCTATGACAAGAAAAAAGATATAGAGGACCGGGATCGACAGGGACTGGTAGAAGAAATAGAAGAAAGCCCATTCCACGGCGGTTACGAGGGCGCACCCGAAGAGGACCTTCTTTCTGCTTCCCAGGATATTATCGGAAAGATATCCCAGCAATGGGCTGCCCACCACCATTGCGATGGCGACCATAGACAGAATATTCCCGATGGCCGGCGTTGATAGCTCATAGATGTCCCGGAGATAGGGTCCTGCCCACAGGCCGTTAAAACTGAAGAGGATGGAGCCATTGCAAAAACACCAGACGCCAAGCGGCCAGAAGCTCGGGGTTGTGAAGACCATCTTTACTCCTGTCATAAGGCGAATCTTCTTTTGGCCGCTTCCGGACCCGTCATGCGCGTTGATCTCGGGAAACCCCTTTTTGTTCGGTGAATCGACGAGCAAGAGCCATGTGAGTATGGAGAATATTAACGTAATGCCGCCGATGGCGACGAATCCTGTCCGCCAACCGAAGCTTTTCGCGGCCAGCGCGAGAGGCGTCGATGCCGACAGCCATCCTACGCCCCCGGCGGCCATGAGCGCCCCGGAGATCTTTGCATACTCTTTGGGCCTGAACCATACGGCAAAGGTCTTCATCGCAGGCACAAAGATCCCTGAGAGGCCCAGCCCTACTAGAATTCTTGACGCAGTGGCGATTCCAAAATTAGGAGAAAGTCCAAACATAAGGGCGCCGGCCGCGGCGAGAAGGGAAAAGAACGTTACCGTCTTCCGGGGGCCCCAGGAATCTGCAAGTAGCCCCACCGGAAGCTGCATGACCACATAAGGATAAAAATAGCCCGAGGCGAGCACGCCCAGCGACGTCGCATTGATCGAGAACGCCTCCACAAGGTCCTGGGCTACTATAGCAGGACAAACCCTGTGAAAATAGACAAAGAGGTACTGCAGCGCCAACACGGCGAAAATCGCCCAGCGATACCTCATTGCCGCCTTTATTGTCCGATCCGTTGGCCCCCTCCTTTTTGTTGCGGTGACCCCGCCACAATTTTGCGCAGTATAACAAAAGCACCGTCGGGCGTCAATAAATGGAAACCGGAGGCCCGCCCCTCTCTATACTATTCCCTGCCTTGATCCTATCTTCATCGTGTAGTGGAAGATCCGGGTTTATATTCAGAAAGTTTTGTTGTATAACATGGCTGCGACGGTTCTGAAAACAAAGAGACCACACAAGGACAGGTTGATAGCATGAAGATTTATAAACTGCACAATACCGGCGGGAAAAAGGAAGAAGTTCCGGCCTCGACGGACACCATGCCTTTCGGGAAATACAAGGGGCAGCGCATCGACACGCTTCCCGACAACTACCTTATTATGCTCGCGGACGACTTCAAGAGCGACAGGCCGGGCGTTCCCATCGGTCAAAAGTTTACCTTCAAGGTCCCTCTTGAGATTATCGCAAAGGCAAGAAAGGCGCTCGAAAAACGGGGATATCGCAAGAAGGGTACGAGATGGGAGCGGGGCTGATTTTGACAAGCGGGTGCTTTTGTGCTAAATGTACATATGATTTGCGTGACAACATACCGTTCCATTTGCATCTGTATTTGTAAAACGCGTATCCTTGTATCCGCCTTCAAAACAATACTGTAAAAACTTAATTATTTTTCACCTATGGTGAACACTTTAATGTAGTTGCAGCTATTTTTTGTCGGGAGGTAGCCTTATGAAAGAAAGAGAGATTTATATAACAAAAAATGATATGGAAAGGCTGCGTTCGATCATCGAGATTTATAACGGGAAGGATGCACCATACCTTGAACGCCTGGAAGAGGAGCTTGACAGGGCTAAAGTAGTAGACCCTAAGGATATTCCTAGCGATGTCATTACGATGAATTCCGTTGTCCGCATCAAGGATCTGGATACCGGAGAAGAAAAGACCCTTATGCTCGTTTTTCCCGGTAAGGCAGACGCAAACGATAATACCGTTTCCATATTGGCGCCCATAGGAACCGCTCTCATTGGCTACAGGGAAGGTGCCACTATCGAGTGGAAGGTTCCGGCCGGAACCAAGAAGTTCCAGGTAATGGAGGTCGTCTATCAGCCTGAACGCCTCGGCAATTACGATCTGTGAAGACGCCGTGAAATCTTGCGCACCCTTTTTGGCCCCGCGACAAAATAGAGAGAACATGGGAGAGTTTTGCCTATGAACGTTAAGCTGCAGAGAAAAGAAGTGAAATATCTTTTTCCGACTGATATCGTTTTCCAAACCTTTTATTGGAGCCAGGTAAAGCTGCATCTGGGGTGGGAGGTAATGGCTTTTGACATATCCTCATCTCACTTTAGCGGCGATGTTCTTGTGCTTTCCAAAAGTTTTGACGACGCGATTACGGTAGCATACGTACCACAGGGGCCGGAATCCAGTCCAAAACCGGAGGAGTACGGTTTGTTCCTCGAGGCATTATCTGATAAAATTATCAACCACATAGACCGTGCGGTAGCCTTTATCCGGTACGATCTACCATGGGAATCGCAATATAATGCTGAAAACGCACAGGACTCCGATGAGCAAAGGGCGCCGGGCCATCCGGAGGCAAGGCTGCAGGAACTTCGCATGAATTTCGGAACACGATCATGGAACCTTCGAAAGGCCGTTACAGATCTGACCGTAGCAGATACGGTGCGCCTGGACCTCAGCGAGGGTAAGGATGAGATACTGTCAAAGATGAAACCGAAGACGCGATACAACATACACCTGGCTCAAAGAAAGGGGGTAAAAGTATTCGCGGCCGGGGTGGAGATGCTCCCGGTCTTTTACGACCTCTATTGCCAGACATCACGCCGCAACGGATTCCCTCTTTGTGAATACCAGCACTTTTCTGCCCTGTTTTCAGCGCTTGCTTCGGATCCCGGTTCATCGGACTGCCACTTTCTCCTTGCCGTGCATGGTTCGGATTTTCTCGCAGGCGGCATTATCACCATTTCCGGCAGAACAGCCACATACCTTTATGGAGCCTCTTCAAACAAAAAACGAAACCTGATGGGCTCATACGCTATCCAGTGGGAGGCCATACAGCTTGCCATTGCCAAGGGATGTCTCGTGTATGACATGGGTGCAGTGGCGCCAACCGCAGATCCTGGCCATCCATTTCATGGAATGTATCGGTTCAAAACCGGCTTCGGTGGAGAAATCATCCATCTGACCGGTTCATGGGATTACCCCTTTCTCAACGACAAGTATATGAGCTTCCGTAATATGGAAGCGCTCGGACGGGCAGGGATAAGGTAAGGCCAGTCATCGATGGACCGCATGCTCAATGTTCGCAATTATTGCAAAGCGCGCAAGTATGTGGTATTGTAAGCACATTCGGGGCGTGGCGCAGCATGGTTTAGCGCGCTTGCCTTGGGAGCAAGAGGTCGCTGGTTCAAATCCAGTCGCCCCGATTTAAAATTCAAAGTTTTCCCTCTTTGCGCCATGAATGACTTCATGCCAAATTTTCTTTCTGGAAGAGCATCGGCGCCAGGCGCATGATATGAGCATAGAACAATTAAAAAAGCAGTACCCAAAGAAGTTCGCCTCCGAGAAGGCGATATTCAGCAACATCCATCCCGGCGACAGGATTTTCATCGGCACCGCCTGCGGAGAACCCCAGTATCTCGTGCAGGCCCTCATAAAATATGTTGAGGCAAACCCCAGGGCCTTCTTCGACGCAGAGGTGCTTCACATTTGGACCCTCGGCGTTGCGCCCTATACGAATGAAAAATTTGAACGCAACTTCCGCCACAATTCATTCTTTATCGGCGACAATACAAGGGACGCGGTCAACAGGGGCTTTGCCGATTATACGCCCATATTTCTCTCTCAGGTCCCTCACCTTCTCCGCCGCAAGGTCATCCCCATCGATGTGGCCCTCGTCCAGACTTCGCCGCCTGACGAGCACGGTTATGTCAGCCTCGGAATAAGCGTCGACATCGTGAAGGCTGCCGTCGAGAACGCGTCGCTTGTCATCGCCCAGATGAACCCCGCCATGCCCCGCGTCCACGGCGATACCTTTATCCACATTAACGATATTGACTATATCGTTTCTTGCGATGAACCGCTGCTTGAATATGAGGCGAGCATACCCGGCGATATCGCCGGGCGCATCGGTAAACACGTTGCCCGGATAGTTGAGGACGGCGACACGATCCAGGTCGGATACGGGAGCATTCCCAACGCCATACTCGCGGCGCTTGGGCATAAGAAGAACCTTGGCGTCCATACCGAGCTTTTCACGGAAGGCATAGCGGAGCTAATGAAACAAGGGGTTATCACCAACACGGAGAAATCCGCCGATCGCGGCAAGGCCGTGGCGGCATTCTGTATGGGGAAACGGGAGACATACGCCTATATTCATGATAATCCAGGCATCGAGTTCAGGGCCATAGACTACACAAACAACCCTGCAACCATCGCAGACATCAGGAACATCACTGCCATCAACAGCGCCCTCGAGATCGATCTCACGGGACAGGCAACGGCTGAATCCATCGGCAGGACATTCTACAGCGGCATCGGCGGTCAGGCCGATTTCATGCGGGGCGCAGCCCTCGCGCCAAACGGGAAGACCATTCTCGTCCTCCAATCGACAGCGCAGGACGGCGCGGTATCAAGGATCGTCCCGTTCCTGAAAGAGGGCGCAGGCGTCACCCTTACGCGGGGAGACATCCACTATGTCGTTACGGAATACGGCATCGCCTATCTCCACGGAAAAAATATACGGGAGCGCGCCATGGCGCTCATCTCCATCGCCCATCCCAGGTTCCAGCCTACGCTGATAGAAGAGGCAAGGAAGCTTGCGCTCATTTACAAAGACCAGGCCTATATTCCAGGGAAAGGCGGCGAGTACCCTGAGGAGCTAGAGGCGTACAGGACCACCGGATCGGGCATCAGGATCTTTCTCAGGCCGGTGCGCATAAGCGATGAACCGCCCCTGAAGGACTTCTTTTATTCACTTTCGGAAACAACGATCTACAAAAGGTTCATGTCCACGCTGACGAACATGCCTCATGAAAAGCTCCAGGACTTCTTTGTCGTCATCGACTATACAAAGCAGATGGTCATTCTTGCAGTATTCGAAGATAAAGGACGGGAGGTCATTGCGGGCGTCGGCCAGTTCAAGGGCAATGAGGGGAGCCATACCGCGGAGGTTGCGCTCATGGTAAAGGATGATTACCAGAACCAGGGGATCGGGACAGAGCTTCTCACCCACCTTACCTACATCGCCAGGAGGCAGGGGCTTCTCGGTTTTTCCGCAGAGGTGCTGAAGGAGAACAGGGTCATGCTCCACCTCTTTGAGAAGCTGGGCTTCCATATGGAGAAAGAGACCCTGCCGGAGGTCTATACCCTGCGATTAGGATTTCGAACCTCGTAAGGGCGCTTTCATTCATGAAGATCCAGATATTCGGTACATTGAAATGCCAGGACACAAAGAAGGCGATAAGGTATTTCAAGGAGCGAAGGATACTGTTCCAGTTCATCAACTTCGCAGAAAAGGGGATGAGCAGGGGCGAGCTGCATAAGGTAGCGGCAGTTACAGGCATAGACAACCTGATCGACAAGGAAGGCAAGGAATATACAAGGCGGGACCTCAGGTATCTCATTCACAATACCGAGGAAGAACTTTTCAATGATCCTTTGCTTTTCAAGACCCCGATCGTGAGGAACGGCCACAAGGTCACGGTCGGCTATATGCCCGACGTATGGAAAGGATGGGCTGAGAACGAAAAAACTATTAAATAAATGTTGCAATCTTTCCCTTTTTATGTGACAATAGCTATGGAGTTTAGGAACATTTGTTAGTAGTGACCGCAGAAATCTTCATTTTTGTCGTATCTTCATAACACAGTTCCGTATTAATCCACATTCTATAAAGGAGGTAAGTCGACATGGCAAAAGGAACTGTGAAATGGTTCAACGAGTCAAAAGGTTTTGGTTTCCTTACTCAAGATGACGGCACAGATGTGTTTGTTCATTATTCAGCCATTCAGAGCAGCGGTTTCAAATCCCTGTCTGAAGGCGAGCAAGTAACCTTTGACGTTGTCAACGGCCCGAAAGGACCCGCGGCAGCAAACGTAACAAAAGGCTAAGCCTACCAAGCAGGTCCGGATGTCCGGACCTGCTTTTTATTTCTGGGGCTTGCGTCGCCCCCTCTTTAAACCAGCGAACTGCTTTCAGTTTACAGTAATCAGCTAAAACAAAAAAGGCCTTAAGCTGATAGCTCTGGTTTTATTGCCTTTCACTCTCTGCTCGTCCACAGTTCCTCGATAACATCGATGAGCTCGTCAGCGCTACCCGTCCTGAAGGCCCTGTCGCGGAGCGGCTTCATGCCGGGAAGCCCACGCGTGTACCAGATAAAGAACTTATGGAAGATTCCCACCCCTCTTTTCTCGCCATAGTGTCGGAACAGCAGGTCAAGATGGGCTTTCATAACGGTTACGCGCTCGTTGATATCCGGCCTCGCGCATTTCGTGCCGTCCCGTAAGAATTGAATTGCCTCCCTGAAGATCCATGGGTTCCCGAGGGCGCCTCTTGCCACTGCCACGCCGTCGCAGCCGGTCTCGTCGAACATCTTTCCGATGAGCGGTATTGAGATATTGTCGCCGCTCGCGATGACAGGCATCTTCACTGCATCTTTTACTTCCCTGATGACACGGTAATCAACGGTTCCGCTGTACCCCTGCATCCTTGTCCTCCCATGGATGAACAGTGCGCTGATGCCGGCGTCCTCAGCGTAACGGGCGATATCCGGGGCGTTTATTGAATCCTGATCCCACCCTGCCCTGACCTTCACCGTTACGGGTACTGTCGAATGTTCAACGATCACCCTGAGGAGATCTCCCAGGGCGCGTGGGTCTTTGAGGAGTGCCGCCCCTTTTCCCTTCCTTGTTATCTTCGGAGTGGGACAGGCAGCGTTGAGATCGATAAGGTCAAATTCGTGCCCTTCGAGAGAGCGAAGGGCCTTCACGATATGTTCTGCGTTGTTGCCCAGGAGCTGTATCCCGAGGGGGCGGTCATAGGGATCTGACGAAAGCATGTGGCGGGTCCTCTTGTCCATTTGGTACAAGCCGCTCACATCTACCATCTCTGTAAAGGCAAGCGGAGCGCCGAAGGAACGGGTGATAAGACGGAACGGCAGATCGCTCACCCCTGCCATGGGGGCAAGCATACAGGGGAAAGGCAGGGTGATGTTGCCGATCGCAAGCACGAATCCATTCTACCCCCCGCCCGTGGCGGTGTCAAACATCAGCAGCTCAGGGACGTTGGTAACTTCTGTAACTTACTCATAATCCACTTCTATTTTTCATGCCTCAAAGTGTGAAATGCCAGTCTGAAGGGCTATTTAGTAAACTGACTGTATATCTATGGTGGCAGTAAGTTAGTTACCAAAGTTACCAACGTCCCTTACACTTACACGTGATTACGGAGCATGAGTTCAACGGGGTGCGGGTTCAAGTAGTACTGCCTCTTCAGGTACGGTTCATCGTATTTCCGCACATAGTGGTTGAGGACCGTGATGGGGACGATCAGGGGCAAAACCCCCTTGTGGTAATTGCCGATGATCTCAAGTAATTCCTGCTTCTCATCTCCGGTAAGCTGTTTCTTGAAGTATCCCATGATGTGATCGAGCACATTCGTGTTCTTTCTCGATGTGGCAATGAGGCGCAGTCCTTCCATCATGGTCCTGATATACGCTTCCAGCTTGCTATCGCTCTTGCCTGGAGTCGCCACTATCTTTCCGAGGATAGAGGCGTGCTGTGGGCTGTGCGCCATGAGGAGAAGCTTGTGGTCGGTATGGAAATTAACAAGATCCCGCGGCGCCCCTCCCTTCTTGAGAAGTTCCTGCCACCTTTTGAAGACAAAGACCCTTTCGATGAAATTCTCCCTCAGCTTCGGGTCGTTCAGGCGCCCGTCGTCCTCGGCGGGAAGCAAAGGGAACCGCTCCATGAAGGCCCTCGCGAATATCCCGGCCCCCCTGCGGCTCGGCATGCCGCTTTCGCTGTAGACCTTGACGCCCTGCATGCCGGAGCTTGGCGACCTGCTCTTGAAGATAAACCCCGAAAGCTCTTCCCTTGCGAGATCGTCGAGCTTTTTCTGCGCCCACTCTTTCATGCGCTCCGTATGGTCGATGCCGGTTCTGATGGTGATAAGCCTCGGGTCTTCCGGGCTGCCGACAAGCCGCATCGCCTCCCTCGGGACAGGAAGGCCGCAGCCTACTTCCGGGCAGACCGGTGCCCACTCGAAATACTGACCGAGCGTGCCGGTGATGTACCGGTCATGCTTGTGGCCGCCGTCGTACCTTACTTTTTCCCCAAGAAGGCACGTGCTGATACCGATCGTTATCTTCTCCATGATCCTCATCCCCTTTTATCGGAAATCTATGAGTACTTTCAGGCTGCCTTTTTGCCCCGCCGCCCTGAAGGCCTCGAGAGCCTTCTCCGCCGGGAATATCCCGCTGATCAGCGGTTTGACATTAACGGTTCTTTCCGACAGGGCGCGCAGCGCAGGTTCGAATGGCCCGCACCGCGAGCCAAGAAGGGTGATCTCGTCGATGACGATCCTGTTGAGGTTGATCTCTCGTGTTGAGGCCACGGTGCTCTTCAAGACGATCGTTCCCCTTGGCCTTACAAGCTCAAGAGAACTCCCGAGGCCTGCCGGCGTCCCCGTTGCCTCCACGACGATATCATATTTTTTGCCCATAGGAAGGCTGTCCGCAGGATACACGGCAATGCCCGCTTCCCGCGCGATGGCGAGCTTGCGCCCGTGGTTGCCTGCGAGAGCGATCTCCGCCCCCGTGAGCGCGAGGACAAAGGAGCAAAGGAGCCCCAGCTTTCCGTCTCCGAGGACTACGATCCTGTCGGCCGGCTTCACGGTGACCTGTTCCAGGATCTCGAAGGCGGCTGCCAGGGGTTCGGTGAACACCGCCTCTTCGTCGGGGACATTGCCGGGCACCTCATGGAGGTTCCGGGCTGGAAGCAGGAGGTACTCTGCGAAGGCGCCGTCCCTGCCTGAGATCCCCAGGGTCGTTCTCCGGGGGCAATGCCTCGGGAGGCCGCCAATGCAGTAATCGCACTCGCCGCATACGCAGTTGATCTCGCCGACGACCCTTTTGCCGATCCACGACCTGTTCTGCCCATCGGCCTTTTCGACGGTGCCGACAAACTCATGGCCGGGGATGCCCTTGAAACCCATGTAGCCCTTTATGATCTCAAGGTCCGTATTGCAGATGCCTGCCATCCTTACCCTGACGAGCGCCTCCCCCGTTTTATTGAGCTCCGGCAGCGGACGATCTTCGGCGTAGCCGAGCATGTTGTCAAAGACGATTGCCTTCATGTCGCGGCGCCGCTCTTTTGTGAATTCTTCTCGATGAACCAGTCTATGAGCGATCTCGCGATGCTTATCTTTCCGGGGATCTCCGGCAGATCGCCGGCTTGGAACCATCGGGCGTCAACCACCTCTTCGCCGTCGATCCTTATCTCGCCGCCGGCGTACCGGGCCGTGAACCCGATCATGAGCGAATCGGGGAAGGGCCAGGGCTGGCTTCCGAAATAACGGACATCCTTGACGTCGATGCCTGTCTCCTCCTTCACCTCGCGCCGGACAGTGTCCTCGAGCGTCTCCCCGGGCTCGACAAAGCCCGCGATGACGCTGTAGAGGTTCTCCTTGAATCTGCCGGCCCTGGCAAGGAGCGCCATGTTGTCTTTCTCGATAAGGACGATCACCGCCGGCGAGATCCTGGGAAAGCTGATGAAGCCGCAGTTGGAACATTCCTTTCCGAGCATGTCAAATCCGCTCTCTATCTTCGTCCCGCACCTGCTGCAAAACTGGGAGTTCCTGTCCCAGTTTATTATCCCCAGCGCCTTCATCGCCATAGCAAACATGTTTTCGTCAAGGACGCCGAAAAGGCCTCTCAGGCCGTGGAAGGCTGTGTTCCGGGGAGCTTCAGCGGTTTCAGGCAGCTCAGCTGCATAGCACCGCGCATCGTTAATCCCACCGATCAGCAGCGTTCTCAAAGGGCTGACCTGTAATTCTCCGCCATTATGCAGAAAAGGGACGGCCGTTATTCCCTGATCGTCATAGGTCAACAATCGGTGTCCTTTAAAGATGAACCACCATCCCGGTTTATCCATAGACAAAATAATGCCTATTCAGAAGGAAAAAGTCAATTGTACCCTGTGAACCCTTTCCTTGAAAGAGGGCGCTGCTTGTGGTATGAAATTAGCACAATCCGGCCGGGTCGGGCAACGCCCTAAAGGCCCGGTAACGGTTCAAGGAGCTCCGAGATATGACGCAAGAAGACAGCTCTCACCCAACCGATTTTATCCGCGAGATCATCGAGGACGACTTAAAAACAGGCAAGCACGGCGACCGTGTCGCCACGCGCTTTCCACCCGAGCCGAACGGCTACCTCCACATTGGACATGCCAAATCGGTCTGCCTCAATTTCGGCATTGCGGCGCAATACAAAGGCACCTGCAACCTCCGGCTCGACGACACTGATCCCAGCGGCGAATCTATCGAATATGTGGGATCCATTATAAACGACGTACATTGGCTTGGGTTTGACTGGGGAGATCGCCTTTATTATGCATCGGACTATTTTGAGCAGCTCTATCAGTTTGCTCTCCAACTCATTAAGGACGGCAAGGCGTACGTCTGCAGCTTAAGTGCAGATGAGATCCGCGACTACAGGGGGACTCTTACCGAGCCCGGCAGGGAGAGCCCCTACCGGAACAGGCCTGCCGAAGAGAACATCGACCTGTTCACCCGTATGCGGGCAGGCGAGTTCGAGGATGGGGCGCACGTCCTTCGGGCCAAGATCGATATGGGCTCGCCGAACGTCGTTATGCGGGACCCTGTAATCTATAGGATTAAACGGGCCCCTCACTACAGGACAGGCGATAAGTGGGTTGTCTATCCGATGTATGATTTTGCCCACTGTCTTTCCGATTCCATTGAAAAGATCACTCACTCCATCTGCACGCTCGAGTTTGAGAATAACCGCCCGCTATACGATTGGATCGTGAACCAGTTGATCGCCGGCGACCGCCCTCAGCAGATAGAATTCGCCCGCCTCAACTTAAGCTATACGATCCTCAGCAAAAGGAGGCTCATCGAGCTGGTTGAACTGGGGCATGTTTCTGGATGGGACGACCCGCGCATGCCCACAGTGGCCGGCCTGCGGAGGCGCGGCTATACGCCCGAGGCGATAAGGAACTTCTGTGCGAAGATCGGCGTCGCCAAGAACGAAAACCTCGTCGATATCTCGCTGCTCGAGCATTGCGTCCGGGACGACCTTAACGAGCGGGCTCCTCGCGCAATGGCTGTTCTACGGCCTCTCCGCGTTATCGTCGACAATTACCCCGAAGGACAGGTAGAAGAGTTTGAGTGTGCAAATCATCCGCAGAACCCCGCCATGGGAACGCGAAAGATCCCCTTTTCAAGGACGCTCTATATCGAACGGGACGATTTTGATGAAAATCCTCCGAAAAAATATAAACGGCTTGCCCCGGGCAGGGAGGTCAGGTTCCGGAATGCCTATGTCATCAAATTCAAAAACGTGGTCAAAGACGAAAAGACCGGTGAGATCGTTGAGATCCACTGCACCTATGATCCGGCGACGCGAAACAGCCCGCCGCCTGACGGACGGAAGGTAGACGGGGTCATACACTGGGTGTCGGCGGAGCGCTCTGTGCCTGCCGCGGTGCGTCTGTACGACCGGCTTTTTCAGATCGAAGATCCTGCCGGCGCCGGGGATGATTTTTTGAAATACCTGAACCGGGGATCCCTGGAAACGCTTACCACCTGCTATGTGGAAGAGAGCCTGAAGGGTGCCGCGCCGGAGAGCAGATATCAGTTTGAAAGGGTCGGCTATTTTTGCGCTGACGCAAAAGATTCCGCACCGGGGAAGCCCGTATTCAACCGTATTGTGTCGCTTCGCGATTCCTGGAGCAAGATTGCCGGGCACGAGAAAAAATAGACATCTGCTCAAGGTCATGGGGTAATGCAATAACACGAAGGAGCTGTGCGTGGACCTGGGAAAATTGAACGATCTGGATAAGGAAGGGCTGAAGAACTACCTCAGGTTCCTCCTCTGGCACTACAGGGTCGTTGACGGGTTCTGGTTCCTCTCGGTAGAAAAGAAGTACGACCGCCCTGCAGCGGAGCATCTCGACGAAGTCGTCTGGGCGAAAATAGCCGGGATGTCTGCGCAGGACATCATCCACAGGTTTCATATCAAGGAAAAAGGGTTGAGGGGTTTTGCCGAGGCGATGAAGTATTGCCCTTGGACGATGATCGTGGGGTACCACATCGAAGAAAGAGAAGATGAAGTGATCCTGACGGCGCCGAAGTGCGTTACCCAGGTCGCGCGGGTGAAGCACGGCCTGCCGGAATTCTATTGCAGGGACATGCACCTGAAGGAGTTCGAATCCTTTGCCCACGCCGTCGATCCTCGCATAAATGTTGAATGCATCTTTGCTCCGCCCGATCACCCGCCCGACTGCTTCTGCAAATGGCGGTTCAGTTAATGGGGCTCACGTCGCCCCCTCTTTAAACCGGCAGACAGTCATAAGCAGACAGCAGTCAGCTAAAACAAAAAAGGCTTTATGAAAGTTTTTAACCCCGCCACATCAACGTAGATTATCGGTGCCGGGCTTTCCTATAGTAAACCGTCGTGAGGCGAGGAAGCTCGGTCTTTTGCCGTCAGGCAAAAGTTCCGAAGCGGAAACGGCGAGCGAGCGTAAGCCGCTGGAGCGTATGAGCGTGTTTGCGGGGAAAGCCCGGCACCTATACTAGTCCTATGGTGGAAGGTGCGGGTTGATAGTCCAATTCCTTATCTTGGAAATGAATGCTGTGGAGGCCAGATTTTTCTTGTAAAATCGACTACCATAAGAAAAAATAGAGTAAGGTATGCCAGCAAATCTGCCTCCGGATTACTTTGAAGAAGAAAAGAAGCTGCGACAGGCGAAGACGATCGATGAGAAGATCAGCGCCATCGAGAAGATGCTCGCCGTCATCCCCCACCATAAAGGCACCGACAAGCTCATAGGGTCCCTCCGGGCAAAGGTCGCAAAGCTAAAAGAAGAAAAAGAACGAAGGCCGCAGGCCCAAAAAAAGGCAGACACGCTTTACAACGTCAAAAAGGAAGGAGCAGGGCAGGTCTTATGCATCGGTTTTCCTAACTCAGGAAAATCATCCCTCGTCTCTGTCCTGTCAGGCGAACCCCTTGAGGTAGGCGATTACCTCTATACGACGAGGGCGCTGCAGCAGAGGATGATGTGTTACGAGGACATCCTCATACAGCTTGTCGATACCCCGGCGATCGGGGAAGAGAACGTCCACGTATGGTTCGGAAACATGGTCAGAAAGGCAGACCTTATCCTCATCGTCCTCGGCCTCTCCGACGTCCTCGACGTGGAATATGAGCTTGTAATGGAAGATGTCAAAAAACATCTCGCTGGGATCGAGGAAGAGCATGGCGCTATTGTCGTTGTCATCAACAAGCTTGACCTGACGGGATACGCGAAGCACCTTGAAGAGTTTGAAGGAAGGTTCGGCAAAAGCGTGCAGCTCATGCCCGTATCGGCATTGAACAATGTCAACATCCTTCAATTGAAAGAGCTTATCTTCAGCGCCCTGAACGTGGTGAGGGTATATTCGAAGATGCCCGGAAAAAAACCTGATTTCGAAACGCCTTTTGTATTAAAGAAAGGCAGCACCCTCATAGAGTGCGCGGGCAAGATCCATAAGGACTTTACGGAAAAGCTGAAATACGCAAAGCTCTGGAGAAAAGGCAAATACGATGGTATGATGGTGAGCAGGGATTTTGTGCTCGAGGATAAGGACGTGATCGAGCTGCATATATAAGTGTGAAAAACAACCGGACAAAGGAGGACCATATGAAGCTTCCACAGTATATCACGAAGGAAGAGGTACAGAGGATCTGCAAGGCCCTGAAGATAAGGGACTGGACAAAGATCAAGGAAGCAAAGGTGCAGCCGGCCGAAGCGAAGAAGATCCTTGCCGAGGTGAACATTGAGAAGATGAAGATCGACCTTGAGGAATTCCGCGTAGGGCTCGAGGTTGAGCTCGAGCACGGCATCAGGTTCAGGGACGCCAACGTGACGAACAACCACCCCGTCATTACCGGCATGATAGTCCTCGCGCACCTCAAAGAATCGCTCGATTATTACAAGCTTCTCGAGGTAGCAGAGGTCGAAGGGGACATGATGAAGGCCGTTGCGGCGGGGAACACGGCAAAGACAAAAAAGTACTTCAAGAAGCTCGCCGAAGCGAAGATAGCCCTGGCGAAGACCCAGGCCGCACAAATCAGATAACAGGGACCTATGGGAATCTCTGCCGCGCCCGTTGTGCGCTATTGCTTCATTGCGCTCCTTTTCCTCATGCTGGCATCCTGCCTTCCACCGAAGGCCTTCAACGAGACAGAATGGAAGAACAGGGTTGCCGGTACGAAGAAAGAGTTGCTCTACGCGCCCCACTTCAAGGATAGCCAATACTTCAATCCCTGGATGCCCATGGAGAGGAATAGTTTCTGGACCTTTCTCCGGTGGAAGTTCGAACGAAAGGCGGACTATACCGAAGAAGAAAGGTCGTTCTTGCCCGCTGTCATCCCCGGCCTGAAGGAACGCATCCGTTCTTTCCCTCACGGCGATTTTGTCGTCTGGATAGGTCACGGCACCTTCCTTATGCGCATAAATGGAGAATACTGGATAACGGACCCCATGTTATCCAAAAGAGCCCTCCTTCCGAAAAGGAAGGTCCCCCCGGGCATCACGGCCGAAGAGATCAGAGAACTGGGGGGCAGGCTGAACATCATCGTCTCCCACAACCATTACGACCATCTCGATAAGGAGAGCATAGAAGCGCTTCCCGAAGATGCCCGAGTATTCGTGCCTCTGGGTCTCAAGCAGTTCATACTGGGCATGAACAAAAAGAAGGTGGAGGAGATGGACTGGTGGCAGACAATCGATTGCGGGAACGGTATAAAGATCATCTGTCTCCCCGTGCAGCACTGGTCGCGCCGCATCGGGCAGGGAGTCAACGAGACGCTCTGGGCAAGCTACCTGCTGATCACTCCGAAGCTGAGCATCTACTACGGTGCGGACAGCGGGTATTTCATCGGCTACAAAGAGTTCGGCGAAAGGTTCCCGGGAATAGATTACGCCCTTCTTCCCACGACAGCCTTTACCCCGCGGTGGTTCATGCATTATGCCCACGTGGACATTCCAGAGGTGCTTGATTCCTTTCAAGAGCTGGGCGCAAGGTATTTTATACCGACCCAATGGGGGACCTTCCATCTTGGCGATGAACCGCCGGGATACCCGATCATGGCGCTTCGCCGCACGATAAAAGAGCGCAACCTCGACCCGTCGCGGTTTATCATCACCGATATCGGTCAGATCGTGCCTATCGCAGGGAAAAAGTAGAGCGGGACATTACCTGCAGGAGTCTTTCCCTGCCTGACGGGGAGAGGCCGAGCGTGTCAATCTCGGCCTTGAGACCGTCTATTGTCCCGTAGTGTCCTGCATAGCCGTTCACCCTCGCTACGGCCGTGGAGGATATGAGGTCGGACAGCTTTGGATAGATGGCAAGATACTCGTTGAGAAGCTCCCGCACCTGCCTCAGGTAGTGTTTCTGGTGATAGTCCTCGGCGAGATAGAATTCCCCGGCGGGGACGATCTCGGTGAATAGCCTCGTTTTTTGCTTTGTTTCCTCGCGGGACTTTGATGCTTCGTCGGCACGTTTCTGTTCATCGTTGTGATAATGTATCATCGACATGTACTGGCGCGACCATTGTCTGGAGACAGGCTCATGCTCCGCCCAGAAGACATGGAGAAGCTGTGCGTAGGATATCCTCGCAGGGTCAAAGTCGATCTGAATGGTTTCTGCGTGGTCCCCAAGGCTGTGATAGGTAGGGTCTTTCTTTGTGCCGCCCGCATATCCCACGCGGGTACGCACAACGCCAGGGATGAGCCCGAACCGGGCGTCCGGTCCCCAGAATCACCCGAGAGAGAACGTGGCGGTCTCCACCATCGGGGGCACGGCAAGGTCTATGGGCGGGATAGAAGGGCGATCCTTAGGTACCTTCTTGTTTTCCTTCGCGGCGGTTACATCACAGGCAGGCAGAAGTCCTGCCGAACCAAGCCCTGCACAACCCATGAGCTTCATGAAAGACCTCCTGGTTACTGACCGGAAAAAACTGTCTGTCTTGAAAATATCCATTAAATAAATATAAGCACGATTCTGCGCTATACAAGGGTGGGCGATTGTAATGCGCCCCCGCTTGAGTGTATAATGGCATTATGACTGACGACGTGGAGCCACTTGAGGTCCATATACCTATAGACGGTGTGCTTGACCTCCACACCTTTCAACCGCGGGAGATAAAAGGCCTAATCCCGGACTACATACAGCTCTGCAGAGAAAAGGGCATTGGGGAGGTACGGATCATTCATGGTAAAGGGACAGGCCAGTTGCTTCGCATAGTTCACTCGATCCTGAGTAAAGACACGGCGGTGCGATCTTTCAGGCTGGCCGGGGAGGGCGCAGGGGGATGGGGCGCCACAATAGTACAATTAAAAAAATAAGGAGGATAACATGCCGTACGTGAACATCAAGATCACAAAAGACGGGACCTCACCTGAAAAAAAGGCCGAGGTGATCAAAGGCGTAACTCAGCTCCTCGTCGATGTGCTCGGTAAGAACCCGCAGAATGTAATGATCCTCATCGAAGAGGTGGAGACGGATAACTGGGGCATCGGCGGGGAGTCGGTAACGGTAAGAAGAAAACGGGCACAGTAGGATAATAATTCTTTTTCAGGAGGTTCTCATGGATACCGCTTTTGACTTTATAAAAGCCAACCCTGTCTTTCACATTGCCACTGTCGATGGAGCCATGGCAAGGGTACGTCCCTTCGGCTTCATAATGAAGAGGAACAATGCGCTCTATTTCTGCACCAATAAAACCAAGGATGTATATAAGCAGTTGCAACGGAATCCGGATATCGAGATCTCCGATATGGGAAAAAATGATACATGGCTAAGGATAAGAGGCAGGATCGCATTTGATGAAACCCGTGAGGCAAAAGTCCAGGCCTTCGAGCAGTCCCCTAACCTTTTGAGGATCTATCCCAAAGGGGCGGATGATGAGATATTCGTGACCTTTTACTTCACCGAGGCAGTGGCCACGCTATTCTCTTTCACAGCGGCGCCTAAGAACATCCCGCTTTTTTAGCGTCTCGTGAGGGATAAGGGGACCCGTTAATGATCAGATTCTGCCGGGGGTCCTGGTGATATGATTGAGATCAAACTTGAGCCAAGCCTTTCGAGCTGCATCGAGACTGTTGCAAAAAGGGAGTATGAGAGGGTACTGAGCATACTTCTGAAGAGGGACATAGAAGACAGGCAGCTTGAAGAAGAGCTGGAATTGCTGAGGCTGTTTCTGGAATCGGCTGACTTCGGCCAACTGCGGAGCCTTTCCGAAGACCTCCTGCTCGACGGCAGTCGCGTCGAATGCATATTGAGATCAGCCAGCAGTCCACCGGGGTATGAGGCCATAATAAAGGGACGTTCTTAAGAAATTAAATAACTTTTCCTTTTTTCCCCAAAACTTTTGTAACTGGTTATCCATAGCCGTTAATGTAAAGGCAACACAATATGCTCCGCCAATAAAAAATAATGGAAAGTTATGTTGAATGATTGTCCCCCCTGTCACCACAATCGTTATTTAATTTCTTAAGAACGTCCCTTTTTGTTTCGTGAGAAAACGTACCTTTGTTCCAGCTTTGATATTACACTGCTTTGCCTTCCCTGCGTTCACTTCGAGGACGTACCGGGCAAGATAGATCGAGCTGATCGTGGTCCCATCCATAGGACGCGCTGCGTGGAATACGCTTACAACCCTGCGCTTCGCGCTTATGAAGATCATATCAAGGGCAATAAGGGTGTTTTTCATCCAGAAGTAACGAACCTCGTCGTTGTTATAGAGAAAAAGCATACCGCCATTGTCCGGGAGACTCTCCCTGAACATCAGGCCCCTTTCATGCTCCTCCTCGGTGGCGGCGATCTCGACGTTGAAAGAGCATGCTGTTTGCCCTCTTTCGTCGTAGAACGTTACCCGTCTATCGGCCCCGTGCAGCGCGCAGAAACACCCTGACACGGCAATAGATACGATGAAAATGAACGCAGCCCGCAACACCCTTTCGTCTCCCGAGCGAAATGCTCTCACGGCTTAATATCAGGTTGTATCCTACAATGATACGGTGGCAGAGTCAAATAGGAGACCGATACCAAGTGCTCGATGCTTAATGCTCGATTCCGGCGGAAACTACGTGAGGCGTAAGTCGTAAGGCGTGAAGGGTGAAAGAAGCGGTGAATAGTAGATAGCCTTCAGCAGTCAGCACACAGCCGTCAGCGTCGATTATCGATAATCGAGCGACGAGCGAAAAGTAGCAAGTATCTGTTTTTAAACCTTGAACATTGAACAGGTTTTCTCTTACGCCTTACGGCCTCTGCTGACTGCTTAAAGCTGAAGGCTGTGTTTCCGTATAGACCCACCCCTTCATATCCATGCATTGCATAAAGGCTTCCTGGAACATAGCAAATATGATAAATGCCTCCGCAACGCCCCCGTGGGGCGTGCCGGCAGGGATCCTGAAGATCGTTCGCTCCTCCTTCGTTACATCCCGCGCATAGGCCTTGCATTCTTTCGCGTCTTCACCAAGGCGCTCCTTATCGTATCTCAACGGATGCTTCCAGGTATCCCTCGACGAGCAACCGCAGAAAAGGATCCCCGACAGCAATACGATCAAGGCAGCGCGCAGCATATAATCCCCGTATATGTATTATAACCTTTTTCCTGATCCATTATGAAAATGCTGATTGGAAAGATTGCTCATAAACTGGTATGATGTTCTTCTCGCTATGGAACTGTCAGAGAATGAAGTGATAAGCAGGCTTAGAAGGTACGGCAGGCGGTCGGCCTCCATCGTCCGCGGCATCGGCGACGACGGCGCCGTTGTGGATCTTCGGCAGGGACAATATGTGTTGGTCCAGGACGCGCTCGTTGAGCATATACATCTTGAATTTGCCTTTGCAAGCCTTTATGATGTGGGAAAAAAGGCCGTATATGTCAACGTATCGGACGTCCTCTCCATGGGGGCAAAGCCGCTTTATTTCCTTGTCACCATTGGCGTGCCGGAACGATTTTCATACAGAGACGTCCAGGCCCTCTATAAAGGCATGGACAGGGCGGCACGCGAGTTTGATCTGCTCCTCCTGGGAGGCGACACGGTGGCGACAAAAGGGGATTTTTTTATCGATGTCTCCATGGTGGGCAGGATAATAGTCAAGGGGTATTTTGGCAGAAATAAGGCGAAGCGCGGCGACCTCATCGGGGTGACGGGGCATCTCGGCGAGAGCGCTTACGGGTTGCGACTCCTGCAAAAAGGGCCGGCGGCACAATCCTCTAACCGTTATATCAAAAGATATCAAAGCCCGAGGCCGCCCGTTGACGTGTGGAAGGAACTGGTAAAAAATGATATAACTGACGCAATGATGGATATCAGCGACGGCCTCATAATCGACCTCGAAAGGATGATGACCGAAAGCAAGGTGGGTGCGCATCTCTATATCGACAATATTCCCATGCCTACTGTCCTGAAAAAAGAGGGCCTCCAGGCGCTTGCCCTTTCCGGCGGAGAAGATTACCAGCTCCTTTTCACATTCCCGCGGCATAAAGCCTCTCTTGTAGAAAAGATCCGCAAAAGAGGTTTTGCGATCTCCGTCATCGGGGAGGTCGTTCGGCAGCGGAGGGTAAGGCTCTTCGACGGCGACAGGGAAATAAGGCTCAGCGCAAAAGGATACGAACATTTCGGAACCCACAATGAATAAAAAAACCTTTGTCAAAGACATTACTCTGGGCCACGAAAGGGTCAATGATTATTTTATTGTCACCAAAAAAGGTGTCTATTCCACTAAGAACAACAAAAAATTTATCGGCCTGAGCTTGCGGGACAGAACCGGCTCGATCGAAGGAAAGATCTGGGAAGAAAGGGTCGATCGCCTGAAGACCCTCTTCGAGGAAAACGACCTCGTCTATGTTGAATCAAAGGTAGAGTCTTATCAGGGCAAATTGCAGCTGATAGTGGAAAATGTAAAAAAGGAAGAGGCCTTGCCGCCTGAACATATTCGGGAGTTCTTTCCCGTCAGCGAGCGCTCCCATGCTGATCTGCGCAAAGATTATGAGGGTCTCATAAAAGAGATCCGCGATCCGCATATACAATCCCTCTTCAGCGTGTTCAACAGCAGGGAGGACATACTAAAAAGATTCTTCCTCTTTCCTGCTTCGATCGGCGTCCACCACATGTATATCGGGGGCCTTGCCGAACATTCCCTGTCGGTGGCAGAGATGGGCGCAAAGGTGATCGGCGGCGTCGGGGGAGACCGTGATCTCATAATAGCAGGCTGTCTTCTCCACGATATCGGCAAGATCGAGGAAATGACGATCAGGGGCGGTTTCAAATATTCTGACAGGGGAAGGCTGCTCGGGCATATCACCCTCGGCGTCATGATCCTCGAGGAGCTGGTCAAAGAAGTTCCCGGTTTCCCCGATGCTTTCGCCGACATACTCTCCCATATCATTATAAGCCATCACGGGCTTGAGGAATGGGGCTCGCCAAGGAAGCCCATGTGCATCGAGGCCATCATAGTGCACCATCTCGACAACCTCGACGCGAAGGTCATGGGGGTCAGGGAACATATGAAGGAAAGCATGGAAGACGAAAAATGGACTGCATACCACCGGCTTTATGAATCGAAGTTTTATAAAACAACGGGGAATGGATAATGGAGGTCAGAAGGGTCTTTGTTGACAAGCTGAAAATGAAAAACGGAATGGCGCTCCTCGCGGGTCCAATGTATAAATATATTGTCAGCGTTCTGCGAAAGGCAGGCGGCGACCGGATCGACCTCATCGACGGGAAGGGGTACCTTTACAGGTGTTTGATCAGCAGCACAAAAGGAAAAGAGCTCTACCTTCAGGTGCTTGATGTCGTCCATCACCCTGAAGACAAAAGGCCGAAGGTCACTCTCTGTGTCAGCCCGATCAAAGGGCCGAGGATGGACTGGCTTATCGAAAAGGCCACAGAGCTGGGCGTTGGGAGGATCATACCCACCATTTTTGCAAGGACGATTGTCAAATTCAACGACAAGGATAAAGGCAAATGTGAGCGCTGGAAGAGGATCACAGCTGAGGCTTCCCGCCAGTCTGGCAGATTTACCGTCCCCGAAGTGGCCGAACCAACTCCGCTGCGGGGTATTGTGCCGCAGGTTCAGGATATCAAAACCCGCTGGGCCCTCTACGAAAAAGAGAAGCGCACCATGCTGAAAGACGTTCTCCCTTCAGAGGTGGGAACGGGGATTTGTGTGGTGATAGGCCCTGAAGGCGGTATTGATGAGCACGAAGTGGCGTGGCTGAAAGAAAATAGCTTCGCAACCTGTACGCTCGGTGAAAACATTTTCAGAACCGAAACGACGCCGCTAATCGTACTCTCTGTCATCCTTTATGAATACAGCAGGAAATGACGGGGAGCAACAGGGGAGGATTTATGGGAAAGCACGGTAAAATAGGGTGCGGTTGTCTCATTTTTCTATTAATAGTATGCATCATAATTGCCGGTGTTTTTATACATCCGCTTTCATTAAAGATGGTAGGGAAGCAGTTCAGATATGAGGACAAGATCGTGCAGGCAGATATTATATTCGTTCCGCGGTTCATTGAAGACAGGGGCGGGGAGCTGTACACAGAATCTTTCAGGGAGTACTGGGCAGGGAACGGCCAGACGATCTTCGTGGAAGAGGACAAGATATTCGGCGTCAGCCTTACCGATCTTATACAGAAGATGGCAAAAACAAGGGGAATCAAGGAGAGCGTCGTGAAAGGCCTCGAAACAGACGGAGGAGAAGTCATCAAAGCGGCAAAGATAAAGGAAAGGTTTTCCGGAATGGGACATAAAAAGGTCATTATTATCGTGCCCGAATATGCTTCGCGGCGGTTCCATCTCCTTTATGGTTCATCAAAAGGAGGTGCGAAGACCGCATACATGATAAAACCCGTCCCCGTCACGTTTTTTAATATGGACAGATGGTGGAAAGAAGGCATCTCAAGGCTTATTATGATCAAGGAAGCCTGCAACATAGGATCCTATTATTGTGCACGCTTTAAATACGGAGAGTCAAAGCAGTAGATCTCTTCGCCCCGCACATTCCGCGGTGTATTATATATGGATGAACGTACTGCCTGCATAGCCCTTTCAAGGATCGAGGGCCTCAATAACTTCCAAAAGCGCGAGATAGCCTTTGCATCCGGGGAGATAGGCCCCCTCTTTGAAGGAAAAAGAAATCATTGCATTAAAGGCTTAACGGCGCCCATACTCTCTTTCCGGGATTGGAAGGGGATAGGGGACGATCTGAAAGCGCTCGAAAAAATGGGGGCCGACGTCCTTACCATCAAAGACGAAGAGTATCCGCAGCTATTAAGAGAGATCCCCGATGCCCCTGTAGTCCTCTACAGGAAAGGCCCTCTTCCCCTAGGGGCAAATACACTGGCCATTGTAGGATCAAGAAAGGCAAGCTTTGAAGGGATGAACCTTGCTGAAAAGATAGCGGAAACGCTCTCCGCCGCCGGCATTACCATCGTAAGCGGGCTTGCGCGCGGCATTGATGCAGCGGCCCACAAAGGGGCCTTAAAGGGGGAAGGCAAAACGATCGGCGTTCTCGGCTGCGGCATTGACATATGCTATCCTGCAGAGAACAAAAGGCTTTTTGAAAGGATGGGCGATGAGGCCGCGGTTCTCACAGAGTACATGCCCGGCGAGAAACCGCTTCATTTCCATTTTCCCGAACGGAACCGGATCATTGCGGGTCTCGCAAGGGGCGTCCTTGTTATTGAGGCCTCGCAGAGAAGCGGCTCTTTGATCACGGCGCGCCTTGGCCTTGAATACGGCAGAGAGGTGATGGCAGTACCGGGAAGCGTCTTCAACGAGGAGTACCGTGGTGCCAACATGCTCATCAAAGAAGGGGCAAGGCTCGTTGACGGCATAGGGGATATTGTAACGACCTGTTTCCCCGGGATAGCTCTTGTCCGAAAAGAAAATGTTGAACTTGACGCCAATGAGAAGTATATATATGGTCTTGTTGGCTTCCAAAAGGTCCACATCGACGAGGTTATTGAAAAAAGCGCAATGGAAGCGAAACAGGTGATGGCCGTATTGACGCAGCTTGAGATGAAAGAAACCATCAGGCAGCTGCCCGGGGGATTCTATATAAAAACAGCTCATAGCTGATAGCCAACTCGATTATCGATGATCGACGCTGTCGACTGTTTCGGCCATGAGATATCAGCTACGCTGGGAGAGGTTGAATGGATAAATCATTATTGGTTGTTGAGTCACCGACAAAGGTGAAGACGCTGTCGAAGTTTCTCGGAAAAGACTATGTCATCAAGGCGACCGTCGGTCATATCAAAGACCTGCCGAAAAGCAAACTCGGCGTCGATACTGAAAAGGATTTTGAGCCGCAGTTCCAGGTCCTGAAAGGAAAATCTAAGATCGTAAGCGAGATCAAAAAGCTGGGCAAGGAGGCCGGAAGAATCTATATCGGCTCTGATCCCGACAGAGAGGGCGAGGCCATCGCATTCCACGTGGCAGAGATTGTCGGCAAGGACAAAGAGATCGAAAGGGTCCTTTTTCATGAGATCACAAAAAAGGGCGTCATCGACGCTATGCAAAACCCCACCAGGCTTGACCAGGCAAAATATAATGCCCAGAAGGCAAGACGCATCCTTGACAGGCTCGTCGGTTATAAAATAAGCCCGCTCCTGTGGGAAAAGGTAAGCTACGGGCTCTCCGCAGGAAGGGTGCAGTCTGTCGCATTGAGGCTCGTCTGTGACAGGGAAGAAGAGATTGATGCCTTTGTTCAAGAGGAATACTGGGTCATCGATGTGGAGCTTGAATTGCCGTCGGGTAAGCGTTTTATCGCTACCCTCGAAAAAAAGAACGGCGAGAAGATAAGGATACCCTCTGAAGAAGAGGCAAAAAATATCAGCGATATACTCAAAGGCAAAGAATTCATTATAGATAACATCGAAGAAAAGGAAAAAAAGGTTTTTCCGCAGCCCGCCTTTATTACAAGCAGGGTGCAGCAGGAGGCGTCGCGGAAGCTGCGCTTCTCACCGAAGAAGACCATGATGCTGGCACAGAAACTTTATGAAGGGATCGATGTGGGCGAGGAAGGTCCGACAGGCCTCATCACATATATGAGGACAGATTCCGTGCGGATCTCCAATGAAGCAGTATTTGCCGCAAGGCATTACATAGAAGGGAGCTTCGGGAAGGCGTACCTGCCGGCAAAACCGCATTTCTTTAAAAACAAGAAGACCGCGCAGGATGCCCATGAAGCAATACGCCCCACCCTTGTCAACCTCACCCCTGACAGGGTGAAGCCCTACCTCGAGAAAGACCTCTTTCTGCTCTATGACCTCATATGGAAAAGGTTTGTTGCCTCGCAAATGGAACAAAAAAGGGTGAAGACAAAGACCATCGATATCATGGCTGCTGATTTTACCTTCGTTGCCCGCGGCTCCGAGGTGCTCTTTGACGGATTTACGAGGATCTACGAAGAGGAAGGCGACGATAATGGCGAGGACAAGAAAAGGCTTCCTGAGATGACGGCAGGCCAGAGGGTCTCGCTTGTGGACATACTGCCGGAACAGCGATTCACAAGCCCGCCGTCGCGGTATACCGAGGCCTCTCTTATCCGGGCCCTCGAAACGAAAGGGATCGGGCGCCCATCGACATATGCGACGATCGTCACGACCGTTCAGGACAGGAACTATGTAAAAAAGGACAAGATGAAGCTCGTTCCCACCCCTCTCGGTAAAACAATCAACAAGCTCCTGAGGGAGTTCTTCCCCCTTGCCCTCGATATCGGATTTACCGCAACGATGGAAGAGATACTCGACCTCATAGAAGACGGGAAAAAAGACTGGGTCAAGCAGCTTCACAGGTTCAATACCGCCTTTGAGAAAGAGCTCAACTCCGCTAAAGAGGGGATGGTAAGCCTGAAAAAAGAGGAGCGCGAGACCGATATCATCTGCGACAAATGCGGAAAAAAGATGCTTCTCCGGTGGAGCAAGAACGGGGAATATCTCGTTTGCAGCGGGAAGCCTGAATGCAAGAACAAGAAGAATGTCAGGACAGAAGAGGATGGAACAATAGCGGTTGCAGAGGAAGAAGTAAAAGGAACGTGCAGCGAATGCGGCGGGAATCTTATCGAGAAAAAGGGGAGATTCGGAAGGTTTCTGGCATGCAGCAACTATCCGGCCTGCAAACACACCGAGCCCTATTCCCTCGGGTTCGACTGTCCCGAAGAAGGCTGCGGAGGGAAACTTGTAGAGAGGACCTCAAAAAAGAAGAAAAAACGGTTTACGGCCTGTTCGCGCTACCCTGACTGTACCTTCGCGACCAACAGGGACCCGGTCGAGGGGCCATGTCCCTCCTGCGGTGCCCCCACGCTCTTTACCTATAGAAACAGGCCCCTTTGCCTCCGTAAGGGCTGCGGATGGAAGTCAAAATAATCGGCGGCGGCTTAGCCGGCGCTGAAGCTGCCTACCAGATAGCGTACAGGGGCGGGAATGTGGTCCTCTACGAGATGAGGCCGTCGGTCTTTACGCCTGCCCATAAAACATCCTATCTTTCTGAGCTCGTCTGCAGCAATTCCTTGAAGTCAAAAGAGCTTACCAATGCCCACGGGCTTCTGAAAGAGGAGATGAGAAGGCTTGGCTCTATCGTGATGCGCGCTGCCGATGAGACATCGATACCGGGCGGCAAGGCCCTTGTTGTAGACAGGGAGGCTTTTGCCGGGAGGATAACCAGGGAGATCGAGTCGAACCCCCGCATAACTGTCCTGAGAAAAGAGATGCGGGACATCCCCGAGGGAGTTGTGATCATTGCAACGGGGCCGCTCACGAGCAGCGGCTTCACAGAGAGCTTAAAGAGAAGGACCGGCGTTCATAACCTCTATTTTTTTGACGCTATCTCTCCTATTATCGACGGCGACTCCATCGACACAGACAAGGCGTTTTTTGGTTCAAGATACCTGAAAGACGCCGGCGATTACCTGAACTGCCCTCTCACAGAGGAAGAGTATGATGTATTCTATGAAGCGCTGATACATGCCGGCAGGGTGAACCTCAAAGATTTTGAGGGCGTTCCTTACTTCGAGGGCTGTTTGCCCATCGAAGTCATGGCAGAGAGGGGGAAGAAGACCCTCCTTTACGGGCCGATGAAGCCTGTGGGGCTCAGCGACCAACGGGGCGGGAATAGCCCCTATGCAGTGATCCAGCTCAGGCGGGAGAATGAAGAAGGTTCGATGTATAATATGGTTGGTTTCCAGACAAAGCTCAAATATCAGGAACAGGAGAGGGTCTTTCGCCTCATCCCGGCGCTCCGGAACGCAGTATTTTTACGATATGGGAGCATCCACAGGAACACTTATATTAACGCTCCGGAACTGCTGAACGAGAAGCTTCAACTCAAAGATAATGAACAGGTATTTTGCGCAGGGCAGATCACAGGGGTGGAAGGCTATGTGGAATCTGCTGCCACAGGTCTTGTCGCGGGGCTGTCCGCGCATGCGACGCTGACCGGCCGGCCTTTTGCCCCTCCCCCCGAGGACACCTGCACCGGTTCGCTTTTGCGATACCTGGCCACAAAAACAGACAATTTCCAACCAATGAACATCAACTTTGGCCTCCTCAAGGGATATAATAAGAGGCAGAAGGAAAAGGCGATAGCGCGGGCGCTGGAGTCGATAGAGAAATGGAGAGAGGAGGTTTCATGGATTCAACGATCGGAAGATTGAAGAAGAAGGCGATCAGCAGGCGGGGCATCAACTCAGCCGATGCAAAAAGGCTCTATGAGATCGGCGCTGTCAAGCCCTTTCTTCTCATGGCTCACGCAAACGAGATCCGGGAGCACTTTAAAGGAAAGACGATCAACCTCTGCAGTATCGTCAACGCAAAATCCGGCGTATGCCCTGAAAATTGCAGGTTCTGTGCGCAATCGGCACATTACCGCACCGATGCGCCGGTATACCCTCTTATGACCGCAAAGGAGATTGTCGAACAGGCCCGTATCGCCGGGGAAGCAGGCGCCCATCTCTTCAGCATCGTGACAAGCGGTACGCGCATATCTGACAATAAGGAATGGCAGGTGATCTACCGGGCTATCGAAGGCATCAAAGGCCTGGGGATCCGGCCCTGTGCCTCGCTTGGGATGCTTGACACAGGGATGGCAAAGGGCCTTGCCAAGGCCGGCCTGTTCAGATACCATCATAACCTTGAGACAGCCCGGAGCTATTTTGACAACATCTGCACAACTCATGACTATGAGGAAGATATCAATACCTTGCGCATAGCAAAGGATGCGGGCCTCTCTGTCTGCTCGGGTGGCATTATAGGCCTTGGAGAGAATATGATGCACCGCATTGAGCTTGCGATAACGCTTAAGGAGGCCGGTGTGGATTCTGTACCCATAAATATCCTCAACCCCATAGGCGGAACCCCGCTTCAGAACGCCCCGCCCCTTACCCCCATAGAGATCCTCCTGACTGTAGCGATCTTCAGGTTCGTCCTCCCTGACAAGGATATAAGGATCTGTGGAGGAAAAGAGAAAAACCTGCGGCAGCTTTTGCCTCTCAGCATCATCGCGGGCTGCAATTCGCTGATGACCGGCAATTATCTCACGACCCTGGGCAGGGACGCTGTACAGGACATTGAGATGATCCGCGATCTGGGATTGGAAGTGGCAGAGTGATAAGGGCGAGAAACGCTAATTTCGAACCCCCTCACCCTGACCCTCTCCCGCGAGGGGAGAGGGAACGTTGTTGCTATGATCTTCTCCCGCGAGGGAGCAGCAAGCTGCGGGGAATCATCCGGATTCAAAATGTATTGAAGGGTTTTTTGTTTAGAACATTTGATATTTGAATTTTGATATTGTTTAGGATTTCGTGCTTGTTTTTATTAGCCTACTGCCGTTCCAAGTTTGAAGATCGGGAGGTACATGGCAACTACAAGGCCTCCGAGGATTACCCCGAGGAAGGCCATGATCATCGGCTCCATAAGCGCCGTCATGTTCGTAACAAGGTTGTCCACGTCATCCTCGTAGAAGTCAGCGATCTTGTTCAGCATATTGTCCAGGGCGCCTGTCGATTCACCGACCTGAACCATCTGAACGACCATAGGCGGGAAGATGCCGGCCTGTTCCAACGGCTCCGACATGCTTCTTCCTTCGCTGATCCGCTCCTTGGCAACCACCAGCGCCTCTTCCACGATCTTGTTACCGGCAACCTTCGCAACGATATCGAGGCTTTCAAGGATAGCGACGCCGCTGGAGAGGAGCGTTGCCAGGGTCCGTGTGACCCTCGCGACGGACGCCTTTATCGTCAGAACACCGAAAATGGGTAATTTCAGCGTCAGCCTGTCAATGGTTTTCCTGCCGCCCTGTGACTGGTAATACTTTTTGAAGGCGTAAAAGATGCCTACCACACCAATAATAATATAGACTATCCCGCCTTTTACCGCCCTGCTTAAGTTAACAACAACCTGTGTCGGCATCGGGAGTGTCGCGCCCATGTCTTTGAACATTGTCTCAAAAACAGGGATAACAAAGATCAAAAGGACAAAGACAACGCCGATAGCAACGACGACGATGCTTATCGGGTATATCATGGCAGATTTAACCTTGGATTTGAGTTTTTCCGATTTTTCCATGTATACAGAGAGCCTCTGGAGGACGCCGTCCAGCAGGCCGCCTTCTTCACCTGCCACGACCAGATTGACGAAGAGCTGGTCAAAGCATTGGGGGTAATCCTTGAGGGCGTCGGCGAACCGCGAACCGCCCTCTATCTTTTCCTTGATCTCCCGTACGATCCCCCTCAGATTGACATCTTCGATCTGCGCCCCTAATATCTCCAGGGATTGCACAAGGGGCAGGCCGGACGTGATCATCGTGGAAAGCTGGCGCGTGAAGATCACGATCTGGAGCATGGGCACCTTTGCCTTAGGGTTATATTTTTCCTTTTTCTCCTCTTTTTTCTCGGTGAACTTGGTGACGATAATGCCGTCTTTTCTGAGGGTAGAGCGGAGGGCATCTTCGGACGAGGCCTTTGTTGACCCTTTCCTTGTTGTGCCGGAGACTGTTTTACCTTCCCATTCGTATAGCGGCATAAGTCAATAATACATGAAAAATAAATTTATGCAAAGAAAAATTATTTTTTACTCCCTTATCACAGTGTAGAACGTCGTGTTGTCCCTCCTGATGAGCATAACCACGCCTTCCTTTATATTGACCCGCTTCATTGCCTCCCTGAAGTCGGCAAGATTCCGTATCGGCTTCCTCCCGATCTCCTTGATGATATCACCTGACCTGATGTCCCCGTCCTGGGCAGGGCTGCCCGGCAATACGTCTGTTACGATAACGCCTTTTTTGTCTTTCAGGTTCAGGTGCTTTGCGATTTCCGGGGTAATGTCCTGGACCACGAGGCCGAAGTCCTTTTCAACTTCAGGCTTTCTTGAAGCCCTCAGGCCTTCTTCCTGGAGCTCTGCGATCGCTATTTCGACCTCGATCTGCTTTCCTTCGCGTATCAAACCGACTTTGACCTTTTTGCCTACCTCTGTCGCGCCTACAAGCCGGGGAAGCTGGTCGTTGTCTTTCACCTTTTTCCCGTTGTAAGAAACGATCACGTCTCCCCTTTTGATCCCTGCCTTTTCTGCGGGGCTTCCCTCCATAACGTCTGCCACCAGCGCCCCTTCGGATTCGGTGAGGCCGAAATTCTTCGCTATCTCAGGCGTTACCTTCTGTATAACGACGCCCATCCATCCTCTCGCCACCTTGCCTTTTGTCTTCAACTGCGGCAGCATATCTTTGGCAACATTTATCGGGATCGCGAACCCGATGCCCTGTCCGCCGGAAACGATTGCCGTATTAATGCCTACAACCTCTCCTTTCAGGTTTAGAAGTGGCCCGCCGCTGTTGCCTGGGTTGATCGAGGCGTCTGTCTGGATAAAATCGTCGTACGGCCCGGCGCCTATCACCCTTCCCTTGGCGCTGACTATTCCGGCAGTAACGGTATGTTCCAGGCCGAAAGGATTCCCTATTGCGACCACCCAGTCTCCCACTGCAAGCTTGTCGGAATCACCGAATGTTGCCGCCGGCAACGATTGTTTCGCGCTGATCTTGATAAGCGCTATATCCGTCTTCTGGTCCCTTCCAATAACGGTAGCATCGTATTCCTTTTCGTCGGAAAGTTTTACCTTGATGGTCTGGGCCTTCTCGATAACGTGATTATTGGTGAGGATGTATCCTTCCCGGTCGATGATCAGGCCCGAACCGAGGCTCCTCTGCTTAAACTCCCGCCTGGGCGAATTCCCGAAAAATTTGTCAAAGAAGTCTTCGCCGAAAAAATCCTTAAAGGGGTTAACCTGGCCCGGCCCCATGAACCTGTCCTGCATGGTCTGGCCTTTTATTACGGTTGTGGTGCTTATATTGACTATCGATGGCTTTACCTGGTTTACGAGATCGCTGAAGCTCGGCAGGCCCTTGTCAAATGCCACCGTCCTGATGTTCGGCCTGCTTGCGTCAAAGACTGCCCTCTCTGGGGTAACCTGCCCCTTGACAAACACAAAGACAGGAACGGCCGCGATGAGAAGAAGGACGATCAATAACCAATTTTTCTTTTTCATCAATTTCCTCCGGTTTATATGGGCAATTTGATTGAGAACAAACTGCCGTTGAAAGGCTGGCTCTGCACCTCTATGCTCCCATTATGAGCCTCGGCGATCCACTTGCTGATGGAGAGGCCAAGGCCGCTTCCGCTTTCGCGCTTTCTCGACCTGTCTGCCCTGTAAAACCTGTCGAATATGTATTTTATATCTTCCTGGGAGATGCCGACCCCGTTATCCCTGACATCTATCGCGACATACCCGTTGTTCGCATAGGAAGATACTGCCACCAGGCCGCCTTTCTGGGTGTATTTTATTCCGTTTTCCAGGATATTCCATAGCATTCTCCGCAGCTTCAGCTCGTCGCCTTTCACTTTTACATCCTCCAGCTCGTTTACGACGAGCTGGATCCCTTTGTTCTCTGCGAAGATCCTCATGTTCACACAAACGTCCGCAACGAGATCTCTCAACGAGATCTCTTCAAGGTTCAATGTGATGTCATGGACCTCTGCCTTCGACAGAAGCAGGAGGTCGTCGATGATCTTCGACATCCTGTCGATCTCTTCGAGATTGCTTTCGAGAAGCTTCTTGTAGTCATCGGTATCCCTCTCTTTCCGCAACGCAACCTCTGTTTCACCCTTCAGGATCGTAAGGGGCGTCTTGAGCTCATGGGACACATCGATGCTGAACTGGTTGATCCTCTGAAAGGCATCCTTGAGCCTGCTGATCATCGCGTTGAACGTCTCTGCCAGTTTGCCGAGCTCATCCTTTCTTCCCCTGATATCGATCCGTTCATCCAGGTTGCTCGAAGATATCTTCACTGCTGCCTTTCTGATCTGATCAACAGGCTTGAGTGTCTTTTTTGCCATAAAATACCCTATGGCGATGGTCACGCCGATCGATGTGGGAATGCTGATTATCATAATGATAAAGAGCTTTCTCATCGTCTCATCGAAATCTTCCAGCGACGTGCCGATCTGGACAATGCTTGAAACCTTTTGTTTCTCTACAATAGGGATTGTCACCAGCCTTAAGCGCGGACGCGCCGTCTCGATCGTTTCATAGACGACTTCGCCCTTGAGGGCCCGCTCCAAGGTGCTGAAGCTTGTGGGCACCGTCTCGGTCTCTATATCATTCATCTTTGCGCCGATCCTGCCTGAGGAGTCGATGATCTGGATAAACTTGCCTTTCGGCTTTCTGCCGAGCACATTCTCGAGATAACGCTCGAAATTGCCGAAGACCGTCTGGTTGTGGCCTTCCGTCATGGAAGAGGAAAGGACATCTCCAATGGATTTGATCTTCGCGTCGATGCTCCTCTCGAGGCTGTTCCTGAAATAGATATAGACCCCGCTTGAAAACACGACAAGGATCAGGGCGAGGATGCCTCCGTACCATATTGTCAGTTTCCATTTGATGGGGAGATTAATTCTTTTCATTTTCTTCTTTGAAGGTGTAACCGATGCCGCGCACCGTATGAATATATTTCTTTTGAGAGATGGATTCTATCTTTTTGCGCAAGAAGTTGACGTAAACGTCTACAATGTTCGAGGAGTCGTCCTGATTTTGCCACACATATTCCGCTATCTCTTTCCTCGTCAGGGGTTTCTCGCTGTTTTTTAAAAGATACTCCATGATCAGGAATTCCTTTTCCGTCAGCTCAGCCTCTTTTGACGCTATATTCAGCCGTCTCGTGTAAGGGTTCAATGTAATGTCTCTGTATTCAAGGAGGAGCTGCTCCGTCTTCCGGCTTCTCCGCAAAAGCGCCCTTATGCGCGCCAGGAGCTCATCAAAGGAAAAAGGTTTTGTCAGATAGTCGTCGCTGCCTGTGTCAAGCCCCTTCACGACATCCTCTTTCGAGCTTTTTGCCGTGATGATGAGGACCGGCAAGTCTATTCCTGATGTCCGCATCCTCTTCAGGAGCTCAAGCCCGTCTATCTCGGGGATCATAAGATCAAGAAGGACGATGTCATAGGCCGATGCACTGACAAGATCGAGGCCCTTTTTGCCGTCCTGTGCTACATCAACGCTGTAGCCCTCTTCCTCCAGCCCCTTGCTGATAAAGTGGGCAACCTTTGATTCGTCTTCAACGAGGAGAACTTTCATATCTGTTCAATATTATAAAACATTATCACAGAAAAATCCTTCTTTTTAAGAAAATTGGTTTTTTTACGGCCAACAGCAAACAGCTTTCAGCGATCAGCTCATAGCAAGCTCGGTACTCGATGATCGATAATCGATGCTGATAGCTGCTTGCTGATAGCATTGAGGTTTTAGCAGCAGCCTGAAAAGGTTTGACAAAAAGTACGGCTTACTATATGTATATTGCGTTCTTTTTAAGTATATTGCGTCATTTCTTAAGGAGGTGTCTCATACAGATGAGTCTATTCGAGGCCTATATTATTATGTTTATCGCAAGTTTCTGCACTCTCGTTATCGAGATGGTCGCGGGCAGGATACTCGCCCCATTCGTCGGCGTCTCCATCTACACCTGGACGAGCATCATCGGTGTCATCCTCGCCGGCATCAGCATCGGGGCGTACATCGGCGGCAAGCTCGTCGACCGCTTCCCCACAAGGAAAACCCTCGGCTGGCTCCTCCTCATATCGGGCATTACGGCGCTGTCCATCATCCCCCTTACAAATCTTATTGCATCGTACCGCTTTCCCGTATCCCTCATGCTCCGCATCTTTATCGTAACGTCGATCATATTCTTCATCCCCGGCTGTGTCCTCGGCACCATCTCGCCGGTCGTGGTAAGACTCACGCTGAAGAACCTTGAGAACGCGGGGAACGTTATAGGGAAGATCTATGCCATGTCTACCCTGGGGGCCATCATCGGTACCTTCGCCACGGGCTTCTTCCTTATCTCCTGGATGGGCACGCGGACGATAATCCTGTCAATGGGCGTTGTGCTCCTCCTTGTCGCCCTCTTTTCCGGCTCTCTTTTCAGGTCAAGGAAGGCGATGGCGATCTTTATTGTAATAGCTTTTCCAGCCATAGCGCTCGTCCACAATTACCTCTACAGGATCCCCATGTCGGATGCGACCTATCTTTACAAAGAGAGTGATTATTACACGATCAAATTGAACAAAACGGTAAGCGTCGACCAAAAGACGGGGCTTCGGGCAATGGTCCTCGACAACCTCATCCATTCCTATGTCGCCCTCGAAAACCCAATGCATATCGAATACGAGTACGAGAGAATATACGCCGACGTCCTTAAGTGGAAGTTCAAAAAAGACATGGGCTTCAAGAGCCTCACCATCGGCGGGGGGGGATATACCTTTCCGAGATACATGGAGATCTATTACCCGAAGGCCCACATCGATGTCGTTGAGATAGACCCGGAGGTTACAAGGATCGTCTACGATCACCTCAGGCTGCCGAAGGACACAAAGATCAGTTCGTATAATACCGACGGGCGCTGGTTCGTGATGAACTGCAAAGACAAATACGATGTTATCTTTACCGATGCCTATAACGACCTCTCGATCCCTTACCACCTTACGACAAAGGAATTCGTGCAGCAACTGAAAGATATCATGACGCCCGACGCGATCCTTATGTCCAACATCATAGACAATTTCCAGAAAGGCGCCTTCCTGCCCTCCTACATGAAGACGCTGCGGGAGGTCTACGGCGACAGGAACGTGCACCTTATCTCCGTAAGCCCCGATTTTCAGAATACCCGCATCAGCACCTTCATCGTCATAGCGAGCAACGGCGATCTCGACATGAAGGCCTTCAGGAGGTTCGTGGACGAGGAGATCACGGTCCACGCCACATCAGCGGTGGTGCCGGACAACCTCGTGGATGAGATCATAAACAAACGGTATTCGATCATCATAAGGGACGACTACGCCCCTGTCGACAACCTGATCGCCCCGGTCTTCGAAGAAAGGTTCGGCTACAACAGAAAGGAGGGTTGACGGCCATATATTAAGGTATTGATTTAATCGTTCGATTCTTTTACACTATATGCACAGTGCGGGAATAACTCAGTTGGTAGAGTGCAAGCTTCCCAAGCTTGATGCCGCGGGTTCGAGCCCCGTTTCCCGCTCCAAAGATCTCCTGAAAGAATTCAGATTATACCCTGCCTATTTTTTTGATGTCCATGAACTTTCTGCTATCCACGGATCAACGCTCTCCAAAGCAATACATTCCCCCCCTCTCCCTGACCCTCTCCCGCAAGGGGAGAGGGGATAGTGTTGGCGTCAGCGAGACCGGCAGGCACGGCCCCCTTTTTTCCGCGAGGGGAAGGGTATAAGGAGACGCACCCCGTAACCTATGCCAACCCTACCATCTCCGGCGGGAGGGACAGTGTTACCCCTTAAGCACGCTATGGGGAATCATCCGGATTGAAGGTCTTAACCGGCGAATACAAATTTTTTTCTTGCAAAATACATGCGATATTAGGAAAATAGAAAAAAAGGGTGGGGTGTGGTAGCAATCATAGCGAAAGCGTTTCGTTGTTTATCTGCAAATTCTGTCTCCTGCAGCACAAACAGGGTCCTCTCTTGAGCATCCCTTTCATTAGGAAGGACATACCCTTCTAATGCCCCCGCCCAAACAGAAAGGCATGGACCGTCGCGTTCTCATTATCTGCTGTCTTCTCATCTTTGCTGCCCTTGCAGCAGGCACCGCAGCCACGGCCCAGACCCGTCCCGACGCTGGCATCCTCCTCCAGGAGCAAAGACAGCCTGGCGCTGCCCTGCCCGACCGCCTCCCCGCCGACCGCGAGAAGGAGGCCGTGGCCCCTCCCATGATTGATACGGGCATAAAGGTGCTCGTAAAGGGCTTCCGCTTCACCGGCAACGAGGGTATCGCAACGGAGGCAGAGCTTGAGGAGCTCGTCAAAGACAGCACAGGGAAGGAGCTCGGCTTTGCCGACCTCCAGGCGATAGCCTCCCTGGTCACCGCCTACCTCCGGGAGAAGAGAGGCTATCTCCTCGCCAGGGCATACCTTCCCAAGCAGGACATCACCGAGGGCATCGTCACCATCGCCGTCATCTCGGGCCGCATCGACGGGAAGGTGAGGATCAACATGGAGGAGCCGGCGAGAATACGATCCTCCCTGCTCACGGGCATCGCCGACCGCGCCGTCCCTCCCGGCGGCCCTGCACGGATGGAGCAGATAGAGAGGGCCGTGCTCCTCATGAACGACCTCCCCGGCATCGCTGCCCGTGCGTCCCTTGAACCGGGAGCAACTCCGGGCACCACGAGGATCGTGATCAATGCCGATGAGGGACCCGTCTTCCACGGACTCCTCTCCGGGGATACCTTCGGAGACCGCTACACCGGCATCTACCGGGGTACCGGCCATGTCTCGGCCTACGACCCCTTCGGCCTCGGGGACCAGATGACACTCTCCTACACCTATGCCGAGCACTTAAACCAGTGGAGGGCCGCATACAACCTCCCCATCGGGGCAACGGGCCTTACCTTGAACGCCCTCTATACGGGCCTCACCTATGAGCTGGGCAAGGACCTCGCCGACCTCAAGGCAAAGGGCTGGGCAGAGACCCTCTCCGCCGGGATAAGCTACCCCCTCATCCGCACCAGGAACAAGAGCATCTGGGCAGGCGCGGGGGCCGAATACATGATGCTCAACGACGAGGCGAACGGGGAGAAGACGAGGGACAGGAGCCTTTCTACCGGCACCCTCTCTGTCTCGGGGAACTTCTTCGATACCTTCGGGGGCGGGGGGCTCACCAGCGCCTCCGTCATCCTCACCGGGGGGGAACGTGGACCTCTCGGGGCTTACCGCCAACAAGGAGAATGATGATGCGGGGCCGAGGACGCAAGGGGCCTTCCTCCGTGCGACCTACTCCCTCGCCCGCCTTCAGCGCGTAGCCCGGAAGGTCGCCCTCTTCGGCTCGTTGCGGGGGCAGTTCGCATCCTACAACCTCGACTCCTCCCAGAAGTTCATCCTGGGGGGCCCCACCGGCATCCGCGCCTATCCCGTGGGAGAAGCGCCGGGCGATGAGGGCCACACCCTCACCCTTGAGGCCCGCTACGATATGCCCTTTATGCCCTCCTGGGCGGCGACCCAGCTCATAGGCTTTGTTGACGCAGGGTGGGTGAAGCTCCACCGAAGCCCCTGGCCGGGTTCCGTCACGAGCGCAAGCGGGAAGAACGAGTACCTCCTCTCCGGGGCGGGCGTGGGCATCAATATGGGCAAGCCCGGCCTCTACAGCGTGAGGGCATCCTATGCCCACAAGGTAGGCCCCAACGAGGGCAGGAGCACATCCGGCAACGACGCCGACAACTTAAGCGACGACGGGCGCTTCTGGCTCCAGCTTGTGATCTGGTTATAAAAGGGGAATGACCATGGATAAAAAATACCTGACACTACATACAAACCCGGATACGTTACCGGATCGTCCAATGCAAACACTTCTCTCCCTCTTCATACTCCTTTCCCTCATCCTCTTCCCTGCCGCATCCGCATACCCCCTCGACCCCGCCGCCCTCCCCACGGGCGGGCAGATCACATCGGGCGCAGGCACCATCTCCCAGTCGGGCGCCGCCATGACCGTGAACCAGGCAACGGACAGGATGATCGCCAACTGGAATACCTTCAACATCGGCCGGGACGCCTCGGTCACCTTCAGACAGCCCGGGGCATCCAGCGTGGCCCTTAATAGGATCCTCGACCAGAACCCCTCCCTGATCTACGGGAGGTTAAGCGCCAACGGGCAGGTCTTCCTCCTGAACCCCTCAGGGGTGTACTTCGGCCCTGCCTCGCAGGTGGACGTTGGGGGCCTTGTCGCCTCGTCCCTTACCCTCACCAACGAGAACTTCCTTGCCGGGAGGTACCTCTTTGAGCATACGGGCAGCGCAGGTTCTATCCTCAACCAGGGAAACATCCGTGCAGCAGGCGGAGGCTATATCGCCTTCCTCTCCCCCCATATTGCCAACGAGGGGACGATAACGGCAACCAACGGCGCCGTAGCCCTTGCATCAGGCGATAGGGTCAATCTCGACTTCACCGGCGACAGCCTTGTGAGCTTCACCGTGGAGAAGGGCGCCATCGACGCCCTCATCGAGAACAGGGGGTTCATCCGCGCGGACGGGGGCGCTGTCCTCCTCACCGCCAAGGCGGCAGACGCCCTTACCAACGCCGTGGTGAATAACGAAGGGATCATCGAGGCGCATACCCTTGCAAGCAGGTCGGGCCGCATCCTCCTTCTCTCCGACGGGGAGGCGATCGCAGACGGCACCCTCGATGCCTCTGCCCCCGACGGGGGGGACGGCGGCTTTATCGAGACATCGGGGAAGAAGGTGACGATAAAGGATGCCCTCTCCGTTACCACCTCTGCCCCTTACGGCAAAACCGGCACCTGGCTCATCGACCCCGAGAACGATTACAAGATCGCCCCTTCCGGCGGCGATATTACCGGCAGCCAGCTATCCAGTAATCTCGGAAGCAATAATGTGACAATCCTTAGCAGTTCCGGAGGAACAGCCGGCAACGGCGACATCTTCGTGAATGACAACATAACCTGGTCTGTCCACAAGCTCGCCCTCAACGCCTACCGGAACATCAAGATCAATAGTGCCCTCTTCGGCTCGGGGACTGCCCAACTGTTCCTCCTCTACGGCCAGGGGGCCATTGCGGCAGGCAACACCGCGACCTATACCGTAAACGCCCCGGTCAACCTCCCCGCAGGGAACAACTTCTCCACCACCCTCGGTTTAGACGGTGTGCATAAGGTCTATACCGTCATCACCTCCCTGGGCAGCGCCGGCAGCACCACCGCAATTGACCTCCAGGGCATGGCGGGCAATCTCGGAGGCTACTACGCCCTGGGCGCGAACATCGACGCCTCTGTCACCTCCGGCTGGAATACCGGGGCAGGCTTTGTGCCCATCGGAAACGATACTACAAAATTCACCGGCGCCTTCGACGGCCTGGGGCACACCATCTCCGGTCATACCATCAACCGGTCATACACCGATTATGTCGGTCTCTTTGGCTATATCGGTTCCGGGGCCGCTGTGAACAACGTGGGACTCCTGGGCGGCAGCGTGAAGGGTGTCAACAACTATGTCGGTGGGCTGGTGGGGTATAACGACGGCACGATCACCAATTCCTACGCAACGGGCAGCGTGGAAGGCAACGACTATGTCGGCGGGCTGGTGGGTGCAAACCTCGGCACGGTCACCAATTCCTACGCAACGGGCAGCGTGACGGGCGGATACTCCATCGGCGGGCTGGTGGGTGCAAACCTCGGCACGATCACCGATTCCTACGCAACGGGCAGCGTGACGGGCAACAACTGGGTCGGCGGGCTGGTGGGGTACAACTACTTCGGCACGATCACCGGTTCCTACGCAACGGGCAGCGTGACGGGCAACGACTATGTCGGCGGGCTGGTAGGGGTTAATGTCAGCGGCACGATCACCGATTCCTACGCAACGGGCAGCGTGACGGGCAACGACTATGTCGGCGGGTTGGTCGGGAGGAACAGCTCCGGCACGATCACCAATGCCTACTGGGACACCGAGACATCCGGGCAGTCATCATCATCCGGCGGCACGGGGCTTACCACCGCCCAGATGATGCAGCAGGCGAGTTTCAGCGGCTGGGACTTTACCAATACCTGGTGGATGAGCGAAGGCAACACCCGTCCGTTCCTGCGCATGGAATACAGCACCACCATCACCAACGCACATCAGCTTCAGTTGATAGGCATGAATACAACGACCCTGGGGGCGAGCTACACCCTCGCAGCCGATATCGACATGGCGGAGCTTAAACAGGCATCAGGCCTGTGGAACACGACGAAAGGCTTTGTGCCCATCGGAAACAATACTACAAAATTCACCGGCGCCTTCGACGGCCTGGGGCACACCATCTCGGATCTCTTCATCAACCGTCCGTCAACCGATTATGTCGGGTTGTTTGGCTATATCGGCTCAGGGGTCAGTGTGAGCAACGTGGGAATGGCAGGCGGCAGCGTGACGGGCAGCGACTCTGTCGGCGGGCTGGCGGGGTGCAACGCCATCGGCACGATCACCAATTCTTACGCAACGGGCGACGTGAGCGGCGGCATTCGTGTCGGCGGGCTGGTGGGATGGAACGCCATCGGCACGGTCACCAATTCTTACGCAACGGGCGACGTGACGGGCGACATGTATGTCGGCGGGTTGGTCGGGAGGAACAGCTCCGGCACGGTCACCAATTCCTACGCAACGGGCGACGTGAGCGGCACCGTTTCTATCGGCGGGCTGGTGGGGTATAACGCCGGTACCATCACCGACAGCTACGCTACGGGCAAGGTAACAGGCTGTTATACCGGCGGTCTGGTGGCGGCTAACGCCGGCACGGTCACCAATTCCTACTGGGACACCCAAATCTCAGGACAATCATCCTCTGGCGGCGGCACGGGCAAGACCACCACTGAGATGCAGACATTGTCCACCTTCAGCGCCTGGGACATCGACGGTGCAGGGGGCACGGGGGAGACCTGGCGCATCTACGAAGGTTACACCTACCCGCTCCTGCGGCATTTTCTTACCCCCGCAACCGCCACGGTAGACGACACCACGATGGTCTACAACGGATCTACAACGGTTGCCGGCGGCTCCCATACATGGGACATAGCAGTTGATGCAGGCAAGATCTTCGGTACCGCGGCATATACAGCGAGCAGCAAGAATGTGGGCATTCGCACCCTTTCCCTGACCGGCCTCTACTCGAACCAGCAGGGGTACGATATAAAGACAGTCGATGGAACCGTGGATATCACCAAGGCAGCCCTGACGGTTGCCACCGGCAACGTGACGAAGACCTATGACGGCAACACCACCGCGGCGGGCACGGCGGTAGTGACCTCCGGCAGCCTGTTCGGCACGGACAGCATAAGCGGCGGCACGTTTGCCTTTACCGACAAGAACGCGGGCATCGGCAACAAGACCGTCACCACCTCCGGCGTCACCGTCAACGACGACAACGCGGGCGGCAACTACGATGTGAGTTACGCCGACAACACCACGAGCACCATCAATCCCTATGCCGTCTCCCTGACGGGAACGAGGGCCTATGACGGAACGATAAACGTCGCATCAGGCATATTGAGCTTCGGCCCGCTGGTCGGGACGGAGACCCTGACCGTAAGCGGCACGGGCACCGTGGCAGACAAGCACGTGGGAACGGGCAAGGCGATCACCCTGGGCACGCTTGCGCTGGGCGACGGGGCAAACGGCGGCCTCGCAGCCAACTACACCTTCACCGGCGGGACGCAGACCGTGGATATCACCAAGGCAGCCCTGACGGTTGCCACCGGCAACGTGACGAAGACCTATGACGGCAACACCACCGCGGCGGGCACGGCGGTAGTGACCTCCGGCAGCCTGTTCGGCACGGACAGCATAAGCGGCGGCACGTTTGCCTTTACCGACAAGAACGCGGGCATCGGCAACAAGACCGTCACCACCTCCGGCGTCACCGTCAACGACGACAACGCGGGCGGCAACTACGATGTGAGTTACGCCGACAACACCACGAGCACCATCAATCCCAAGGGCCTCACCGCCTCCTACACGGGGAGCAACAAGGTCTACGACGGAACCGCTGCGGCCACGGTCGCCGGCTCGTCGGGAGACATCGTCGGGGGCGACACGGTCACTTTCTCCGAAACGGCGAACTTCGTTGACAAGAACGCGGGCGTCAATAAGAAGATCAACGTCACGGACATCGCCTTAGGAGGGGCCGATTCCGGCAACTACGCACTCACCGGGACCACCGCAGCGACAGCGGCGGATATCACCCCCGCCCTCCTTACCATCACCGCCAACGACGACAACAGGATCTACAGCGGCGTCCCCTATTCAGGAGGGAACGGCGTCATCTATGCCGGGTTCGCCGGCGGCGAGACCCAGGCGGTCTTGGGAGGCACGCTCCAGTACGGCGGCGGAAGCCAGGGGGCGATCAATCCAGGAACATACGCCATCGATCCCTTTGGCCTGACCTCCGGCAACTATGCCATAAGCTTTGCAAACGGGATCCTCACCATTGGCGGCAGCTCCTGGGCATCCATGGAGTCTGTGAGCTCCGTATTGACGTGCACCCTGAACATGTCGAACGGCACCGCCACATTGATGAGCGCACTGAACACAACGGGCGGCACGCAGGAAGGCCGGGGAGGCTATCCGGGGACGCATAACATATTGTTCATAGGCCCAGGCACAGGCAGCACCACCCTGACAAACTTTATCAACACCACCCTGGTGGGGCCTTAGACGGGCGCCGATTCTCTTTAGGACTATACCATCATGACTATTTTAACGTTGATTGAAGAATGGTCTTGACTATTTTTCAGTACCCGAATCGCATCTCGCACCTTCCGGAACCGATTCTATTTCAATCATGATATCCAGGAGCACAGAAAATGGCTTATAGAGAACACCTCTTTTTTTGAGACGATGGAGAGAAAAGACCCGTGCACGCCGCTCATAATATTTGGCTAAATCCCTTAACATGCCTGTGCGTTCCTGTAAAATTTAATGGCAAATTGCCCTCAATTCCCTTACACTAAGAGGGTCTCTTCTGCAAAACAATTCGATAAAGGGGTTTTTAGTGTTTGCCATATGCGAGAACGAAGGGTACCGGAGGCTGACATACAAGGCAGCCATGGTCGTCATCCCCGGACTCTTCGCGATCTTCCGCCCCGAATGGCTCGTCAGCTTTTTCACCTTCCCCATACTCTTCTTCCGCGTCTATCATGTTCTTTGGCTAATGGCGATTCTGATACTCTTCAAGAGGTTTATCCCCTGGCTCAATCCCAAGATGTCCCTGGGGAAGATCTATGCGAGGAATTTTCTCAGTGCAGGCGAGCTTACCCTGGGCCGCGAGGAGCGCTTCCGCGAATCGAAGAGGAAGGCCGACAGCGGCGCCATACGATCGGCCATCTACTGGATCCTCCTCGTCCTTACCATTGGCTTCTGGCGCAAGGCAGGCATGCTGAGCGACACCTGGATCTATATCATCGTCCTTTTCTTCGTTTTCATGGACCAGTTCTGCAGCACCGTGTTCTGCCCCTTCATGTGGCTCGCTCAGAGCAAGTGCTGCAATACCTGCAGGATCAACAACTGGGGTTATTTAATGGCCTTTTCGCCGATGATCTACATACCGTCGTTCTGGACCTATTCGATCCTTTTTATGTCGGCCGCGACCTTTATCCAGTGGGAGTATCTCTACTTCAGGCACCCGGAAAGGTTCTACGAGCAATGCAACGCGAACCTCATGTGCAGGAACTGCAAGAGAAGGGTCTGCAAAAGAACGGGGGAAAAGCTCATAGCTGAAGGCTCATAGCCCATGGCCGCAAGGGCTTGAAAAATCGTTTGAATATTCGGATCGGATTGCATATTATTTAAAAACAACTGTTTTAATCTCGACCCGTTCTTGCTATGGACTATGAGCTATCAGCTAAAAAAGGAGGTTTTAGTGTCTGAATTCCACGATGCGATCATAATCGGAGCCGGGCCTGCGGGCCTTACCGCAGGGATATATCTTATGAGGGCCGGCATTGAAGCGCTGCTCCTCGAGAAGACCCTCTCAGGAGGCATGCCTGTCAATACGGAGCGGGTGGAGAACTACCCCGGTTTTCCCGAGGGCATATCGGGCAGGGAACTGATGGAGAGGTTCGCCGCCCACGCAAAGGCCTTCGGTCTTCCCGTCAAAGAGTTCTCCGAGGTGTCCGGCGTCGATCACGATGGAAGGACGTTTACCGTAAGAACAACGGAGGGGGAATACAAATCCTCAGGCATCATCATCGCTGCCGGCACGGAGCCGGTCAAGATGGGAATCCCCGGCGAAGATGAACTTCTCGGAAGGGGTATCTCCTACTGCGCCACCTGCGACGGGATGTTCTTCAGGAATCTGGACGTTGCCGTCATCGGCGGAGGAGACTCTGCGATCGAGGAGGGGCTGTCGCTGGCGCATATTGTGAGAAAGGTCTATGTCGTCCACCGGAGAGATGCGTTGAGGGCCCAGAAAATACTCCAGGACAGGGCCTTCGGGAACGAGAAGATGGAATTTCTCTGGAATAAGAGGCCGGTCGAGATCGGCGGCACAGGCCAGGTGGAATATATCACGCTCGAGGACACGAAGACCCGTGAGCATTCCAGGGTCGATGTGAGCGGCGTCTTTATCTACGTGGGCTACAGTGCAAAGACGGCCTTTCTCGGCAATCTCGTAGAGAGGGACGCTTCGGGATTTATCGTCACCGACGAACACCTTGCATCAAAGACAAAAGGGTTGTATGCGGCCGGTGATGTGAGGAAAAAGACGCTGCGGCAGATCTCCACGGCGGTCGGGGACGGGGCGCTGGCAGCCGTGAACCTTGAAAAATACCTGCTGGAGATAAAACCCTGAATGGAAATTGTATGTGGGGCGCAGGAGGAAACCCTGTTCAACGTTCAATGTTCTACGTTCAAACCATGGGGGCAAAAGAACAAGAAAAGAAAGAGGGATGTCTTACTATATACGATATACTAACTACGATATACGGTTTTGATATGGGGATATAAGGATGGATGTTATCGGCATCGGTGCACTCAATCTCGACTTTATTTATGAGGTCCAGGACATGGGCTGCCTGAAGACGGCAGGGGCCGACGCCGAGGCGGGAAAGGAGATCGTCGGGGGCGATGATATGCTGGAAGGCCTACGCGATAAGCTAAACCGTTTCGGGACGTTGAAAAAGGTCGCGCCCGGCGGTTCGGCATCAAACACGTGCCACGTCCTGTCGCGGATGGGGTTCGATGTGGGGCTCATCGGCGTCCTCGGGGAGGACCGCGAAGGAGACTTCTATTTAAAGCAGCTGCCCTACGCGGACAAGGGAACAATCGTCAGGAGGGGCAGATCGGGCATGGCCTACATCGTCAACACCCCAAAAAGGGACCGTTCAATCATCGTCATTCCCAACAGCAACAGCGACCTTACAGTTCAGGACGTCGGGAAGTCAGACCTTTCGGGGTCGCGATGGGTCCATATGACCTCCTATGTCAAAGATCAGGCCATGGAGGCGCAGCTATATATAAAAAAACAGATATCAGGCAAGGTCCCTTTCAGCATAGACCCCGGAGAGATATACGCAGCAATGGGAGAAAAGATATATCCCCTCATTGACGGTGCAGAGATACTTTTTACAACGGAGAAGGAGCTGGTGATGCTCTTCGGCGATGACATTGACCAGGCAAGGCAGAAGGCGCTGGGGATGGTCAACATCGTTGTCATGAAAAAAGGGAAGAAAGGCGCATCCCTCTTCACGAATGATAACGGCATAGACTCGCAGGCCGGGAAGGTCCGCGTTGTTGACAATACCGGCGCCGGCGATGTCCTCAACGGCGTCTTCCTTGGCCTCTATATGCAGGGAAAGGAACCAGCCGCCGCATTGGGTGCAGCCGTTAAGGCGGCATCGATAAGCACCACCGGGTTCGGCAGAGACGCCTACCCCGATGCGAAAATGGTAGAAAAACTGCTGCACGGCAACGGAAATAGAAATTGACCGCAAAGTCACAACGGGGGACTGTATGAAGATATGCTGGTTCACTACGGGCAGGGACAAAGAGGCGCTGACCTTGCTGCGGGAAGTCAACGACGCCATTGGAAAGAGGGCGATCGAAGGCGAGATAGCCCTTTTATTCATGAACAGGGAAAGAGGGGAGTCGCCTGTGTCCGACGAGGTTATTGCCTACGCGGAAGAGAAGCATATCCCTGTCGAGCTTTTCAGCACCAAGCGTTTTCTCGAAGGCCGCGGCCTGAAGCTCAGCGAAGGGAGGGAGCTCTTCGACGCGGAGGTGCGTTCGAGGATCGCGCGCTATGATTTCGACATCATATTCCTTGCCGGATACATGCTCATCGTTTCGCAGGTTCTCTTTGAGCCCTATGTCGTCATCAATCTCCACCCTTCCCTGCCGAAGGCATACAAAGGGAAGTGGGAGGACGTTATCAGGAACACCATAGAAGACGGGGAGAGGAACTTTGGCGCGATGATCCACATGGTCGATGCATCACTCGATGAAGGGACGCCGGTAAGCTTTGTCAAGCTCGTCCTTGAAGGCTATGAGATTAACACCTATTACGACAATGCCTTCAGGGGGGACGCGACATCAAAGGAAAGGCTCTTCAATATCATGAGGGGCCAGGAGTTCGCCATCGAGACCCCCCTCATCATCCATACCCTGTCATTGCTCTCAACAGGGGAGATCACGATAGACGATAAAAAGGTGTACTATAAGGGCAAGGAGCTGAAAGGCGGCGTCGACATAACGGAGATTGTCTGCGCCTCGTTCAAATGCGCGTGAGAAAAAGCGCCGGCATGGAGCATAACGTTGGCGATAAACAGCCGGAAACTTGGAGAGGCATAATATGCGAAAAACCATATACGTCACAGATTGCGAAGGCCCTGTTACCAGGGATGACAACGCCTACGAGATAGCCGACGCCTTCCTGCGGGAAGGCGGGCGGCTTTTCATCCTCCTGAGCAAGTTTGACGACTATCTCGGCGATATAGAGAAGGTCGAGGGATACCGGTACGGAAGCACGCTCCGGTTCATCCTCCCTTTCCTGAAAACAGCTGATGTTACAGATCGGGAAATACAGGGGTTCTCGGGGCAGCACATAACCGTTATGAGCGGCGTCCGGGAAACCCTGCAGGCAATCAACAGATTGGCGCCCGTCTACGTCGTAAGCACCAGCTATGTCCATTATATGCAGGAGGTCAGCCAATACCTTGGTCTTAACATGGCAAACATATTCTGTACAAAAATGTCTTTTGATGATTACGTCATGAATGACGACGAGAAAAAGGTGATCGCGGACTATCACGAAGAGTTTCTCGGGCTTCCCCCCATCGCCTGGGACGACGACAACAAGATGGATCCCGATTCGCAGCGCACCATAGATGCACTGAAAGAGTTCTTTTCCGTCCGGCTGCCGTCTCTCCCCGTTTATCAATGGATGAAAGATGTCAACCCCATAGGGGGCAGCGGCAAGGCTGAGGCGATACTGCAGATATCGAAGCAGGCCGGCATCCCTCTTAAGGATATTCTCTACGTCGGGGATAGCATTACCGACGTTGACGCCTTCAGGCTTGTGAAAGACGGCGGGGGGCTCTCGGTCAGCTTCAACGGAAACCGTTATGCGGTCCAGTCGGCAGAATATATTGTCGTCAGCGAAGATACCGCTGTCCTCAGGGATATCGCAACAGGCTTTTGCCAACAAGGGAAGGATGCAATCAGCGAGGGAAAGGCAAGCGAAACGGCCCGGATATTCAAAGAGGGAGACTGCAGCATAAAAGACGTCATCGCTCTGAGCGAAAAGATGAGGAAAGAGGTCAGGGGACAGGCCATAGGTAGCCTTGGATGAGATATCTTTTTCTTATTGTCATATGTGTCGTTTCGTTCTCGTACGCTTATGCAGACGAGCATTTCGTTATCTACCGCATGGGAGAGAGAGATCAGGCCGCATGGGGCATGTTCAAGAAATATTTTAGTGCAAAGGGCTACAACATGAGTTACTATGATGGCGCGGACAGCATTGAGAAACATATTGAGAATGTCAACAAGATCAATACGTCAAATGGCACGGTCTTTCTTGCGATCGACCTGGCCTTCGGAGGAACAGGAAGCAGCGTTCTCGTCGCTGCCACAAACGCCCGACGGGGGAAAGGAAATATTCCTGACATTGATGAGGTCCCGGCCATGCATATTAACGATTCCATGGAGCTGGCTACCATGATAGCCGCTCCCTTCAACAAAAAGATAAAAAAGATGCCCCTCTTTATGGTGTTGGGCGTTGATATGCCCGGCATATTCCTGAGGCTGGAGTCGCCAAAGGACAAGGCGGGAGAGATCTTTGATCGATTGCACGAAGGTCTTCAGAAATACGCAAAACGAGGTATCAAGGATGAGAGATAACGGAAGATCAAACGACAAGATACGGGACATAAGGATTGAAAAAAGCTTTTTGCGGTATCCTGAGGGATCAGTCCTCGTAGAGATGGGGGCCACAAAGGTGATCTGCGGCGTGAGCGTTGAAGAGAAGGTCCCCCAGTTCTTAAAAAACAGCGGGAAGGGGTGGCTTACCGCTGAGTATTCGATGCTGCCGCGCTCAACCCATACGCGGTCGGTAAGAGAGGCCGTTACGGGCAGGGTTGGCGGCAGGACGCATGAGATACAGAGGCTTATCGGGAGAGCCCTTCGTGCCGTTATGAACCTCGATATCATTGGCGAGAGAACGATCTGGGTCGATTGTGATGTGATCCAGGCCGACGGAGGAACAAGGACGGCAAGCATAACAGGCGGTTACGTAGCCCTCGTAGAAGCGCTGTGGAACATGAAAAAAAGGGGGATGCTCGAAAAGATACCCCTTCGTGATTCTGTTGCCGCTGTCAGCGTAGGCATAGTCAACGGACAGGTCGTCACAGACCTTACCTATGAAGAGGACTCAAGGGCTGATGTAGATATGAATTTCGTGATGACCGGCAGGGGGCTCCTCATTGAGGTCCAGGGAACCGCCGAAAAGACCCCTTTCACGAAGGAGCAATTTGACCTCATGTACCAGTACGCATATAAAGGCATCGGAGAGATCACGCGGAGCCAGAAGGTAGCATTGGGGGCACATTTCCCCGTATGAAAGAAGTCATTATCGCAACGGAGAACATGGGAAAGTTCCGCGAGATCAAAACGCTCCTCGGCAGCGAGTTTGATCTCTTCCATTCCCTGAAGGATTTCAACGAAAAGGTGGAAGTAAGCGAGGACAGCGCCTTTTATATAGAAAACGCTATGAAAAAGGCGCGGAAGGTTGGCGACCGGTTCGGGCTGCATACCGTTGCTGATGATTCCGGTCTTGAGGTCGATGCCCTTGGCGGAAGACCGGGCGTCTATTCGTCACGATACGGCAAAGACGACGCCGACCGGATAGCAAAGCTGCTTGGCGAACTGGAAGGCGTGCCGTGGGAAAAAAGGCAGGCAGTCTTCAAGGCGTATCTCGCCCTTTACATGCCCGACAAGGAGAGATGTTACATTTTCTATGGGGACATCCACGGAAGGATCGGCTTTGAACAGCATGGAGACAGCGGTTTTGGATTCGATCCTGTTTTTTATATACCGGCATTAGAAAAATACGCCGCAGAATTGAGCATAGAAGAAAAAAACAGGTTAAGCCACAGGGGGAAGGCAGTTTTAGCCCTGAAGACCTTCCTAAATATGGACTTTTTTAAGAACTCCAGAGTTTTAAGCCTGTAACCTCGTCGAAGCGCCTTTCAAGCCTTTGACCTTCAAGGGCGATACCGAACAATTCTGAAGCGAAGATAGTAGTCCCTTCAAGGAGGTGGCCGCCTTTTGCGGTTCCGTCTTTCAACCCCAGCGTGATGTGTGCGTGGACGAATACGTCGCCGTCAACCTCGGAGATATTGCCTACGCAGGAGAGGATCTCTGCAGGCTCATCGATGACAAAATCGGTGTATGTCTTTGTCCCTTGGTCGTAAAAGGCAACGCAGGCCCTTTTCACCGCACCGATGGCAGTGAAAAAGCCCATCTGAATGCCGTTTTCTTTAAAGACGCTTTTTATTGACAGGAGCAGATCGCCGTCATGTGGAAGGCGCGCAAAAAATATTTTATCAGGTTTATAGAACCACGGGTTCATTTAGTCTATTTAGTCTATTTAGTCTATTTAGTCTATCTGGTCTATTTAGTCTATTTGGTCTATTTAACCTTGGGCATTGAACCTGCTTTTTTGGTGGTCCCAACGAGGTTCGAACTCGTGTTTCCGGCGTGAGAGGCCAGCGTCCTGGGCCACTAGACGATGGGACCGACGAGAAAGTATAGTATCAGAAAAGACAGGTCTTTTCCAGTAAAATATCTTCGATAGCCCTCAGCAGTTCAGTAATTATTCAATAATTGACTATTGTCCTTAAAGGGTGCTATTGTTACAGGAGGAGGAAGTTATGTTTGGTCTTGGCATGCCGGAACTCATAGTCATACTCGTCATAGTCCTTATCATCTTCGGCGCCGGCAGGATCTCTGAGATCGGAGGCGCAATCGGCAAAGGGATCAAGAGTTTCAAAAAGTCGGTGAACGAGCCAGATTCTATTGACGTGACGCCGAAGGACGAGAAAGGCAAGGAAGAACCAAGGCAGCAGTAAATACCCTTCCAATACATTCCGAATAATCTTGATATTGCAGCCGAACATACATAGAATTGTCACATGGAAATTCTGCGCGGCGACGAACCGGCATCGATCGAAAAGGCCCTGACAATACTGAAATCAGGGGATATTGTCGCCTTTCCCACTGAGACGGTCTATGGGCTCGGGGCAGACGCCTTAAACCCCTATGCAGTTGCAAAGATCTTCGAAGTGAAGAGGAGGCCCAGGTTCGACCCGCTTATCGTCCATATCGGCGACAGGCAGTGGCTGTCAGCCTTCGCGGAGCATGTTCCTTCTGAGATTATGCGGTTGACAGAGAGGTTCTGGCCCGGCCCTCTTACCGTGATCCTGCCAAAAACGCCTGTCATCCCTGACATTGTCACTGCAGGGCTCGCAACGGTCGGGATCAGGATGCCGTCGCATCCCGTTGCCTTACGCCTGATCAAGGCATTCAAAAATCCTATCGCCGCGCCCAGCGCGAACCCCTTTGGCTATATGAGCCCAACAAAGGCTGCTCATGTTGCGAAGATGCTTAAGGACCGGCTGCCTCTGATCCTTGATGGCGGAGACAGCGTCTTTGGCATAGAGTCGACCATCATTTCGTGCCAAGACGGCCGGATCTCTATACACCGGCACGGTGCGATAACCGTTGAAGAATTGGAGGAAGTTGTCGGCACAGTCTCTGAAAAAAGAGTCGACGGCACCTGTGAATCCCCCGGCGAGCTCCCGTTCCATTACGCACCATCGAGACCACTGAAGATCATCACCTCAGCAGATGAGATCAGGAACAAAAATGCCTCTTTCCTTGCATTCCGGAACCCGGTAGGAGAAACGGCCGCCAGATATACCAGGATCCTTTCCCCGGGTGGCGACCTTAGGGAGGCTGCCGCTAACTTTTTCTCATATCTCATCGATCTCGACTGTCACGATGTCGATGTGATCTACGCGGAAAAGATCCCTGAACAGGGCATCGGCAAAGCCATGATGGAAAGGCTCCGCAAGGCATCGAAAAAATACCATTCGGGGGGCAGCATATAACCCGTTGATAATTTTAATAATCCGTGATAAGGTAATGACTATGAAAAAAGCTATGCCAATGCCGCACCATGTTCTGAAAACAATTGAAATAATTGAGGAAAATTGTTGCTGAAAGACTGCGCAAACTAATAGTATGGCTAATAAAATCAAGGAGATGAGGGTGTCTTTTTACAACTTTTACACACGTTTTCCACAAAAATTGTGGAAAACCTCCAAGAGTTTTCCTGTTGACAAGGTCATAACGCTTGTCATGATCGCCGCCCTTCTTACGTCATGTACGATATTTAAAAGCTCCAAGGAAAAGACTCAGACCCCCATGGAAAATGCGATGATCTCCATGACGGAGGAGGAGGTACGGAAAAGACTCGGCGAACCGAATATAGTGAGCGTTACGCCCGAGAACAGGATCATCTGGACCTACCGGCCTTCCTGGAAGATCATGCCCGACAATAAAGATACCGTTTATGTTGAGTTTGAGAACGGCAAGGTCGTAAAAATCATAAAGGTAAGGTGAGCGTCATGTTATGTGAAAAATGCGCAGGCGAAGTAGAAAGCGTAGCCTGCACCCATTGCGGCAAGGAGATCTCCAAACTCGGACCCTATTGCTACCTCTGCGGCAACGAATTAACAGGCCCGGTTGATGAGCATCAGGAGCACGACGACTTCTCTGACAGAATCCTTTGCAGCGACGGCTCATGCATAGGCGTCATTGACGAAAGAGGGTTCTGCAAGGTATGCGGAAAACCGTATAAGCCGGAATCACAATAATCAGACTTATCTGAAAGATATTCAATGGGACTTTTCGAGAAGATAAAGAACGGCCTTGCAAAGACGAGGGACCAGCTCGTAACGCAGATCGAATGGGTCATATCAGGAAAGCCCGTTGACGAAAGCGTCTTTGATGAGATCGAAGAGGCGATAATTCTCTCTGATGCTGGTCTTGAAACCACCGAGATTCTCATGACCTCGTTGAAGGAGAGATGGAAAAGAGGGCAGGTAAAGACCTCGGAGGACGTAAAGAAGGTCATGAGTGAAGAGGTGGAAAGGATGCTGTCAGGCGTTGAAGTTCCTGCCACGGCAAACAGCGGCAAACCTTTCGTGATCCTCTGCATCGGCGTAAACGGCGTCGGCAAGACCACCACGATAGCAAAGATAGCCAACATATACGCTGCAGCCGGGAAGAAGGTGCTTCTCGGCGCCTGCGACACCTTCAGGGCCGCGGCAATTGAGCAGCTTCAGACATGGGCGGACAGGCTGCGCATAGACGTCGTAAAGCACGCCGAAGGGTCGGACCCCGCAGCGGTAGCCTTTGACGCGACAAAGGCGGCCAAGGCACGCGGCATTGATGTCCTCATTCTCGACACCGCCGGGAGGCTCCACACAAAGGCAAATCTCATGGAAGAGATGAAAAAGGTCAAGAGGGTCGTCGGCAAGGAGCTTGAAGGGGCTCCCCACGAAACGCTGCTTGTCGTCGATGCTACGAACGGACAGAATGCCATCGCCCAGGCAAAGACCTTCAACGAAGCCCTTTCGATCACAGGCATCGTCATCACAAAGCTTGACGGGACCGCCAAAGGAGGCTTCCTGCTTCCTATCGCCCATTCCCTGAAGATACCGGTACGATATGTAGGGGTTGGCGAAAAGATCGATGACCTGATCCCCTTCAGCGCCAAAGAGTTCTCAAGGGCCCTCTTTGAATAAAAGCAAGAAAAGGCAGGCTAAGGCTGAGGTTAAGCAAAAAGTACAGCAAAACACGCATGTTCATTGCTCAACCTTAACCTCAGCCTTAGCCTGCCTTTTAAGGACAAAGCCCCGCCAGGAGTTCTTTCTCTCCTCTCTCTCCAGTGTCAAAGACGGAAAAAGAGAGATGGCGCGCCGGGCGTCCCTGCCAAGAATGCCGGAGATGATGAGGCAGCCGCCGCGCTTCAGCCGCTTCACGATATGCTGCGCATGGCCCGAGAATGTCCTGATATCGAGGTTTGCCAGAACGACATCGTACCTGCTTTTCACATCTTCAAGCCCTGCCCGGGCAAAACGGATGTTCGCAATATCGTTAAGGGAGGCGTTCTTTTTCGCCGACGCTATCGCGTCTTCGTCATTGTCCACGGCAACGACCCTTTTCGCTCCTTTGAGGGCCGCATAGAGGGAGAGTATTGCAGAGCCGCACCCGAGGTCAATGACCTCTTTCCCGTTTATGTCCACCCCTTTCATCAGCTTTATCATGATCCTGGTGGATTCGTGCCTTCCTGTTCCGAAGGCCATGCCCGGCTCGATAATGATCGCCTTCTTATTTCCCCTGCGCCTGTTCCATGGCGCAGCAACAACGACATCCTCTATCTTGATGGGTCGAAAATATCTTTTTGTCAACCCTATATAATCCCTGTCCTTCTCCTTTACAATCCTTATTTTGTATATCATGATGCCTGACCTTCTGAGGAGATCCTGGAAGGCGCCCACATCTTTCGGATAGGCTTTGATGACGGACCTGTTCCTTGTTCCCTCGATCCAGAGGCCGCCCGACAGGCAGGGGTCGTAGATCTCTTCGGGGAACAGCTCTTCAGCCCCCTTCTTCACAGATATCTCCACGCGCTGCCTGTACTGTTGATCCTTTGATTTCATTCGATCTTTTTCAGATATTGGGGTAGAGGATGCCGCCGGTGTTGCTCACATCATAGCCTGTGAAATCGTTTATGCTGTGCACAAGGCGCTGCTGTTCAAAAAAGGCGAGGAAAGACTTCACCTGAACGCTGTGAAAATGGTCTTCAGGGATGACCATGTCAAAGCGTTCGTTGAAAAGGGGGACGAAATCAAGGCCAAGGATATTGGCGATGTACCGTATGCCCAAGGCGCAATCCCCTTCGCCCCCGAGGACCTGCAGTCCGGCCTCGATGTGCGAGCCGACCTCCCGGGCATACCCCTTGATCCGGTCCTGCGCGATCTTTTCTTCTCCTATAAGGAAATCAAAGAGCAGCCTCGTCCCTGAACCCTGGTTCCTGTTTATAAACACTGTGTCGTTGCCGGCGATATCCTTCAGCGAGCCTATCCCTTTGGGGTTCCCTTTCTTTACAAAAAGCCCCTGCTCCCTGAAGAAGAGCTGGACCACCACATAGCCCTCTGCCGAGAGGTAGCGGTCCATGTACGAAAGGGTGTAGGCCCTTTTTTCTACATCGAGGATATGTACGCAGGACATGGTTGCCGCGTTTTTTTTCAGTATCCTCAAGCCGTTGATGCTGCCCACGGGGGCGTAAAATATAACCCCAGTCTTTTCATTGTTGTAGGTGTCGATGATCTTCCGAAGGAGCAGGTCGTCGCTCCCGGCGATGAGGACCACCTTCTCTCTCTCGGTGTTCTCAAGGATCCACCGGTCGATCAGTTCCTTTGTAAATGCAACCTTGCCGCCGATCTTCAGGTGAGGTATCTTCGATTCCTGCGCCAGCTTATAGATCTTTTTTTCGTTGATCCTAAGGTAGCCCGCCAGGTCCCTTGCCGAAAGAATCTCCATATGTTCTTCTCAGTATATAGGAAAGGTGAAGGATTTTCAAATCTTATTTGTTGTTATTATCAGTAATGATTAGTTATTATTACAGTACTTTACTATTGATTATTTTGATCTCTTTGTTTATCTTAATGGTGATTTTCGCAATTCATAAGGAGGTGCTCATGAAATTTAAGAAAAACTGGCTTGGTATCGTTCTGTTAATCCTTTTATTAACAAGCCCCGTGCTTTGTCAGGCTGAGGCCGGCAATTTTGTCTTGCTGTCGAGCACGATCGGTCCCATAGATTCAGGGATCGTAGGTCTACTGGAGGACCGGTTCGAACAGGAGACCGGGATACGGGTGCGGCATGTCGGTGCAGGGACAGGGGCGGCGATGAATATTGCGCGGAAGGGCCACATCGATCTGGTTATGGTCCACGCCAAGTCTCTTGAGGAAAAGTTCGTCAACGAAGGATTCGGGACAGAGAGGATCGACCTGATGTACAACGATTTTGTCATCGTCGGCCCTGCCAATGACCCTGCAGGCATCAAAGGTATGAAAGATGCCGCGGTTGCACTGCAGAAGATCTCAGGAAAGGGGGCGCTCTTTGTGTCAAGGGGAGATAAATCGGGGACGCATGTGGCTGAAATGGTCTTGTGGGAAAAGGCAAACGTAAAGCCTTCCGGTAGTTGGTATGTCGTATATGAAAAAGGCTTCGAAGGGAATGTGCCTACTCTTCGCTACACCAACGAGCGAGGCGCCTATACCGTTATCGACAGGGCTACCTACCTCGGACTGAAAAACGAGATTAAGCTCGCTATACTCGTTGAAGGGGACACGGCACTGCTTAACTATATCACCCTCATACCGGTGAATCCCAAAAAGATCAGCAAGGCGAACTATGAAGGCGCTATGGCGTTCGTAAAGTGGCTTACCGCGCCGGACAAGGGACAGGCGATCATAAGGGATTTCGGCAAGGATAAATACGGAAGCCCGCTCTTTTTCCCGAACTCGAAGGAGTGGAGAGGGTCGCAGGGCATGAATAAATAATAGAATAAAAAAGGAGAACTATTATGAAAAAAATAACACACACCCTGATAACCGTCATTGCGTTGGTTTTCTTATCATCGGTCCTCGTTGTACCGGCCGTCTATGCGCAGCAGAAGAATATCATCCTGGCGACGACGACAAGCACCCAGGACTCGGGGCTCCTCGATGTGCTCATCCCCATCTTCGAGAAGAAGACCGGTTATTTCGTGAAGACCATCGCCGTCGGTTCGGGACAGGCCATGGCAATGGGACAGAAGGGCGAGGCAGACGTTCTGCTCGTCCATTCACCCGCTGCGGAAAAAAAATTCATAGAAGACGGATACGGCATTAACAGGCAGCTTATCATGCACAACGACTTTATCGTTGTCGGGTCGCCGGCAGACCCCGCAAAGATCAAGGGAATAAAGGCCACCACAGAGGTCTTCAAGAAGATCGCCACAACGGGGAGCCTCTTTCTTTCAAGAGGGGACAACTCCGGGACCCACGCGAAGGAGAAGACAATATGGAAGGCGGCTGCCGTAAAATATGAAGGAGAGAAGTGGTATCAGCAGACCGGGCTCGGCATGGGGCAGACCCTCAACGTTGCCTCTGAGAAAAAGGCCTATACGCTCGCCGACCGCGGCACATACCTTGCCCTGAAGAAAAACCTTGACCTCAATATATTGGCGGAAGGCGATGCGATCCTTCTCAACATCTACCATGTGATCGAAGCGAACCCCGCAAAGTTCCCCAAGGTCAACGCTCCCGGTGGAAAGGCATTTGCAGGTTTCATGGTCTCCAAGGAAGCTCAGGAGATCATCAAGACCTTTGGTGTAGACAAGTTCGGCTCGCCGCTCTTCTTCCCCGACGCCGGGAAGAAGGTGGAGGACTTGGGAAAATAGAGGGGAAGGGGGAATCAGCTGTAAGCTGACGGCTGACGGCTGAATATGTGAGGTGTTAAGGTGGACCTGATCCTTGAAGGGATAAAAAAGGCGTTTCTCCTTCTTTTTACCCTCGACCGTGAAGTGCTGGATATTACCATCCTGTCCCTCAAGGTATCCGGCCTTGCAACCATTATCAGTATCTTTATCGGCGTTTCGACGGGGACAATGATCGCCCTCAATGAGTTCCCCGGCAAAAGGATCGTGGTGAGCCTCGTGAATACCGGCATGGGGCTCCCCCCTGTTGTTGTGGGCCTTTTCGTGACCATCTTTCTCTGGCGGAGCGGCCCCTTCGGATTCCTTGGCATCCTCTACACGCCCCTGGCCATCATCATCGCCCAGTCCATCATCGCGACGCCGATCGTGATGGGCATCACCGTTGCGGCCATGCAGCAGCTCCCCAGGAAGCTCCGCCTTCAGATCCTGGCCCTCGGCGCGACGCGTCTCCAGATGGTCTGGACGCTCATCAAAGAGGCCCGGCTTTCCCTGCTTGCGGCAGTGATGGCAGGGTTCGGAGGGGTCATATCGGAGATCGGCGCCTCAATCATGGTCGGCGGCAACATCAAGGGATACTCGCGGGTACTCACAACGGCAACCGTCATGGAGACAAGCAGGGGGAATTTCGACGTTGCGATCGCGCTGAGCATCATCCTGCTTTTGCTTGCCTATTTCATTAATCTCATTCTCACTCACATCCAGCAGAAAGAGAGGCAAAGGTAGGGCATGACATCAATACTGGAAGCGAAAGGCCTCCGCGTCGAGAGGGCCGGGGCACAGCTGCTTGACGTCCTCCATCTCAATATTGAGGAGAGTGAGGTGCTTGCCCTCATAGGACCCAACGGGGCGGGAAAGTCAACGCTCCTTGTCACCCTCTGCCACCTCTTCAAATCTTTCTCGGGGGCCATCATATTCAAGGGAAAACAGGTGGGCCGCGAACTTCCCGTCAGTCAATACAGAAGAAGGATCTCCATGGTCTTCCAGGAACCCCTTCTGTTCAATGCCACTGTTTTCGAAAATGTAGCAGCCGGGTTGCGGTTCCGCAGCATCGGCAGGCAGGAGATCGAAGGATCCGTGAAGGAGAACCTCGAAAGGTTCGGGATCGGCCATCTCAGCGACCGGTCCGCGAGGACGCTTTCTGGAGGTGAAGCGCAGAGAACAAGCCTTGCCAGGGCATTCGCGGTAAAACCTGACATGCTTTTTCTCGACGAGCCTTTTTCTGCCCTTGACCCGCCTACCCGCGAATCGCTGATCGAAGACCTTGAGCGGATATTGGACGAATCGGGAACGACCGCTATATTCGCCACCCACGACAGGATCGAGGCGCTCCGCCTCTCGGACAGGATCGCGGTGATGAATCAAGGAAGGATACTCCAGATAGGCGCGCCTGACGATGTGATGAACCACCCTGCGGACGAGTTCGTCGCCTCTTTTGTGGGAGTGGAGACCATCCTGAAGGGAAAGGTTACAGGGAAAAAGTTAGGGATCGTGACGGTCTCCGTATTGGGGCATGAGGTTGCGGTCATAGGAGATTACGGCATCGGCGAGAACCTCATCCTCTGCATCCGCCCAGAGAACGTCACTCTCTCCATAAACCCTTCAGAAACAACCAGCGCAAGGAATACATTCCGGGGGACGATCGAAAGGATAGTCCCCATGGGGCTCTTCCACAAAGTGGAGCTCGATTGCGGCTTTCCCCTTGTTGCCTATATTACGCAGGATGCCGTCGATGCCTTATCGCTCTGTGAAGGATCCGATGTCGCGGCCTCTCTCAAGGCCACAGCAATACATGTGGTGAGGAAATAGCACCAAAGGCACCAAAGGGACCACCAAAGGGACGTTGGTAACTTCTGTAACTTACTCATGATATGTTCTTCCTTTTTATCATCTTTGATACCTCAACATTCAATTCGACATACTGACGCACCATTTAGGCGGCAAACATATATCTCCGGTGGCGGTAAGTTAGTTACAAAAATTACCAACGTCCCTGAACACGTCCCTGAACAAATTCATTTGTTTTCGACGCCTTTGTCCTGTTAGAATAGTGCGATGAAAAACACGACGAAGATACTTGTCGTCGAGGACAACATCCGCATCCTGAAGGAGGTCGTACGCCTCCTCGGATCGTCCGGCTACGAGGTGAAAGAGGCGACGACGGGCAATGAGTGCCTGCAGATGATCGCCGCCGACAAGCCTGACATCGTTCTTCTTGACGTCTATCTCCCCGATACGTTCGGGTACGATGTGTGCAGGCACATCAAGTCAACGCCTGGCTTCGATGATGTGTCCGTGATCTACCTTTCATCCACGCCCGCGACGGATGAAATGAAGACGACCGGCTTTGACGTGGGCGCCGACGATTATATCGTCCGGCCCGTAAGCGACAAAGAGCTCCTCGCCCGCATCAGGGCAATGGAGCGTATGCACAGAACGGAAAAGAGGCTCAGGGAATCGGAAGAGCGATACAGGATCGCCATCGAATGCTCCAACGACGGCGTTGCCATCATCAAAAACGATCTATACCGCTATGTCAATCAGCGCTTTGTGAGGATGTTCGGATTCGCAGGTGCTGAGGATGTCGTGGGGAACCACGTCAATTGCATTGCCCACGATGAGGACAGGGAAAGGCTGACCGGGGAGATAGGGAACTGGGAATCTGCGCTCCAGGAACCCCGTTTGCATGAGTTCAAGGTAGTACGCAAGGACGGGGTGTCGCTCTACATAGAGGTCTCCATGACCCATATGACCTACGATGGCGAGCTTGTCGTCCTCGCACTGCTCCGCGATGTCACCGAACGCAAACAGGCGGAGGAGACGATACGGCAGCTTGCCTACTACGACGCCCTGACGGGGTTGCCGAACAGGATACTCCTCAATGACCGTCTCACCATGGCCCTGGCGCAGGCACAGCGTGCGGGCAGGAAGCTGGCCGTTATGATGCTTGACCTCGATAAGTTCAAGGAGGTCAACGACACTCTGGGGCATGCAGCGGGTGATACCTTATTGAAGGCGGTAGCCGACAGGCTCACGGGCGCTCTCCGCAAACACGATACCGTATCCCGTCTCGGCGGGGACGAGTTCATTGTCGTCATCCCCGAGGTTATGAACAAAGATGATCTGGCAATACTCGCAGGGAAGATCCTGGACGTCATCCGGTCGCCCGTTACGATAGACGGGCACAGGGTCGCTGTCGGCTCAAGCATGGGGATTGCCATTTACCCGGACAACGGCGTAGATATTGAGACATTGATGCAGCATGCCGACTACGCAATGTACAGGGCCAAGCAGTCCGGCCGCAATCAATACCGCATTTTCACGGAAGATCTTTCCTGAGCTCGGCGTCGGGCTATTGCTTTGCCGGATCGCGCTCGTAGACGACCTTGCCGCCGACCATTGTCAGGAGGGCCTTTGCGTCCTTTATCTCATTGATGGGTATCGTATAAAAATTCCTGTCCCATACGACCAGGTCCGCCTTCTTCCCTTTTTCGATGGAGCCGATCTCCTTTTCCTGAAACGCCGCATAGGCGCTGCCCATGGTCTGCATCCACAAGGCGTCTTTTATTGATATCGATTCCTCTGGGGTAAAATGATATCCGCCCTTCGTGGTCCTTGCCACCGCATTCCAGAGGGCGTATTGCGGCTGCCACAGGGAAAATGCCGGCGGGTCCGCCCCGATGGCGACGGGGATACCCTGCCCCATGTATGACCTCAGCGGGAAAACCCTTTGGCCCTTCAGACCCCCCATCTTCTCTCCCCACAGGTACATCCACTGGGGGTGTGTGCAAATGATAATGCCGAGACGTCTGATGCGATCAAGAGCGGTTGTTTGCGGGCATATGGCATGTTCGATGCGGTGGCGGCAATCCCCCCTTGGCGGTGCCTTGAGCACCTCCTCGAAGGCATCAAGCATGATATCGACCGCCTTGTCCCCGACGGCGTGAACGCTTATCTGCTGGCCCGCCTGGTGGAAGAGCTTCACCATCGAATGGAGGTCTTCCGTTGAATGCAGCGTGATGCCCCGCTCGCCCCTGTACCACAAAGAGGTCGGGCCCCCGCCGTCAATGGCAAACTTCATGCCGCCCCACACCCTGGCAAATCCTTCAGGATTGTCGTTTTTATATCTGATCACATCGGCAAAGGGCGAGTCAGGCCTCGGGGTCTGCGATTGCAGCAGTTCCCGCACCGCAAAGGACGCCTCGCGGATGCTCGGTATGTAGGGCCAAATCTTGACGCGTACCGGCAGGCTTCCCGATAATGCCTGTCCGAGATAAACGCCCGCATGCCTGTTTGCGCTCACCTCCGACATATCAAAAAAGTTGTCCTGCACCGTTGTAACGCCGTCGCCGGCATAGAGCATGGCGGAATGCCGGATATTTTTGTCGATCTCCTCATCGCTCAAGGGAGGGGCGATCCTCCGTACAAGGTAGAGCGCCGGGTAGTGGATGAGAAGCCCTGTTGGTTCTCCGTTCGGAGCCTTCCTTACCAGCCCTCCCGGCGGGTTTGGCGTGGACCTGTCGATGCCGGCTGCCTTCAGGGCATAGCTGTTAGCAAATCCCCATTGGCCCCCGGTGTGAACAGCGAGCACAGGATGCTCAGTTGTTATCCTGTCAAGGTCGCGGCGGTTCAGAAATGCGAGGTCGTTGCTCTCAATACCCCAGCCTGAGATAAATCTTCCCGGCGGCGTCTTCTTCGCCCTTTCCGCAAGCCTTTCGAGGACCTCCTCTTTGGTCTCCAGACCCTGAAGTTTGACCATGTTGCGTTCCCTGGCGCCGAAATGTGGAAGGTGCGCGTGGGAGTCGATGAGGCCCGGCGTCATGGTTCTGCCGGCGAGGTCTATCACCTTCGTGGTGTTCCCGATATAGTGCGAGACCGCCTCCCTTGTTCCTGCATCGAGGATCGTCCCGTTCCTCACCGCCACGGCCTGAACGATCGCGTCGGACCTGTCCACGGTGATCACCGCGCCGTTCACGAATACCGTATCGGCGGTAGGCACCGAGGACTCGATGCGCGCAACCCCCATCAGCACGCCGGCTGTAGCAACAGCGCCGATCTTTATGAAATCCCTCCTGCTGACCCCTTTTCGCAGTTTTTCCTTCACAGCATCCTTATCCTAACATAATACAACGTAGTACACAATGCGGTTGACAATTCCCAACTGATGATTACTTTGTGTCTGTAGATGAAAAGTGGAGGTGGCCTCTGAAGCAGACAACGGTTTTACTACTGATCCTGGCGGCAATAACAATAGCAAGCCTTCATCAGGTCAAAGGCTTGGTTCACTCAATGGAGGGCAGGATGGACGAAGAACCACGGAAAACAAAAACAGCCGTTTTTGCCGGAGGCTGTTTCTGGTGTATGGAATCGGATTTTGAAAAGGTCGATGGCGTCATAGAGGCCATATCAGGTTATACCGGAGGCAGTGTTCCGAATCCAACCTATGAGCAGGTTTGCGACGGTAATACGGGGCATGTAGAGGCAGTGAAGGTCATTTATGACCCTGAGAAGATCACCTACGAGAAACTGCTGGACGTATTTTGGCGTCATATAGACCCCACGGATGCGGGCGGTCAGTTTGCAGACCGGGGCGCCCAGTATCGCACTGCCGTTTTTTATGAAACCGAAGAAGAGCGTCAAACGGCTGAACGTTCAAAGAAAAATCTGGCCGCTACCGGACCCTTTACAAGACCGGTTTGTACCGAAATCCTCCCGTTAGGCTCCTTCTATCCGGCCGAAGCATATCACCAGGATTATTACAAAAAGGATCTGGCCCGTTACCAGTGGTATCGCTCGGGATCGGGACGCGACCGGTTCCTGAAAGACGTCTGGGAGGAGACGAAAGCGATCCCCGATGACGCGGAGCTGCGCAAGCGCCTGACTCCCTTGCAATACCAGGTCACCAGGCGGAATGGCACTGAACCGCCTTTTGAAAATGAATATTGGGATAATCACGAAGAGGGCATTTACGTTGACATCATATCGGGCGAACCGCTCTTCAGCTCCACCGACAAGTTTGATTCCGGGACCGGCTGGCCAAGCTTCGCCCGCCCGCTGGAGCCGGGAAATATCGTTGAAAAAACCGACCGCAGCCTTCTCATGGTACGGACCGAGGTTCGCAGCAAACACGCGGACTCGCATCTGGGCCATGTGTTCAAGGACGGACCTAGGTCTACCGGGCTGCGTTATTGCATCAATTCAGCGGCGTTGCGGTTTATTCCCAGGGACAGCCTGGAAAAAGAAGGGTACAGCAAATATCGGAACCTTTTCAAAACAAAATCAAAACAAAAGGGACGTTCTTAAGAAATTAAATAACTATTGGGCTGATAAAAAAGGGGTTATCATGCAACATAATATTCCATTATGTTTATTCGCAGAGTGCTTTCTAATGTAACTATTAGCAGAGTATATTGTGTTGCCTTTTAAATGAATGGCTATGGATAACCAATTACAAAAGCTTTGGGAAGAAAGGAAAAGTTATTTAATTTCTTAAGAACGTCCCTTTTACTCTCTGTCAAAAACCCTTGATTAACCGCCTATTATGAAGTAATTTTAAGCTGCCGCTAACAGCTATCTTTCTACAAGGAGCTACCAATGTTATTCTCAAGGATGTTCATCCCCACGGTAAAGGAAGACCCCAAGGAGGCTGAAGTTGTAAGCCATAGGCTCATGCTCCGCGGCGGGTTCATCAGGCGCCTTTCGTCGGGCATCTACACCTGGCTCCCTCTCGGCCTCAGGTCTCTGCGCAAGGTGGAGCGCATCATACGGGAGGAGATGAACAAGAAGGGCGCCCAGGAGATACTCATGCCTGGCGTCCAGCCTAAGGAGCTCTGGGTGGAAAGCACGCGGTGGGACAAATATGGAAAGGAACTGCTCCGTTTCAGAGACAGGAACGACAGGGAGCTTTGCCTCGGACCCACGCACGAGGAGGTCGTCACCGACCTCGTGAGGCGCGAAGTAAGGTCCTACAGGGAGCTTCCCGTTACCCTCTACCAGATACAGACAAAGTTCAGGGATGAGATGCGCCCGCGCTTCGGCGTCATGCGCTCCCGCGAATTCTCCATGAAGGATGCATACAGCTTCGATGCCGACGAGGCGGGCGCCGAAAAGAGCTACATGGACATGTACGACGCCTACATGAACATCTTCAGGCGGTGCGGCTTCCGGTTCAGGGTCGTGGAGGCCGATACGGGACAGATTGGCGGCAGCTTCAGCCACGAGTTCATGGTCCTCGCGGAGACCGGCGAGGACGTCATCATCTCCTGCGACACCTGCGGATATGCGGCAAACCTCGAACGCGCCGAGGTGGGGGCTGCGGAACAGCCCGTCTCAACCAGGAAGGGCGGTTATAAGCGCGTTGAAACGCCGAACCAGAAGAGGATCGAAGAGGTTGCGTCGTTCCTCGGCGTAACCGCACAGCAGCTTCTAAAAACGATCATCTACAAAACGGATAAAGGAACGCTCGGCGTACTTATTCGGGGCGACAGGGAGATAAACGAGACGAAGCTCAGGAACATCCTCGGCCTTGAATATTGCGATCTCGCCGACGAACATACCATCCAGGACGCTACGGGGGGGGCCCTCGGATTCTCGGGGCCGATCGGGTTGTCCATTCCCCTCTATGCAGATAAGGACGTGGCATACATGGAGGATTTCGTCGTCGGCGGAAACGAGAAGGACGTGCACGTTACCGGCATAAACACCGGCGACTTCACGGTAAAAGGCTTTTACGACATCAAGGTCGCCGTTGCCGGCGACAGATGCCCGCGGTGCAGCGGCACGCTGACATCCACAAGGGGCATCGAGGTGGGACACATCTTCAAGCTGGGCCTGAAATACAGCAAGGCGATGAACGCGGCCTTTCTCGACAAGGACGGGAAGGAGCAGTTGATGGTCATGGGCTGTTACGGCATCGGCGTCGGCAGGACACTCGCCGCGGCGATCGAGCAGGGCAACGACGGCAACGGCATGATCCTGCCCATGGCGATCGCGCCCTTTGAGGTCGATGTCCTGCCCGTCAACAGCTCCCACCAGGAGAGTATGGAAGTCGCGGACAGCATCTACAGGGAACTTCTCGGCAAGGGGATCGACGCCGTGATGGATGACAGGAACGAGAGGCCCGGTGTGAAGTTCAAGGACTGCGACCTCATCGGCATACCGCTCCGCGTAACGATCGGGGAGAAGAACCTGAAAGAAGGCCTCATCGAGATAAAGCTAAGAAATGAAAAAGATTCTCAGAAGATCAGAAAAGAGGAAGTCGCAGGGAGGGTCATCAACTATGTTGAAGAGCTTAAACGTCGCTGAGCTGACGCCGAAAGAAGAGATACAGGGGCGGATCGATAAGCTGAAAAAGAGGATGGAAAAACAGGGGATCGATCTCGCGATCATCCTCCAGAACGTTGACCTCTTTTATTTCACCGGCACCCTGCAGAAAGGTGTCCTTGCCGTGTCCGTCGACAGGGATCCGGTGTTCTTTGTGGAGAAGAGCCTCGCGAGGGCCGAGGCCGAGACACCCCTTGAGATCACCCCGATAAAGAGGGACAAGGACATAAAGAATATACTCGGCGATCTCGGGATGCTGGGCGGAAGGTGCGGCATGGAGCTTGATGTCCTGCCGGTGCTCGTATTCGAGCGATGGAAGAACATCCTGGGCTACGATAACGCCGTCGATGCCTGGCCGCTGATACGGGACCTGCGGCTGATCAAGAGCCCTTTCGAGATACGGCAGATCAAGCGATCAGGAGAGATTGTCTCCCACGTTTTTGAGAAGGCAAAAGAGATCATCCAGGAAGGCATGCGGGAGGTTGACATAGCCGCGATGCTTGAATCTGAAGGCAGGATGCATGGCCACCAGGGGTTTCTGCGGATGCGGGGGCTTAACCAGGAGATGATGAATATGTACATTACCCACGGCCTTTCAGGCACCGTCGTATCGGGCGCCGACGTCCCCATCTCCGGGGCCGGCACCACCCATGCCATTGCCCAGGGACCTTCTGTCAACAAGGTTCAGAAGGGTATCCCGCTTCTTATCGATTACGGCGGAGGCTACAACGGCTACATTACTGACGAAACCCGTGCCTACGCAATAGGAGAATTAAAGGACATCTATCTGAAAGGACATGCCGTGGCCAGGGAGATCATCGAAGAAACAATCGATATTGCAAAGGAAGGCGTAGACGGGACCGAGGTCTTCATGAAGGCCCTCCACAGGACAAAGCATGAAGGGCTCTACGAATATTTCATGGGCTACGGCGAGGGAAAGGTAGGCTTCATCGGCCACGGGCTGGGCCTTGAGATAAACGAACTCCCCGTGATCACCCCGCGGCACAAGATCATCCTCCAGGAAGGCATGGTCTTCGCCTTCGAGCCGAAATTCATCTTCCCGGGGGAAGGCTCCGTCGGCATCGAGGTTGACTTTATCGTGAGAAAGAACGGGCTTGAGCGCGTGACGGACTCTCCGACAGACATTACATACGTTTAGAGGGCTGACAGTTGTCAGCTTTCATCGATCAGCACGATCATACATCTGATGATTTATTTGGAGGTGCTCCATAGCAATAGATCTAACGAAGATTAAGCCCTTTGAGATATGTTCAATACGGCCGCCTACAGAGAATTTCAGCCTCACCTTCCGGCTCACGCGGAACTGCGGATGGAACCGGTGCATGTTCTGCCCGGTCTACAAAGAAGGGGTGACGTTCAGCAGGAGAAGCATCGAAGGGGTGAAACAGGATGTCGACAGGGCAAAAGAGATCGACGACCTGCTGACACGTTACACCTCCGGTATGCCTTCACCAGAAGACGGCAATTATCGGGAAGCGGAAAGGCTGATCGCTGAGATAAAGATCGCGCAGGCAAAGGCGGGGAAGAAAGGTACGGTGCACGAGAAAAGAAGCTTGAAGACGGAAAAGAAGAGGGGAGCCGCCGGGCCCGGTGATGAAGATGAACACTCCACGTGGTTCTCAGCCTGGTTCAAAAACGAGCCCACGCTGGAAGATAGCATATACCACCTCCTTGCCTGGAGGATGAATGGCGCACAGACATGCTTTCTCGGTGATTCAGACTCCCTCTTCCTCTCTCCTGATTTCTTTGCAGAGGCGTTAAGCTATATCAAAGAAAGGTTCCCCACGCTCAACCGCTTTACCGTCTATGGCAGGACGCAATCAGCGGTAAAGAGGAAGGAGGAGGAGATGAAGGCCTTCCGGGAGGCAGGGCTGGACCGTATCCACTTCGGCGTTGAAAGCGGGAACGACAGGGTGCTTGAGTTCGTGAAAAAAGGGGTTACCGGCGAAGAGCACGTGATCGCATGTCGCAAGACAAGGGAGGCAGGCATATCTCCCTCGGTATACATAATGCCCGGACTGGGCGGCGCGCAATGGTCTGCGGAGCATGCCGCGGATACGGCGCGGGTGCTCACCGAGGCGAGGCCGGATTATGTGCGCATACGGAGCCTCGAGATCTTTCCCAGAACAGGTCTCGCAGAGGCGGCAGCGAAGGGGGAATTCACCGAGGCCACGGAAGAGCAGGTTGTTATGGAGATACGGGTGCTCGTTGAAAATATCAGAACCGATACGGTAATGATAAGCGACAGCGCATCAAACCTGCTGGATGTGAGCGGAAGACTGCCGGAAGACAGGGCAAAGATGCTGAAGGTCATCGATGAATACCTCGCCCTTTCGCCGAAAGGCAAGCTCGCCTTCAGCCTCTCATCGAGACTCCGTTCCTTCATAGGCCAGTACGGCGGGCTGACGCAGGACATCGTCGCAGCTTTGCAGCCATATATTCAAGGAAACCAGGTCAATGTCTCCGGGGCCTCCGAGGAAGAGATCGGGAGGATCATCAGGCTCATCCGCTCAAAACTGATGCCGTAAAAATAAACTACCCCGCCACAAGCAGCGTGGGGTATCAGAGGGTAGAAACAGCGTGATTATGCCCCCTCACCCTGACCCTCTCCCGCGAAGGGGAGAGGGAACGTTGTTGCTATGACCCTCTCCCTCCAGGAGAGGGAATTCCTATAATCCTGACATAGATGTGGCGGGATATACCCCTTTCCTTCGAGGGAAGAGTGGGCAGATAAACACTATTAACCCAAAAAATGCAATTGCAATAGACATACCTACGTTATAAAGCCCATCAAGGCTTTTCCTCACTTCTTATCAGAACGACCATTGTTGGTGCGGTTTCTTGGCCCACCTCCGGTTTGGTTGCCTCAGG
>Ga0209606_1000163_pt1 | contig 113244 bp, 92 predicted proteins | sample AD_UKC057_MetaG_FD_184412 | JGI IMG/M metagenome (GOLD analysis project Ga0209606, IMG submission 184412) | Active sludge microbial communities of municipal wastewater-treating anaerobic digesters from USA - AD_UKC057_MetaG (SPAdes) (version 2) | ecosystem: Engineered > Bioreactor > Anaerobic >...
GCTTATGCTAAACAGAAAGTGGATAAACCGGGCAAAGGAGAACCAGGCGGTCAGAGTTAAAAAAAAGAAATTTAAATAAAAAACGAGCAGAGGATGAAAATTTATCGTTTCCGTTACCGTAAGAAAATCATGACCGGGGTACTGAGAGAAGATGTTTTATTCCCGATCAAAGGCTCAGTTTTTAATGATTTTAGAGTGGAAGAGAGTGCTATACCTATCGGCCAGGTCAAATTGCTGCCGCCGGTTTTGCCTTCTAAAATTGTCTGTATTGGCCGTAATTATCGAGAGCATGCAGAAGAACTTGGAAATACTGTTCCGGACGAGCCTTTAATCTTTCTTAAACCACCCAGCGCCCTCCTCGGGCCTGAGCAGGCTATCATTTATCCTGATATGTCTCAAAGGGTAGACTATGAAGGGGAACTGGCTGTCGTCATCAAAAAAAAGGTCAAAAATCTGAAGGAGCAAGAGGCGTGGGCTGATTATATTCTTGGCTATTCCTGCTTTAATGATGTAACAGCCCGCGATCTTCAGCTTAAAGATGTCCAGTTTACCAGGGCCAAGTCTTTTGATACTTTTGCTCCTTTTGGTCCCTGCCTGGTAACTGATTTGAACCCGGAAGGACTGCATTTGAAAACTTTCTTAAACGGAAAATTGGTCCAGTCCGGAAATACCAGGAATATGATTTTTCCTGTACCCTTTCTACTTTGTTACATCTCTCGCATCATGACTCTTGAGCCTGGAGATATAATCGCCACCGGCACCCCGGCCGGCGTTGGTGCCATGCAGCCTGGAGACCGGGTAGAAATTCAGATTGAAGGTATCGGAACGCTGTCAAATTTCGTTAAAAAGATAGATACGAGGAGGTAGGATGAAACTGTTTCTTGATACTGCTAATTTATCAGAAATTAAAGAAGTGGCCAGCTGGGGCATCCTGGATGGGGTAACCACCAATCCGACTCTTTGCTCTAAAGAGAATGTTCCATTTGAACCGTTGATTAAAGACATCTGTCGGATAGTAAATGGACCGGTAAGCGTGGAGTGTATTTCCACTCAGGCCGAGGAGATTGTACCTGAAGCTTTAAAACTCAGCCAGCTGGCAGCCAACATTGCGGTCAAAATTCCTGTTACTCTGGAAGGGCTGAAGGCGACCAGAATTCTGGCCGGCAGCGGGGTTAAGGTTAATATGACCCTGGTTTTTTCACCCTCACAGGCGCTACTGGCTGCTAAAGCTGGTGCCGCTTTTGTCAGCCCGTTTATCGGACGTCTGGATGACGTCTCTCATCATGGTATGGAACTGGTTGAGCAAATTTTAACCATTTATGAGAATTACCAGTTTGAAACAGAGGTTATTGTAGCCAGTATCAGGCATCCCGGGCACGTGGTTGAAGCTGCTCTGCTTGGTGCCGATATTGCTACCGTGCCTTATGGGGTGATGGAAAAGCTGGTTAAACATCCTTTAACCGATACTGGTATTGACAGATTTCTGGCTGATTGGAAAAAAGTTTCACTCAAATGAAGTGCAGGTGAAACAGATTTTTAGATATAACGAGATGAGTTAATGGCCAGATGGAAAAAAAGAAAGGGATTAATCGCCGTCATTATTGTGGCCGGTTTTCTATATCTGGCCCTTTCTCTGGCTAGAAGTTTTTTCCTCAAACAGGTTGGCCAGCAGCTGCAAAAATCTTTTGAACTGGGGCAGATCCAGCTGACCTATCTGCCGCCAGCTCTGACTATTAAAGAACTGCGAGCTAAAGGTGCTAATCCCAGCTTTTCTTTAGATAGTTTAAGAGTTTCGATTTCTATTCTATCTCTGTTCAGCAAAGAGAAACGGGTAAGAGCAGAAATTGAGCATCCAGTACTGGTTTACAATCAAAAAGCCAGCCAGATTCAGGGAAAAGGCAAAAGTCAAACTTCGTCTGCCATTAAGTTGCCGCTCGATTTACCTGTGCTCATCGAAAGCGGTTATATTCATAATGGCGAGTTTTCGCTGAGCCTTAAGCAGGGCGATTTTATTTTCAAAGGTGTCTCAGCGTTTTTTAGACTGGAAGCAGGCCGGATGAGTCTGATGCTCCGCTCTGAGCAGAGCTCGCTACGACCTTTTTCTGCCAGAATGCCGGTCAGCGGCCAGCTGGAAACTCTGATCAATACCCGGGGCAGAATAGTTAATATCAATCGTTTACTTTTTCAGAGTGAAGACTCTGCCTTGAGAGTGGAAGGACAGATTAACAGCTTCCAGACAGCGAAGGTAAATCTTAAAGCTCTGTTTAACCTGGAGACAGCTTTCATTATGAGCACCTTTGATCTTCCCTTTCACTGGGAGGGAAAAGCCACAGGTGAAGCCAGAATCAGCAATGACAGCGGGCCTCTGGTGGTGGCTGTTGATTATAAAGCGCCGAACTTAAGTCTTAATCAGGTTAGTCTCGGATTGGTTGAGGGACAGGTTAAAGTTGAGGGAGGAAAAGGGGGAGAGGTCCTGGCCGAGATAAAGAACAACAACCAGCCGGTAGAGAAAGCTCTGATCAGATTTAATTCAAAAGGAGTCTCTGGCGAGTTTACTGGTTTCCATCTGGATCCGATTATGAAGTATGCTTCAGTCCCCTGGCCGGTAGCTTCTCCCGCCTGGGGAACTTTTTCTTTGAGCCATGGACAGCTGACGGCCCTGGCTGAGTTCCGTGACCGGGTTGAGCTAAAGGCCCCAGCTTCTCGTCGGCGCTTTAATGGTCAGGTTAATGTTTCTCTCTATATTCCCAAGTTAGACCTCAAACTTGACAGCAAAGATTTAACCTCTTCTTTCGGCCGATTAAATATCAATGGACAGATAGTCATCGGGAAAAATCTTGATTTGTCGATCGGCGGACAATTTGTTGATATCAAAGAGGCCAGAGAATTTGCCGAGAAGATACTCAATGAAAAGTTCGGTTTCCCGGAGATCAGAGGTGCCGGTCGCTCCACCATCGTGGTGACAGGAGATTATTATCATCCCGATATCAGCCTGAATTTTTCCTGTTCACCGGCTGGGTTTGAAAGATTTGAAGTGACTACCGCCCGGGGAGAAGTTGAAGTCAGAGGAGGTCTGACGACCGGTAAAGTTTATGTCCTCGACAAAATTTTCCAGGGAGAAATAAATCTTAAGTCTGAGGCCAGCGGAACGGAGGCCAGAATCGCTGCTGAAAGAGGAGTACTCGAAAATATTTTTCCCCTGCTGGCAGTCGAATTCCCGCTCAGAGGGGCAGTTGCCGGAAACTTCGTTTATCAGACGACCGGGGAAAACGTTTCCTTTGAAGGCGATTTTTCCTCGCCCGAGCTCTATTTACTGGCGACCAGGATTGAGAAGGTCAATGGTCACCTCCTCTGGAAAGATGATACTATTGAGCTATCTCCAATTACCTTCAATCTGAATAAAGGCACGGTTACAGGCAAGATGGCTCTGGGGCTGGCGGACAACAGTTATGATTTTGATCTTAAAGCCTCGGAGGTAGAACTCAGCCCCTTTTCTTCTTCCTTTGCCGGTCGGCTGGAAGCTGTGCTTAAGGGTCGTGGTATCTTTGGCCAGGACCGACCTCAGGGCAATTTTTCAATTGAGCAGGCTACTATTTATTTTATCAAAGCTTCTTCGGTTAAAGGTGATTTTAGCCTGAACTTTCTTAATAATAACCTGAATCTTCAGATAAAAGGGCAGTTGTTGCCCGGAAACAATAATTACGAACTTAAACTCGATATTCCTTTTGACCGTGATTTTGTCCGGGGTGAGGTCAAGGGAGAGCTTAATCGTCTTGATTTCCTTCTTCCCTGGAAAGGAGCCGATGGTTCAGTCAATTTTTTATTGAGCTTTGAAGGGCCGACCGATTCTCCCGAGCTGGGTGGAGCAGTTGAAATTAAAGGCAGTCTGCTGCCTATCCCTGGTTTCGCTCATGCTTTGAACGATTTTTCTGGTCTGGCTTTTATCAAAAATGGTCAGATCTATATCAGGTCCTTTCAGGCGACGCTGGGCGGCGGTCCGCTCGAAGCTTCCGGTCAATTGCGCCTTGGCCTGAAAGGAGTGGAAGAAGCAGATATTCAGCTGAATGGCCAGGATATGCAGCTAGCGGTTTTTGAGAAAACCAGAATGGTAGCTGATGGCAGCCTGAGATTTTTAAGGCGAGAAGGAAAGAATACCATTGAGGGAGATCTTTTTTTTCAAGAAGTCTGGTGGGGCAGGGAACTCTGGGACAAATTGTCATTTTCAACTTCCGCCTATGGAGGTGATGAGGCCAAAAAATCTCCGCTGGATGACCTCAGCTTGAACTTGAGGCTCAGAGCTAACGATAACGTCTGGATGGAGAATTCTCTCGGCCGGATTCGAGCCAAACTCGACCTGACCATTTTCGGACCAGCAGCCAGTCCGGTTATTACTGGAGAGATCGATGCGCTCTCCGGAACATTCTTTTTCCAGGACAGGGATTTCAAGGTAGTCAGAGGCCGGCTCAGTTTCCTTAATCCCCTGGTTATTGACCCTTATATCGATTTCCAGGGTGAAACCTATGTGAAAGATTATCACGTGGTCTTCAGTCTGACTGGACTGATCAGTAATCTAAGGCCTGAATTTTCTTCTTCACCGCCCTTGCCCCAGGAAGAAATTTTATCTCTACTGGCTCTGGGCGAGTCCTATCAAAGAAGATATTCGCTCGATGCCAGTCAGATGAGCACCGCTTCTTTAATTACTTCTCAGCTAGTCAGAGGTCCAGAAAATTTGCTGAGTCTGGATAGCCTGCGGCTGGATCCTTTTATCATGGGCTCCACTTCAGAAGTGACGGCCAGGCTGACCGTAGGGAAAAGGTTATCGAGAAACTTCTCCATTGTCTATTCGACCAATCTGGCCACACAGCGAGAAGAAATTGTCCGGCTGGAATGGGAATTAAGCGAAGGCCTGTCACTCGTCGCTATCCGGGATGAAATTGGCCGGATAAGCCTTGATTTTAAGATTAGGAAAAGATTCTGATGTCAGAAAATGGCCGGACTGGTTGGCTGCTTATTTTATCTGTCCTGATTATCATTGTTATTCTGCCACTGGCGGCCCCGGGCCAGCAGGTGGTTAGTAAGGTGAATGTCCTGGTTGATGGTCTGCCAGCTGACGAAACAATGGTTAATCTTGTTGGCTTAAAGCCAGGTGAGTCTATTTCTGATTACCAGCTTGACCAGATTTTAAAACGCCTGATGAGAACGGGGCTTTATGCCAGCGGCGTCATTTATAAAAGCGAGGAGCCACAACCGGCAGTGACTTTTAGTTTAACCAGAAATACTTTGATCAAGGAGCTAAAAATTTCTACCCCGGCTGGCCTGAGCAGGATTATAAAAAAGCGCCTGCCTTATCTAAGAGAAGGTAGCATTATTGATCAGGCTGTAAAGGACAGGGCGGTCAAAGAAATAGAAAAAATTCTGCGGGAAGAAGGCTGGTTTTCTTCCGGGATTGAATTTGAACTGGAAAAGTTAGAAAACTCCAATCTGGCTGAGGTCAGGATTACTCTGAACGATTCAAAAAGATTGACGATCGGCGAGGTGAAGTTCGAAGGCAAAAACATTTTACCGGCAGGTGAGCTGGAAAGACTCTTCGGTGTCCAACCGGGGGATTTTTATGTGCCCAAAAAGTTATCTGAAGGTGTGAACAGAATCAAGAAGGCCTATAACGAGCTTGGTTACCGCTGGGCAGAAATTAAACTGACCACGGAGCCCGGGGTTGAGGCTCTGGAGCGGGTTAATCTCAGAATTGTTGTTGATCCCTCAGTTCGAATTCATCTGGAGATTATCGGAGCCAATCTTCCGGTTAAGCTGATTCAGCCGGTCTGGGAACAAAAAGTATTTGAGGAATGGGCGCTGGCAGAAGGGGAAGCAGTTATACTTAAGCACTTAAGAAAGAAAGGATATATTTTTGCCACGGTCAGATCAAAAATAGAAAAAAAGGAAAATGATTATTATGTTACCTATCAGGTTCATGAAGGAACAAAATGCAAAATCAAAGAAATTCAATTCAAAGGCAACCAGGCTTTTGATGAAAAAAGTTTGAAAAAAGCCCTGGGGATTGGTGACAAAGTTTTATTTTTCCCCTACCTCGACGGCCAGGAAATTTATGAACTGCCAGAAAAAGTCAGCTCATTTTATAAAAGACAGGGTTTTCCTTGGGCCAGAGCTAATCTGAACTTCGTCAGGCAGGATAATTCGGTTACGCCTATCATTTACATAGAAGAAGGGCCAAGACAGATAATAAAAAGTCTGGAAATTCAGGGTAATAAGGCTGTGCAGACTCAGGAAATTATGAAGGAAATTGAAGCCAGGCCAGGTAAGCAATATTATCAGCCAGATTTACAGCGAGATCTGGAAAAAATCAATCTCCTCTATCTCAACCAAGGCTTCAGGGGAACGGAGGTCAGGTTAGAAGCCACGCCAGATAAGGATAATAATTTTGATCTGGTTATAAAAATAGCTGAGGGCAGAAGAATGAAGGTGGACAATATCTTCATCAGCGGTCATCAGCAGACCAGCAGGAGCCTGATTGAAAAGGAAATTAAGCTCAAGCCAGGAGATTGGGCTCAGTATGACCGCTTGCTGGAGACAAAGAGAGGGCTGGATAACCTGGGCATCTTTTCTGAGGTGAAAGTGGAGGAACTGGCTGCCGGTCCCGAGACCGTTAATATTTCTATTCAGGTCAGAGAAGGAGAGCAGAACTATGGCAGCCTGGGGCTCGGGCTGGAAACCAGAGAGGAGGTTAGAACCATTGCCCTCTGGCAAAATGGTTTGAGACCAAGGATAACAGCCGAGTACATAGGGTCAAACTTTTTCCGTAATGCCTCGCAGTTCAGCCTGGTTGGCCAGCTCAGTTTAATTGACAAAAGATTGGTCGGGACATATCAGCAACCATATATCTTTGGAATAAAAATGAGAACTCTGCTGAGCGGCTATCTTGAGAGAGAAGAGAGAACGAGTTTCAGCTATGCCCGCCAGGGTTTCAGCCTGTCCACTATGAGAAATTTGCCCGGTAATTTTTCTTTAGCCCTGGCTGGAGGTATGCTGAAAACCTGGTTAACTCGTCTGGAAATAGATGAGTCGCAGGTGGAAAGAGAAAGGCTGCCTTATTCCATAGCTTATGGCTCGCTGACTTTCATCAGGGATACGAGAAACGATACTTTCAATCCAGAAAGCGGCTACTTTTTCAGCCTGGCTCTGGAAAGAGCTTATCCACTGTTCAGCACAGAATCTGATTTCTCCAAGCTTTTTGCCAAATTCCAATATTTTTACCCTCTTTCTACTAATGCCAATTTTTATACCACTGTCAGATTTGGTCTGGCTTCCGGTCTGGTGCCGATCCCCGAAAGATTCTTTGCCGGTGGCAGCAACTCCTTCCGTGGGGCCTCATTTGAAATGCTGGGCCCACTGGACCCGGAATCAGGCTTGCCTCTGGGCGGGAAATCTGTTTTTCTTTTTAATATGGAAGCCAGATTCAGGCTGATGAAAAAAATACCAGGCCTGTACGGGGCAATTTTTTATGATATGGGTAATGTCTTTGCCGAAATGAAGGATTTTAATTTTCTGGAGCTGAAGCAGGCAGTTGGGCTTGGCCTTCGCTTTAAAACCCCACTGGGTCCGATCAGGTTTGATATGGGCTGGAATCTGAACGCTACTGAGAAGAAATGGAAGCCTCTGTTCTTTTTAACTATAGGAAATATGTTCTGAGCCAGGTTTAAAATGAATGAAAATTGCTTGAGGCCAGTAAGGAATTCAGGTTGCCGAGTTGCTGTTTGGCTGTTATCATTTTTGATTTTTTTCGGGCTGGCCGAGGGTCAGGTCCTTGTTAACTGCCTGGTGGCCATGGTGGATGAGATGCCTGTTTCCCTTTATGATTTGAAAATAATCGACCTCTTCGGGCTGGAGCCGGAGCTGACCCTGATCGACAGGCCATTAAAAAAAGAGGACCTGGTCAATATTTACATCAATGAACTGCTGGTGGTCAATCTGGCCAGGGAGCAGATCAATCTCAGTCAAGAGGAAATTGATCAGGAAATAGAAGAAATAAAAGGCAGCCTGGGTAGCCAGAACTTTGAAGACAGGTGTCAGATTCTTGGCCTGGGGGTGGAGGAACTGATTCCCTATATCGAAAATAAGCTCTTATTTGAAAAGATTGTCAATTCCAGATTCAGCCAGAGAGTTCATATTTCACTCCAGGAACTGGAGAACTACTATAACGATGTCTATGTTCCGGAAGTCAAAGCCAGAGGTCAGCAAGTGCCCGAAATGGTCAATGTGCTGAATGAAATCGAGAATCGACTGCAGGCAATTAAAGCCCGGGATCAGCTGGCCCGGTGGATGACAGATCTCAAAGAAAAAGCCAGAATCATTATAAATTATGATTGCCTGGATAAAGTTGAAATTAAAGGACAGGAGGAAAAATGAAGACCAGACTGTTTATGTTTCCGGGTCAGGGCTCGCAACAGGTGGGTATGGGGAAAGAATTTTTCGAAAAAAGCCAGGAAGCCAGGGAGCTTTTTGAGCTGGCTGATGACCTCCTCGGCTTTAGCCTGTCACAGCTCTGTTTCAACGGGCCGGAAGATGATTTAAAGTTGACCTGTAATACTCAACCGGCCCTTTTAACCGTGAGCTATATTGCCTATCGTCTTCTCGGAGAAAAGCCTCAGGTGGCGGCCGGTCACAGCCTGGGAGAATATTCAGCTCTGGTAGCCGCTGGCAGCTTGAGTTTTGAGCAGGCTTTAAAACTCGTCGCCAACCGGGGCAAATATATGATGGAGGCGGTACCGCCGGGACAGGGGACGATGGCGGCCATCATGGGTTTGGATTATAGGAAAATTGAAGAGACTCTTCGGGAAGTAAAAAGTGGCGTGGTCGAGGTGGCTAACTGGAATTCAGATGAACAGATTGTCATTGCCGGTGAAAAAAAAGCGGTGGAAGAAGCGGTCGAGAAGCTGCAGGCTCCACGGGCTGTTTTTCTGCAGGTCAGCGGTCCGTTTCATACCAGCCTGATGACCCCGGCGGGAGAAAAACTTAAAGCTGATCTGGACCAGGTGGCCATCAAAGATCCTGAATTTCCGGTTATTTCCAATTTTTCCGGTAAACTTATGACCACTGCCGCCGAAGTAAAAGAATCTTTAACCAGGCAGATCGTCAATCCGGTTCTCTGGTACCCATCGATGATGAAAGCCGCTGAGCTGGGAATAGAGATTGCAGTTGAACTGGGGTCGGGGAAAGTTCTGACAGGTCTGCTGAAGAGGATCTCACGACGCTGGCTTCAACCACCCGCCCTTTATAATATTGAGGATATGGCTTCGCTGGAAAAATTCAGGCAGACTGCCTCAGGAGGGTGAATCCTGAGAGAGGACTCTAGGACCAAAGCGAGCAAAATATTCAATGGCTGAAAAAAGAGCCAGAGCTACTATTAACCACAGACCGGCTGTCTGAGCCAGCTTATAAAGCAGGCCCAGATGCACAGGACCGAGAATCAAAATAGCAATGGTAATCGTTTCCAGGGTCATTTTCATTTTGCCCCAGTTGGAGGCTGGTATATTTAATCCACGGGAAGCAGCAATCGCTCGAAAGCCGGTCACAGCAATTTCCCGGCCAATGATGATGATGGCCATCCAGGAGGCAACCACATGGCTTTCCACCAGACAGATTAGAGCCGAAGCGATAAGCAGTTTGTCAGCCATCGGGTCAAGAAGTGAGCCCAGAACAGTTGTCATTTTCTTCTTTCTTGCCCAGAAGCCATCGAGCATGTCAGTCAGGCAGGCAAAAATAAAGACAGCAAAGGCAGCTACTTCCTGACCGGGAAACGGGGTCAGCATGATGACCACCAGGACTGGTATAGCCAGAATCCTGGAAATGGTCAAAAGTATAGGTGCATTCATCTGTCATAACCTTGGATCATAACTAGTTTTTTATACTAAAACTTCAAGCTCCAAATGTCAATTGATATTTCCGGCCACCCGGCTGGCGGTTGAAAAATAAGATAGCAGATAATATAGTTTATAGGACACAAAATGAAGGTGAGCCAAATCAGAAATGCTAAAAGATGACAATCTGACTCCGATGATGGAGCAGTACCAGCGGATTAAAACCCAGTACCGGGATTGCCTGCTTTTTTTCCGCCTGGGAGATTTTTATGAAATGTTCTATGAAGATGCCTATATCGGGTCACAGGTACTGGGCATTGCTCTGACCTCAAGACAGAATGTCCCGATGTGCGGTGTTCCCTACCATGCTGTCAATTCCTATCTGGCCCGGCTGCTTAAAGCCGGCTATCGGGTAGCTATTTGTGAACAGGTGGAAGATCCCCGTCTGGCCAGGGGAGTGGTCAGGAGAGAAGTTCTTAAAGTCCTGACCCCCGGGACGGCAGTGGAAATAGAAACAGATGAAGCTGGGGAAAATTATGGAGTAGCCAGCCTGATCATGGAGGAAGAAAGGTGGGGCTTGGCTTATGCTGATTTATTAACTGACAGGATCAGTACACTGGAAGGCTCATCTTCAGATAAAAAGGCTATTCTGGATGAAATCTGGCGTTTTTCTCCCAGAGAAATAATCTATCCTCAGGAGAAAGAAGAAGTAATAAAGGAAGTATTAGCCACTAACGATTTTTTTAATCTGGCTCTCAGCCCGGTTGAAGACTGGGCTTTTGATTACCCGCCAGCTGCCTCCTGCTTGCTTGAGCACTATCAGGTAGCCTCACTGGAAGGGTTTGGGCTGGGAGATAAACCTCTGGCTGTCAGGGCCGCAGGTGCACTGCTGTCCTTCCTTAAAAAAAATCGACGCGAGTCCCTTAATTTCATCCAGCGGCTGACTTTCATTCAATCCAGCCAGATGATGGTTCTTGATGCCGTGGCGGTTAGGAATCTGGAGCTGGTCAAAAATCTGAGGACAGGTCAGGTGAATGAATCACTGCTCGGGGTTATTGATTATACGCTGACCTCCCCCGGGGGACGTTTGTTAAAAAACTGGCTATTACATCCGCTTCTTGATCCGGCTCAAATTTCCAGTCGCCAGCAAGCTGTCGAAGAAGCTGTTGAGAAACCTATAATCAGGCAAGAAATAAGAGATAGGCTAAAAAAAATTCCGGATATTGAACGTTTGAGTGCCAAGATCTCCCTGGGAGCGGCCAATCCTCGTGACCTGGTTGCCCTGAAAAAATCCCTCTTCCCGCTGCCAGATATAGAAAATCAGCTGAAAAACTTTTCGGCTCCTTTCTTCCTTGAACTACAGGCCAGCTGGGATCGGGCCACTGATCTGGCCGACCTTTTAGACCGGGCCATCCTGGATGAGCCTGCTTATTTGCTACAGGAAGGCGGCATCATCAAAGATGGATTTGACCGGGAACTGGATGAGCTCAGAGCTATCAGCCATTCCGGTAAAAGTTTCATCGCTCAACTTGAAAAAAAAGAAAGAGACAGGACGGGGATTTCCTCGCTTAAAGTCCGCTATAACAAGGTTTTTGGCTACTATATCGAGGTAACCAAGGCTAACCTTCAGGCTGTTCCAGAAGACTATATCCGCAAGCAGACCCTGGTCAATAGCGAAAGATTTATCACCCCTGAGCTCAAGGAATATGAAGAGCGTGTTCTCGGAGCAGAGGCCAGAATCAACGAACTGGAATATGAGCTATTTCTAAAGGTAAGGGGGGAAATAGGACAGCAGGTAACCAGGCTGCAGCAAATTGGTCAGAATCTGGCCCGGCTGGATGTTATTCTAAGTCTGGGCGAGCTGGCTCATGAAAGCAATTACCGGCGGCCAGAGGTCGACAGCAGCCGGATAATTTCCATCACCGCCGGCCGCCATCCAGTCATCGAGGTGACTCAAAAAGAACCTTTTATCCCCAATGATACTTATCTGGATGGAGACGATCATCAGATCCTGATCATTACTGGTCCCAATATGGGTGGGAAATCAACCTATCTGAGGCAGGTGGCTTTAATCTGCATTCTGGCCCAGATTGGCTCTTTTGTTCCGGCGGAGGCAGCCAGAATCGGTGTCGTGGACAGAATCTTTACCAGAGTTGGAGCTACTGATTACCTGACGGCCGGCCAGTCCACCTTCATGGTAGAAATGGTGGAGACGGCCAGTATTTTAAACAGCCTGACGGAACGGAGCCTGCTTCTTCTGGATGAAGTTGGCCGTGGAACGAGCACCTTTGATGGTTTAAGCCTGGCCTGGGCCATAGCTGAATATTTACATCAGCTGGATGGAATCAGGCCTAAGACGCTGTTTGCCACTCATTACCATGAGTTAACCGAACTGGCCTCAACTTTCACCCGGATCAAGAATTATCATGTGGCAGTCAAAGAATCTCAGGACAGGGTCATTTTCCTTAGAAAAATAAGTCCCGGACCATCCGATCGCAGTTATGGGCTACAGGTAGCCAGGCTGGCCGGACTGCCGGCGGCAGTCATCAAACGAGCCAGGGAAATTCTTTTCAACCTGGAAAAGTTGGAAATTGATGAGCAGGGAAAGCCACGACTGGCCTATCATCATCAGATTAACAATTATCAGCCAGCCCAGCTCTGGTTGTTCAATGAGGATCGGGAGCAGGCCGCGCTCCAGGAGATCAAGCAAAAATTGCTCGAACTCGAGCCCAACGAGCTAACGCCTCTTCAGGCTCTGGAGTTATTGGTTGCATTAAAGGGCAAGCTTGATAGTTCCAGCTCGCCCTATAAGTCTTCCGATTCGTCGTCAAAATCGAAATCTTCGTCTTCGAGATCATCATAATCTTCATCGTCAAGTAACGATCCATCGAAGCCTTCTCTTCTCTTTTCAATAGCCTCAGCAAACTCATCTTCATCAGCATAATGCCTTAAATAATTAGGGCCAACCGCGCTATAGCCTAATTCAAGATAGTCTTCATCCAGAACGCAGAAGACCGACATTTCCTGGTCGGAATGAAGATCACCGATTGTTTCTACCACATCGGCTGCCTTTTTTAGAGTATCCAGAGTCGCCCAGCTTGATATTTCTATTTCTTCCATAATACGCTCCTTCAGCAGAAAATATTTATTTTTTGCAGCTTGTCAAGAGGGTAAATAAAAATTTTAAGCGCTTCTGCCGCGCCAGCGGGGATTTGACTGGAGCGCAGGGTATTTACCTGAAGAAAAAATAGGGGTAAAATAAATAAAAAGAACCCATCGATTTCAGTCTTTAATTATAAAATCTAAGAATGATACTTTTTTGACATTGCCTGACAAAAAATGTAGTTTTAGGAAGAAAGGAGGTTAAACATGAGATGGGATAAATTAACGGTTATGCTGCAGGAAGCCTTCCAGCTGGCTCAATCGAAGGCTCAGGAATTTGGACATCAGGAATTGAAGCCCGAACATCTGTTGTGGAGCTTTTTAAATCAAGAAGGGAATATTGTGAACAGCTTGTTGACCAAGCTGGAGGTTAATCCTTCTGACCTACAACATGAACTCAATCAGATATTAAGCCGTTTCCCAAAAATTCAGGGAACAGGTGAAATATATCTTTCGGGCGAACTGAATGAGGTCCTGAACGAGGCCTGGCAGCAGGCGGAGAAGCTGAAAGATGAATATCTTTCTACCGAACACGTCTTTCTGGCCATGGTCAGACTCAAGCACCTGGGCATCGGTCGAGTCCTTCAAAAATATAAGATTAATGAGGAAGCTGTGCTCAAAGCCCTGGTGGACATCAGAGGCAGCCAGAGAATCACGGATGCTGAACCAGAATCAAAATACCAGGCTTTAGAAAAGTATGCCCGGGATCTGACTGCTCTGGCCAAACAGGGTAAGATAGACCCGGTTATCGGTCGGGAGGAGGAAATACGCCGGGTAATTCAAGTTCTTTCCAGGCGGACAAAAAATAATCCGGTGCTGATCGGAGAAGCAGGGGTTGGCAAGACGGCCATTGTGGAAGGGCTGGCTCAAAGGATTGCCAATGGGGATGTGCCCCAATCGCTTAAGGAAAAACAACTTCTAGCTCTTGATATGGGAGCTCTGGTGGCCGGCACCAAATATCGGGGAGAATTTGAAGATAGATTGAAAGCCCTGCTGAAGGAAATCAAAGAATCGGGTAATGTTATCCTGTTCATTGATGAGCTGCATACGATTGTCGGGGCAGGGGCAGCCGAGGGAGCTATTGATGCTTCTAATATGCTGAAACCGGCTCTGGCCAGAGGTGAATTGAGGTGCATCGGAGCCACCACCATCAATGAGTATAAAAAATACATCGAAAAAGACCCAGCCCTGGAAAGACGTTTTCAACCGGTCTATGTTGGTGAACCATCGGTGGAAGAGACTATTTCTATTCTGCGTGGTCTTAAGGAAAAATATGAAGTCCATCATGGGGTAAAAATCAAAGATTCAGCTCTGGTGGCAGCCGCCGTCCTCTCCAATCGCTATATCACCAACCGTTTCTTACCAGATAAAGCTATTGACCTCATTGATGAGGCTGCTGCCCGTATCAGAGTTCAGCTGGATAGCTTGCCGGAAGAAATAGATGAGCTGGAAAGAAAAATCACCCAGCTCCAGATCGAGCGGCAGGCTTTGAAAAAGGAAAAGGACGAGGCTTCAGTTGAACGACTGGAGAAAATTGAAAAGGAACTCAGTGAACTGACTGAAAAAAGGGATGGTCTGAAAGCCAAGTGGAAACAAGAAAAAGACCTGATTGAACAGATAAACCGGCTGAAAGAACAGCGCGATGCTCTCCGGGTAGAAGAGCAGAATGCTGAGCGGCGGGGTGATCTGGAAAAAGTAGCTGAAATCCGTTATGGAAGATTAATCGAGCTGAATAAAAAAATTGACCAGCTTTCCCAGCAACTGGCCGAATTGCAAAAGCAGGGTAAAATGCTGAAAGAAGAGGTGGATGAAGAGGATGTGGCCGAAGTGGTCAGCCGCTGGACTGGGATCCCTGTCTCCAAAATGCTCGAGGGAGAAGTGGAAAGATTGCTCAAGATGGAAGAGATCCTGTCCAAACGGGTCATCGGCCAGGAACAGGCTATCAGAGCTGTGGCTGATACTATCAGGCGGGCCAGAGCCGGACTGCAGGAGCCAACCAGGCCAATAGGTTCTTTTCTTTTTCTGGGACCGACCGGAGTAGGTAAGACCGAACTGGCCAGGGCGCTGGCTGAATTCCTTTTTAACGACGAAAAGGCTATGGTCAGGCTGGACATGTCAGAATATATGGAAAAACACACTGTAGCCAGATTGATTGGTGCTCCGCCCGGCTATGTGGGCTATGAGGAAGGTGGCCAGCTGACGGAAGCGGTCAAAAGGCGGCCTTATTCGTTGATCTTGCTGGATGAGGTGGAAAAGGCCCATCCTGATGTTTTCAATATCCTGCTCCAGATTCTGGATGATGGCCGTTTGACTGATGGCAAAGGAACAACTGTTGATTTCAGGAATACGTTGATTATTATGACCTCTAATCTTGGCAGTCAGATCATTAAGGAGTTAAGCCAGGATTATGAGACGATGGAAAAAGAAGTTCGGAAGATTCTGGAAAGTCACTTCAAGCCGGAATTTCTAAACCGGATTGATGAAGTTATAATCTTCAAGCCGCTGTCGAAAGAAACGATTTTAAAGATCGTTGACCTTCAGATTGATCTTTTGCGCCGGCGTCTGGCTGATAAAAAGATTAATCTGGAGATCAAAAACAAAGCCAGGGAACTCCTGGCCGAACGTGGCTTCGATCCTGTCTATGGAGCCAGACCGCTCAAAAGAGTCATCCAGCGAGATGTTCAAAATCCACTGGCTATGAAAATTCTGGCTGGTGAATTTAAAGAGGGAGAGACGGTAGTGATTGACATTGGCTCCAACGGGGAAATTGTTTTTAAAAAAAAGTAGGTAGAAAAAACTAAACTATTATACAGGACAAGAAAGGAGCTGGTCATGTTCTCAAGCTACAGAAAAAAGATAGCTTCACTTATTTTATGTTTATCCCTTATGACCGGTCTGCTGCAGGCTAATGGCCTCAGTTTAAATGGTCTGGGGAGTAAGGCTGTTTCGATGGGAGGTGCCTTTATCGGTCTGGCTGATGACTTCAGTCTGGTTTACTGGAATCCGGCTGGAGCAGGTTTCCTTTCTCGACCACTGTTTGGAACCACAGCCGCCGACCTGATGCCGACCAATCGTTACGAACTGGACTCAACTCTTCAGGCCAAAACCAAGTTTTCCCACTATCTTAGTTTTCTTCTGGCTTATTATCAGCCCGTCTCTGAACGAGTTGTTGTCGGGATCGGTTTTTATACACCGGCTGAAATTGGAACCAGCTGGAAAGGCGAAGATTTTAAGCCGCTGGCCGGCGGTAATAGTTATGATTGGAAAAGTAAAATTGAAATAATGACTCTATCGCCGCTGGTTGCCTGGAAGATCAGTGATCGGCTGAGTCTGGGAGCAACTTTTAACCTGAATTATGGATCGATGAAATGGAGCCAGTGGGCCGGTCAGCTGGAGATATCCCCTGGGACTTATTTTGATGCTGGCCAGTATGAAGAAGGACTGCACGGTTTTGGCTGGGGAGTGACCTTTGGCTTACTGGCCAGACCTGCTGATTGGCTGAGTGTTGGGCTAACCGTTAAGAGTCCTTCGACCATTAAATTCCGGAGCAAGATCAATATGTATAATCTCAGTGCTGCTGGCTATCCAACCAGTTCTGAGGTTAGAAGAGAAATAAAATGGCCGTGGTTTATCGGTGGCGGGGTATCTGTTAAACCACTGGACAGGTTGATTTTAAATGCTGATGTCCAGTGGGCTAAATGGTCTGAGCTCAGTAATATAACTACCAGCTATCTGGATCCGATCTGGGCCGAACTGATGGCGGCCAACCTGGCTGAGGTCAGGCCCCTTGACTGGGAAAATAGCCTCCAGGTGCGGATTGGGGCTGAATATCGGTTAAGTCAGCATTTTGCCCTGAGGGCTGGCTATTATCATGATCCTGCGCCGGGACCTGACCACACCCAAACGGTCTTGCTGCCGACCTTTGATTGTGACGGAATAACAGCCGGCTTTGGCTATGACTGGAATGGTTTATCTATCAGCTGGGGATTTGAATATTTGAAAGGCAAAAATCGGCAGATAACTCTGCAAACTATCGAGGGAGAGGGAGGTCACTGGCAGGCCATGCCAGGCACATATAAAATGTACCAGGTGACTCCCACTGTCTCAGTTTCCTACAAGTTCTGAGGTAAAAAACACAGCGGAAAAAGAAACTGGCTGGCTCTAAAAAGAAAAATGGCCAGGGACGGAATTGAACCGCCGACGCAGGGATTTTCAGTCCCTCGCTCTACCGTCTGAGCTACCTGGCCACAGATTTAATCAGGTTTTAAAAACCGCTTAATAAGTATATTAACGAGCCTGAATAATGTCAACTGGGTAATTATATTTTGCTGAACTCAAGTAAGCTCTACTGAAGCTGTAGCCGGGGCTGGCTGTCTTTTTCAGGTGCAAATTGAAATCAAATTGGCCCTGTGTTATGCTTTTTTTCGGAGAAAAGATGGAAGAAGATGAAATAAAAGAGGTGCTCCTTCGGCAGGATGAGGCTTTCCGTCAGCTGTATCAGCAGCACCAGGAAATAGAACAATCTCTATCAACTCTAAAGGAAAGAGGCCTGTTAACCGCGGGTGAAGAACTGGCTGAAAAAGAACTGAAAAAGAAAAAACTGAAATTGAAAGATGAAATATATCGAAGAATTGCAATTTATAAGGAAAAAGTAGAGTCTCATGAGTAAAGCCTCCAACCGCCAGTTCCGGGTTGCTTTAATTGGAACAGAGTCGCTGGTTGCCCAGGAATTGAGGGAAGCGCTGGCGGCCAGTTCTCTGCCGCTTAAATCAATAGAGTTCTACGATCCCGGAGTGGAGGAAGAGTACAGTCAGCTGACTGAATTTAAAGGCGAAGCTAAAGTCATCCATCATCCTGATGGCTATCTGCTGGAAGGGCTGGATCTGGTTTTCCTGGCTGCTGATGGCCAGACCAACCTTGAATTTGGTCGGCTGGCCAGGGATAAAGGCTTCCGGGCCATTGATCTGGTTGGAAGTTTTAGTGGGGAGCTGGAGATCCCGGCGGTGGTTGCTGGCGTTAATGATAAGATTCTTGACAATAAAGAAATCTGGCTGGTAGCTAATCCCCGGCCGGTGTCCATAATTCTCTCTCAGGTTCTGTTCACTCTGGCCAGCTCACTACCGGTGGTTAGAGCTCTGGCCGTTGGGCTCCAGCCGGTCTCTGTTTTCGATCAGGCTGGGCTGGAGGAACTGGCTGAAGAAAGTTTTGCTCTGTTATCTGGCGAAAATTATGAGCGGAAAATTTTCCCTGAACAAATTGCATTTAATTCTTTCCCTTTAGCAGAGAAGACAGCTCCAGCTGGCCAGGTCTGGCAGGAAGCGCAACTGGAGGAACAGATAAAAAAAATCCTGACCGGTAAAGATATAAAGTTGACTTTATCTCTGGTCCAGGTTCCGGTTTTTCATGGTTATAGTTTGATGCTTTACACCGAACTGGCCGAAAACAGAGAGATAGCTGACATTGAAAACGCCCTTAAAAAAAACCGTCTTTTTAAATATTTTCCCGCGGATGATTCGCAGCTGATATCAACTAGACTGGTAGCCGGTAAAGATGAAATCTTTATCGGCCATCTGAGGAAAACGCAGAATAAACCGACAGGTTTCTGGTTATGGGTGGCAGCTGATAATCTGAGTGCTGGCTCGGCTTCTAACGCCCTGGCTCTGGCCAGAAGAATGCTTGGTATCGGCTGAATATTAGTAAAGTGGAGATGTCCAGATGATTCACAGTATGACCGGCTTTGCTGAAAAAAGTTTTAATTCCAGCAACTTAAGGGTCAAGATTTTTATCAAGACTCTGAATCACCGTTTTTTTGACTGGGTATTTAAGGGACCAGGCCTGGGTGAGCTGGAAAATGAACTCCGAACAGCCTGCCAGAAAAAGATCTCGAGGGGGCGGGTGGAAATTCTGGTCGAAATTGATTTTCTCTCGCCGGATAGCTGGCAGTTTACTATTAATCGGCCGCTATTAAAAAAGATGATAAGCGAGCTTAAGACTCTGGCTGACGAAACTGGCCTGCAGTTCAATCTGACTCTGGGCGAGCTCCTGCGGCTTCCACCTGTTATAACTATTAATCAGCGGGAATTGACCAGAAGCGATAAAAACTTCATTCTGGCTGCTTTCGACGAGACGCTCGAAGAGATTTTAAAGCAGAGAAAAAAGGAAGGGCGGGAAATCAACCGTCAACTGCATCGTCATCTTAACCGGATAAAAAAATCATTAACAGTCATTGAAAATCTTTTTAAACAGCAGCCGGGCGAACTGCGGGAAAAGCTGGTCAAAAAGCTCAAAGATCTTAACCATAATGCTCTCTCCGAAGATAGGTTATCGGAAGAGGTGGCCTACCTGATGCAAAAATTTGACGTGGTGGAAGAAATAAACCGGTTGAAAAGCCACCTCAAGGCTGTGGCTGAATTGCTGGCTCCCGGGGCGGACGAGCCGGTCGGTAAGAAGCTTGATTTTCTGGCTCAGGAGTTATCGAGAGAGGCTAATACTCTGAATGCTAAGGCCCAGGACCCTGGCATCATCAAACATTGTCTTCTGATTAAAAACGAAATCGAAAGCATGCGCCAGCAGGTTCAGAATTTAGAATAAAAATCTGTTAAAATAGAACATCAGGAAAAGAAAGGCCAGCTCAAAATGATCTTTGTCATTTCAGGACCTTCCGGCGGTGGTAAGTCTACTCTGATCAAGCAACTTCTGACCAGTCTGCCCGGACTGGATTTTTCTGTTTCTCATACCACCAGACATCCGCGGCCGGATGAGGTCAATGGCCGGGATTATTATTTTGTCAGCCGCGAAGAATTTCAAAAGATGCAGGCCGCCGGGGCGCTGGCCGAGTCGGCTCTGGTTCACGGAGAATGGTATGGGACTTCTCTAGCCGAAATTGAAAACAAATCAAAAAACAAGGATCTTATTCTCGATATCGATGTCCAGGGAGCCAGACAGATTAAAGCCAGGCTGAAAGAGGCCAGTCTCATTTTTGTTGTTCCTCCCTCTTTTTCTGAGCTGGAAAAAAGATTGAGAGAACGAAAAACTGACAGCGCCCAGGCTATTGCTCTTCGTCTTGAAAATGCCAGAAAAGAGATTCTACAGTCTGACCTATTTGATTATCTGGTGATTAATGGAGAACTGGACAAAGCGGTGGAAGAGTTGCGGTCAATTATTATCGCTCACCGCTGTCAATTCCAAGCCAGGCAGAAGGAATTTCAGGAAATTTTGAAAAGTTTCGAGGTTGGCTGTCGATCTTAGAAGCGAGGAGTCGAGATGAACAAAATAGCTCTGGGTGTCACTTCATCCATCAGTATTTATAAAGCGGCCGATATTATTCGCCTGTTCCAGAAAGAAGACCTGGCTGTTCAGGTTATTATGACTGAACGGGCGACCAATTTTATCCAGCCTGAATTTTTTACCGCTCTGTCCGGGCAGCCAGCTGTGGTCAGGCTCTTCGACCAGAAGCAGCGGCCGATAGAACATATTACCCTGGCGTCTGAAATCTCGCTGCTGCTCATTGCTCCAGCTACAGCCAATATAATTGCCAAACTGGCTTCAGGGCTGGCTGATGATTTTCTCTCGACTTTTTACCTGGCGGTTAAATCGCCGGTGCTAATTGCTCCGGCCATGAATGAAGCTATGTTTCTTCACCCTCAGACCCAGAATAATATTAAGAAATTAAAAGATCTGGGCGTGGTCTTCGTTGAGCCGGAGTCAGGCTATCTGGCCTGCGGGCAGAAAGGCAGCGGGCGGCTGGCTTCTCCAGAAAAAATAGTACAGATAGGTTTAAGGCTTATTCGCCAGCAGCCGGTTTTTAAGGATAAGCTGATTGTGGTTACCGCCGGTCCAACCAGAGAAGCTCTTGATCCAGTCCGTTTTCTGTCCAACCGATCTTCCGGTAAGATGGGTTATGAGCTGGCTCGCGAAGCCTACGAACGAGGAGCCGAGGTGATTTTGATCAGCGGACCGGTGGAACTCCCGCCTCCGGCTGGGGTTAAGGTTGAAAGAGTCATCTCCTCGGAAGACATGCGACAGGCTGTGCTTAAATATTACGACCAGGCCAGTGTGATCATCATGTCAGCTGCTGTCTCTGATTTCAGGTTCAGTCAAACCGGTCAGGAGAAAATAAAAAAGGAAGATTTGCCCTCGGCTCTCAGCTTGGAAAGGACGCCTGATATTCTTGAAGAGCTGGGCCGTTTAAAACGAGGTCAGCTGCTGGTTGGTTTTGCTGCTGAAACATCTGAAGCCAGAGCGAGAGCCAGGGAAAAAATGGGAAAGAAAAAGCTCGACCTGATAGTGGTCAATGATGTCTCCCGGCAGGACATCGGTTTTGAAAGCGATGACAATGAAGTGTGGTTGCTCTGGCCGGATGGTCGGGAAAGATTAATCCCTAAAACCACCAAGAGAAAAGTGAGCCAGGAAATTCTGACTGAAATCGGAGCAATGTTCAATGGAAGAAAAGGAAATAATTGAGAAGCTGGAAAATTTAGAGAATCAGCTGCGTTTTTATCAGCAGCTAGGAGCGGGTTTTATGGTGGGCGAGAAGAAGAAACCAGCTGATGAGGAAAAGCCGGCCGGAGAATTGATCGGGTTAAAAAAGGAGACAGAATCTCACCCCTTTCAGGCTGAAGAATGGCAAAAGCTCATCAACCGCATTCGGGACTGTCGTTTCTGTCCTCTTTTTCAGGGGAGAACCCAGGCGGTTCCAGGCGAAGGCAATTGCCAGGCCAGGTTGATGTTTGTCGGTGAAGCTCCCGGCCGGGATGAAGATCGGCAGGGCCGGCCTTTCGTTGGCCGGGCTGGCCAGCTCCTGACGAAGATTATTGAGGCTATGGGCTTTAAGCGACAGGATGTTTATATTGCCAATGTCGTCAAGTGCCGACCGCCTGAAAACCGCACCCCTCGACCGGATGAGGTTAAAGCCTGTTCCCCCTATCTGCTCCGTCAAATCGAACTGATCAATCCCAGGGTAATCGTTGCGCTGGGGAAAATCGCCGCTGAGTTTCTTCTTCAAACTGATAAAAGTATATCTGATCTCCGCGGCCATTTCGGTCAGTTTGAAGGTATTCCGGTCATGCCGACTTTTCATCCTGCCTATCTCGTCAGGAACGAAGGGAACAGGGAAATTAAAAGGCTGGTCTGGGAAGACATGAAGAAAGTCATGAAATTACTGGAATCTTCATGACTACTTATTGTCGCCTGTCCTTTCCTTTACCTGTCAATCAAACTTTTCTCTATCGTTTGCCTGAAGAACTGAAAGGTCGGGTGAGGCCGGGTACGGCGGTTCTGGCTCCGTTTGGCCCAAGAAAAATTAAAGGCTATGTGCTGGAAACAACTGAATTGTCAGCTTCCCCTGGCTTTCAGGTTAAAGATATCTGTGGGGTCCTGGAAAATTGCCAGGTGCCTCCCCCTGTTTTTCTGAACTTCGTCCAGAAGCTGGCCTGGAGAAGCCTCAGTTCGGCTGGCCTTTTTCTGGAACTGGCCGAAGGTCCAGCCAGGGCGGCTGAAGTCAAAGAGAAGGTCATAATTACTGAGAAGGGAAAAGAGGAACTGCAATCAGGACAGTTACGAGGGAAAGACCGTCAGCTTCTCGAACAGGTCAGCCAGAAAGCTTTTTCCCCTACCTTTTTAAAAAGAAAGCTTAAATGGCAGGATTTGAACGCTCGTCTAAAATCTCTGGAGCAAGCGGGGTTAATAGAAATAAAACAGAAGGTCAAGCGGGTTAAGAGCCAGCTGCTTTCTCCCCGCTCTTTGCCCCGGCAATTATCTTTGCCGGTTGATTTTTCGGAAGAGGGTAGTCAGGTCAGTCCAGTTTTTCAGGCCCTGGCGGCCGGCGAATTCCGGCGTTTTCTTCTGAGCGGGGAGAGCAGAAAAAGGCAAGAAGTGATCTTTAAAATGGTCAGGCAAGCTCTGGAAGGCGAGGGCTATGTCTTTATTCTGGTACCCGAAATTGAACAAATGGCCAGGTGGTGGTCTGAGGCTGAAGTGCTCGGCAGTAACGTCGCTATTTATCATAGCCGGCTGGCCGAGAAGAAAAGAAAAGAAATCTGGGTCAGGATTATTTCTGGCCAGAGCCGGGTGGTTATCGGGACGAGAGCTATACTTTTTTTGCCGGTCAATCCGGTCAGGTTAATAGTCGTAGACGAGGTCCAGAATGACCTTTATGATCAGGCAGAGAGTCCACCCTTTGATGTCCGGGAAGGAGCTCAGATTAGAGCTCAAGAAGAAGGAGCGGTATTGCTCTTCTCGTCTGCTACGCCGCCGGTCAGCTGCTATTATTTGTCACAGGCTAAGGGAGAATCAATTGACCTTGGCCAGGGTGAAAGACATTATATGTGCCAGCTCAGCCGGAAAGACATCGGCCGCTGGCTGCAGGAAGAACTGTTGACCGAAGTAGGGCCCGGGCTTCGGGCTGGACAGAAGGTTTTCTTTTTCATTAACCGCAAAGGGTATGCTGGCTATCTTGTTTGCCCGTCCTGTGGACACGTGCCCAGATGCCCGACCTGCCAGATTCCTTTAATTCTAGACAAAAAGAAAAACGAGCTGGTTTGCCGCTACTGCGGGCAAAGCCTTAGCCAGCAGGAAACGTGTCCTGTCTGTCATCATCCAATGAAGCCAGGAAGAATTAAGGGCAGTCAGTTTCTGGTGGAGCGGTTGAAAAAACTTCTACCTGATTTTAGTCTGGCCCTGTTAGAGGAAGGAGAGGGAAAGCAGTCAATTGAGGATAGTCTGAACAAACTAGATTCAGGCCAGGTTCAACTGGTGGTCGGGACTGATTATGCGTTGCCACGGCTTCAGCCCGGGAGCTTTTCGATGGTTATCGTTGTCGAGCCGGAAATAGGCCTCAGTCTTCCTGATTTTAAAGCGGCTGAAAAAACTTTTATCAGAGTTTTTAAAGCCTCAGAGCTTCTGGCCAACCAAGCGTCATCGAAAATGATGGTTATTACTGCCATGCCTGATCAGCCAGCGATTAAATTTGGAACTGATGGAGACTACCCTGGTTTTTACCGGCAGGAACTGGAATACCGCCAGCTATTAAAATATCCGCCCTTTAGTCTGCTGATCTGTCTGACTTTGACCGGCCGGAATTTAAGGAAGGTAGCTGGCTCCGGCCGGCGCCTGGTAGAAGAACTTGCCCTGAAGTTTCCTGCGCTGGAAATTATCGGCCCAAAAGTTAAACCCAGGCTGTGGCAGAAACAGCAAAAAGAGGTAAGACTCTATTTAAGGCTGGAGAAAAACGATGACCTTCTTGCCCTTCATGAGTTTCTGGCCATATTCAGCCGTAGCTCCAGGCAGGCCAGACTTTCCTATCGACTTCTTTTTTAGAGTTCGAAGGGCAAGTCAAAACTGGCTCACCCCTGCTAACCACTCAAAGTCATCTGTTATAAATTAGGAAAGTCGAGAAAACGAATCTGAATAGAAGCCACCTGACTGACGTTCTTATTTCTTAAATCATGGCCAAAAAACTCGATGCGAGCAGTGCAATCCAGAACATCTGCAGTTCCTGCCAGAGCAGCCAGAGGGGCCTGGCTTTTGGCTGTCTCGGTCACTATCATCAGAGGAAGGCTGACGCTTGAACCAACAGGCAAGAGAGTCGACAGAGTAGCCTCAAAATGATAGGGTACGGCCGAACCCTCAGCCGTCGAGCCATCGCTTCTGGTGTAAGTGACTACATACCTGGTCAGCAAAATATCGCTATATTGAGAAACCCCATTGATCGGGTTAGGATCAAGCATGGCTGATCTTAAAGTGGCCGTGACAAAATCAGGAAGGCCATTGCTAACATCTGAAAAGGCGACCGTCGAATCATTTCCCGAGATGTCTTTGCCCATGATGCTTTCGACAACAATAAAGCTACTGGAATCCGAATCATTTTCAATTGGGTTGCATGAAAACAACAACAAGGCCAGGGTCAAAATGCCGACTATTTTGGAAGATAAGGTTAGCTTACTCATCTTGGTTTTCTCCTTCCGGTTATTTCATAATCCTGGGAGTTATAAAGATCAGCAACTCCCTGTTCTGACGGGTTCTGGCGAAGGATCTGAAAAGAGTTCCCAGAATTGGAATATTGTTGAGGTAAGGAGTCTTGTCTCTGGTAATTGAATCTTCTGTCCTGTAGATTCCGCCAATGACCGTTGTGCCTCCATCCGGTACCATGACTGTCGTCTTGGCGCTCTGGGTCGTAATGGGAGGAATGCCATTAACCAGGTTAGCAAAATCAGCTGCATTGTTCTGAATTTCTATGTTCATGATGATGGTGCCTTCAGCTGTTATCTGGGGGGTGGCTCTCAGTTCCAGGGCAGCATTGACATACCTGGTGGTCACGGTGAAGTTGGCAACGGTCTGCACCGGGATCTGGCGGCCCTGGATGATCTCGGCAGCCTGGTTATTCTGGGTTGTAACTTTTGGTGAAGATATAATCCGGCCGTTACCTGAAGTTTCGAGTCCTGATAAAGCCACGTCGAGCCTGAAAGTATCAAGAACGTTGGCGAAGGAAAAGCCAACCGCGGTATTAAAGGCTGGAGCAGGTAAATTGACCGCATAGCCACCCAGGGGTCCGCCGATACCTTTGGTTACAATACCCTGGGGAATCATGGCTCCATCTAACTGAATTTTATTGGGAAAAGAAATAGAAGTCTGGTTGCCATAGAAGGGATCAGCGATGCCTTTAAAGCCCCACTGGATTCCCAGATTTTTGATAAAAGTAGAAGTGGCCTCGACTATTCTGGCCTCGATGGAGACCTGAGGGGTTGGAGTATCAAGGACACCTATTAATTTTTCCAGCAGCTCCATGCGGTCTCTAACTTCTGAGATAATCAGGGTATTGGTTCTTTCATCGATGACGATTTCGCCGTTTCTGGATAGCTTACTTTTAAGCAGGCTCTGAACATCTCTGGCTTTAGAGTAAGACAGGGTCACGGTCTTAACCTGAATCGGGCCAGCCAGCTCTTTACTTTCCTGAATTCTTCTTATATCTTCATCTTCTCTGGCCAGGACCTCAACCGGAGCAATTCTTAAAACATTGCCTTCAATGGTTTTGCCCAGTTTGTTCTGTTTTAAGACCACATCAAGAGCCTGATCCCAGGGGACAGCCTGTAAATTGCAGGAGACTGTTCCTCTCACTTCGGGATCAAAGATCACATTTAAACCGGCCAGATCGGCCAGGAAGAGAATCACGTCTCTGATATCGGCATCTTTAAATTTCAGGCTTATAATTTCACCTGTATATTTTTCTTCACTTGATTGAATAACTCTCGGTTTAAATTTTTCCTGCTGGGGCTGGGCCTGTTCGGGAGCCGAACTGGCTCTTGCTTTCTTCGGTGCTGGCGCTGCTTCAATTTTGGCCTCTGCCGGCTGGGGTTTGATTCTGACTGGATCAGGTGTAGCCGGAACTTCTTCTTTCACTTCTCTGGCCGAAGCAGGAACGGGTAGAGCATTGGCCAGGGAGGAGTTAGCTACCGGGCGAACAGGACTTTCCTCTTTGGAAGTAACCTGATTGCTGGCAGTCAAAACATCCTCTGGAGAATAAAAGGTAATATTCAGCCCCTCAGCTGAATTGTCGAGAGAATACCAGCCCGCTTCCTTCAGCTCAAAAACCAGCCTGGTTATCGGGCAAGGATCAGCCTGCTTGAATTGTCCAACTCGGACTTTGTCCACTTTGGCCTGGCCTACCTGGTAGGACTGACTGCCTCTTGGATATTGAGTGTTAAGCAGGTCAACGACCAGACGATCCGGATTGTTAAGAGCAAAAGTTTGAACAGGAGCTTCTCCGCTCAGGGAGATTTTGAAATTGACTTTACCCGGCTTGGCCTCAACTTTCATCTCACTGAAATAAACCTGGCTTTCCTTCTTGAGTAAGTTATTTAAGGCTGAATCCAGAGGATAATCAGCTGCTTTCAGAAATTCATTCAGTTCAATAAATAATTTCCCCTGTTCGAGACCAAGGCGATAAGGTACTTTTTCCTTTAATGACAATAAGACCTTAAGATGTTCACCAGCTGGTTCAACCCGGATTTCCTTGACCAAACGACCATCAACTGGTTGGCGGGCCGGAATTTCTACTGGCCTGACGCCACTTAACTCCAGAACAAGAACCGGGGGAGTCTCGGAAATATAGGCAGCCTGCCGGACGGTGAGGGGCTTATCAGCTATCATCACCACCCTGGTTGATAGAGCTCCCGGTATGACCTCTATTTTACTAAGATCGGTAGCGGCGGAGGCCGCCTGGAGAGCCAGACCGGGCACCATAATCAGATTTATTATGGCCAGTACGAGCCAAAGATTTTTCCTTTTCATGTTAACGCTCCTCCGGATTGATTTCTTTAACCACATTTATAGGCCTCATCAGGGGAAAGCCCCTATCATGAGTCTTTCTAAAAATCACCTGAGACGAATTGATATCAAAGATATAACCATCGGCTAACTTATCCCCGATTTTCAAAAAATAGGGCATTTGCTGGGGTCCGCTGATAATGGCCACATAGCCTTTCTGGGTTTTGACAATGCCGACCAGAGTAGCATTTTCAATGCTTAGCTGTCCTCCCTCGGCTGAAGCCGGCCCGCTAACCCGTCCCTTTCCGATCAAGTCTTTGAATGGATCCCGGCGTCCACCCGGATCATAAGAAGCAAGCGGCCGGAGATTGTCGAGAGTGGGTGTAATGGTGGTGGTAGTAGTCGCTGTCTGCTGGTCAGTTTTCTGTGTTTCCTGGGCCTGGCCGGCACTAAAAAGGCTAATTCCCGCTATTAAGCTCGAGACCAGAATAAAATTTATCGTCTTATTCTTCATGTTTTTACCTCTGCGCCTTGGTGGCGGCGGTTTTAGCTGCAGCTGGCTGCTCTTCAACAAAATAATAGGTAGTGGCGACAAATTTCGCACCGATAGTCAACTCATCTGTCTGATTGTTCAGAGCGGTAATAGAAAAATTATTGACATTAAATAACCGGGAAAATTTGCTGAGCTTATCGAAGAAGATACCCAGATTATGATAAGTGCCAGAAATTTCAATATTGATCGGCCATTCTGCATAAAAATCTTTCCTGACCTCGCCCCTGGGCTGGAATCTGAGAACATTTAATCGCGAATCATAGGCCAATTGCTGAATCCGGCGCAGAATGTCAGCAATTTCCTTTTTCTGGGGAATAATCTGTTCGAGGTCTTTAAGAGTGGCATTAAGAACGACCAGCTCTGCTTCTATTTTATCCAGTTCCTTTTTTTGTTCTTTCAACACTTCCACTTCCTTTTCGAGTTTCATTCTCGACTCGCGCAGATTCTGTATTTCAGCATTCCGCGGTTTAAAGAAGAAAAAGAAAACCAGAGCAAAAATAATAACTGCCAGTAACAGGTATCCATACCATGGCCAGTTTCTCATGATGCTCTCCTTCTTGTTGACTGAGGAGTAGTCCTGGGCTTCGGCTGTTCAACCGTCGGCGGTTGAGGCTTGTTAACGGGGACGGTCAGATTGAATTCCAGAAAAACAGCTCCTCCCTGAGACTTTTGAGTCGAATCTATCAGGTTAACCTGGCCAAAAGTCTCGCTGCGTTCAAGGTTGGTGATAAAATCAGCAATGAGATTATTGGAGATGGCATTCCCTTTAAGCTTGAGTGTCTGGCCATCGTAGCTGGCTTCTTTCAACCAGACATAATCAGGCAAGCGGCGGTTAATCTCATCCATAATTCTGACCGCGATATCCTGGTTGTTCTTCAGCTGTCTGATCAGGTTGATTTTGAGCTCCAGCTGGGCCTTCTGGTTTTTTACTTCTTCCAGTTTGGCCACCACATACTGCAGCTGGCTTTTTTCCTGCTGGGCCTGTTCGATCAATTGTTTTTCCTTCTGCATTTCCCAGTTCTGGTAGAAATAATAACCGGCCAGGCTGACCAGCAAGATCAGGAAGATTATAGTGCCCAAGCTGGTCTTTTTTCTTTCCTTGACTGCCTTAGGTAAGCCGGCTGCGGCCGGTTCCCTGACTTCCTTGACTTCCGGTTTTAATAAATTAATCCTGATCATGGCTCATTTCTCTGCCTTTCTCGTTGAAAGTCCAACCGCTACCCCGAAGACCGGGGCCATTTCATTGAAATAGATGGAATCAAACTTTTTCTCGTCGTATTTGATCATTTTGAAAGGATTGAATAGCTCGGTCTTAATTCTGAATTTCAGTTCAAAAGCACTGACCATATTAGGAATCAGAGCCAGACCACCGCTGAGTAAAATCTGCTCAATCCGGCGGTCTCTTTTTTCTCCGGCCTCATAAAAGGAAAAAGTCTTTTCCATCTCATCCAGTAAATCTCTGATGTTCATGGTCAAAACAGCAGCAAATTGATCAGCATTAATATTTTTCCCGGGGATACCCTTTAAAGCTGCTTCGGCCTCTTCAAAACTGACATTCAATTCTTTTCTGATATTTTCGGTGAAGAAATAACCTCCCAGGGACAGATCGCGGAAAAGCTGGGGTACTCCTCTTTCCACGATGCCAACATTGGTTATATTGGCGCCCATATTTATAATGGCCACTGTCTTTTCTTTGAAGATTTCAGGATAGTTAACCTCAAAAGCATTAATCAGAGAAAAGATGTCCACTTCAATTGCCACCAGGTTCTTTCTGGCCATTGAAATGGCATTACTGTAGTTGGCAATTTTATCCTTTTTAGCCGCTACCAGGAGAATATCAACATTGCCTTCAGGCGTGCGAGGTGATTTGAGAACAGCATAATCAACGTTAGTTTCTTCATAGGGGTAGGGTATATTGTGTTTGGCTTCCCAGATAATTGATTCTGCCAGCTCCTGCGGATCCATGCTAGGCAAGGAAATTTTCTTGATAATTACTGAGTTGCCTGAAATGGAAATAGCCACATCCTTATTGGTGATCTTGGCATTATCAAAGAGCAGCTTAATGGTTTCGCTGACTGCCGTTGAGTCGATAATGGTGCCTTCCACAATGGCGTCATGAGGAAGTGGCTCATAACCTATCTTCTGAACTTCATACTGGACGCTTTCGTTTTTCTCTTTAATTTTTAACTCTACTGCCTTGACTGAGTAGGACCCGATATCGAGGCCTACCAAACTCTTTTCTTTGGCCAAACCAAACATGTTTACCGCCTTTTTCTCTTAGAATTGGATAATTTATTCTTTAAAGCCTCCTCCACCAGAGGAGGCACCAGCCCTTTGACGCAACCGCCCAGCTGAAAAGCTTCTCTGACCAGATTTGAACTCAAGAAAGAATACTTCAAGCTGGGCATCATGAACAAGGTCTCAATATTTCCAGCTAGCTTCCTGTTCATTAAAGCCATCTGAAACTCATACTCGAAGTCTGATATGGCCCTTAGTCCCCTGATAACTATATTTACGTTATTCTGACGGGCAAAGTCAACCAGCAGGCCGCTAAAGCTTTTGACCTCAATTGCCCGGTCGTTGGCAAACACCTGCCTGATTAATTCCACCCTTTCCTCTGTGGGAAAAAAGGGACTTTTTTTAGGATTATCCAGGACACCCACAATTATTGAGTCGAAAATCTTCTTTCCCCGTTGAATAATATCAACGTGGCCATTAGTAATCGGGTCAAAAGACCCTGGATAAATTGCCTTTCTTTCCATTTAGATTTTTAGTTCCTCTTACACTTGCCTATCAATTATCAAAAAAGATGTCCCTTGTCAAACAATTTTTTGGTAAAAAACTGCCCGGCTTTTGACTCATGCCTTCAGTTTAATCGGGGCGACTGCCCGGTCAATCACCGCTGGTGGTTAGAACGATGATGATTTTTAACTGCCCTGGATCATCATCAGGGGTGAGTTTAATTCTGGACAGCTGCTGGCTGTAGCCGTTGCTTTAATCTTTTTCTTGTGGTAGTTTTAACTTAAAATAAGAAGAAACATGATCAGGTTTGGTACATCTGGCTGGCGGGCAGTGATGGGTGAGGAGTTCACCTTTAACAATGTCCGCCGGGTAGTTCAGGCCATTGCTAACTATTTAAAGCAAAAATTTGCCGGCCAGAACATTTCTCTGGTGGTCGGCTACGATACCAGATTTCTGTCAGAGAGATTTGCTCAGGAAGCAGCCTCCCTTCTTTCCAGAAACAAAATTCAAGTCTATCTGACCGAACGTGATTGCCCGTCGCAAGCGCTGGCCTATCAAATTATCAGGGGAGGCCATTCGGGAGGTATAAATTTCACCGCTTCTTTTAATCCACCCAAGTTCAACGGCTTAAAGTTCAATGTAGAAACTGGAGCGCCTGCCCTGCCGGAGGTGACCGATCAGATTGAGAAAGAGGTAGAGCGGGTAAGGACAGAAGAGGTTATTCCCAGGTATTATCCTGACCGTTCTTATATTCATCTGGTCGATCTTCAGTCCGGTTATCTGGAATTTCTGCAAAAGAAAGTCGATTTTGAAGCAATTAAAAAGAGCGGGATCAAAATCGGGATTGATCTTCTGTTTGGCACCAGCCGTGAATATCTGGATGAAATTCTGGAAGAAAATGGTATTCCGATTGAGGTCATTCATGGCTACATCGATCCCTACTTTGGAGGTATTTCTCCAGCCTGTACTGAAAAAAATTTAGCCGAACTGAAGAAACTGGTCACTGCCCGGGGTTGTGCCCTGGGATTGGCTACTGATGCTGATGGAGATCGCTTTGGGCTGGTTGATGAACGAGGAAAGGTAGTTATCGCTAATTATGTGCTTGCTTTGCTGCTGGAATATCTTTTGAGGGTCAAGGGCTGGCGGGGTGGGGTGGCCAGATCTGTCACCACCACTCATCTTCTTGACCGCATCGCCAGAAATTATGATTTGCCAGTTTACCGGACACCGGTTGGCTTTAAATACCTGGCCGACCTTTTTATTCAGGGCAAGATAAGTTTTGGCGGGGAGGAAAGCGCTTGTCTGGCTGTCAAAGATCACCTGCCTGAAAAGGATGGGATTTTTGCCGGGCTGCTGGTGGCTGAAATGGTAGCTGTCTATGGTGAAAGTCTGACCGAGCTGTTAGCCAGACTGTTTAAAAAATACGGCAAAATGGTTGGTGCTCAAACCAACCTTGACCTTTCGCCCAGAATTTCCAGGCGGCTCAATGAACTTATAAAAAATCCTCCAGACCGGTTAGGTCGAAGAAGAGTGGTGTCAGTCGAAACTATGGATGGCCTGAAGCTGGTTTTTTCTGGAGATAGCTGGCTTACCCTGAGATTTTCTGGCACCGAACCGCTCGTCCGTTGTTATAGTGAAGCTGAGACCAGGCGGGAGGCTCAGGCTTTACTGAAGCTAGGAGTCAAGCTCCTATGTTAAAAGCCACTTCGACTAAGACCAAAAATCCTGTCGGCCAGAAGCTGTTATATCTGATTGCAGCTATTTTACTTCTGGCCAGCCTGGTCACCACCTTTTTTGGCAAGAAGGGCTTTCTTGATATTCAAAAACAGAAAAAAAGATACAGTGAGCTCGCAGCTCAGATTAAAGAATATGACCAGAAGATAGAAAAGTTAAAAGCCGAGATAGAAGATCTCCAGACCAATCCACTGGCTCTGGACAAAGAAGCCAGGGAAAGACTGTGGTTGATCAAACCTGAAGAAAAACTGATTATCAGAAAAAAAACAGAAACTTCAGGGCAGCCAGCTGCCGGGCATTAAAGACCAGACTCTGGGTTGAGAACTATAAGTTAAACAGGTTCTGAGGCTCTTCACGAGTTGAGCTGTTTCATGGGGTGAAATAGTTCCTTTTTCCCGGCCCAGAATAATGTCCAGCCAGGATCTTTTTTTGGGCCAGATAACCATTTTCACCTTTTCTTCCGGTCTGATACCAGCCAGCTTTTTGGCCGCCTCGATAGCTTCAGCATAGCCTCCCAGCCGGTCAATGAGATGAAGTTCCTGAGCCTGCTTTCCCGTCCAGACCCTCCCTCGGCCAATTCGGTCAACTTCTTCGACCGTCAGGTTTCTGGCTGCGGCTACTCGTTGCAGGAATTCCTGGTAGGTGGAATTTAGTTGATGCTTTAGTATTTCTTTTTCCTGAGGAGAAAACTCTCTATAGACTGAAAAAGCATCAGCTTCACGTCCAATGATTATTTTTTCAGCCTTAATACCGAGTTTATCCAGCAATTGACCGAAGCTGAATTTGCCGGCAATAACGCCTATTGAGCCGGTCAGAGTTTCTGGTTGGGCAATAATTTCCTGGCCACCTAGAGCCAGCCAGTAACCGCCAGAACCAGCCAGTCCCGACATGGAAATAATTACCGGCTTTTGCTTTCTGGCTTCAATGAGCTCGTGGTAAATCACGTCAGAGCCAACAGCCGAACCTCCTGGACTGTCTACCCTGACCACAATCGCCCGGATAGAGTCATCTTTAACCGCTGCTCTCAGCCACCGGGCTACAGTCTCGCTACCCAGGGCCATGGTTTGTTCTTCTCCACTGATGATTGTTCCTGAGGCGAAAATCATCGCTATTTTTTTACCACCATCAAGGCCGACAGAGGCCGGGGCGACGGTCGCATATTTCTCATTCGAAATTTTCTGGAGGCGACTTACCCCTTTAAGATTCATATGTTCCAGCAACTGATCTTCATAGGCCAGGGCATCAACCAGACCAGCGGTAACAGTTTCTTTGCCCTGAAAGTAGCCTTGATCGATAAGGCTCCTCATTTCCTCCGGTGATTTTTTTCGGGCGGTGGCCAGCTGGCGGCAATAATGGTCAAAAATATCCTGATAGATGGATTCCATCATCTCTTTATGGGCAGGTGTAAAACTATCTTCTGTAAATTGATTGTAGGCCGTTTTGTATTCAGCAATGTGCTCAAATTCAGCCTTAATGCCAAGATTGGCCAGAGCGGTCTTAAAAAATAGAACATAACTCGAAAGACCATTTACTCCCAGCCAGCCAAGAGGGTGAATTAATATCCGGTCTGAAGCTGTGGCCAGATAATACTCTTTATCGGCTTCTGGTGATTCTTCAAAATAAGAGATGACCGGTTTACCTGATTTTCTGAATTCCAGCACAGCTTGCCTCAGTTCCTCTATTTTCGCCCAGTCAGCATCGAGCAGGCCGAATTTAAGAACAACTGCTTTTATTCTGGGATCAACCGCCGCCTTTCTCAGATTCACCCAGGTATCAAAGAGGGAAATGGTGCTACCCTCCAGAAAATTGCTTAAGGAGGTAGTAGAAACATATTCCTCCAGACGTCCATTGAGTTGTATTTCCAGATAAGTGTTGGCGGCAATTTTTGCTTCTCGAGGACCCAGGTTGGAAACGACATAAGAGACCACTACCAGCCCGATAAGAATGGCAAAAAATATAACCATGACCAGCCAGGCAGTTTTTTTATTCATCTTTGCTCCTCTCCGCTATTTTTTAATTTTACTTTAGCTGGCGCGAAAAATAAACAACTAGAAAAGGCCGTGGTCTGTCAGCAGAATAACCCTGAGTTTTAATAAAGGTAATTGTTAAGAAGCAGGCAGGCCATCGGATTGACAAAATTTCGACCTGCGATAAGATAAAAACTTGAAAAAGTACATCTTGTCTTAAATCATGAGGCTCGTAAAATTCATTTCCACTGGCTGCTGGCTGCTGCTCCTAGGTTGCCTGCTTGTCAGCCGCCCGGTTCTGGCCGCAGAAGAAAAAATAGAGATTTTTCTTTCGCCTTCGGCGCCAGCGCCCGGCCAGGAATTCAGGTTGATCCTGGTGGCTGAAAATCAGGAAAAATTTAAGGGGGGCGAGCTGAGTGTTGTTTCTCTTGGTCCTGATCATCTCGAAAGCAGGCTAAATTTGCACAGGAAAAATGGCGGCCCGCCTTTCTGGCAATGGTGGTCAGGCCAGACTAAGCTGGCAGGGAAATACCGCCTGATCATAAGACGCGGCCGTCAGGTTATTAAGACTCTGGAATTTGAAGTTTCTGCTGCCCCTCTTCGGTCTGAAGCCTCAGGTTATTACTGGTTAGCAGAAAACGTCTGGAACAGGGAAAAAGAGAATCTCTATTCAGCCTGGATTGAGGCCCTCTTTGGTGACAGGCAGGAAAAGGATTCCTGGCCAAACCTGAGCCTGGCTCTTAATGATCCGGAGCGAAACTTTCTTTATAATCACCTTGGTCTTAAAGAGGACCAGAGCCAGTATCAGCTCCAGCCTGATTGCGCTGATAATCCCTTTGTTCTCCGTGCTTATTTTGCCTGGAAGGTGAGATTGCCCTTTGGGTTTCATGCCTGTTCGCGCGGCTCCCTCGGCCAGCTGCCCAGCTGTCAGAGATGGTTTTACAATGAAATGCCCGCTCCCAGGGGAAATGAAGCATATAAGTTTTATCGGCTGATGCGTCTGGTCATGGATACCGTTCATTCCGGAACAGCCCGAACGGCTTTAAAAGCCGAGAATTCCGATTATTACCCCCTGCCACTCACCCGTCGTGACTTACGGCCGGGAACAGTTTTTGCTGATCCTTATGGTCACACTCTGGTCATTGTCCACTGGCGACCCCAGGTTAAAGACAAGCCAGGTGAGCTGCTGGCTGTGGATGCTCAGCCTGATAATACGGTTGGTATCAAGAGATTCTGGCCAGGCAATTTTCTTTTTGCTACGGAAGAGGTCATCGGTCAGCCGGGTTTTAAGGCTTTCAGACCAATTGTTAGAAAAAATAATCAACTCCAGTTAATGACCAACCAGGAAATAGAAGCCAGTCAGGATTACGGTAACCTTTCTTTTGAACAGCTGAATCTGAAGCCGGAAGACTTTTATGACCGGATGGATCAGCTGATAAATCCACAGCCGCTGTCCCCTGAAGTCGTTTTAAAAGAGCTTTTTCTGGCCTTACATGAGCAGTTGCTGGTCAGGGTTGGTTCGGTTGAGATGGCAGAAAAATTTAAGCGGGAACATCCTGGCTATATTATCCCCATGCCCTCCGGGGCGGCCATCTTTCAGACCAGTGGCCGGTGGGAAGATTTTTCAACGCCTAACCGCGACCTGCGCCTCTTAATTGCCATTGATACTATCAAGTATTTTCCGGAGAAGGTAGTTCAAGCCCCGGAGCGGTATAAAATCAGTCACTCTGAATCTCTTGAAGAAGTTAGAAACAGACTGGCCAGGACATTAACCGCTCTGGCGAGAGAACTAAAAATAAGCTATCGCCGCTCGGATGGCAGTCTCTGGGCATTAACTCTGGAGGAAATAATAGAAAGAGAGGAGGCCCTCGAAATGGGCTATAATCCCAATGATTGCGTTGAGTACCGCTGGGGTGCTACTCCTGGCACAGAAGAATATTCTACCTGTCGTGGTCTGGCCCCGGCCTCTCAACGCCAAAAAATGGAGGCTGTCCGGGTCTGGTTTAAAAAGCGTTTGCATCCGCCCACCTGATTGACTTAGAATTTGCTTGATTTTAGTTTTTTCTTATGTCATTATAGGCGATGCCCTTTCCGCTGAGTGGTCTCGGGTCGAAATGGAGAAAGCCAGCGGGGAGCGGTTGAGGAGGTTTTCTTTATGTCTGCTAAACTTTATGTAGGTAACTTAAACTACAGGACTACCGAGGAAAAACTGAAGGAGTTATTTTCTCAATTTGGAGAAGTTACCTCAGTTAACATCCTGCAGGGTCGCGGTTTTGGCTTCGTTGAAATGTCAGCTGAAGACATGGCGGAAGAAGCTAAGAACAAGCTAAATGGAACTGAGTTTGATGGGCGAAAAATCATCGTCAATGATGCCAGACCTCAGGGGGAAAGAAGAAGCGGTGACCGCCATCAGGGGTCAGGACCCCGCGGCGGAAGAAGTTTCAACCGTTACTGATATCCTCTTATCCTCTGATCAATAAAAAAAGAGAAAGCGCCACAGTAATCTTTCTGCCTCTGCTGTCAGGTTTATCTCTAGAGCCAGGTCAAAGCCAGGCTGCCTGACTTTTAAGGCCGGAGTAAACCTTTTTGTCTTTTCTTCCGTAATTTCTGATGTAAACAGGAATTAAGGAGAAAAGGATGATTGCCTGGCAGAGAGAGAAAACTGAAGCGGAAGCTATTCTCTGCTCTATCCGCCATCAGCCGTTGATGGCCAGGCTGGCTGGTAATCGAACTCACCAACAGGTCAAGAATAAGATAGGCCCAATTAGCTTTAAATGGTGGCCAGCTATCTTTAATTCTGACAGGCAGCTGTCAGATTCGCCTTTTTTCTCTCCTAAGTCAGAAGAAAATATCCTGAACCGACTTTTAGCAGCTGCCCCAGGCGCTGGATTCCCGGCTTGTTTCAAAATTCCCGGAGAAAAAGATCCTTATTTTTTGACTGGAATAAATGTATATTAACAACCAGGAAAACAGGCAAAGGATAAAACTTGAGAATGGAACTGGAAAATGCTGATCATGGTCAATCGAATCCAGAGTTTTTGGTGGCTAAAATTAAAAATGGAGATAAAGAGGCTTTTATGAGACTCGTTGGGCTTTATCAGCAGAAGGTATTCGTCCTGACCTATTCAATGGTCCACGAGAGAGAAGACGCCCTGGATCTGGTCCAGGAAACATTTCTCAGACTTTATGAAAAAATCAATACCTATCGTTCTGGAGAGAATTTTAATGCCTGGTTGATGAAGATGGCCAGAAATATCTGCCTCGATTTTATAAGAAGACAAAAAGTCAGAAAAAAAGAAAGTCTGGATCAATTAAGCCCGGAACGGCTTGACTTAGCTGATGATAATCAGGATCCAGCCCACTTTAACCCCGGGGAACTGATCAGCCGGGCAGTTGTCCGTTTGCCAGCCAAGCAACAGGCAGTGTTTATCCTTCATCATTATCAGGAACTCAAGTATGAGGAAATTGCTAAGGAGCTAAAGATTTCGATCGGCACTGTTAAATCATTGCACTATAAAGCTGTGCGTAAGTTAAGGAAGGTGTTAGCCAGGCAGCTGGGAGGCGAAGCATGAAGAACTGCCGATATTACCGTCAGGACTGGCTGGCCTATTTGCTGGGCGAGCTCGACTCCAACCGGCAAAAGATGATGGCTGAGCATTTAACTCGTTGCCAGCGCTGCCAGAAAGAATTAAATGAGATAAAAGATGCCATCGGCCGCACAGAGGAGTGGAAAAGTGAAGTCGGTAAAACCATGGCTGACATTGACTGGGACAGGCTGCAGGTGGCTATTGCCGACAATGTCTTCAGACAAAAAGAGAGCCAATCAGCAGCTGGCCGAGCAGCTGCCTTAAAACATCGGCGCTGGCAGCCAGCCCTGGCTGGCCTGGTGGCCGGTTTACTGCTGGGTATGTTTTTTAGTTATCTCTTTTTGCGGCCAGAAAGATGGCCCGAGTCGGTCAGCAGGGGGAATTCAAAGGTTAATTTACCAGCTGGTTTTGTCCAGAGAGTGGATCTGGCTCTGGCTCAGAGAGAAACGCTGGATTACCTGGAGCGTAGCCAGTATCTACTTTTGGAACTTCTTCAGACTAAAAGTCCCGAACAGGCCTCTGCTCTCCTGACTCAGGACAGAATACAAAAGTTATTGACAGAGAAAAAATATTTAAACAACCAGCTGGAAGAGGTTAAGCTGGCCAAAGCCAAAATGCTCTGTGACCAGATTGAAATGCTTTTTCTGGAGCTTATTCAGTTAAGCCCGGAAATGTCAGAAACTGAGCTCCGTAGCCTCAGGGAAATCATTGAGAGTCGCCAGCTTTTACTGAAAATTAATCTGGTCAAAAAGGAATTACAGACAAGTGAGGTCTAAGGTGAAAAACCGAAATAAGACTTTGGTTTATCTGGCTGGCCTATTATTGCTGCTGGTGATCGGTCTCTCTGCTCAGGTGCCAGGAGAAAAGACCAAGACGGATGAGCAGCTCTTACAGGAAGCCAAGATACTCATTTTTGACAAAAAATGGGCGCAGGCTGAACAAAAGTTGAATGAGCTCCTGAGCCGTTATCCTCAGAGTCCTTTTTATGCCCAGGCCATTTTCTATAAAGGCAAGTGTTTGTCTGAGCAGAAAGGCAAGGAGCTTCAGGCCTGGCGGACCTTTGAAGAATTTTTAAAGAGACCGGATAAACCCGAAGGACTGGTAGAGGAGGCCAGAATCGCCAGTCTGGATCTGGCTTTTACTCTTTACAAAAGTGGGCAGACAGGTTTCGGTCAGATACTGACAGACAGCCTGAATGATCCATCCCGGGTAATACGTTATTATGCTGCTTTTAAATTAAGTTACCTTGACGATAAGAAAATTGCCAGGAAGGCTGTACCTGTTTTGAAAAAATTGATGGCAGAAGAAAAGGACCAGGAACTAATTGATCGGGCCAAAATCGCCCTGCTTAGAATTTCTCCTGAGTCTTTTCAGGAGATAAAAGATGAGCCTGTTTCTGGAGAACTCCGCCAGATTAAAATCAGAATCTATGAAAAAGGTAAAAAAGCTCCTACTGTTTCGGTTAATTTGCCTCTCTCTCTGGCCGATCTGGCACTTCAGGCTATGCCCGAAGAAGATAAAAACCGGATCAAAAAGCAGGGCTACGACCTCGACCGACTTTTGAGCGACCTGGCCAAATCGCGAGAAAAGCTGGTCAGAATCGAGGAAGGCGGGGATTTAATTGAAATCTGGATTGAATAATTTCATAAAAAGTATGAGGAGGATAAAAATGAAAAAGAAAGTCTTGATAGCCGGGCTGCTGGTGGTCTTCCTTTATCTGACGGTCGGGCCGTCTCTGGCCCTGGATAAAGACGATTATCAGGTGATAAAAAAGGCAGTTCAGGAGAATCCTAAAAGCCAGCCAGCCGGTGAGGCCAAATGGTTTAAGGTTTTAATTATTGATAAGGCCAGCGGCCAGGAAAAGGTAAAAGTAACCCTGCCTATTTCACTGGTAGAAATGCTGGTAAGCTGTGCGGGAAACAAAGATCTTAAAATGAAAGGCAGAGATGAGGCTTTGAAGATCCAGGACCTGATGAATCAGCTCAAAAAAGCTGGACCCATGTCCATCATTGAAGTTAATGATGAGGATGAGATGGTGAAGGTCTGGATTGAATAATCCAATCAGCTGCCAATTTTAAAAGTTTAAAACAGGAAGCCCGGCCTGGCCGGGCTTTTTTTTAACGATTTTGATCAGAGCCTTGAATCCGCCTGACAGGGGAAAACGCTAAAATTAAAAGCCCTGCTGTCTATCAGGGTTTTTTCGTGTCAGGCCGTTGACTTTAACCTCTATTTTTTAAGATAATTAAAATTAAACTATCTTCATTCAAGGAGTAATGGAAATGGCTAAATATCGTCTGGCAATTTTACCTGGTGACGGGATTGGCAAAGAGGTTATTGAAGCAGCCATGATCGTCTTGAAGCGACTCAATCTTGACGCCGAATACATTTATGGCGATATCGGCTGGGAATTCTGGTGCCGGGAAGGAAACCCCCTGCCCGATCGCACTATTAAACTTTTAAAAGAGACTGACGGTTGCCTGTTCGGGGCCATTACTTCTAAACCCAAAGAAGATGCAGCTAGAGAGCTGGCCCCCGAGCTTCAGGGCAAGGGACTGTCCTATGTCAGCCCGATAGTCAAGCTGCGTCAGCTGTTCGACCTGTACATAAATCTCAGACCATGCAAAGCCTATCCGGGCAATCCGCTTAATTATCGTGACAATATTGATCTGGTTATTTTCAGGGAAAATACTGAAGGCAGTTACGCTGGCGTCGAATTTTTTCCCCTGCCAGAGGAAGTTCGCCAGGCATTAATGCTCCATCCCAAAATGAAGGATTTCAAGGACGTTCCGGCAGATGAAATAGCGGTTTCAACCAGAATTATGACTAAAAAAGGCTGCGAACGCATCGTCAGGGCAGCCTTCGAATATGCCCGGCAATATAAAAGGAAATCGGTCACCCTGGTCGAAAAGCCGAATGTTTTAAGAGAAACCGGAGGATTGATGCTGAGAGAAGCCAGAAGAGTAGCAGCCGAGTATCCTGAGATTAAGTTTATTGAAGCCAATGTTGATGCCATGTGCATGTGGTTAATCAAAAATCCTCAGGATTATGATGTGCTGGTGGCAGAGAACCTGTTTGGCGATATCATTTCTGACCTGGCTGCCCAGCTGGTCGGTGGTCTTGGCTTTGCCTGTGCTGGAAATATCGGAGATAACTATGCTGTCTTTGAACCAACTCATGGCTCAGCTCCCAAATATACCGGTCTTTACAAGGTTAATCCGACTGCCACGCTGCTGGCAGCAAAAATGATGCTCGACTGGCTGGGTGAAAAAGATCTCGCGGCAAGACTGGAGGGAGCCATAGCGGAAGTCATCAAGGAAGGTAAAGTCAGAACCTATGATATGGGTGGCACAGCCAGAACTCTGGATGTGGCTGAAGCCGTAGCCGCCAAACTATAAGGCAGGAAGGCTGGCCACTGGACAAAAGATGCTTGTTTTGAGCCTGGATACTACCACCCGTTTCGGGTCAGTTGCTCTGGTCGACGGGAAGAAGCTCTTAGCTGAAGTCAATTACCTTTCGCCCTCAACTCATTCTCGCCAGGTCTTTGAGGCCCTGGAGGCCCTGTCTAAAATTACAGGAAAAAAAATCAGCGAAGTAGATGGACTGGCGGTGGCCGCCGGGCCCGGTTCTTTTACCGGCATCAGAATAGGCCTCAGTCTGATCAAATCTTTATCTCTGGCCTCTGGCCGGCCGGTGGCGGCAGTTTCTGCCCTGACTGCCCTGGCCAGAAAATTGCTCTGTCCAGAGATAAAAATCATAGCACCGGCGATTGATGCCAGAAAGGGCGAAATCTTTGCCTGCCTTTATCAGGCTGATCGATCAGAACTGCAGGAGGTCATACCGGCCGGTGCTTATGAACCGGAGAAATTCCTGGCGATGATTTCAGTCGAGCAGCCGGTATACTTTATTGGAACCGGGGTCGATGTGTATCTTCCACTTATTAAAGCCAAACTTGGCGAGCAGGCGGTTATAACAGAAAGAAGTTATTATCTGGCGGCTGAAATTGGCCAGCTGGGTGCAGTCTTGTTGGCTCAGGGTAAAGGCCTGAAACCAGAGGAAGTCGAACCAATCTATTACCGCCCATCTCAGGCTGAGGAGAAAAAAACTGACCAGGTCCAGAGATAATCCACTTTTATTCCGACGGATGAGGCCAGAAGACCTGAAAGAGGTGCTGGCCATAGAGAAAGTTTGCTTTTCCAATCCCTGGACCGCCGATACTTTTTTAGGAGAAATTCAAAACAAAAGCATTTCCTTTCCGCTGACCATCATTCATATGGAAAAAAGGAAGATCATTGGCTATATAATCTTCTGGCTAATAGGAAATGAAGCTCAGATTAATAATGTGGCCATTCATCCCGATTATCAGGGGAAAGGTTATGGCGAACTGGCCATGCACCATGTTCTGGAGCACTTGCGGGAGAGCGGAGCCCAGCTGGTAACTCTTGAGGTTAGAACCTCCAACCGCCCGGCTATTGCCTTATATCGCAAGCTGGGGTTTCAGATAATCGGTATCCGAAAAGACTATTATACCAATCCAGTTGAAGATGCTTATCTGATGGGTCTGACTCTGGATTAACGGACAGCTCGATCAGTAGATGACCTTAACCAGGTAAAGCCCCCTGGCCGGGGCAGTTGGGCTGAGCCGGGTTCTCTTTTTACCTTTGAAAAGCTCTTCTATTCCTTCCGGTGCCAGCCGGTTGCGCCCGACCATAAGCAGCGTGCCGACAATTGTCCTGACCATGTGCCGGAGGAAGCCATTGGCTTCGATGGTAAAAACTAATTCCTCCTCTGTCTCTTCAAGAACAGAGTGATAGACATGTCTGACCGGGTATTCGTAATAACCGGACGAAAAGGCAGTGAAGTCAGCCTCACGTTCAAAATACCTGGCGGCCAGACACATAGCTTCCTTATTCAGGGGATAGGGATAATGAAAAACGTAGCGATAATCAAACGGGCTGAGAATGGCTGAAGTCTTAATCCGGTAACGGTAAATTTTTGAACGAGCAGATTTCCGTGCCTGAAAATCCCAGGATACTCTGGCCACCTCCATAATTCTGATATCAGCAGGCAGCAAGGCATTAAGAGCCCGGAGAAAATCATTCTCTTTTAAGTGACTGACTGCCCGGAAGCTCGCTACCTGGCCTATAGCGTGGACCCCGGCGTCAGTTCGGCCAGCCGCCTGCAGTTTTATTGTCTGAGCTGTCAGGCGCTGGAGAGCATTTTCTATTATAGCCTGAATGGTGATTTTGCCCGGCTGCCGCTGCCAGCCATGATATTCAGTGCCTTCGTAGGATATAACTAATTTAAAGTTTTCGGTCTGGGATATACCGCTGTCTGATCGATCTGGTTCTGGACTTTCTCCGGCCGAACTTAACACCTGCCTCTCATCCATAGTTCCTCTCAGTTTTAACTTTGCTATTTCCCATCTGACAGAGCCTGATCCACAGCTTCACTGGCTGAGTTAACGGGCAGGACACCTTCAATTTTCCAGGTATTGATCCCCACCACTTTTTTATTATAGAGACGGGCAAAAGCTATTTCGCTCAGTGTGCCGTATTCGCCGTCTATGGCAATAACACTGTCAGCGTTAAGAACCACCATTGAGTTCCGGCTAAAACCAATACCGGTAGCCAGGGGGAGATCGATAAAAGGATTGGCTTCTTCCGGGTTAGTCCCGGGTAAAATGCCAATGGTTAGCCCGCCAGCTTCCCTGGCTCCCCGGGCAGCTGCTTCCATCACACCACTCAGGCCGCCGCAGACCAGAATGGCCCCGGCTTGAGCCAGCCTCTGCCCGATTTCATAGGCAATTTTCAACGCCTCTTCATCTGGCTGGTGCCCGCCGATAACGGCTACTCTTCTGGCTTTCCTAAGGTTTTTTTCAATCAATTCTGCTCTCCTTTCGGAACCTGTATGATTAAATAGCGGCCCAGGATACAGGTAAAAACAAAAAATACCATAGCTTCTGCTCCAATTCAAAGGTCTGTGGTTTTAAAATTTTCAATTAAAGGTCAGGAAAGTTGACTAAAAGTAAGTGAATATGATATCTAGATCTAAACTCGAGAAAAAAAATGGCCTATGTTAACTATGTAACCAAAAATATGGCCATTAAGATTGTCTATTATGGCCCCGGGCTGAGTGGCAAGACTACCAATCTGCGCTATATCTATTTTAAGCTTGAACCGGCTTATCGGGGCGAGCTGGTTTGCCTGGAGACGCCGGCTGAAAGAACATTCTTTTTTGATCTTCTACCGATAAAAGCCGGCTTGATCAAAGATTTCAAGGTTCATTTTCAGCTATTGACCGTGCCCGGTCAGGTATTTTATGAGGCCTCAAGAAAAAGCGTTTTGAAGGGAGCAGATGGCATCGTCTTTGTGGCTGATTCTCAGCTACCGCTCCTGGAGGCCAACCTGGAAAGTTTTGACGGTCTCAGGAAAAACTGTTTGGACCAGGGGATAGATCTTAACCGCATTCCGCTCGTTTTCCAGTATAATAAAAGAGATTTACCCAATCTGATTCCGGTAGAGACGCTCAACCGCTTGTTGAATTCAAGAAATTGTCCTTATATCGAAGCTGAGGCCATCAATGGCCGGGGAGTCCTGGAGACTCTTAAAGAAATAGCCAGGCTAACTGTGCCAGTGGTCAAAGCCAGTGTCTTTGGTGAAACTGTCAGCCAGGGTGAAAAGGCCCGGGAAGTGCCGGCTGAACCGGCCAGGATTTTGACCACTTCTGAACTCACGGATGAGGTTGTCCGGCCAGCCCCGAAGAGAAAAGCGGAGAAAAAACCGGAAGAGGCTCCGATCGAGTTCGTTCAACCGGGGAGTGAAGCTCCTTTCCCAACGACCAGAATTAAAGTCCAATCAATCGAAGATATTGAACAGGAAATTGAACGCCTGTCCCGCGAGTTTGGGCTGGCCAAGAAAAAATAACAGACAGCCTGAGAATTATTATTGTCTCCTTCGTCCCTTCTTTTAAGGGACAATGCTGGTAAGAATTCCGAGTGCCTCTCTTCATGGGATAGAAGCCTATCAGGTAGAGGTGGAAGTCGATATTTCACCTGGTCTGCCGGCTTTTGTTATCGTTGGCCTGCCTGATGCTGCCGTCCGTGAAAGCAAAGAAAGAGTCAGAGCAGCTTTGCGCAACTGTGGTTTTGATTTTCCTGCCAAGAAAATAATTATTAATTTAGCTCCGGCCAGTCGGAAAAAAGAAGGCTCTTCTTTTGACCTGCCGGTGGCCCTGGGCCTGCTGGCCTTTCTGGGAGTGGTGAACTCGGAAAACCTCAATCGCTTTCTTTTTGTCGGCGAACTGACTTTGGAAGGAAGTTTGAAATCGGTCAGAGGAGCCCTGCCTTTTTCCCTTCTGGCGGCAGAAAAGAAACTGTCAGGCCTCATTTTGCCCAGAAAAAATGAGCGAGAAGCCTGTCTGGTGAGGAATTTGCCTGTCTTTGGAATGGATCATCTGCTGGAAGTGGTGAAGTTGCTCAATGGAGAAGCGGACATAAAACCGGCCAGTTATTCGCTGGCTGATTTGATTGGAGAAGTCAAATCAGATGTTGATTTTTCGGAGGTAAGGGGTCAGCAGCAGGCTAAAAGGGCGCTGGAGGTGGCAGCCGCAGGCGGGCATAATATTCTGCTCATCGGACCGCCCGGTTCAGGTAAGACCATGCTGGCCAGGCGTCTGCCAACCATTCTGCCTGAAATGATCTTCGAAGAAATAATTGAGGTTACCCAGATCTATAGCGCAGCTGGCCTTTTAGGGAATCGGGCGGCCATCAGCCAGAGGCCCTTTCGAGCGCCGCACCATACTATCACCGATACCGGACTGGTCGGCGGCGGCAACTTCCCCCGGCCTGGCGAGGTCAGTCTGGCTCATCGGGGCGTGCTTTTTATGGATGAATTTCCAGAATTTGGCCGGCAGGCACTGGAAAGCCTGCGTCAGCCACTGGAAGATGGTCAGGTTACCATTTCGCGGGTAGCATCCAGCCTGACTTTTCCCTGTTCTTTTATGCTGGTAGCAGCCATGAATCCTTGCAGTGATGTATTTTTTGGTTCTGGACTGGGAGTGAACTGCACAGAAATCGAAAGGAGAAAATATTATTCAAGGTTATCCAGACCACTGCTGGATAGAATTGATATTCAAATCGAAGTTCCCGCTGTAAAATATCAGGATATAGTTGGGCGGCCTCCTGGCGAATCTTCAGCTGAGATTAAAAAGAGAGTTTCGGCGGCCAGAAAAATTCAACTGGAAAGATTCAAAGGGAAAAGGATATTATCGAATTCACAACTGAGTTCCAGAGATCTGGGACAGTTCTGTCGGGTAGAAGCCGAAGGGCAGAAACTACTGGAAACGGCCATGAAAAGGTTCCAGTTCAGTGCCAGAGCTTACGACCGGATTTTAAAAGTGGGCAGGACGATTGCTGATCTGGCCGGTCAGCAAAATCTATCGGCCTCGGCCCTGGGCGAAGCCGTACAGTATCGCCTTCTGGACATCTTTTAATTAACGTTGACTTTTGATCTTCATTTATCTATATTACGGCAATAAAAATGGACAGCGAATCTAAGGTCAGTCCCGGCCGACCCCGAAATCAATTGCTGCGGGTCTTTGGCCTGTTTGATGTGACTTCAATTGTCATTGGAGGCATTATTGGCTCCGGAATTTTTATGGTTCCGGCTGAAATCGCCGCTGCTGTCAAATCTCCCTTGCTGATGCTGGCTGTCTGGGTAGTTGGCGGTTTTCTCAGTTTTCTGGGAGCTCTGGCTCTGGCTGAACTTGGCGCCGCCCTGCCTGAGGCCGGCGGTATTTATGTTTATCTTCGTGAGGCCTATGGCTCGTTTATCTCTTTTCTTTTCGGCTGGACGCTCTTTTTCGTAATTGATTCAGGTGCCATTGCTACTCTGGCTGTGGCTTTCTCTGCTAACTATTTGCCTTATTTTATAAAAATGTCACCGCTCATGACGAAACTGGCAGCAGTTATCTTTATCGTTTTTCTGGCTACGGTGAATTATTTTGGTGCCAGACAGGGCGGAAATTTGCAGAATCTGTTAACCGTGATAAAAATTGTGGGCATCTTTGGTATCTTGGCTGCAGTCTTTCTTTCGGGGAAAGGGAATCCAGCGAATTTTATCACCCCGGGAGTTGGTGGCTTTTCTCTCGATTTGCTCAGCAGTTTTGGAGTGGCTCTGATTGCTACCTTCTGGGCTTATAAAGGCTGGGAAACGGCCACTTATAGCGCCGGTGAAGTAAAAAATCCAGAAAAAAATCTGCCGCTGGGGATTCTGATTGGCTTATTTGGTGTCATTATCATTTATTTGCTGGCTAATCTGGCTTATTTGTATATTTTACCTTCTTCGGCGATAGCCAGCTCAGACAGGGTTGCAGCTGACGTCATGATGGTGGCTGTTGGGCCGCTTGGTGCTTCTATTATCTCTTTAATTATTCTTTTTTCCATCCTGGGCTCAGCCAATCAGAACATGCTTTGCTCCCCGCGGGTCTATTATGCGATGGCTCAGGACAAGCTGTTTTTTAAGGCCATAGCCAGAATTCATCCCCGTTTTAAGACTCCCTATATTTCGATCATTGCTATCAGCCTCTGGAGTATAGTTCTCAGCCTGTCCGGGACATTTGATCAGCTTTTTACTTATGTGATTTTTGGTGAGTGGATCTTTTTTGGCTTGACGGTGGCAGCTGTCTTTATTTTGAGGCATAAAAAACCGGATTTGCCCAGACCTTATAAGACCTGGGGTTATCCCTGGGCTCCAGCCCTATTTGTTCTGGCTGCCCTGGCCATATCGGTTAATTCTTTAATCAAACAGTTTATAAATTCCATGGCTGGGCTGGGGATTATTTTCCTTGGGGTTCCGGCTTATCTTTACTGGAAGGGAAAAAACAAAAAGACTGACCAGGCTGGCTCTCCAGCTCTTTAGGCCATATATTTTTTAATTTGGCCCTCATCAACCACTATCTTTCCTTGCTTGATAACTGTCTTGACTGGATTTCTTCCCAGTTCATAAGCCAGGTGAATATAGGAGGGGAGGTCAGCCAGGAGGAGATCAAAAGACTTGCCAGCTTCAATTGACCCAACTTCATCCTGCCGGTCAAGGGCGTAAGCGGCATTGATCGTGCAGGCACTCAGGGCTTCCTCTACTGTCATCTTCATGGTAAAAACGCCCAGTTGCAGCACCAGCAGCATGGACAGCAAATTAGAACTGCCTGGATTGAAGTCGCTGGCCAGGGCGACGATTGCCCCGCGATCGATGATTTCTCTGGCCGGCGCCTTTTTATCCGACATAAGGAAAAAGGAAACCCCGGGGAGAAGAACAGCCGCTGTCCGGCTACTGGCTAATTTTTCCAGGCCAGCCGGGGTGATATTGATCAGATGCTCGACTGACCTGGCTCCGAGTTCTACTCCCAGTTCTGTACCACCGATCGGCACAAATTCATCAGCATGGATTTTAAGTTTATAGCCAAGTTTGAGAGCTTCCACAGCCAGTTCTCTGGTTTCTTCCAGATTAAAAACGGTTGGTTCGCAGAATATATCAAAAAACTCGGCCAGATTAGCCTGTTTGACTTCAGGCATGATCTCTTCTTTTAACCATTTGATATAAAGACCGTGATCAGACTTATATTCGGGTGGTATCTCGTGAGCACCCATAAAAGTGGGGACGATTGATACAGGTTGTCGGTTGGCCAGGCTGCGCAGCACCAGCAGCTGCTTGAGTTCATCCTGACGATTAAGGCCGTAGCCGCTTTTGGCCTCAATTGTTGTTGTCCCGTTAAGCAGCATTATTTCCAGCCTTTTCAAGCAGATTGCCTCCAGGTCCTCGGCTGAAATCGACCTGGTGGCCTGGACTGTTGTCTGGATACCCAGTCCCATTTCTGCCAGCTGCTGGTAGGTATAGCCGGCCAGTCTCAGGGAAAACTCCCTGGCTCGATCACCGGCAAAAGGCAGGTGAGTATGACAATCAACGAAGCCAGGCAGACCAACCAGGCCAGAAGCATCAATGACCTGAGCCTTCTCACTTAAAGATACCCTGGCCCGAAACTCATTTTCCTGACCGACAAAGACTATCCGCCCGCTGGAGCCAGCTACCCAGGCCTTTTCTATGAGGCCTACCTCTTTCATGGCTTTTTTTATCCTGGGTTTTGCTCCAGCACAGGTAACCAGCTGTGAAATATTGGCGACAACAGTGTCAGCGTAAATCATTGGGTGTTTTCCTGATGGCTGCTTGCCTCATTTTTCTCATGAAAGCCGGAATATTCATTTCATTCCAGTCAGGCTCAGGCTGGCCTGCTTCCAGGAATGGCTCCTGATTGCCTTTTGGTTCAAAAACATAAGGGGGAGTGGGGGAGTTGACCGGCACGGCTGGTTGAGACTTGGTTAGCCTCGTTCTTATTTCTTCGGTTGTCGGTCGTTTGCTTTCGCGATGTTCGAAGCCAGTAGCGATAACTGTGATTTTGATGGCTTCTTTCATTTCTTCGTCGAGGACAGTGCCAAAAATAATGTTGGCTTCTGGATCAGCCAGACTCGTAATGAGTTGAGACGCTTTGGAAACTTCATGCAGGGTCATATCTTTTCCACCGGTGACATTGATCAGGACTCCTCTGGCCCCTTCAATAGAAGTATCTACCAGCAGAGGACTGCTGATGGCCTTCTGTGCTGCCTCCACAGCTCTGTTTTCTCCCGAGGCCAGACCGGTTCCCATAAAGGCCATGCCCATGCCCTTCATGATCGACTTGACATCGGCAAAATCAAGGTTAATCAAACCCGGTCTGGTTATTAAATCGGAGATACCCTGGGTTGCCTGGCGCAAAACATCGTCCGCCAGCCGGAATGATTCAGAAATAGAGGTGTTGAGATTGACAGTTTCCAGAAGTCTTTCATTGGGGATAGCTATAACTGTATCAACGACCTGTTTGAGTTCCTGCAAGCCTTCTTCTGCCTGACGGAATCTCACCCGGCCCTCAAAATTAAAGGGCATGGTAACAATGGCAATAACCAGAATATCCATGCCTGTGGCCAGATTGGCGATGACCGGTGTAGCCCCGGTACCTGTTCCGCCGCCCAGGCCAGTGGTCAGAAATACCATATCAGCCCCCTCCATAACCTCTGCCAGGCGGTCAGTGTCCTCTTCGGCTGCTTGCCGGCCAACTTTTGGATCGCCGCCCGATCCCAGTCCCTTAGTTAGTTTGTTGCCGATCTGAATCTTAACCGGGGCGAGGTTGGTCGACAGAGCCTGTTTATCAGTGTTAACCACAATGAAATCGACTCCTTCAATTCCTGCCTCGATCATGCGGTTAACGGCATTGCCGCCGCCTCCGCCAACGCCGATCACCTTGATTTTGGCTCCGAATGATTCTTCTGCTAAATGAAACTTTATTTTACTACCAAATTCGTCTCTCATCTTCTCCTCCTTTTTATTCATTGAACCAGTCCTTAATTTTTGTCCAGAAGCCTTTCTTTTTATCTCTGGAAAAGCCATGCTCTTGAATCTGGTTATAACCGTAGAGAATCAGCCCCACGGCTGTGGCGTAATCGGGTGTACTGACCCGGTCGATAAGCCCACCAACATAACTGGGATCTCCTCGTCTGACCGGCAAATCAAATATTTCTTCGGCCACTTCTTCCAGGCCATCCAGCAGGGCTGTACCTCCGGTCAAGACCAGGCCGGAGTTCAGGGACTTTTCATAACCCATCCTTTTAATGTCACCATCTACCAGTCTGAAAATTTCTTCAGCCCTGGGCTGAATTATATCAGCCAGAATCTGTCTGGACAGCAACCGTGATTTTTTACTTTTGCCCACAGTTGGCACTTCAATCGTCTCCTGTTCCTCTGTTATTGGTAAGGCTACACAGCCATATTTCTTTTTTATTTTTTCAGCCTCAGGGATAGGTGTCCTCAGTCCGACGGCAATATCATTGGTAAAATTATCTCCGCCCAGCGGAATGGTGGATGTATACCAGAGAGAACCTCGCTCAAAAATTGCCACCTCTGTTGTTCCAGCTCCCAGGTCAATCAGACCAACGCCCAGTTCCCGTTCATCCTGGGTCAGGGTGGAATAGCTGGTGGCAATCTGATTCAGGACGATTTCCTGAATGCCAATATTGGACTTTTCCAGACAGTTCTTCAGGTTTTGAAGAGAGGTTATGGCTGAGGTTACGATGTGAACATTGACTTCCAGCTTGATACCACTCATGCCGAGAGGATCCTTAATACCATCCTGTTCATCCACAATAAACTCCTGAGGAATAATATGAATGATCTCGCGGTCAGGGGGGATAGACAGAGCCCGTGCCTGGTCAATAACCCGTTTTATGTCCTCTCTGGTAATCTCCCGATTTTTGCCCGAGACCGCTACCACCCCTCGGCTATTGAAACTTTTAATGTGAGCACCTGATAGGCCAACATAGGCTGAATCTATTTCGACTCCCGCCATAAGTTCAGCCTCTTCCTGGGCTTTTTTGATAGCTGAGATGGTTTGGTCCAGGTTGACCACCACTCCTTTGCGAATACCTTTGGATTCGGCTACCCCGATGCCTATAATCTCAACCTTTTGTTCTTCAGTAATTTCGCCAATAATTGCTACGGTTTTTTTAGTGCCGATGTCCAGTCCAACCAGATAATTATTCCTGGCCATTTAACTTGCCTCCTTTTCCCGGGCAGAAGCCTTTTCTGCCTGCAGAGTCAGTGGTTTAATATAAATGCGATCATTTAGTCTGAGGTCAATATATTCAACCGGACCTAACTGTTCTGCCCAGGCACTCAGACTGGAAAGATAATAATCCAGGCTTTCGGCCAGGTTGGAATCACTCGCCATGATTTTCACAGGATCTCCAGCCAGTTGAATTTCCAGCGACGATCGGTCTAAAAGCTTGATTGTCCTTATTCTCGCCCTTAAAGCCGGTTGCAGGCGGTCCAGAGCCTGGCAGGTCAGAGCAATTTTCTCTTTGTAGTTCTGACGCCAGCCGCTGCTATCCTCGAGAAGAGGCCAGGAGTCGTCAGGCAATTCAGTGTAAGAAGCAATGACTTCTCCTTCCTCATCTACTAACTGGTAATTTCCGCGATGGATATATAACCTGGGAATACGAGGAACAACCTCAACCTTGAGTTCAGAAGGAAGGATTTTTTCCAGTCGGACTTCCTTGACACCTGGCAGGCGAATGAGTCTCGACCTCAAATAATTCAAATCGCAAACGATGATATTACCCAGATTATACTGACTCAGGTAATGTTCTATTTGCTGTTTGATCTGGGGGCTGGTGGAAATGACCTCTACCTTTTTGATTTCCAGCTGGTCGCAGGAAATCACATAATAGTAAACACGGGTCAGGCCGGCGAAAAAAGCAGCTATCAACCCGAAAATGAGCAATAGGTGCTTGATTGAAAGAACTTTCCTGGAGCTCCTGGTTCTGGCAGCAGTATTTTTATCAGGGCGATGGAAAGACTGCTTTTCTGCTGGACAATCTGAAAATAATGGTCTGGTCAGGGGATATCTATTTTCAACTGCCATTTATTTTCTCCTTTGCCAGTATTTTTATAACTTCCGGGATGATCCGATTAATATGGCCTGCTCCCAGTACAAGCAGCATATCGCCAGGGCGAAGTTCATCAGCCAGCAAGGCTGGCAGCCGACCCAGCTCTGGTTCATAATAGACATTGGTCTGACCTGACCGCCAAATCTCCTCAAAAAGGTTCCGGCCGCTAACTCCGGGGATCGGTTTTTCACCAGCTGGATAAATTTCGGTCAAAAAGAGCAGATCGGCCTCGCGGAAGGCGGTAGCAAACTCGCTCTGGAGTCTGGCCAGGCGAGAGAAGCGATGGGGCTGAAACGCCACCACCAGCCGCCGTTTCCAGCCTGTCCTGGCTGCCTGCAGGGTGGCTTTGATTTCGGTCGGATGATGGGCGTAATCTTCAATGATCATGATATCATTAACGACTTTTTTTAACTCAAAGCGGCGTCCGGTACCGCTGTAATCTTCCAGCGCCTGGAGAATGGTTGGCATCTCGATGTCCAGGTCCAGACCAACGGCCGTGGCGGCCAGGGCATTTAAAATATTGTGCTGACCGGGAACGTTAAGTTTCAGCCGGCCGGCTTTCTGGCCGTGAACATAAAGAGTCGAATAACTGGAAAAACCATCAAATTCAAAATCATGGGCTTGAATATCAGCCTCAGGTGAAAAACCATAAGTAATAATTTTCCTTTCGATTTGAGGCATAATGCTCTGTAAATTGGGGTCATCAAGGCAGAGAATAACCGGACAGTAAAAGGGTACTTTATTGGCAAAATAAACAAAGGTTTTTTTAATTTCAGTCAGCGTTCCATATTGATCGAGATGTTCCTCGTCAATATTGGTTAGAACAGCAATGAAAGGAGAGAGATAAAGAAAAGACCGATCACTTTCGTCCGCTTCGGCCACAATGAAATCGCCCTCACCCAGCTTGGCGTTTGAACCAACGGTATTTAATCGCCCGCCAACAATGATAGTCGGATCATAACCACCGGCTTCCAGTACCTGGGCGGTCATCGAAGTGGTGGTAGTTTTCCCATGAGCCCCAGCCACGGCAATTCCATATTTCATCCGCATTAACTCAGCCAGCATTTCCGCTCGCGGAATAACAGGAATCTTTAGAGCCTTGGCCCGGACGACTTCGACATTATCTTCTTTGACCGCAGACGAAATAACCACAACATCAGCTTCTTTTAAATTGTCAGCAGAATGCCCGATAAAAATCTGGGCTCCTAAATTGCGCAGTCTGATGGTCGCTTCATTTTCCTGAAGATCTGAACCTGAAACCTGATAGCCAAGATTGAGCAGAACTTCGGCAATCCCGCACATGCCGGTTCCGCCAATGCCGACCATGTGAATCCGGTTGAGTTTTCTATAGCCTCTTCTTACCACTAGTCTCTCCTTCTTTCGGCTTTAATCATGTCCAGAGCCAGCCTGGCCAGGCGGTCGGCACTATCCGTCCTTCTGAGCTTCTGGAGATTATCTCCCATTCGAATCAAAGCCTCATGGTTATTCATATAAAATTTCAGCCGATCCAGGAGGATTTCAGGTTTAAAATCCTTTTCTAAGAGGACCTCGGCTCCTCCGGCTCGCTCCAGTTCTCTGGCATTCCATTCCTGATGATTATCAGCGGCGGCGGCAAAAGGAACCAGGATGGCTGGCCTGGTGGCGGCGATGAGTTCGGCACAGGTAGTAGCACCAGCCCGACACAGAACCAGATCGGCCGCGGCCAGATAGTCAGCCATAGGTGAAAAATAGGGGCTGACTGTGACCCGGTCCAGGCCGGCCAGCTCATAAGCTTCTTTGACCCGCTGGAAATCTCTTTCTCCTGTTTGATGATAAATGATCAGAGAATTTCTTAACTCCCTGAGAAGGGGCAGGCTGTCTATAATTCTGTCGTTTAAAAATTTTGAGCCCTGACTGCCACCAAAAATGAGCAGGGTCAGAATCGGCCCGGGTTGCTTGCGCTGAATCCGGTAAAACTCCGGTCTGACCGGATTGCCCAGCAAAATACCTTTACCCCTGAAATAGCCAAGCGAGGAAGGAAAAGAGACGACCGCTCGATCAGCCAAGTGGCTGAGCAAACGGTTGGTAAAACCGGGCAGGGCATTCTGTTCAAGAATCAGGGTGGGCTTTTTCAGAAGGGAAGCCAGCAGGACAACCGGTCCGGAACTGAATCCACCGACCCCGATCACCAGAGCAGGCTGATAGCTTAAAATAATAATCAGTGACCTGGTCAGAGCCAGCGGCAGTAGAGCCAACCCTTTGAGCTTTTTCCAGCCATGGCTTTTTAATCCTTCTACGGGCAGAGTTAGATACGTCAGGGATTGCTCACTCATTATTCTTTTCTCAACAGCTCGCTGGCTGCCGATATAAATTAATTCTATTTCTGGCTCCAGTTCTTTTAGCTTCTGGCCAAGGACCACCGCTGGATAGAGATGTCCGCCTGTTCCTCCTCCGCTGATGATTATTCTTTTCTTACTCATAGCAGTGGTTTGGCCTCCACCTTTCTCTGAGAAATATTTAGTAGCAGACCGACAGCCAAAAGGTTGCAAAGCAAGGATGATCGTCCATAGGAAATAAAGGGGAGCGGAATACCGGTTACCGGTCCCAGTCCCAGGACAACACTGATATTCAAAAGAGCCTGGATAGCCAGGCTGATGGTCAAGCCATAGGCAATTAACTGGTAATTCTGACCCGAAGCCCGATCGGCAATTTTTAGCCCGCGGGCTAAAAAAACGAGAAATAGTATGATGACGGTCAGGCTACCAGCCAGGCCTGTTTCTTCACCAATAATAGCAAAAATAAAGTCGGTGTGGGCGCAGGGCAGAAAATAGAGTTTCTGAGTGGAGGCTCCAAGACTAACTCCCAGCAGACCACCTGACCCGATAGCTAACTGTGACTGCCTGACCTGGAAAGCCTTACCCAGCGGGTCCTTGTCAGGCTCGAGAAAGCCATGAACCCGGCTAAGCCGGTAGTTGGCTGAAAAAAGAAAAATAGTAAAGATAATGCAGATCAAAAGTCCTGGAACAACAAAGTATTTTAATTTTACTCCGCCCAGGTAAAGGGTAATAGCTGAAATCAGACATACCAGGGCAGCTGTGCTGTAATCAGGTTCGAGCAAAATAAGCAGGACAAAACTCAGGATGACAGCGGCCGGGATCAACAGTGTTTTCCAGTGATTAATGGTCTGGGCTTTGTCTGTGCAGTAATTGGCCAGAAAAACAATCAAGATGATCTTGGCCAGCTCTGAAGGTTGAAAACGAATGCCGAAAATCTGCAGCCAGCGATGAGCTCCGGCCACTGGAGGCATGGCCAGGCACAGCAAGAGCAGCACAAAAGTGAAAGCAGTTGCCAGATAAACCAGCCGTTTCCAGGTAAAGAATGGCTGCCGGATAGAAGCGATGATGATCATCATGATCAGGCCGGCGATAGCGGCCACAATTTGCTGGGTTAGAAAATAGAAGCTCTGCTGGTATTTTTCTGCGGCCAGAATGACAGATGAACTGAAAACCATAATGATGCCAATAAGGACAAGAGCCAGGGTCGTGACGAAAAGCGTCTTGTCAAAAGAATACCGCCTGAAAACTTCCATTATTTTTTCTCCTGGACTTTTCTGGCCAGGCGATTGACTTCTTTTTTAAATAACCGGCCTCGTTCTTCAAAATTTTTAAACATATCCCAGGAGGTGCAGGCTGGTGCCAGCAGAACTACGTCCCCCGGGCTGGCCAGACGGTAAGCTTTTTCCACTAACTCTCTAAAGCTCTTAGCTTCTTCCAGCGGACAAACTCCCTGGATAGCCTGTCTGATTTTTTCTCTGGCCTCGCCTATCAGCAACACCTGTTTGACTTTTCCCTTTAATGCGCGACGGAGGGGAGAAAAGTCTCCCCCCTTGTCGCGCCCCCCGAGGATAAGGATAATCGGCTGGTCAAAACTTTCGATAGCTTTAATGGTGGCATCAACAGTGGTCGCTTTGGAATCATTGACAAATAATATGCCCCTGATTTTTCTGACTTCTTCCAGACGATGTTCCAGCCCTTTGAAATTTCGAATGGTCTGTCTGATGGAGGTCAGGCTGGTTCCAGCCAGACGGGCAGCCAGAATCGCGGCCATAACATTTTCTTGATTGTGAACCCCTCTTAACCTGATATCCTTGACATCTATGACCGGAATTTCTTCCCCCAGTTTCAGAATAACCTTCGAGCCCTGGAGGTAGCAACCCCGGGGTACTGAATGCTTTCGACTGAAAGCATAGAGTTCTTGTCTTTTTTCTTGTCTCCAGGCCCACAGGTGCGGGTCATCACGGTTGAGGATTATCTGATCACCAGGTTGACTGTGATCAAAGAGTTTCTTTTTGGCCTGGAGATAAGCCTCAAAGGACTGATGCCAGTCAAGGTGATTGGGTGAAAGGTTGAGGAAAACAGAGATATCGGTTCTGAACTTTTCGGTGAATTCCAGTTGAAAACTGGACAGCTCGGTCACCACCAGCTGGCCGGGCTTAACCTTAGAGATAAATGACACAAGCGGCTGGCCGATGTTACCGGTCAGGTGAACTTTGAAACCGGCCTTCTTCAGCATTAAGTAAATAAGAGTGGTGGTGGTTGATTTGCCATTGGTTCCGGTGATTCCGATCAGTTTTCCCCGCAGATAAGGGTAAGCCAGCTCTATTTCCGAGATAACCTTTATGCCTTTTTCTCTGGCGGTCAGAATTTCAGGCAGGGGAGGCACACCCGGACTTAAGACCACCAGCTCCGCCGCTAATAGAGTTTCCAGGCGATTGGCCCCTGTCTCGAAATTAACGCCTTTAGCCCTGTATTTTTCCACCCGCTCCAGTTCTGCTTCGGGCTTTTTATCTGAAACGGTAATATTAGCCCCCTGGCTGAGGAGAAAATCACAGACAGCCTGGCCAGTCCGGCCGAAGCCAATTACCACTACTTTTTTATCTTTTAATTCCATTTTTACCTCAGCTTCAAGGTGGTCAAACTGAACAGGGCAAAAATAATTCCCATTATCCAGAAACGGATAACAACCTTTTCTTCCGGCCAACCAATCAATTCAAAATGATGATGCAGCGGTGCCATCCGGAAAATCCTTTTGCCTCCGGACAGCTTGAAATAGGTCACTTGCAGGAGAACCGATAAAGCTTCCAGAATAAAAACCCCGGCTACAAAAAAGAGCAGAAACTCCTGTTTGATCAAAATAGCCAGCAGTCCAAGGGTTCCACCTAAAGACAGAGCGCCAACATCGCCCATAAAAATTTCGGCCGGATGGCAGTTAAACCAGAGAAAACCCAGGCAGGCTCCCGCTAGAGCCCCGGCAAAAACCGTTAGTTCGGCGGCCAGAGGAACTCTTATTATATTTAGATATTGTGACCAGATAGCGTGGCCAGCGACATAGGTCAGAGCGGTCAGGGCGGCGGCTGAGATCAGGGTTAAACCTATGGCCAGTCCATCTAATCCGTCGGCCAGGTTAACCGCATTGGATGAGCCGACCAAAATAAACAGGATCCAGGGCAGATAAAGCCAGCCTAAATAAAGTGTCCATTCTTTAATAAAGGGAAAAGTTAAATGCAGATCGAATTTTCCTTTAAAGCCAATGAGGACAAGAATAAGAGCAAGCAGGCCAGAGACAGTGATTTGAAGGATTAATTTCTGCCTGGTGTTCAATCCAAGAGAACGGTGGCTACGGTACTTAATAAAATCATCTATAAAGCCAATCAGACCAAAAAGGGTCAGGCCGGCCAGGCCCAGCCAGACATAGATATTGCTGAGATTCCCCCAGAGCAGGGTGGAGACGACTGTCGCTCCGATGATGATCACCCCACCCATCGAAGGGGTGCCTTTTTTGGAGAGGTGAGTTGATGGCCCTTCTTCCCTTATTTCCTGACCAATCTCATGCTTTCGAAGCACTTTGATAAACACTGGCAGGAAGATAAAGACAAAAAGGAGAGCAGTCATTCCACCCAGAGCTGTTCTGACCGTGATGTAGCGAAAAACATTAAAGAAGAACATATATTTTCTGAGTGGAACCAGCAGCCAGTAAAGCACTTCAGTCCTCCCTCTCTCTTTTCAGATTTTCGACAACGATTTCGAGGCTCAAACCTCTCGAACCTTTGACCAGAACGAGATCGGAGGGCCTGATAAATGATTTAAGCCAGTCTGCTGCCTCTTCTGGTCGGTCAAAAGACTCAACCCTGGCTGAATCCAGCCCCTGGCGGACAGCTCCCTCGGCTATAAGTCTGGCCCGGGAGCCAACTGTAACCAGATAGTCCCAACCATAAGCAGGAAGAAGAGCACCCGCATCCAGATGATATTGATTCTCGGCAGGTCCCAGTTCAAGCATATCGCCCAGCACCGCAATTTTTCTGCCAGCCTGAAGCCGGCCCAGGCTTTTCAAGACCTCTTCCAGAGCGACTGGATTGGAATTGTAGGAATCATCATAGATGGTGGTTCCGTCCTTCAATTTAATCACCTCGCCGCGGTGGGCGAGAACGGGTAGCTGGTGAAGTGAAGAAAGAATCTCAGCCAGCCTCAGGCCAAAATAATAGGCAACACCACAGGCGGCCAGAACATTGGTTATAAGTCCCTCGTTTAAGATGGGCAGTTCAACCCTGGCTTTTTCCTGTCCGTAAATGAGGCCAAAACTCAATCCGGACCAGCCGTGATATTCGATGTCTTCAGCTCTTATTAAATATCTATCGCCTTTACCAAAATAGATAATTTTATCGGGCGGGAAATCGGCTGCGATCTGTCTGATGAGTGGATCGTCGCCATTAAGAACAGCGCTTGCTCCTGGTTTAGCCCCGGCCAGAATTTCCTTTTTAGCCAGGGCAATTTCCTCCAGGCTCTGGAAAAATTCAAGATGAACCGGAGCAATCCTGGTAATGACTGCCACTTCTGGAGGAGCAATTTCTACCAGTCTCTTGATTTCACCAGGATGATTCATGCCCATTTCCAGGACCGCTATCTGGTGAGAATCGTTCAGGGAAAGAATGGAAATAGGCAAGCCGATCTGATTATTGTAATTGCCCATTGACCTGAGCACAGAAAAACGTGCGGAAAGCAGGCGGGCAGTCAATTCCTTGGTGGAAGTTTTGCCTATACTTCCAGTTATACCTACCACTCGAAGCTGACTTTCGGCCAGCACCCTGGCTGCCAGTTGCTGAAGAGCTTGCAGGGTATCGTTCACTTGAATTAAGCCAAAGTCCGCTGGCAAATCTCTTACTTCTCTGGAGACACAGGCAGCTACAGCCCCTTTTTTTCTGGCTTCAGCAATGTAATCGTGGCCATCTCTAATTCCCTTCAGAGCAAAAAACAAAGAGCCCGGCGTGGCTTGCCTGGAGTCGAAAGTGCAGGCCACTATTCTGGTTTCTGGCTCACCTTGAATTATCTTTCCGCCGGTGAGCTCGGCCAGACGGGCAAGAGATAATGAAGCCATCCTATTTTTTCTCCTCGAGTTTCTTGATTATCTCCAGAGCTGTCCCATAGTCGCTAAAAGGAAGAGTTTGATCCTTGAAGATTTGATAGGTCTCATGGCCTTTACCGGCTATCACCACGAAATCGCCAGGAGCAGCCATGGCCAGGGCTTTTTGAATTGCTGACCGCCGGTCAATAATCAACTCGTAATTTTTGCTTCCGACTTTTAGAAAACCCTGCTCGATATCCTTAATAATTTTTTCCGGGTCTTCGGAACGGGGATTATCGGAAGTAATGATAGTCCAGTCAGCCAGATGAGCTGCTACTTCTCCCATTCGTGGGCGCTTGCTCCGGTCCCGATCTCCACCGCAGCCAAAAATTAAGATGATTCTGGCCGGATTTAGACTCCTCACGGCCAGCAGCAAATTTTCCAGGGCATTATCAGTATGGGCATAATCCACCACAACCGACAGGCCAAGCGAATTAGGTACAAATTCCAGCCGACCTGGTATGGATTCCAGCTGGCTTATTCCTTTGACAATAGCCTGCGGGCTGATTCCCAGGACGAGGGCAGCCGAAATGGCCGCCAGAAAATTATATAAATTATGACGTCCAATCAGTTTTGTTTTGAAATTAAGCCGTCCACCCGGATAAGAGACCTGAGCTTTCATTTCCCGGCCCACGATCTCAAAGCTTTCCACCCGGACCAGAGCTTCAGGCCTGAAACCGAAGGTGATGGTTCTCATCGGCAGCTCCGAAATCAGCTTCTGACCCCAGACATCATCAATGTTAACTATTGAGGCCTGCCTCTTATGATTTAAGAAGAAGAGCTTTTTTTTGGCCTCAAAGTAATTTTCCATTGTCTGGTGATAATCGAGATGTTCGCCGCTGAGATTAGTAAAAATGGCCAGGTCGAAACCTATTCCCAGGACTCTCTTTAACTCAAGGGAGTGGGAGGAAACTTCCAGCACACAATGGGTCACGCCAGAATCAACCATTTGCTTTAATATCTTTTGAATATCCGGTGCTTCTGGAGTTGTTCTGGGAGCCGCCCAACGCTGATTATTCCAGCGATAGTCAATCGTCCCGATGACTCCAGGATTCAGTCCGGCGACCTGGAGAATAGCTTCGAGGATATAACTGACCGTCGTCTTACCTTTGGTGCCGGTAATGCCGATAGTCTTTAGCTTAAGTGCTGGATGGCCATAAAAGGCGGCAGAAATTAAAGCCAGCGCTTCCCTGGCATCTGACACTTGAATCCAGGTCAGGTCTAATTCTTCAGGCTTCTGACGCTCTGAGACAATGGCCCTTGCCCCTTTCTGTTTAGCTTCAGGAATAAAATCATGACCATCTGCTTTAAGACCTTTGAGCGCCACGAAGATATTCCCCGGTTCAACCAGGCGGGAAGAATAGGCAATGCCTGAAATATCCAGGTCAGGCTGGCCCCAGAAGCTGACCACCTGAATTTCAGCCAGAAGTTCTTTAAGTCTCATTTCAGTCAGTAACTCCTGTTTCTTTTGTCTGTCTGGCCAGAATCATATTTTCGGGCAATTTTTTCGGCAGCTCGTGGTAATAAAGCAGGGCTTTACGGGCTATCTCGCGGAAAACTGGAGCTGCTACCTGGCCACCATATTGAGGACCCTTAGGTTCATCAATGACGACAATCATGGAAATCAGTGGATGGTCGGCCGGGGCAAAACCAACAAATGAAGCCACATGCTTGGAAAGAGAATAAGCTCTGAGAGCTGGATCAAATTTCTGAGCAGTACCGGTCTTGCCGGCCAGTTCATAACCATCCAGTCTGGCCTGGTTACCTGTGCCTCTTTCCACAACTGGCTTAAAAACCAGGTCCACCAGCTCGCGAGCAGTTTTTTCTGAAATCACTGGCTGCCGAAACTCATCTGACTTCAAACTGGCATCTGATGGGTTTTGCTCCGTACAGGGACCAATCAGGCCAACTTTCGGTCTGACCAGATAGCCACCAGTCGCATAGACATTCATTGCCCTGAGAATCTGCAGGGGAGTGGCAGCCAGTTCGTAACCAATAGCCACTCGCAGAGATGATTTTCTCCATTTTTCCAGGGGGTGGACGATGCCTGCTTCCTCACCGGGAAGATCTATACCCGTTTTCTCACCAAATTTAAAAGCTTTAAACATGTGGTAGAGATTTTCCTCGCCTATAATCTCAGCAATTTTAATTGAGCCTACATTAGAAGAATGAATGAACACCTCGGGGAAGCTCAAAATTCCCAGCCGGACATGATCTCTGACAATTGTCCCGCCAAAGGTAATTGAACCGGTGCGGCAATCATAATATGTATTATAGCTGATGCCAGCCAGCTCCCGGGCGGCAGCCGCAGTGACCACCTTAGCTGTGGAGCCCGGCTCATAAGTGTATTGAATAGCCCGGTTGACCATGGCTTCTGGCGTCGGAGGAAAATCGTTCGGGTCATAGTCAGGGTAGCTGGCCATGGCCAGAATTTCACCGCTGGCCGGAGACATGATGATAACTGTGCCCCAGCTGGCTTTGAAATTTTCTATGGCCTGCCTTAGTTCTTTTTCCGCCAGATACTGTAGATTGGAATCAATAGTTAGATAGATATCCTGCCCGGGTTGGGTCTCTTTAATGCGCTCAATGTAGTATTCTTTCCGCCGGGCATCTCTCATAATGAGCTGCTGACCTTCTCGTCCCTTCAAAGCAGAATCATAGTAGTACTCGACTCCGGCCAGCCCGGCATCATCTATATTGACACCACCCAGCACATGAGCAGCCAGCCGGCCCTGGGGATAAAAGCGTTTGTTCTCATTGATCAGATAAATGCCGCTCAGTTTGAGTTTTTTGATTTTTTCGGCCTGTTCCAGAGGGATTTTTCTCTTGACCCAGGTGAATCTTTTCCTTTTTTCTATCGAATTTACCAGGCGATTAATCTCTGTTTCAGACAGGTTCAATACTGATTTTAGCTCATAAATGGATTTGAGCTGGTCTTTTAAATCTTCACCTCTGGCCGGTGAAAAAAAAATGGAAACAGCTGGCAGGCTCCTGGCCAGAATCCGTCCCCGGCGATCAAATATTGTACCTCTTGTGGGCCAGATAGTAATTAAGTCCTGGTTCTGCTCAATAACTTCCTGCTTTAATTTTTTGTGATTCAAAACCTGAAGATCGATCAATCTGAAGCCAATAACCAGAAACCAGGCCAGCAGTAAAATAAAGATCAACCTGGTTTTCTTCCGGTTCTGGCCGGAAAGGACTGAACTCCGGTCAACCACGATCTTCATTTTTCTATCTCACCCTCAAAAATAATCTGCTCTGGTTGAACTTCCTGCAGATTCAATTCATCTTTAGCCAGGCGGTCAATCCGGTCGGGAGAGAGCAGCGCTTCTTTCTTGGCTTCCAGCAGCTTGATTTCTTCCTGGCGTTTTTCTAACTGGTTTTCCAGATCATGGATTTTATAGCCAAGTCTGATTGATTCACTCTGATACCAGATATAGAAAGTTATATTACCCAGGAAAAGGATGGCCAGGCCAGCCACCAGCAGAACATGTTTCCATGAGTATTTTTTTCTGACCATGGTCAGATCCTTTCCGCCGCTCGCAATTTGGCCGAATGGCTGCGCGGGTTGACTGCAATTTCTTCCGGCGTCGGCTGGACAGGCTTTTTTGTCAGAATTTTTATAACCGGCTGATCTGTTTCTGATGAGGCCAGGCGCTGCCAGGCAGTCTTGACCAGCCTGTCTTCCAGGGAATGGAAGGAAATAACTACCAGCCTGGTCCCTGGCAGGCACTTCCTGGCGAGTTCTTCCAGAAAAGTGTCCAGCCGCTCCAGCTCTTGATTGACCTCAATTCTCAGTGCCTGAAAAACCTTGGCTGCTGGATGGAGTCGGTTTTTCTGAGGAATCCAGTGATAAGTCTCTTCCACCAGTTTCCTCAAGTCAGTAGTTGTCTTTAACAGGCCGAGTTTTCTTAAACTGACAATTTTCCTGGCTAGAAGCTTCGATTGGTGAAGTTCTCCATATTTCTTAAATAATTCAGCCAGACGATCTTCCGGGTAAGTCATCAAAATTTTCTCAGCTGTAACTTTTTGTCTGGTGTCCATTCTCATATCCAGTGGCCCTTCCAGATTAAAGCTGAAGCCACGGCTGGGATCAGCCAGCTGGTAGGAAGATAGCCCCAGGTCGAACAGAGCCCCTTTGACTTCATTCCAGGGAATAAGGTCATGGAGCTCCAGCAGCTGGCGAAAATCAGCTTGATAAAGGCATATTCGCTCAGCATAATCCTTGAGCTGAGCGGCAGCTGCCCGTAGCGAGGCTTCATCCCGGTCAAAGCCAATAATCCGGGCGGAGGGATTTCTCTTCAAAATTTCCAGGCTGTGGCCGCCCAGCCCAAAAGTCCCATCGAGGTAGACTCCAGGCCTTGAAGCCTGAAGAAAAAACAGGGTTTCTTCAAGCAGAACCGGCGTATGCCCATAGCCTGTCATTCAGTCTTTCCTCGGGGGACAAGACGGGCAATACTTTCAAAATCCTCATCAGTCAGCGGTTTTTCCTCAATGACTGAATTAAGGACATCCTTATTCCAGATTTCTAAGTGGTTATTCAGACCAATAACTTCTACTTCTGTGTTCAGCCTGGCTTTTTCTCTCAATGTCTGGTTGATTAACACCCTTCCTTTGGCATCAATCTGATGATGACTTCCTTTCAGATTTACCCTCAATAAAAATTTTCTAATATCCGGCCGCAGGTGAAGAGCACCCTCGCTGGCCACACTGGTCATTTCTTCCCAGACTGACAGAGGATAAATCTGGATAGCTTCATCAGTTAGAGAGGTGATAAAAACATCCTGGCCATATGTTTTTTCTATGACATCCCGGAACTTCTCTGGAATCTTCAGTCTTCCACTGGGGTCGAGTCTAGCTGAGTAGCTTCCGATCAACTGGTTAGTAGTAGCTTCTTTTCCCATTTTGTCCCGTTTTATCCCATTTGGTCTTAAATATAGAAAAGAAAAGTATAAAAGTCAAGAAAAAAACCATCGCCGGGAATAAAATATTTTGGAGGGTAAAAAAATGCCTGGCAGGTGCTATTTATCTGACTGAGAAGTAGTATAGTCCTCGAGCAGTTCTCTGGCCCGTTCCAAGTCCTTTTTCAGGACCAGGACCAGTGTTTCACCCAGTCCATCCAGAGTAAAAGGGTAAATCGAATGGACAATCTGTCCTTTAAGCAAACACATCAGGCCATTACTTCCCAGAAAGCTCTTTATCACTTCAGCCTCAGCCAGGCTCCAGACCCGGGTTAATTCCACCAGGTCTTCTTCTTTCAGATCATCAGTTTCATTGGTGGTTTCTGGCCATATTGATTCTGATCTCTCGATTCCAGAGAAACCACGAGAAATTTGTTGTTGCCTATCCAGCCAGGAAAAGTAATCCTTTAGGATCTGGCTGTGATCGAAGGCCAGTGGAAAAGTGAGTTCTTCGCGGCTGAAAACTCTGGCCTGGCCGGCATCGTCACCACCCTGGGGTAGCCCGATGGCCGTCGCTATAAACACAGTTGAAATCGTGTGGAACCGCGGGTCGCGACTGGGGTCAGAATAAGTATGAAACTGCTGCACCAGTCTGACCTCTAAAGAAGTTTCTTCTCTCGCTTCGCGGGCAGCCGCTTCCTCCAGAGTTTCCCCGTATTCTACGAAGCCACCGGGAAGAGCCCAGCCCGGGGGCGGGTTTTTCCTTTCGATTAAAACCAACCCCGTTCGGCCGTCCGGCAGCCTGGTTTCTATAATCAGATCTACTGTTGGTAGCGGATGTTTTCTTTCGGTCATCAGTTTGGTCAGCCTTCAAAGCTAAAATACAGGCTGAACCAGTAAAAGTCAATCAGAGATAACAAATCTTTTTTCGAGCTGTTTAAGCTTTTCTACCACCCCACCATATTCAAGCTCTGAATAGGGGAGCATCGAGGCTCCGCAAAATCCCTGACGTCTTATTTCCGTCGCTTTCCTGGCAACATCCAACCTGACTGCCTCCCAGTATGGATGGTCAAAAACATCAGCCGGTTCTGACAGTATACCCTCTTTCATCGAAAAGGCTGCTCCAGTCACTACCGGTGGACCATCGAAATAAGAAATGGTCGTGTTGAGCCGACAGGGCATCAATGGCCCGACGTGGCTGCCACGCATAAATCCTGCTACGTAATGTCCGATATTAAAGGGAGCCAGGATCTCCCCGGTCGCAGGGAACTCTCCCTGTGTTCTGACCAGAGCTACCGGGTCATCTTTTCCGGTATATTTCCCGGCGATATTATGAAGGCGCTGGGTCGAAATTGATACTGCTTGATGGCCGGTTGCCCGCGAAAAAATGCTTTCAATTACATACTTTTCTGTATCTCTGAGCAGGGCTGCCAGATCATACAGATCTTCAGGGATACTGAGTTCAATGGTTTTATTCTTCTCAACATAACCAACGTCCATTACCCTGAATTTGAATCCCTGGCTTATCTTGGGACTGAGAATCAGCCCGGAGCAATACATGGGGTCAGCAAAGGCCAGATAAAAGGGGAGATTGTAAGCACCGGGATCCGTTTTGTCGGCAGCAAAAAAGATAAAAGCTTCATTTTCTCTTTCTTCAATCTCTAATTCAGCTACAGCTGGACCCATTCCCTTGACATTGCCGGAAAAAGCATCCTTCAGCAGATCCTGTCCGGCGCCATACAGGCCGCTCTTTTTGGCGACTTCCGTTCCGGCCAGAAAAGCTTCCCAGGCCAGGCGGTGGATATCGGGATGACCGGCGCCTTTGGTATGGGTGCACAAAATAGCGATGTCATCTCCGGTAGAACTTAGATAATAATCGATGAGCAAATTCCTGGCCTTCGAATCAACATAGCTTCTAACTGCCTCCATTACTTTCAGGCTGGGCTTGATGTGCCCGCCTATACTGCCAATATCAGCTTTTAAAACACTGATAGTGATTTTCATAAAATACCTCCTCGAATCTTTTTCTGACAAGAAAGATTTTAAATGGACAGAGGGAAAAAAGTCAACTTAAAAATTTTATCTATCCCGGTCTGGTAAACAGAGTGAAGAGGCTTGGCAGTAGTGGCTTAATATCATTGGGTTTAAAGCCGAATCCTTAAAGACAGGGAGAACGTGGTCGGTTAATAATTAAACAAAACCAGCGGAAAAGATAATAACCAGGCGAGGTTGGAGACCTGCCGGTTAAATTCTTCCCTGTATTGTTCTTTTAATGGTTCTGCCGGCTGAAATTTCCAGCTGAGAGGATTGACATACTGGCCATGGTAAATAAGGCGGTAATCAAGGTGAGGCCCGGTAGATTCACCGCTTGACCCGACATAGCCGATGATCTGTCCCCCCTTAACCCTGGCTCCCTGATGAATTCCCGGTCCCAAACGGCTCAAGTGTAAATACATTGTTTCATAAGAATGGCTGTGCTTGATTTTAACCATTCGGCCGGCTCCACCATTCCAGCCAGCGAAGGTTACGACTCCGTCAGCAGTAGCCTGAACCGGAGTTCCAATCGGAGCGGCGAAATCGACCCCATAATGGGGGCGGTAAATTTTCCTGATCGGATGTAAGCGCCTCAAACTGAACCTGGATGTGACCCTGGTATATTTAAGCGGCGATTTCAAAAATTCCCGGCGCAGAGAATTTCCCTTAGAGTCAAAATAATCAGTCTGACCAGAATCAGGATAAGTAAAACGAAAAGCTTCGTAGAGATGCCCCTGATTTATAAAATAAGCAGCCCGAATTTGCTCATAACTGCTGAAGTGGCCATTGATATATTTTTTCTCGACCAGAAGACGAAAGGTATCTCCCTTTCTAAGATCAATATAAAAATCAATCTCCCAGCCAAAGATATCGGCCAGCATCAGGGCCAGAAGATCCTGTTCTCCCGCCTTATTTACGGCCGAAATAAGTGAATCCTCAATGATTCCTTCTATCAGAACCAGCTGTTTTTGAACCGGGTAATTAACAATTTTAGCTGTTACTTGATCCTGCCTGAGATTGATATCAAGATAGCGTTCAGCATCAAGATCCAGCTGCAGTCCAATTAACTGATTTTCCTGTTTAAGAAGCCTTAGCTCCCGACCGGCCGGAATCCTGGCCAGGTCATAGACTGGCTTAACCTGATGGCGGATTGACAGTATCTGGGCGACACTCAAACCTCTGGTTGTTAAAAGGTCAGTGATTGTCTGACCGGCAGGTACAATGAGTTTCTCCACCTTAACTGGAGGTTCAGTTAAAACGACGTCAGCTGGCGGGAACTTAGTTTCCTTCTTTGTTGTTTGTCTCCTGTGATCAGATGAGAAGAAAAAGATTAAGATAATGGCCACTACCAGACAACAAAATAAAGCTATCCTTCTGACTTTCCTGTGATTCATCTTCACTGTTAAGCTCAAGAAATTGAGATTAACGATTCTGATCAGCTGTTTTCAGAGGTTTTTCAACCGGCCGTTTTTTCAGCAACTTCTTTTTGAACATGGTCCACAGATAATTAAAAGGCCCGGACAGGACATTAAGTGTTAAGCCAATGAGTAAGAGGTATTTTGGCTTGAACAGTAAACCGCCAATGATAACAGCCAGAGCCAGGGCGCTTTTAATATCAATAGGCCGGTTAACAAAGTAGTTAATAAAATTACGGTAGCGAATAGAACTGACCATCAAGAGGCTGATAATAGCCACCATGATAGCCATATAAACAGCTACCATCAGATCATAATTTGGAGCAGGGTGGAAGATGACCAGAGCAGCGATAAAAACTGCAGCTGAAGGAACGGTCAAACCCTGGTAGTATCTCTTGTCAGGCAAACTTTTGGTTTTTACATTGAATCGGGCCAGTCTTAAAAGGCCGCCGGCAGCAAACAGAAAGCTGAAGAAAACACCGGCATAATGAGCTGGCTTCAGCGCCCAGAAATAAATAAGTAAGGAGGTGGAGGTAGCAAAAGAAACAGCATCGGCCAGAGAATCCAGCTGCAGGCCAAAATCGGAAGAACTCTTGGTTGCTCTGGCCACCAGACCGTCCAGACCATCGAGACAGGCAGCAAAAATGATCCACAGGGCTGCCCAGCGGTATTTACCATAAAAAGTAGCGGTTAAACTCAGAAAACCAAAAAACAGATTAGTCAGGGTTAGTAAGCTTGGCAGAAAATATATTTTGGGAACAGCCCTTTTAATCTTTACTTTCATTTTTAATTTCTCCTATGATGGTCAAACCGCCTTTGACCTTTTGTCCCGGGGTGACTTTTAGCTCAATACTGGCCGGCAGATAAAGATCAACCCTTGAGCCAAAGTACATTAACCCAATTTTCTGACCAGCCTCAACTCGATCTCCGGGCTTAACATAGCACTTAATCCGTCTGGCGGCAACTCCGACTGTTTGTTTTAAAATCAGCTGGCCGACTTCGGTTTTTAGCAACAGAGTATTTGATTCATTCTGGCTACTGGCTTCCTCCCGGTAAGCGGGAAAAAATTTTCCCGGCTGATAATCAACTTTGACAATCTCTGCCGCCAGTGGTGAACGCGTGAAATGGACATCCAGCAATGAGAGGAAAATACTGATTTTCTGGCCCGGCCCGGCTATCTCTGGCTGGCGATCAAAAGGCTCGATTTTCAAGACCTGTCCGTCAGCTGGTGACAGAACAAGCCCGGCCCCGGCTGGCGGCTGGCGTAACGGATCGCGGAAAAAAAAGGCGAGAGCTGCAGCCAGCAGAAAAAAGAAAATACTTCCTACCCACCAACCTGGAATCAACAGCCCAGCTGCCAGGATTAGTGGCGGAAGGTAAAAGACCAGACCTTCTGCTGCCAGTTTCATGGTTTCTACTCTTTTTCAGTCATACTTTCAATATAAATTATTTATCGGCCAGATAGAAGATAGAAAGGAAAGAAACCCTGGCAATATCGCCCATAATCTCGGGATTAAGGCGATAAATGGTATCACCTGTTCCATGATAAGCTAAATGAGGGCCATTGGAGCCAATACTGACCACTGGCATACCCTTCGCGAAGAAGGGGGCAAAATCAGATCCTCTGACTCCGACTCTTCTTATAATGTTAATGCCTCTTATTATGTTTATTTCCTGATTGGCTTTTTCCACCGCCTCCCTGAGAGCTGGAGGCTCAGCACTCAGTCCACACCAGGCCCCATCGCCTTCGCCTTCCATATCGAAATTAAACATAGCAGTCACTCTGGTAAATCCAGCTGGCAGGTGTTCGGCAAAATAATTTGAACCCTGCAGGCCCATCTCTTCGCCACCAAAAAGAACAAACATAATCGACCTTTTTGGTTTGACCGGGCTGGTGCTGAATGCCCTGGCCAGAGTCATCACGACTGCTGAACCGCTGGCGTTGTCATCGGCACCGGGAAAGACGAGCCCCAGGTGCCGGCCGCAGTGATCAAAATGGCCCCCGACGATGATCACCTCTTTTTTAAGTTCTGGATCGGAACCTGCTACCCAACCGACAATGTTATAACCCAGGCCCTCTGGAAAATGTCTGGATTTGACTGAGTAGGCCAGCTTTGATTTCAGAGGAAAAGAGATTGGGCGGTGGTAAGTCTGGAGAGCCTTTTTCAGTTCAGAAGTAGTCGAATTCATCTCCTTAAATATGGCCTCAGCCGTTTTGTCGCTGATCATGCCCGGCATAAAACCCGGCAGCCAGTCACCATTTGGATTGGCCTGGACCTCAGGGTAGATATAAATCAAGCCAAGTGCACCTTTATCTCTGGCCGTCTTCATCCTGGTACGATGTTCGTCATAATACTGGAATTCAGCTCGGCCAGGTTCTGGTGTTCCCCGGAAGCAGAGGACGTATTTTCCTTTAACCTCCAGTCCAGCATAGTCATCATAATTCAGCTCGGGAGCCGAAATACCCCAGCCGGCAAAAACCAGTTCCCCGGTTTTATTTCCACTATCAGAAAATAACAGCGGCAAGAAGTCTTTTTCGGGCTTTAACTCAACTTTCTGGAAGGTCAGCTGCCCATCCTGAGCGGGCTTATCGGGCAGGTAAAGAGTCATGGCTGCCTCATCAATCAATGTATAGGGAGAAGGATAAGACTGGAGATAACCAGCCTTACCGTCAAGTGGCTGCAGACCCCACTCTTTGAATTTACCAGCTGCCCATCTGGCTGCCCTGGTATAGCCTTCGTCTCCAGTCAGTCTGCCTGAAAACTCCGGTGAAGCCATGGTCCGGGCCAGCTGATAGGGAAGAATAGGATCAATAGCCGTTACCGCTTTTTTTATTCTGGCTGGCGTCTGGCTCATCAGCGGCCCAACGGCTGCCCAGATTAGAATTAAACTGCTGAAAACAATCGCTGCTTTTCTTTTCATTCTTGACCTCTTATATTTATTTGATTTTATAACCAATCATAATCGCTATTATATAACATTCGCCTCCAGTCAGGCGGAACTGGTGGCCTCTTAATTACTTTTTCGTACTGGCCGGTTTTCTTTTTTCCTCTTTATTTCTTTTAGGACTGCCTGGTGGAGCACCAGGAAATAATAGACCGCAAGGAAAGCCAGCAGAATCAAGCCGGCTGCCCATCGCCCCTTGAACACGGAATAAACGGAATAAGCCAGCAAGCCGAGATAAAGAAAGAAATGAACCAGGGAAAAAATCCAGTTAAACATCAATCCGGCTCGCTTGGTAGACTTCTTTATTTATCTTTATCTGTCTATCAGCCTGACTACCAAAAAGGGCTAATCCAGGCGGCTGACCGAAATGATGACCACCGGTTCAACCGGCACATCCCGGTACATACCCTTGGTGGTGGTTGGAACGCTGGCAATGGCGTCGACAACTTCCATACCCTTAATGACCTTGCCAAAAACAGCATAACCGAATTTGGCTGGATCACCTGGCACATGATCCAGAAAAGCATTGTCAACGAGATTTATAAAAAACTGGCAGGTAGCACTGTTGATATCAGCTGTTCTGGCCATGGCCAACGTTCCGCGGAGATTTTTTAAGCCGTTATCTGCTTCATTTTTAATGGGCGGTCTTTTTGTTCCTTTTTCTTTCATTTCAGGTGTTAGACCGCCACCCTGAATCATGAAGCCTTTTATAACCCGATGGAAAATTGTCCCATCATAAAATTTGCTGTCAACATAAGCCAGAAAATTCTCGACGGTCACCGGTGCTTTATCTGGATAAAGCTCGATAACGATGTCCCCTTTAGATGTTTTCATTAAAACCTTGGGATTCGCAGCTAAGGCTGGTAAGGCCAGAGAGAGAGTCAGGATACTAATAACGGCTAAAGTCCATTTATTCATATCGCACCTCCAATTTTTCAGTCTAACATAACAAATAAGAATAAAATAATCAAATTTTGATCCGCCACCCACCTGAGATCGAAAACTGATAAAAAAATGGAAAGAAAATAATCGCAATAAGTTTAAAAACAAGATGAATAATCAATTTCTAGCCCGGGAGGTGGCTATTTCATCTGGTCCAAAAAAGGACAATAACCATCATTGATATTGATTATTTAAAGGTGAAAGAAAAAATCGTCAAGTCGATTGAAATAGCCAGTTAAAAGATTATAATTTTTCAAATTGACCAGAGGCTTCACAATCGCAGTCTATCCTTGACATCTATAATCAGGTGAAAATAAAATAACTGAGGCTAGAGGTAAATAAGAATTTAAATAATGAAAAAATCTAAGTTATTAGGGTTGGGCTGCTTACTCTTTTTTCTGGCCGGGCCTCTTTGGGCTGATGGGCGGCTGGAATTCAGTCTTCACTATTCTGGCTGGAGTTTAAATGTCGCCAGAGGCCTGGTAGAAAATATGGTCAGTGATGTTCTGGAGAGTGATCTTAAGGATAGATTTTTGGCTCAGATTCAGTCTGATTATCCGGGCCTGGCTGAAAATGGTTATAGCCAGAAAATTACTTATGATGCCCCTGGCCATAATTTTGGTTTCGAATTGAGGTTTTATCCCGGTGGGAGACAGGGGGCTTTCAGCCTGGGCCTTGGTATCGAAAAGAGTTCGATGAAAGTCAGCTTCACGGAAGTTAAGGCAGACCTTGGTTTGATTGACCGGAGTCTCGACCAGACAGCTAATTTTCAGGCCCTGGCTCAGGCCAGATTCATTATCAAACCTTTATCTTTTCATCTGAACTTGCGCTGGGAGCTGTGGCCAGCCAGAGTAATTTCTCCTTTTATCACACTTGGAGCCGGACTTTCCACCGGCCGGAGTTTTTTTGATGCCAGCTATGAATATTCTTATTCCGGGACTTTGACTTTGCCTGATAATTCAACTCGTGAATATACCCAGACGGCTGATAAAACTCTTGGTGACATAAAGGATGAAAGGCTGGCTGCTGGTAAGAGTTTTTCTCTTAATTTTTTACCTCTGGTTCAGCTGGATATTGGCTTCAGGGCCAGAATTTCCAGGGCACTCAGTTTCTGTCTTGAAGCTGGCTTTTTTGATGGCTTCATATTACGAGGAGGCCTGGCTATAAGGACTTAGAATCAGGCCAGACCCCGGACTTGCCTCAAGGAGGGATTTCATGACCAATCAACGAAGCAAAAATTATCGACTGCCATCGGTCTTTCTGCCATTCCTTATCCTTAGCCTCTCTCTTTTCCTGACTTCCGGCCAGCTGCCAGCTCAAAACCAGAGAAGCGAAGAGGAAGCAAAGTTGCTTAAGGCTTTTCATCAGATCTCCAGTCAGCCTCTTTACGACTGGGTGAAAGAGTTGAGCTCTGAAAAATACCAGGGACGTCTGACAGGAACAGATGGTTTTAATCAAGCGGCCAGCTGGGTTATCTCTCTTTTATCCTCCTGGGGTGTCCAGCCAGCCGGTGACCAGGGTACTTTTCTCCAGGCCTTTCCTAATCCTTATACTCTGGTTCTCGACCGGGGGGAGGTTTCACTGCACCTGCCCGTGGCGACCGGCGGCAAAAAAAAGTCGGGGGAAATAAAAAAATACTACCGCTATGAAGATGAGTATTTTCCCGGTGGGACTTCAGCCTCAGGGGAAGTCACGGCCGAAGTGATTTATGTCGGCTTTGGTATTACTGCTCCTGAACTTGGCTATGATGATTACCAGGGAGTTGATGTCCGGGGGAAAATAGTTTTAATGGAAAGTGAAGTGCCAGTCAGCCCGGATAAAGATCCAGAAACGTTCAAGAAATGGCGACCTTATTCATTTCACCAATATAAGCTTCAAAATGCCGCTGCTCACGGGGCGAAAGGTCTCCTATATTACTATGGGCCAATAGTTAATCCTAATAATGATTATATCGATGGTTTCCTTTACAGCCACATCGGTCGCAGCGTTGTTGATGATATCTTCGCTGGCAGCGGCCAGACTTACCAGGAAACTGCAGCAGCCATAAGAAAGAGTCTGAAGCCTCGGTCTTTCGCGACTGGTAAAATTTTTACCATTAAAAACAGGACCGAGTATCATCCAGAAGGTCTGGGCTACAACTTGCTGGCCAAAGTGGAAGGTCATGATCCAGTTCTTAAAGACGAGATAATAATTATTGGCGGGCATCTGGATCATGTGGGCAGCTGTCCCGACCTGATGCCTGGAGCCAACGATAATGCCTCAGCTGTAGCTGTGATGCTGGGAGTGGCTCAAGCTATGATGAAAGGCGAAGTCAAACCAAAAAGAACAGTCCTGTTTGCTTTTTTTGGGGCCGAAGAACAGGGAGTTAAAGGTTCAGAATTCTACCTGGAGCACCCGGTGTTCGACTTAAACAAAACTATCGGCTTGATCAATCTCGATGGGGTCGGTTCAGGCGACAGAATTTTTGCCCTGGCTGGCAAAAACTTTCCCTGGCTCTACGCTCCGCTGGACAAGGCCAATGCCAGTTACATTCACCGCCAGCTGGGCACCAATTACTGGAGTAATGTGGCCCGCCCTCGGCTGGATGCGGCCCGCTTTTTGGATAAAAATATTCCTTCTTTATCATTTTCTGTTTCCGGGCTGGAGTTGCCTTATCCAACTTACCATAATACGCGTGATAACCCATCGACAATCAATCCAGAAATTCTTGAAGATCTGGCCAGGCTGCTCTTTATGGGGGTGATGGAACTGGCCACCGCCTCACCGGAAAAATTAAAATCAGAAGCCAGTCCTGCTCTCTGATCAAAAAAGGCTGATTCGTCTAATAGCCAGAACCAGGCCAACCGGGTCAGAATGGACCAGTGGCGATAGGCTTCATCAGGCTGGCCTGGCAGGAAAAAATCAAGCTTTTTGGACCCATAAAATAAAATTTTAGTGAGAAACTTTAAGGTCTAACTGCGTCTTTTCTAGTGGTAAAATAATAACAAAAACGATATTATTTTGCCTCTTATGACCGAGAGCGGCCACAGGCTTTGATAACATATTGATAATAAATATGATACATGCCAATATCTGGCAGTTTTTTCGGCGTTTTTTTCTTTACTTTTAGAGTGATTTAAGCTATAATTAAAATCGAAAACGGTCTCAGGGTTGTCCGGATTTTCCTTCGATTTAAACCCTAATTTTATCCTGGTAGGTGCCAGAAATGAAAGATGAAAAATATACAGCCGATAGTATAAAAGTTTTGAAGGGACTGGAGGCGGTACGCAAAAGGCCGGCCATGTATATTGGCAGCACCGGCCCGGACGGCCTTCATCACCTGGTGTATGAAGTTGTAGACAATTCAGTAGACGAAGCCCTGGCCGGTTACTGCAGCCGGATCGATGTCATTATTCATGTCGATAATTCCGTGACGGTTATTGATGATGGCCGTGGTATTCCGGTTGAAATGCACCCCAAGGAAAAAAGACCGGCGGCTGAGGTCGTTCTAACGGTTCTTCATGCCGGAGGAAAATTTGATGATAAAAGCTACAAGGTTTCGGGCGGCTTACATGGAGTCGGGGTGTCAGTGGTCAATGCCCTGTCCCGGCGGCTGGAGATGGAGATCAAACGTGACGGCGGCATTTATACCCAGGCTTTTGAACGGGGCAATCCAGTTACCCCGCTGAAAAAAATAGGTAAGACCAATAAAACTGGGACCAAGATTACTTTCTGGCCGGATGAAGAGATATTTGACACAACTGAATTTAACTTTGAGGTTTTAACCCAGAGAATGAGAGAGCTGTCCTTTCTCAATCGCGGGCTGAAAATTACCATTACGGATGAAAGGGTAAACAAAAGCCATGAATTTCAATACAAAGGTGGAATCCTCGAATTTGTTCAATATCTAAATCAGGATAAGACTGTTTTAAATCCACGTCCGGTTTACTTTGAAGCCCAGAAGGATGATATCATTGTTGAAGTCGCTTTCCAGTATAATACCGGTTATACCGAAAATATTTTTACCTTTGTCAATAATATCAATACGATTGAAGGCGGAACCCATCTGATCGGTTTTAAATCAGCTCTGACCAGATGTCTTAACACTTATGCCGAGACCCATAATCTGCTTAAAGAGGTGGGAACAAGCAGTATCTCAGGTGAAGACGCACGCGAGGGCTTAACGGCGGTCCTAAGCATCAAGATGCGCAATCCGCAGTTTGAGGGTCAGACTAAGACCAGGCTGGGCAACTCTGAGATAAAGGGCATAGTAGAATCGCTGGTCAACGAGAAATTGACCGCTTATCTGGAAGAAAACCCCACCAACGCCAAAAGGATCGTGGCTAAGGCCGTTGAGGCCGCCCGGGCCAGGGAAGCAGCTCGCAAGGCGCGAGAACTGGCCAGACGAAAAAGTGTTCTGGAATCAGCCTCGCTTCCAGGCAAACTGGCTGACTGTCAGGAACGAGATCCGGCGCTGGCCGAATTATTTATTGTCGAAGGAGATAGTGCCGGTGGATCAGCCAAGCAGGGCCGTGATCGCCGTTTTCAGGCAATTTTACCTTTGCGCGGGAAGATCCTGAATGTCTGGAAAGCTCAACAAGACAAGATATTTCATAATGAGGAAATTGGCACTATTATTGCTGCCCTCGGCACCAGTGCCGGCGAAGAAAACTTCAGCCTGGAAAAACTTCGCTATCATAAAATCATTATCATGACTGATGCCGATGTTGACGGGTCTCATATCAGAACTCTGCTCATGACTTTCTTTTATCGCCAGATGAAGCCGCTTGTTGAGAATGGTCATATTTATATTGCCCAGCCGCCACTCTATAAGATTACCCGCGGGAAGGAAGTTCAGTATCTCAAGGAAGAGCGAGAATATGAAAAATGGGTGGTTAAAAAGATTTCGGAGGATTTTAAACTGCGTGTCAAAGACAGCCCGGAGCTGTTAGAAGGTGAAAAATTCAGAAGATTTATTCTCAAAGTCATGCAGAAGAAGAATTATCTTAACTATCTGGAAAAGAAAAATATTCCGTCTAGCTTGATTGACCTGCTCATCAACGAAAACATCAGTGAATTGGAAGCTCTCCGGGATAAAAAGAACATAAAGAGGCTGCAGGGGATGATTGATAGCCTTGGCTTTAAAACTGAACTCATCTATGACGATGAATATGATAGCTATGAGATCATGGCCAGCTATCAGGTTAATGGGATGGCCAGCCGGACCAGGATTAATTTTGATCTGATTAATTCAATTGAATATAAAAATCTGTTCAGAATCGTTAAGGAACTGGAAGAATTCAAGCCTCCCTATGAGGTCATCAACAGTACCGAGTCTTTTACCGTCGAGAATGAAAGTAAGCTGCTGGACTATCTATTTGAAAAAGGCAAAAAAGGGGTAACCATTCAGCGTTATAAGGGCCTGGGAGAAATGACCGCCCAGCAACTGTGGGAGACAACGATGGATCCGGAGAAGAGGTCTTTGCTAAAGGTCTCCATCCAGGATGCGGTCGAAGCTGATAAGGTTTTTTCTATTTTGATGGGAGAGGAAGTCGAAAGAAGGAAGCGATTTATAGAAGAGAACGCCCTCCTGGCTCAAAATCTCGATATCTAATGACATCTTCAGCCAGGTAGGAGAAAGTCAGAAAGGTTTAAGACTATGCCCCGGAAAAGAGAAGACAAGGATAAGACTCAGGACAAGGAAAAGCCACAAACGACCGGTACTCAAAACGAGAACGCAGAGCAGACCAGTCAGGGTGGGGGAAAGAACGGTGGCAATCCGCCCCCGATAGCCAAAAGCCTATCAGTAGTCAGCCTGGAAGAGGAAATGAAAAAGTCCTATCTGGACTATGCCCTGAGTGTCATCATTGGCCGGGCTATCCCCGACATCAGAGATGGTCTTAAACCTGTTCATCGCCGTGTTCTTTATGCTATGTGGGAGACCGGCACACTCCACAACAAACCTTATAAAAAATCAGCCCGCATTGTCGGCGATGTCATTGGTAAATATCACCCACATGGCGATGCAGCGGTCTATGATGCTCTGGTCAGAATGGCTCAGGACTTCAGCCTCCGCTATCCGCTGGTTGATGGGCAGGGTAATTTTGGTTCAGTCGATGGTGACCCGCCAGCCGCCATGCGTTATACCGAAGTCAGAATGACGCGTCTGGCCGAAGAACTCCTGGCTGACATCGATAAAGATACAGTCAATTTTGTTCCCAACTATGACGAGAGCTTGATGATGCCAGAAGTTCTGCCAGCCAAATTTCCCAACCTTCTGGTCAATGGTTCATCTGGAATCGCGGTCGGCATGGCCAGTAACATTCCGCCTCACAATCTGGCTGAGGTCTGTGACGGTTTGATTTATCTAGTTGATCATCCCGAGGCCACGTTGGATGACATTATGAAATTTATTCCGGGGCCGGATTTCCCCACAGGTGGTTATGTTTTTAACCGCCAGAACATCCGCCAGGCTTATCAGGAAGGCAAAGGCGTTATTCACCTGAGAGCCAAAAGCACGATTGAACGTGGTGGAGAAAGAGGCGAGAAAGACAAAATAGTTATAACCGAGATACCTTATGGGGTCAACAAAGCCAGACTCCTCGAAAACATTGCTGAACTGGTCAACACCAAGAAAATTGAGGGGATAGCCGATATCCGTGATGAATCTGATCGGCAGGGAATCAGGGTGGTGGTTGAAATCAAAAGGGGAGAGATACCAGAAATTATTCTCAATAACCTTTACAAGCACACCGCCCTGCAGTCTTCGTTCGGCATCATCATGCTGGCCATTGTTGACAAGCAACCCAAGCTTCTTAACCTGCTGGAAATGATGAATTATTTTCTGGCTCACCGCCAGGAAGTGATTATCAGAAGAACCCGCCATGACCTGAAAAAAGCTGAACATCGGGCCCATATCCTGGAAGGTCTGCTGATTGCTCTTGATTATCTGGATGCCGTCATTGATCTCATCAGGTCATCCAAGACAGTTGAAGAAGCCAAGAATGGCCTGATAAGCAAATTTAAACTGACCGCCATTCAGGCTCAGGCCATACTGGAAATGCAACTTCAGCGGCTGACCGGTCTGGAAAGGCAGAAAATAGTCCAGGAGCATCAGGAACTAAAAGAACTGATTAAAAAGCTTAAATTGATCCTCAAAAATCATGATCTTGTTCTGCAGATTATAAAAGACGAGCTGAAACAGCTAAAGGAGCAATATCAGGATGAGAGAAGAACAGAAATCAGGGATGAGGTTATAACCGATATCAAGGCTGAAGACTTAATCAAAGAAGAAGATGTGGCTATCGTTTATACCAGTTCAGGTTATATTAAAAGAACTTCTCTGAGTGCCTACCGCTTTCAGAGCCGGGGTGGCAAGGGGCGGAAGGGCATTGATATGAAGGCAGAAGATGTGGTGGATAATCTATTTATCGGTTCGACTCATTCCTATCTGCTGGTTTTTACCAACAAGGGGCGCCTGTACTGGCTGAAAGCTCTGGATGTGCCGGATGTCGGGCCATCGGGTCGGGGAAAGGCCATTGCCAACTTGCTGGAATTTCAGCCGGAAGAAAAAGTTCAGTCGATTCTGGCTGTCAAAGAGTTTAGAGATGACCAGTTTGTAGTGATCCTGTCTGATCATGGACTGATCAAAAAGACCAGGCTAAGCGAATTTCAGCACGTACGGAAAGGTGGCATTATTGCCATGAATCTCAAGCCCGGGACTAATATTTTCACTGCTGCCCTGACCAGCGGCAAAAACGACATTATTATCGGGACGAGAATGGGCAAGGCGATCAGGTTTAAGGAAAGCGATGTTCGGCCAATGGGCCGTCAGGCAGCTGGAGTTAAAGCTATCAGTCTGAAGCCAAAAGACAGGGTAATCAGCATGATTGTGGTCGGTGATGACGATAAATATATTTTTACTGCCTCTGAAAATGGCTATGGTAAAAAGACGCCGGTTGAAGATTATCCTGTCCACCGCCGCGGTGGGCAGGGGGTGATCAATTTAAAGATAACTGAAAAAACCGGGCCGGCCCTGGCTATGGTTGATGTCAATGAAGATGATTTGCTGGTCATTACCATCAGTGGCAAGGTCATCAGAATAAAAACGACTGATTTCAGACCGTTAAGCCGGGCCACGCAAGGGGTCAAAATCATCCAGCTGGAGGAAGGCGACCGCGTCTGCTCGATAGCCAAGGTGCGAGAAGACTGAGCTTAGACCTTTGCTGGCAAGCCGCTGGTCGTCCTGTTCTGACTTGTTTAAAAGGGGAATTATTATGCTATCAATAAAAAGACCGGGTCGTGATTTTAAATCGATAAAAAAGGAATTCCCCGACTCTTAAGGTCAGGGGGGTGAAAGTTCATAATCGCTAATGGAAATTAATCAAAACTCTCTACCGGGAGGAGCCATCCACTTCTTCTCCAGATTCTTCGGTTGCTGGTTCAAAATAAAGGATGCGGCCGCAGCTTTCGCACAGGTAAATTTTTGACCTGTCTTTTATCTCATTAAGCATTTGAGGTCTGATTCTTACCTGACACATCGAGCAAAATTCATCAATTACCCTGGACAAAGCGATACCTCCTCTTTTCCGGGCAATGCTCAAATATTGTTGCAATTGAGCTTTGGGAATAGAGGGGAGCAATTCGCTTCTCTTTTTGCTTAAGGCTTCCTTTTGCTCTTCAAGGAGCTTCTTGCGCTGATTTAAAGCTTCAATTTCCTGCTTCAAATGTTCTGATTCTTCTTTTTGCTGGCGTAAGGCTGTCCTTATTTCTTCTTCAACTTCATCGGCGACCAGTAACTCTTTAATAATTTCTTCTTCTAAGCTGTCAATTTTATTTTGAGTCTCCTGAATTTCTTTGAGAAAAGAAGTGTATTCTTTGTTGGTCTTAACTTCGTTTAATTGATGCTTGAGTTTGGATAGCTGAGCCCGCAGATCCTTGACCTGAGCTTCCAGCTCGCGTCTTCTTTTTTGATTTTTGCTGAGCCGCTCCTGGGCCTGAAGGACATAATCAGAGCTGGTCTGGATCTTCTTTTCAATCTCGGCGATCAGTCCAGGAATATCAGATAGTTCAGACGTCAACTGTTTCAGTGATATATCCAGCTCCTGCAGCTGGATCAGCTTTTCAAAGTCAACATCTTCTCCGTCCACTTTGCCTCTCGAACTAACTGATTTTAAAATGGGCCTACCAGGATTCGAACCTGGGACCTGCCGGTTATGAGCCGGTAGCTCTGCCGCTGAGCTATAGGCCCATGTGCCTTTTTATATCAGATAATCACCACTTAGTCAATTAAGGCCCTGGTCAGAAGCTGTTGGTAAAGGATTTGAGCTTCCGACTGCGGGTGGGGTGTTTCAACTTTCTCAGAGCTTTGGCTTCAATCTGTCTGATACGCTCTCTGGTGACTTTAAATTGCTGCCCAACCTCTTCCAGGGTATGTTCGTTACCATCGCCCAGGCCGAAGCGCATCTTCAGAACACGTCCCTCCCGATCGGTTAGAGTTTTCAGAGCTTCCTCAATGTGTTCACGGAGGCTCTGGTGGATGACGGCCTCAGGCGGGGAAGGCAGGATTTTGTCTTCAATGAAATCACCCAGATGGCTGTCTTCTTCCTCGCCGATGGGCGTTTCGAGAGAAATTGGCTCCTGAGCAATTTTAATGATTTTCCTCACTTTGCTAACCGGCATATCCATTTTTTTAGCGATTTCTTCACAGCTTGGTTCCCGTCCCAGCTCCTGGACTAATTGCCGGCTGACTCTGACCAGTTTGTTAATGGTCTCTATCATATGGACGGGGATTCTGATAGTTCTGGCCTGATCGGCGATAGCCCGGGTAATGGCCTGTCTGATCCACCAGGTGGCATAAGTGGAAAATTTATAGCCACGGCGGTACTCAAATTTATCCACTGCCTTCATCAGGCCCATATTGCCTTCCTGGATTAAATCAAGAAATTGCAGCCCGCGGTTGCTGTACTTTTTAGCTATTGAGACGACCAGTCTCAGGTTGGCTTCGACCAGCTCCTTTTTGGCCTGTTCACTGGTACTCTTCCCCATCGTGATGGCTCTGACCGCTTTCTTGAGGGCAGCCGAATCGAGCCCGACTTCCTTCTCCAGTTTTTTTATTTCCTGGTTTATTTTCTTGAGTTCATTTTCAGCTGCTTTCCGCTGCCGTTCCTGCCTGACGGCAGCTTTCCGGGTGGCCAGGATTTTCCCTCTGGTCTGATTTGAGGGCTCCTTTTTCCGGGACAGGCCAGTCTTCAGCTGTTCCCGTCTGTACTCCAGTTCGTTCATTTCTCTTAATCTGTCCTTGAGCTGCTCAATCACCACCTCTCTCAGGCTGGGCTGCAGATTGAGATCCCTGATTAACTGGCTTATCCTGATTATCAACCGTCCGCGGGCAAAATTGTATTTTTTGCTTTTGGGCAGGCTGTCCACTTTCTGGCTGAGGTTTCTGATGACTTCTATTTTCTCTATCAGTTCTTTCTGCTTTTCAGGCAGTTTGTCTTCAGCCACTTCTTCATCATTAAAATCAAAATATTTCTGAATGGTTTCGGGATAATCGGTTATCCTTTGTTCTATTTCCAGCAGATAATTGAGGACCAGTCTGGTTTTGGACAAAGCTTTAATAATGGCCTTTTCACCCCGCTCAATTTCGCGAGCAATAGAAATTTCACCTTCTCTGGTCAACAAGGGAATATTGCCCATCTCCCGCAGGTATAGTTTTACCGGGTCAGTTGTTCGTTCCAGGCCATGAAGGCAGGCGGTGTTTTTTTTGTGGGAAAAAGCCAGAATTTCTCTCTGCTGAGAGTCGAGGATTTTGATTCCGTAACTATCCATCGATGATAGAAAGTTATCAAAATCATTTTCGGGCCCGATTTCGTCAGAAAAAGTCTGGTCGATCTCTTCCCACGATAGAAAACCTTGCCTTTTGCCTTTGGAGATTAACTGGCTGATTTCTTCCTTCTGATATTTTTCATCAGATGCCACCTTGAAACCTCCTCCTGGTGCCGGCTGGCAAATTTTTTTATTTAAATTTATTCTATATAGCTAACTCTAAAATTTATTTAGAGAGTTAATATTTGCCTGGTTATTTCATGCTTTTGATAGAGCAGGGCGGTTAGCTTCTCTTTATCTCCTCTCTTTTCACTTAAGGTTATTTCTCTCTGGATTTCCTTCAGTTTTTTCTGCAAGCTAACCTTTCTCAGAGTATTGAGGCAATCCAGGGCTTCACCGAGAGAGCCGTCTGGAACCTCTTCCTGGAGAGTCCTGGATAGATAGCTGAGAAGGCCTGGCCTGATTGATCCCTGCAGCTGGCTAAAGTCCAGGGCTCGGCCGCTTTTAAGGGACTCGCAGAGGCAGCGGAAAACAGGTTCACTGGGTAGTCCTGCAAAGCACCCGGCCTCAAGTTCATTGGCCAGAGGCAGCAGCAATTCCGGTTGGTTGAACAACAGCTGCAACAGGCGCTTTTCGGCCGGGCAGAATAATTCTTCCTCTTCCCGACTGGTTTTGAGCTGAGTTGTCCTTGACTCGGTTTCGATTATTTTCCTGAGCAAACCTTCTTCAATTTGGAGGAAATCGGCTGTCTGCTGAAGATATTGGCTTTGAACGAGAGGATCGGGCAGTCGCTTTATTTCGTCTATAATTATTCTCGCTACACGGCTTTTTTCTTCAGCTATACCGAGATCAACATTTCTGCTGTAATGACGAAGCAAAAAATGAAAACCATCGTAGCTTTTCTTGATCAACTGCCGGTATCTGTCTGGACCATATTTCCTTAAATACCCATCCGGGTCGAGTTTTTCGGGCAAAAGCAAAACCCTCGTTCTCAGACCATGTTCGAGGCACAACGACACAGCTCTCAAAGCTGCCTTAATTCCGGCTTCATCGCCATCATAATTAATAATGATGCTGGCCGCATAACGTCTGGCCTGGGCTATTTGCTGTGGAGTCAGGCTGGTACCCATCGAGGCGGCAATATTCCTGATACCGGCCTGATAGAGCGAAGCGAAATCAGCATAGCCTTCAACGAGGACGAGCTCTCCCACCCTTCTGATCTCTTCTTTGGTGAAGTTGAGACCATAAAGCAGGCTGCCTTTAACGAAAGTCTGAGTCTCAGGGGAGTTGAGGTATTTGGGTTGAGCGTCAAAGATGGTTCTACCCCCAAAGGCTACTACCCGGCCGGTTAAAGTGAAAATAGGAAAAATAATCCGCCCCCGGAAGCGGTCACGAAATTCTCCGCCTTTCTGGCTGCGGAGAATTAAACCAGCTTTTTCCAGATCCTGGGGGCTGTAGCTGGTTTTAAAGGCGTTATAAAGTGAATCCCACGAGTTTAAGGCATAACCGAGTCTGAGTTTTTTGATCGTCTCTTCTGAGAACTGGCGCCCTTTCAGATAATTAAAAGCCTCCTGACCTTCAGGCGTTTCCCATAGATTATGTCTGAACCAGGCCAGGGCTTTCTCATTTATTTCGAAAATCTTTTCTTCCAGGCGGGTCTGACTGGAAGTCTGGCGGCTTTCCGGCCAGGGTAGATGATATCTATCAGCCAGAAATCTGACGGCCTCAGGAAAGGTCAGGTTTTCTTTTTCCATAATAAGAGAAAAAAGATCGCCACCGGCTCCGCAGCCGAAACAGTGAAATAGCTGTTTTTCTTCATCAACCGTAAAGGAAGGAGTCTTCTCGGAATGAAAAGGACAGAGTCCAACCCATTTTTTTCCTCTTTTTTTGAGGGTAGTATACTGCGAGGCTATTTCAACTATAGAAGCGACCTGTTTTATTTTTTCGGTTATTTCCATCAGCCGAAAACTGGCCTGCCTTTTTTATATAAGATAGTGTCGAGGCAGCTTGTTGTCAAGAAGCCGGCCTCAAATAAACTATTTTTTTCCAGCAGTTTCATTCTAAATGGTTAATCAAGCTGGCTAGATAACCAGCGCCAAAGCCATTGTCAATGTTGACCACCGCTACTCCGCCCGGACAGGAGTTAAGCATGGCCAGAAGGGCAGCCAGGCCATGAAAGCTGGCCCCATAGCCCACACTGGTTGGGACCGCTATGACCGGAGCCTTGACCAGACCGGCGACCACGCTGGGTAGTGCCCCTTCCAGGCCGGCTACAGCGATGATGATCCGGGCCTGCCGCAGTTCATCATAATGGCTCAAAAGGCGGTGCAAACCGGCTACTCCCACATCAAAAATTTTGATGACATCGTTGCCCAGAAAATCACAGGTGATAGCAGCCTCTTCCGCTACCGGAATATCGGAAGTACCGGCGGTCAGGATGGCTATAGGCCCCCGCCCAGCTGCCGGCTTCTTTTTAATTACAGTCAGTGAGCGGGCCAGCTCGTGATATTTTCCCTGAGGCAACTGCCTTTTAAGGTCCTTATAAGCCTCCACTGACAGTCTGGTAATCAGCAGATTACTCCCTTTTTTCAGGATTGACCGGCTGATCTGAAGAATCTGCCGGGTTGTTTTCCCTTGGCCGAAAACGACTTCAGGTGTTCCCCGGCGCAACTCCCGGGCATGATCGACCTTGGCAAAATCCAGATCTTCATAAGGAAATCCGTTTAGTTTCTGTAAGGCTTGTTCGGGGGTGATCTTTTGCTGATAAAGATTTTCCAGGATCTCAGTCAGAAGCACTTTCACTTTTTAATTCTAACATAAAAAAATCTGAATGGTAGTCTTGGCACCGGTTTTTTTGCCGGGGAGTTGCTGTACCTATTTTCTGCCCAAAACCTGAGATTACAGTCTAAAAAGACTATATTAAGTAGATATTGCCGGTCAAACTTGTCAAATTACCCGGGCTTATTGTAAAATACCTGAGATTTAACCTTTGATGGTCAGGAGAACAAGGTGAGTGAACTCAAGAAAAAGGATGATTATCAGAAAGCCCTCAGTCTTTACAGTCAGGGAATAAAAGATTTTCGCCGACGGGACCTGGAAAAAGCTGTTTCTTCTTTCGAAAGCCTGATAGAGAAGTTTCCAGAAGAGCATGAACTGGTGGACAGAGCACGTGTTTATCTTAGCATCTGTCAGAAAAGCCAGAAAAAAGAATCAGTTAACCTGAAGACGGTCGAAGACTATCTTTTTTATGCTCAGATGAAAATCAATCAGGCCGATTATGAAGGTGCTCTTAAATTGCTGGAAAAAGCCCTTGAATTTAAAAAGGAAGAAGCCAGGATTTATTATCTGATGGCCATTGCTTATGTCCAGAGTAATCGCCTGGAGGAGAGTCTTGAAGCCTTAAAAAAAGCCATTCAGAAAGATAAATCCCTGGCTGTTCTGGCTCAAAATGAAACCGACTTTGAGCCGCTGTGGGAAGACAAAAGATTTAAAGTTCTGGTTAAACTTTCATGACCAAGAAGCTCCAGGTCTTAATCAGCCAGCTAAGGGCCGAAAGCGGTGAAGGAGAAAAGCTGCCCGAGCTCCTCTCAGCCCGGGCCAGGCTGAATCATTTGATAAAAGTCTGCTTGGAACTCCGACCGGACCGGGTAGTAATTATTTCCAGCGAGCTTCCGCCTCAACCAGCCAGAAAAACAAAAAATAAAACTGACCGTTTATTGTTTATCCAGAGGGAACAGACGGTAGGAGAAAATCAGTTAACAGACTGTCTAGCTTCACTAAAAAAAGAAGGGGACCTGCTTCTTCTTTCCACCGAGTTTTTTCCAGTCAGTAGCGATATTTTTCTAAAGGCTTTAAAAACTCACCGGGAAAATGGCTATCGCCTGACTTTGCTGGCCGGGAAGCAGAAGACCGAAGCCGGGCGGGCTGGCGAGGATTATTTCGTTTATCCCGGCCTGGCTGTGGTTAATCTTGATGAAGAGAACAGACATCTCGTGCTTGAAAAAAGCTTTAAGCCTTCAGGTGAATTAGATGTGGTCAGGCTGACTGATTATTTGAAACCGGATTATGACGGCCTTGGTTTTGACTGGATTGGTGACGAGGAAAAAGGAAGTTTTCTGGTCATAGTGGGCCCGGCTGACTGGAGTCGGGCAGCCTCCATTTTAACCAGACTGAAGGTGGCCGAACTCGAAAAGCAAGGGGTGATTTTTTTATCGCCGGAAGAGACCTGGATTGATCCTGAAGTTCAGATCGGCCGGGGAAGCATTGTTTATCCCTGGGTGATAATCGAAGGCCGGACCAGAATCGGCAGCCAGTGCCACCTTTACCCCCACAGCCATATCATTGACAGCCAGCTCAGCGACGGGGTAAAAGTTTTTAGTTCAACAGTCATCGAAGGTTCTCGCCTGGAAGAGGCTGTTCAGGTCGGACCTTTTTCTCGCCTGCGGCCGGAAACCAGATTGAAAGCAGGCAGCCGGGTAGGTAACTTTGTCGAAATGAAGAAAACAGTTTTTGGCCAGGAGTCAAAGGCCATGCATCTCAGTTATCTGGGTGATGCTCAGGTTGGAGACAGGGTTAATATTGGAGCCGGAACCATAACCTGCAATTATGATGGCGAAAAAAAGAATAAGACCACCATTGGCCGCGAGACCTTTGTTGGTTCGGGCACAGAACTGGTAGCTCCGGTCAAAATCGGTCGTGGTGCCTATATTGCTGCCGGTTCAACCATCACCGATAATGTTTCACCTGAGGCTCTGGCTATTGCCCGGGCGCGCCAGGTCGAAAAGAAGGGTTGGGCCAGAAAGCGGAGAGAACTGATTGAGCTCAGGAAAAAAGAAAAAGATCAGCCGGGCAAGTAAGCAGAATTAGATTTTATTTCCTTCCCGACGTTCCTGCTGATAGACAAATATTATTCTCTGAATCGCAGTTATATTGGAAGCCAGGGCAAGAATGATGACAGTTATAATCATGACCTGATCAAAGCGCTGACTGATGAGACCGATCAGTGTTCCCAGGAGCAAAAGAACCAGCCGTTCGGCCCTCTGCATAATTCCCAGCTGGCACTGGAGACCAAGCCCCTCCGCTCTGGCCTTGGTATAACTGACCATGGTCGAACCAAGGAAAGCCAGAGCCAGTACCCAGAGAATCCAGTGATGGCGGAAATAGAATCCAAGTCCAAGATATATAGCAAATTCTGAATACCGGTCCAGGCTGGAATCAAAAATTGCTCCGAAACGGGTTTTCCTGTTGCCATTGGTGGCCACTTTGCCATCGAGGATATCCATCATGCCGGAAATCAACAGGAAAACTAAGGCCCAGGCTGGATAGCCCAGAGCGTAAAAAAGGCCAACCAGCAAGCCGGCTATCAATCCGGCCAGGCTGAGATGGTTGGGACTAATTTTTAGCTTAACAAAAAAGAGAGAGAGACGGTCAAAGATTTTTAAAGTAAAAACAATCAGACCTCTAGGTAGAAATCTAAATCCTTTATTCTCGTAGGTGACCATTGCCTAGAGATTATAGGAGTTCAGACCTTGAATATCAATATTCGGCCTGGTGATAGTTAATAGTTTTTTTCGGTCCTGTTCCCTTTAATCGGGCTCAAATCAGGTGCCGGGTTGTCCTGGACAGGATCGATCTGGCCGAATGGGAGGAGCAAGAAAAAGAATATCTGGATCTGGCAAAAACCTCCGGCACTAGCTGATCTCAGTTCTTGAGTTGAAGAAAAAACCGGCCTGTGATATGTTTCTTCTATTATTCTAGCTCAAAAATCTCTGCCTGGAGGACACAGATATGAAAGATAAAATCGAAATCAAAAAACCGGAAGGCAAATTAGGCGTCCTGCTGCCCGGGCTGGGGGCGGTGGCCACGACTTTTATCGCAGGCACCATGCTCGTTCGCCGTGGGCTGGGCCGGCCTTTTGGTTCACTCACCCAGATGGGGACGATCAGGTTGGGTAAAAGAACTGAGAAGCGAGTACCCAGGATAAAAGATTTCGTCGAACTGGCTGAACTGGACGATCTGGTTTTCGGTGCCTGGGATATTTTCCCCGATAATGCTTATGAAGCGGCTCTTAAAGCTGGCGTGCTGAGAAAGGAACACCTTGATCCGATTAAAGAAGAGCTGGAAACAGTCAAGCCCAGGCCGGCTGTTTTCGATCGGAATTATGTTAAGAAACTGGACGGGCCTAACAAGAAAAAAGGTGCGACCAAGTATGATCTAGCCCTGCAGTTAATGGATGATATCAAAAGATTTAAAGAAGAAAACCAGGTCAACCGACTGGTCATGATCTGGTGTGCCTCGACTGAGATTTTTATGAAGCCTGATCCTGTTCATCAGACGATCGACTCCTTAGAAAAAGCTATGAAAGAAAATCACCCGGCTATTGCTCCCAGCATGATTTATGCTTATGCCGCGCTTCAATCGGGCGTGCCCTTTGTTAATGGAGCACCTAACCTGACGGTTGATATTCCAGCTATGGTAGAGCTGGCCAAACAGCAAAATTTGCCGGTCGCTGGTAAGGACTATAAAACAGGTCAGACTTTGATGAAGACCATTATTGCTCCCGGTCTCAAAGCGCGGTTGATCGGTCTGGACGGCTGGTTTTCAACTAATATCCTGGGTAACCGGGATGGCGAGGTTCTGGACGATCCAGAGTCTTTTAAAACCAAGGAGGAGAGCAAGCTGGGTTCACTTGAATATATTCTTCAACCTGACGTTTATCCCGAACTTTATGGTCATTTTTATCATAAAGTCCGCATAAATTATTATCCTCCTCGTGGCGATAATAAAGAGGGCTGGGATAATATTGATATCTTTGGCTGGCTTGGTTATCCAATGCAGATCAAAATTGATTTTCTTTGTCGGGATAGTATTCTGGCTGCGCCCATTGTCCTGGATCTGGTCCTGTTTATTGACCTGGCTCAGAGGGCGGGTTTCCGGGGTATTCAGGAGTGGCTGTCATTCTATTTTAAAAGTCCGATGTGTGCTCCCGAGCTTTATCCAGAGCATGATCTGTTCATTCAATTAATGAAACTGAAAAATACACTGCGCTATATGAAAGGTGAAGAGCTCATCACTCACCTTGGACTTGAATATTATGATTGAACCTCAAGGCAGCCTGCACGAAATTTTTTTAAATTGAGAAGAGGGAATTTTTATAAAAAATTTAAATGAGGTTTACTATGCTCAGCCTTAAAACTTTTAAGGGCAGGAAGTCTGCTGCCTTGTTTTTTGTCTCAATTCTGGTCGGCCTATCTCTGGCCTGGCCGCTTCTAACCCAAGCTCAGGGCAAGCCAGATTTAAGCCGTGATAAAATCCTGTTTACTGTTGGCTATGCCCACCTTGATACTCAATGGCGCTGGGATTATCAGAAAACGATCAGGGAATATATCTGGAACACGATGGTTGATAATTTTTCTCTCCTGGAGAAATACCCATATTATGTTTTTAACTTCAGTGGTGCTAACCGCTATCGGCTGATGAATGAATATTATCCAGAAGAGTATAAAAAAGTTAAAGACTATGTTGCTCAGGGGCGATGGTTTCCAGCCGGTTCTTCGATGGAAGAAAATGATGTGATGGCTCCCTCGGCCGAATCCATTATTCGACAGATTCTCTATGGAACTCATTATTTTCGCCGGGAATTCGGCTTCAGCAGCCGGGAATATATTTTACCTGATTGCTTTGGTTTCCCGGCTTCGCTGCCTTCCATCCTGGCCCACTGCGGCCTGAAGGGTTTTTCTACACAGAAGCTGTCCTGGGGATCGGCGGTCGGTATTCCTTTTAACCTTGGTGTCTGGGCCGGGCCTGATGGGCAATCGGTCATAGCTGCCCTTAATCCGGGCGATTATGTCAGCAAAATCACCGGTGATTTAACCAGGAATGAAACCTGGATGAACCGGGTGAAAGAAAATGGCCAGAAATATGGTGTTTATGCCGATTATATGTATTATGGGACAGGCGACGTGGGTGGCGCACCGGATGAGGACTCAGTTGTTAATCTTGGAAAAAGTCTGGCCAGCAACCAGGAAAGCGAAATAAAGATAGCTGCTTCTAAGGCCGAGGAGCTGTTTGTGACCATCACTCCTGATCAGAAGCAAAAATTACCTGTTTACCGGGGAGAATTCCTGCTGACCAATCACTCGGCCGGATCGATCACTTCCCAGGCAGCTATGAAGCGCTGGAACAGGAAAAATGAATTTCTGGCTTACTCGGCTGAAGCGGCAGCTGTTATCGGCGACTGGACAGGTGGGATCAATTACGATCGGGCCAGGCTGAACGAGGCCTGGCGGCTGGTTCTCGGGGCTCAATTTCATGATATACTGCCCGGAACGAGCATTCCCCGGGCCTATGAGTTTTCCTGGAATGACGAAGTCCTGGCTGCCAATCAATTTGAGCAAGTACTGAAAAGTTCAGCCGGGACGGTGATTGACGCTCTTGATACCAGGGTAACCGGACGCCCCCTGGCCATATACAATCCGCTGGCCTTTGACCGGGAAGATGTGGTCGAGGCTGAAATAGAATTTCCTGAGACAGTGACCAGCTGTCGTGTTTTTGGCCCCGATGGCCTGGAAACTCCTTCCCAGATCAAAGAAATTAAGGGAAACAAGCTCAAGGTCATTTTTCTGGCCAGAGTTCCTTCGCTTGGTTACAGCGTCTATGATGTCAGGCCGTCGGCAGAGCCCTGCCGGTTAAGCACTGGCCTCAAGGTAGATAAAACCAGTCTGGAAAACCTGCGCTATATCGTTAAGATTAACCGCGATGGGGACGTATCCAGCCTTTATGATAAGAAGGCCAAAAAAGAATTACTGGCCTCGCCAGCGCGCTTATCTTTTCACTATGAAAAACCAAAGCAGTGGCCTGCCTGGAATATGGACTGGGAAGATAGAATTAAACCTCCGGTTGGCTATGTAGAAGGTCCAGCGGAAATAACCGTCCTCGAAAACGGACCTGCCCGGATAGCCATCAAAATTGAGCGAGAATCGAGACATTCAAAGTTTGTCCAGATAATAAGATTGGCAGCCGGAGAAGCCGGTGAGCGGGTGGAGTGGAGCAATCAAATTGATTGGGCCACAGCCGAATCCTCTCTTAAGGCAGTTTTCCCTCTGACCGTAGCTAATCCGATGGCTACCTATAACTGGGAGGTGGGCACTCTGGAAAGAGGCAACAACGATCCAAAAAAATTTGAAGTTCCGTCCCACCTGTGGTTTGATCTGACCGATAAAACTGGCTCCTATGGTGTCTCGGTTCTGGAAGATTGTAAATACGGCTCAGATAAACCGGCCGACAACATCCTTCGCCTCACTCTCCTCTACACCCCGGGTGTGAGAAGCTGGCCCAAAGAACAAGCTACCCAGGATTTTGGCCGGCATGAAATTCTTTATGCCCTTTACGGCCACCAGGGTGACTGGCGTCAGGGCCGAACAGGCGAGCAGGCGTTGAGGCTTAATCAACCCTTAATTGCTTTCGAAGCTCAGGCCCATCCCGGGCCACTCGGTAAAAAATTCAGCTTTCTGACGGTTGAGCCGGAGGGAATAAGAATTCTGGCGCTCAAAAAGGCTGAAAATTCAGGAGAGATCATCGCCCGCCTGGTGGAAACGAGAGGTGAGTCTGTAAAAAAAGCCAGCCTGACCTTTCCCTCAGCTATTAAATCAGCCAGAGAAGTTAATGGAGTGGAGGATAGATTAGGTGAAGTTCAGTTTAAAGCCAACAAACTGACCTTTGATCTTGAAGCTTATGGTTTGAAAACCCTGGCCGTAGAAATAAATTCTCCTGGTCAGCAGCTGGCCAGACCAGTCTTCAAATCAGTTGAGCTGCCTTATAATCTTGATGTCATGAGCTATGATCATGACCGGTCTGACGGCGGTTTTGCAGCCGACGGTTGGAGTTACCCTGCCGAATTAATGCCTGATTCAATTCAGGCTGGCCGGGTAAGTTTTCAGCTTGGACCGAAGTTTGATGGGGCCAAAAATGCTTTGACCTGTGAAGGCCAGGTCATTAGCTTACCGCCGGGAAATTTCAATTGTCTCTATATACTGGCGGCAGCTTCCGAAGAAAACCAGAAGGGAGTCTTCAGACTCGGCCAGAAAGAGGTAGAAATACCGGTTGGCTACTGGTCTGGTTTCATCGGTCAGTGGGATAACCGGCTCTGGGCGGAGGGACCGGCTGCCAGTCTTGATTTTGATCAGGATCGCTTTACTTATGTTGGTGTCACTCCCGGTTATATCCGTCAGGACGAAGTAGCCTTTTTTACCACTCATCTGCATCGACCGCTGAGCGGCAAAGAAGGCAATGAACCTTATACTTACGGCTATGTCTTTAAATATCAAATCGACCTGCCGCTGGGAGTTAAAGAAATTGTTCTGCCCCGAAACAGCTCAATAAAAATCCTGGCCTTAACTGTTGCTTTAAATGATCACAGGGAGCCGAAGTCAGCCCAAAATCTGTTTGATCGTCTGGATCGCCAGCAGGAAGATTATGAGAGGTGGGCGGTGGTACCGGAACCGGTCATAAAGCCAGCTACTGCTCATGTCAGTCCGGGCCGACCAGCATCGGTCTCGATAACTGTTCCTCTGGACGGAGCTGAAATTCACTATACACTGGATGGCAGCGAACCAACTGTAAAATCACCACTTTATACAGAGGAACTGAGCCTAAGCGGGAATAAAATTCTAAAAGCAAGGGCTTTTCATCCGGTGAGATTGCCAAGTGTAGTAGCTACCGCTTATTACAGTCAATCGTTACCGGTAGCTGACATTATCTATTTCAATCCACCGGCTAAAAATAAAATTGGGGCCGCCGAGGAGAAGACATTAATTGATCTGGTCAGGGCCAGGCCAGAGGCTGCCGATGACAACTGGCAGGGTTTTGAGGGTGAGGACCTGCAGGTAGTGCTTGATCTCGGGGAAAAGAAGGATGTGTATGAACTGGAGCTCAGTCTATTAGAAGATAATAATGCCGGCATCTTTCTTCCGGCTGCGGTTAAAATTGAGCTTTCCCTGGATGGAAAAAAGTTTGAGACCATGGTCGAGCAGAAGTTACCACAGCCGGAAGCAGGCAAAAGCCGCGAACCAGCTGCGAGGAGTCTGGCTTTCAGCCTGAAAGGTCGTCAGGCCCGGTTTATCAGGCTGACCGCGACCAATATCGGGACTGTGCCTGCTGGCTTCCGTCGGGCCGGTCAAAAGGCCTGGCTCCTGCTTGATGAAATTTATGTCAGATAAACCCCGAGCGGAAAAGATCCAGAGAATCACCGCCGGGAAATAATTTTATCTTCATTGCGTGAAATTAAGGTTCTGAGGCCGGGGCGGCAACAGCGGGTCTATTTTCTTCAAGAAGCTTATCGTAGAGGCCGATAATTTTCTGGAAAATATTCAGCTCATAATCAGTGAGCAGTTTTTGAGCTGCTTTTTTGTCCCGGGTATAAAGAGTGGAAAACTTGTTTTCAAATTCCCGGCTGGTCTTCAGATATTCCTCTTCAACTGACCAGAGGTTTTTTCTGACCAACTCGATCCTCTGGCCATAATTGGCTTCAACCAGGTTTTCATACTGCCGAACCCTGGTGGATAGGAGCTCGTGGCTCGCCGCCTTGATGTCAACCGGCTTGAAATGCTGCTCATAAAGAAGTTCGTAATCATGGTGGTTGGGGCCAAAACCGGCTCCAGGAGGAAGTGTTTCCAGCCCGGAATAGAGCGGGAGATAAAGTGTCGTATCAGGCTTGCCAAAAGCCAGCCAGGTTAAAGCTGAGATTAGTTCTGGCTGCTGCTTGTTTAAACAGGCTACGAAAGAATTGATGGTGGAAGAGGTACAAATTGTTCTGAATTTGGTTTTATTGGGGCTGCCCAGCTTATAGCCGTCAGTAGCATCATATTCTGTTCCTTCATAGTGATCGCGCAGTACGGCCATCAGCTTCTCCACGGTGATCGGGCTGGCTGGTTCAAAAGAAAATGGAAAATCATCAGTTATCTCCCATTTTTGTCCGCTGAGCAGAGACAGCCCACGCCACATTCTCAGCGTGTTGCCATCAAAGACTGGCTCTCTTTTGGTCGGCCGGTTGAAAACTTTTTTAAAATCAAAAGGCCCATCTCTTTTTTCATCATACCAGCCATTTTTCCGGGCATATTCAATCAGGTCGGGACTGCCCAGGAAGTTATCCGGATCGTCAAGATGAATCTGCCTTATGGTGTAGAAATTAGGAATGACAGCCACTGCCTTGTCAGGCACTCTTTGTGCCAGCCAGTGTCGCCCCTTGATAACGGCCAGCATCCAGGCTTCATTTTTATCGGCAATGGAATAGGTCCGACCAGAACTGCGGTAGCCATATTTTTCGATCAGTTCTCCGGCCAGCTTGACCGCTTCTCGGGCACTGCTGGCTTTTTCAGCTACAATTCTTCGCAACATGTAACCGATTCCGCCAGCGGTGAAATCTTCGCCTTCCTCCCGGGAAGGACAGCTATTGGAGGTGATGACCACTCCCTGATCATTGATGAAACTATCAGCAAATTCCTGTTCGGTAGCCTCAATCCAGAGAAAGCCATTGACCTGACCGCTGGTCTCATAAACTCCGCCCTGGCCGAGATTTATTTTAACTTTCTGGCCATAATTTTTTGGAGCTATTTTTCTGACGTTGACGATAATCTCACCGTAATCATCCTCATTATGGGCAATCATGACCGAGCCGTCGGCACTGGCCTTTTTCCCAACAAGAATGGTGTAGCAGTTGAACTGGTCCCGGTCAGGGTCAGCCTGAGTAAGGGTCATGACCGCCAGTCCGGAAGCAACTAAAAAGATGAAAACGAAGATAAAAGTAGAAATTATTTTCCTGTGAGACTTCACCTTTAACCTCCTCGGAGCTTTAATTGACCTGAACATATTTCTGGTCTTTCCATCTGCCTTAATATACTATCCAGCCGGTTAGTTATTCAAGGTGTTAGATTAATCCTGCTGGCCTGTGGTCCGAACAGAACTGGCTGGGGGTCTGGCCGGCAGGAAGACCTGCTGACTCAGCTAGCCTCTCCGCAATTATATTAATCCTATCGGAATTATGTAATATAATCCGCCACTGGCTTTAACTCAGGGGGTTAAGTCTGTCAGCCAGTAAGTCCACCGTTCAGCCAGGAGGCCTGAGGTCCAGCCAGACAGGGCATAATCAGAGACGAAATAAATCTGGCTGGAAAGTTTCTTCTTCTGGTAAAATAAAATGGCAAAAACAGTAAGGATGGCGTCAATGAGCTCTAACGATGATGATAATAAAATCTCGATTGTAGCCGACTGGCTGGCAGGCCTGGCTTTTGAAGCCTCGGTGGGTGAACACCAGATAATAATGGACGTTCCTCCCGAGGCGGGTGGTCAGGGTCTTGGCCCGCCGCCTAAGCCATTGATGCTGGTGGCTCTGGCCGGCTGTACCGGAATGGATGTCATTTCTATTCTGGGGAAAATGAGGGTAGAGGTTGAAAAGTTCAGGATAACAGTCGAAGGCCTGGTGACAGAAGAACACCCGAAACAATTTTATAAGATGCACCTCGTTTATGAATTTACCGGGAAAGATTTGCCAGAAGATAAGCTGAAAAGAGCGATCGAGCTGTCCCAGGACAGATACTGCGGGGTCAGTGCCACTTACCGGAAGGCCTTAGAGGTTACCTGGGAAATGAAAATAAACAACAGCCATTAGCCGCTAAAAGTCTAACGGATGCTTTCCAGGTAAATAGCTCCACTCGCTCTTGAAGATAAAATGGGGAGAATGGTTGTAAAATGGAATCGGGTATATGAGAGTGAAGAGAGGAAACGATGGCACTCCTGGGAATTTTTCTAATGTCGATGAGTTTGGCGGTGATGATCGGGTTACTTCTGATGAAGCAGATAAATGGAAGAACTAACCCGGATAATAGCCTGGCCAGGGCAAGGTAGAGTCAATCAAAATGAAACCAGAGTTTAAGAGGCTGATTGATACGATTAAAACTGAAGGCTGGAAGAAGATTCAAATTGAATTTGGCCCTGACTATCTGGAGATTGAAGTCCCGCCTGATTGTCAGGAACTAAGCATGAAAGAAGTCCCACCCGCGGCTCATCCCGGGCAGGTGGTGGAAGAAGCCCTTTCTTACCCGCTGGCCAGCCCCCGCCTGGAAGAAATTATCCAGGGAAAAAATAAACCGGTGAGCAACCTGTCTGTGGCCATAGCAGTCTCTGATATTACCAGACCGGTTCCGTACCAGGGAGAAAGTGGTCTTCTGCCTCCACTCCTCACAAGACTGGAAGCAGCAGGAATTCGAAAAGAAAATATTAAAATCATTGTCGCCACCGGTTTACACCGACCAACTACAGGTCAGGAAAAAATGGCCATGTACGGGGCAGAAGTCGTCAGTAACTATCAAATAATAGATCATAAGGCTGATGATCCGGACCTTTTCCTCAGGCTGGGTGTGACCAGCCGGGGAACGCCGCTCTCGATTAACCGCCACTTCTATCTTTCTGATCTCAAGATAGTTACCGGACTGGTCGAGAGCCACTTTTTTGCCGGTATTTCCGGCGGTCGGAAAGCCATCTGTCCTGGTCTGGTCGATGTCAAAACCATAGAAAAATTTCATGGTCCTGAGTATCTGGAAAACCCGCTGGCCACCAATCTCGTTCTTGATGGTAATCCCTGCCATGAAGAAGCCCTGGAGATCGCTCAGAGAGTCGGTGTAGATTTTTCTATCAACGTAACTCTGAATAAAGATTTGAAACTTACCGCTGTGTTCGCCGGAGATCTGGTTGAGTCCAACCTCCAGGCCTTCCAGTTTATCAAGAATTATGTAACTATTCCTCTTGACAGAGAATATGACCTGGTTCTGACTCATGGCGGATATGTCGGGCAGAATCATTATCAAACGGCCAAAGCAGCGGCTGGAGCTTTGCCGGCAGTTAAAAGAGGGGGCACAATTATAATTGTGGCTAATAACAGAGATCCTTTTGACCCGGTTGGTTCACCCGAATATAGAACCCTCCTTCACCTCCTGAAGCTGCAGGGACCCGACGGCTACCTTAACTTGCTTCAGTCTCCTGGCTGGAAATTTACCCGAGACCAGTGGGAGCCAGAAGTCTGGGGGAAGGTTTTAAGAAAAGTCGGAGAAGAAGGACTGATTTATTGTTCGCCGGAAATCAGCCGAAAAGATTACGATCTTCTGCCGGGGAGGAGTGGCCTGGAATTGCTGGAAGAAGATAGTCCGATGACATTAGTGAAAAAAGCCACGGAGATGACCCGGAAGGCGGTCCTACTGGCGGTAGCCCGGCGGGAATCTTCAAGTCTTCCGCTGTCCATGGCTTTCATCCGGGAAGGCCCGTATGCTGTTCCCTATCTTCTTCAGACTGAAGCCGGGAGCCAATAATAGATATGGATGATGACGGTCAAGACGGTCAAAAGTTTTCTGGCTGGCCTGGGCTCGGTGAAAAGGGCAACATAAAAGCTAATATTTTCTGCCGAGTTAGACATGCTTGAAACAATTTTGTTAGTTGCCGGTTCTTTGCTTCAGCTGCTTGGTTTAGCCGGAAGCATTTTACCCGTACTGGCCGGGCCTCCTCTTAATTTTCTGGGTATTATTTTGCTTGGCCTGGCCCGGGGCTGGGAGACTTTCAGCCGGCCACTATTGTTTAGCCTGGCAGCACTGACCATTGTTTCTGTTTTTGTTGATTATTTTCTGCCAGTCAGGGGAGCGAAAAAATATGGTTCCACCAGCTGGGGAAGCTGGGGTGCCTTTTTTGGAATGGTAATCGGCGTCTTTTTCTTTCCACCTTTTGGTTTGATCATTGGGGCCCTGGCCGGAGCTATCAGCGGCGAGTTACTGGCCGGCAAAAGTGAATCTTCTGCTCTGAGAGCCGGCTGGGGAGTTTTGCTGGGCTATTTTGTCTCTCTACTTATAAGACTCATTGCTTCTGGCCTGATGACTTTTTTTTATTTCAGGGCTTTGTTTTAGGTTAGATCAGATCAGAATGGATTTGCCCTGTGATAATTAGTTTTCTGGTGTGAGATTTCTTCGGAAGCCGGTCTTTTTGGGCATTTATTTGATCTATAGGTTGAAAACGTGCGCCTTCTTCCCCGGGACCCCAAAATCAATACCCTCACTTTCCCTGGCAAACTTTTTGATATCTAAAGACAGGTACAGATAGAGAATTGGCTCCAAGATTTCTGATGCCTTCTAAAACTACAGCGGAGGAGATGGAGCCCGATTAAAGCAGCAGTTCTTGAGCCCAGCCCATGGTCCTTATCTCAATATTTTCCAACCGGCTATGGCCCAGCTTATAAATTTTATCAGCTGCTTCGATCGAAATCGGCGGGGGAGAGATTGGCCAGGGCTCCCCTCTGAGTTCGTCTCTTTTGGTCTGGATGATCTTCAACCCAACTGCATCGAGAGCCACCGGATCGGTTCCGGCCAACAGCCCTTTATAAGGCCATCTGTATCTTGGATCAAATTGCGGTCCCCGATCACAGACCGGAAGCAGAGCGTCAACAATTATTAACCTGGTTTTCCCTTTGACCGACGGCAGGTGCCAGATCTCGCCCAGCTTGGTGCTATCTTCATAATGATAATTTCGGGGAGCGCCAGAATATAAGATGTAATTTTTTATCACTGTGCCGATTCCGGTCAGCCAGTGGGCCTTTAGACCAGGCAGGGAAATCAAAGCGGTGATAGAACCAAGATCAACTGAGCGTCCCTGGGCCAGCCTGATATTCGCCTCGGGCAGACCGATCGCCAGCAAAGATTCCTGGACGATTTCCAGGAGTTCATTATGGGTCGGGTTCATGACCGAGGTTGGTACCAGCCCGACCACATCTTTTGGACTGAAAAGTTTTAACCAGGCCTTTTTCATTTCCTTTTCGCCGGTCAGAGCGGTCATGACCTCTCCAACCATGGCTTCCAGAACTTTTTTATCGACCTTCTGGCTGCTGTCGAGAACATGTTCATTGCGGACAACAAGAACCAGGCTTTTCTGGTCGGCAGCTGATTTGATCCCCATTTTTCCAGTCCCGGCTTTGAGCCAGTCAGGCAGCACAGTCAGGCCCAGGGCCGTAGCGGCCGTCCCGCGCAGAAAGTCTCTCCTGGTTATAACTTCTTTTTTAATCTTCACTTTTCTTTCCTCCATTACTCAGGTGCTTTTAATTGTTTTAAAGTTTAGCTGACTGAAAATATCAGTAACCGCTTTCTGGTCTGGACATTCAAAGGCAAAAGCCAGATAGTTACCGAACAATGTCCAGCCCAGCCAGCCATCTTCAACCCTGGTACTGCCTGTTTTGAGCAGACCCGGACTGAGGTCAACCTGATCTGCCTTTTCAGGCAAATACGATTGAAAGAAAGAAGTGAGAGCAGCCAGTGCAGCTGGAGCTTCTGGATAATGGATGACAATAAGTTTAGCCGGCTGGCTCCCGGACTGTCTCTCCTTTTTTTCAAAGCAAATCAACAAGCCTTCGGTGGAGTGATTCAAATTTAGAATATTTTCATGACTCAGGTAATAAAGCGAGTTTAGAACCAGATGTGAATGAAAATAGGCGGTTCTATCCTGTCGTATTTTCCAGGCAGAGTCGGTGGAAGGAACAACGACGTCGAGTATAGCCGGTGGAGGCTGAGCGGGGCTTTTGCCAGCCAGGATTTTTCCCAGCTTTAAAATTGTCTCCCTGACGTCAGGTGTTTCTCTCGAAGCTAATATTCGGAGATAAAGACTATCAGCTCTGGCTCGCAACAATCCCTCACCATATAAAGCGGTGTAATCCGGGCAAACGGGGTTTTCGGACCGGACAGCAGGAGCAGAGCTCAGGTCGACGGGTTCACCCGTCCAGTCGAGAGACAACAGGCCAAACGTCTCATCCGGGGTTTCCATCTGGTAGATTTCGACCAGCATCTCTTCCTCGGGTTCTCTGTTATAACGGTAAACCAGGAGACTTTTGAATTTATAGGCCAGGTAAAGCTCACCGCCGCCATCCATATAATCAAAGATGGTGGTGTGGTCAATTCTCTGAGGCGGTCCCTCCATCTTCCAGCCATCAATGGTTTCCGGCAGATTAATTTCCTGGATACTGTGCATCTCTGGAACTCCTCTTGCCCAGGCTGAAAATAGACAGAACGAAATTAAAAACGAAATTAAAATAGTAAACAGGCGGGAAACAATGGGCAAATTATATATATGTTTGCTCCTCATGTCTGATTCCATTCTAACCGGACTCAATTTTATAATCCAGAGAAATTTAAGAGACTTCCTGGATGGAATAAAGATAAAATTTCCGGTAGTCATCAGACTGCTTACTTATCTTGTTTATGGTCAAAGAATCATGTCTGCCCGGGTCTCTGATCTCCAGTGATGCCGCCAACTCACTGGCCAGGCAAAAGCGAGCTTGAGCTGATCAGCGGGCCTTTTTTCTAAAAAAGCTGATAATGAAAAGAATGATAAGAGCTCCGATTATAGCCCCAATAAAACCGGCCGTTTCTCCTGGCTCATAAATTTTCAGAAACTGACCCAGATAAGTGGATAAAAATGAGCCAGCAATGCCCAGCAAGGTGGTCATGATCCAGCCCATATTTTCTTTACCGGGAAAGATCAATTTAGCGATAACTCCGGCAGCCAGTCCAAGCAGGATTGTCCAGACAATGTGCATAACACCCTCCTTTCTGTTCCAATTTTTCTTGTTATTATTTACTTTGCCAGCAATATTTTGACCGGCCGGGCATTGGTTTTATAATCTGGACTTTATCTGTTACAATAATCAAAAATCGGAACAGGTGGCGGTGCATATTGACATCGCCCTCAGATAAACAAGAATTGGCTGGTGAGGATGGCCATCTTCAAATCAACCAAACCGGAAAGCCTGGCTAGTGGAGCCAATCTGATTACACTTCTTCGCTTGTTTTCTTCGTTTCTGTTTTTCTGCCTGGCTGCTGTCTATCACCGTGAACTGTGTAATTATCTCGGTCTCGGTCTTCACTGGCTGGGCGACTGGCTGGACGGCTTCTGGGCTAAAACTTTTAAACAGAGAACAATTCTGGGAGCAGAGATAGACATTATCGCCGATCGGGTGGAAAGCCTCTTTTTCTTTATCAACTTCATTTCTTTCCATCCAGCCCTGGTTTTGCCTGTTGCTCTTTACATGCTAAACTTTGCCTTTATTGACTTTTATTTGAGCTATCAATTTATTAAGTTTGATCTAATTTCAGTTGATTTTTTTTATCTGGTTGACCAAAAAGTTTTTAAGCTTAATTTCAGTCAGCCAGGTAAATTTGCTAATTCAACTGTTATTCCCCTTCTCCTCATTTTTTTGCCTCAGCTCTGGCCACTAACTCTAATTCTGACGGCCGGGCTGATCTGGATTAAAGTTGATTCAATTCTTATTTTGAGAAAAAAGAAAAATCAGGCCATCCAGATCTGAATTACGATTTAATTTCTGGTTGTAGCCACTGCAGACAGAAATCACAGTATTTAATTCTCTTCTGTTTTTAGCAGACCGACTGATTGAGGGGTAAATCAGTTGACTGGCCTGGCTGACTTTTCTGCTAATCAATATAGCCGAGGGAGCGGAGTCTCTCTTTTTCAGCCGGGCTTATCCAGCGACGTTGACTTTTGAATACCTTTTGTCCCGCCAGATTTATTATTTTATGGAGAGAGGTCAGCAGCTTCATCGTTTCTTCGGGATAAGTGGCTGACAGATCGTTTTTTTCCTGAGGGTCATTGGCCAGATTATAGAGCTCGGTCACTTCCTCTGAACTAAAAACCGAATGGATGATTTTCCAGGGGTAACTGACGAGCGACCAGGCCCGTTGAGAACCCTGAGTTAGTTCTGAACAGGTTGGTTGTTTTTTCTCCGGCTCTCTTCTCTCACCAAGCGCCTGGCTCAAATCTTCTCCTTCCAGAGGATAAGCTAAGCTGATGACCTCATTCAGGCCAAGTAGATAGAATAAGGTTGGAAATAAATCCAGCAGGGAAACTGTTGTGCTGATTTTCAGGCCGGCAGGTAACCAGCTTTCTCCGCACATGACGAGTGGAACGTGAATGAGCTCCTGATAGAGGGAATGCCCATGACCCCAACCACGGTGATCAAAGAATTCTTCGCCATGATCGGCGGTGACAAGGAGCAGCGTATCATTTAATTTATTTTCAGTCTGGAGAAATTCAAGCAGCTGGCCCAGCCAGTAATCATGGTAAGCGATCTTGGCGTCATAAAGAGCTATCATCTTTTGCCGTTCGGCTTCAGCTATCTCCGGACCTTCTCTAAACGGTAAGAACAATCCCAGGCTTGGAGGAAAAGTCGTTGGCCAGCTCTGGCTTTCTGGTAGGTTTTCTTCTGGCCAGAATTTTTTGACGAAGGCAGCTGGAGCCAGATAAGGAGCATGTCCTCCTTCCAGATGAACCAGCAGGAAAAATGGCTTATGGGCATGATTTTTAATCCAGCTGACTACTCTCGTCGTCATGGCTTCCGGGTCAGTTGAGGCCAGCTCGGTTTCCCCAAAGCTAAGAGTGGCCAGCTTCTGGCTCAGAAGATAAACTGGTTTTAGTCCCTGGCCGACTACCGGCAGGCGCCTAGAGCGGTCGAGAATATGACCAAAAATCGTCTTATAGGCTTTTACCGAGAATTCATCCGGGGCAAAAAAACGGTCCAGCCCTTTATTGTATCCATAGGCCGGGGAGAAATATGGATTAAAGGAAAAAGCAGCAGTGTTGTAACCGAGGGCCCTGAAAACCTGAGGGATAATGATGAGGCTCGAGGGAAGATAGGAGGTGATGTCATTCATCTGGTGGGAGGTGGGTAGTGTCGAGGAAAGAAGTGAAGGTATGGATTCGACTGTATGAGAAGAAGCAGCTATGGCCTGTTCAAACAATATTCCGCGGCTGGCCAGTTGATCCAGAAAGGGGGAAGTTTGGCGAGGATAACCATAGCAGCTTAAATGATCAGCTCGAACGGCATCCCAGACGACGAGGACAACGTTTTTAGCTGATTGCCCGGAAACAGGGATTAAAGCCTGTTCTTCATTCCCCAGCCTGTGCTGGCGGATATTGGCCGGGGTCACCAGGGCTACCAGTCCAGCCAGTAAAACAGCCAGGTGAATAGCCAGATAACTTTTCCAGAAGAGATTAAATGAGGGTGCCTTTTTTTTGAATTTTTGTCCGAGAAGGACAAGGCCAGCCACAGCCAGAATGAAAATAATGGCATTTAAGGCAATAGCCGACCGGTTCAGAATACCTGCGAAAATATAAATATTGATAAAACCCTGGCCTAAAAGCCAGGCAGCAAAATAACAGAAGATAATAAGCCAGGCTAAACAATTTGTTTGCTGTGGTCTTCTCCTGACAGCCAGCCAGATCGTCCAGACCAGGCCGGCAGCCAGGCCGATGACCAGCCAGAGCAAACCGTGCCAGATGGCAATACCAGCCAGGTCGGAGAAATCAAAAATTGAGTTTCCCTTCAGCCTTTCGAGAAGAACATTCCATTCACCCAGACATATCCCAGCCAGCAAGCCACTTAAGGGACCTACCAGGAGCGGGGTGAAAACCTGATGCTGTCGTTTTTCATTCATTATGTTTTATAAATAACAAAACTTATTAAAAGAGACAAATTAAAAAATGCTGGAAAAAATATTCTTGACTTTTGTCAGGATATAAATATAACTGAGGCAGAGATCAAATTAAATGCAGAATTCACACTGCAGAAGGGGTAGGGCATAACTTCCCAAATAAAAGAGAATTAGTCTGCTTATCTGATGAGGAGGGCAAGATGTCTGATTCTCACCTTAAGAAAGCTGACCGGGGAGACGAGAAACCAAAGACGCCAGCTATAACCAGAAGAAAGTTTTTATCTTATGCGGGTGTATTGGGTGCTTCTCCTTTCGTTGGGCAGCTGCAAAAAGTTCAGAAAAAAATAGTCAGCCAGGCGAAAATTGATATCCAGCCGGCGGGGCTGATTTTTAATGTCCTGAGACCGGACGACTTACTCTGCCTGGATTTCGAGTTTATTAATTTTAAAGTACTCAATCTACCCAGGCCTCATCTGGTTAAAGAGAATCGTCAGCAGCCTGCTTATATGATTGTACATTTCCCGCCGCAAAGTGTGGCTGAAAAAGTCTTCTATGAGACGACTCCAGAACTAAAAGATACCGCTCAGCCCGAACTACCCCAGCCCCCTCCCATCTTTTCAAGGATATCAGGACCGGCTCGCCTGAGCTTCATCATTCCGGATGAAATCAATGAAATCCCACTGACGCTTGAATCTCTTTTAGCCTGGCACCTTTATCAACCCAGCTTGGTGCCGGTCGCCCTGCCACCCGATGCTTCCTCCCGGATAACAAGGAGAGTTGCCACTTCTGGAAAAGGAAGTTCTAATTCTGCGGCCAGGTCTGTTCTGGTTGCCAGTGGTCCAGCCGGTCAGAATCTTCATAGCCAGAGAGACCAGCTGGCCCGGGCCCAGTACAGCCAGCTAAACAGGTTGTTACTTAAACCTGCTGCCCCGCAGAAAAATCAGACAGCTATTGAGATGCCTTACCGGCTCATCCTGTCACCAAATGTCTACAATATCTGGGTTCATGCGGTTAAGCCTGTTTCGATTAATGGCTGGACAGAGCTCTGGCAGACGAGACTGGCAGCTCTAAATCCTGATGGCTCGATAAGTGAATCAGATAATCCTTATTTAGCCCTGAGAGCGGTCTGGTCGCCAGATGTAGATCTGAATAACCTGACCGGCCCTCTTTCATCAGAGGAAGTCCGTCTGCCCCTGACCGCAAATGATCGTCACCAGATCGTTCACCTCAGCAGTAATTTTACACTAAAAAAACCTGACCAGAGTCCTTACGAACCGCAGCCTATCCGGGTTAACAGAATGATGCTCAGCTCTCTTGGAGCCTGGCTTGATTCGATAGGTAGCTGGTCTCCGGTTTCACCTCTATCGGTAGTTACTTGGCAACACCTGGCGACAATGGGCCGGGATCATTATGTCCGGGTTGTCTATAAGGGCTATCTGCTGCCTTTCGGTCATCGAGCCTCCCTTGTTAAGGTAACTGAAAGAAAATTTTATAAGGCCTCAGATGGCCAGAATTTTGCCTACCTCCTGCAGAAAATGTATATTGCGGTCAGCCAGCCGGAGAAGACTTTTCCTGCTCCTTTTCAGCCCAACGAAGGTCGGGAAATACCATTTCGGCTGGTTAAAATCACCAGTCTCCAGACACCACCTCTCGACCGCCCTGAAGATAGCCAGGTTCTTTCCAATTCGGGCCAGAAGGCTTTCTGGCCAAGAGTCGGCAAAAAAGACTTTCAGTTTCAGGTTTCGGCAACTGATGTTGAAGGTCATGAAATTGAGTTTCAGCTGCCGATGATGTTTATTGACAATCAATATGCTTTTGATGCGACCAGCCTGAAGTCCCTAGTCGGAGTTTATAATTCTAAAGATGAAGAGGCAATTAAAAGAAGAAAACCTGACCTTCGCGGGCAGAGTCTATCTCTGGCTGCAGAGCGGATGGAAAAAGATACCACCTTTGAAACCGAGTCTATGACTTTCGAGTTGAGAGAAGCTGTCCAGGCTGGATCCAAACAGGCTTTTGAGCTGGCCGATCAGCCCATGTGTTTCCCGGCTATGGACAGGGCGGTTATAGCCATTCCGGCTCTAAAAAACCTGCTGGGTTTAGGCCGGACCACTGTCAGGTTTGCTGAGACGTATATCCAAAATGGCTTCAACCCTTCAGCCAATAAAGGGGAGATTTTTATCCGGATTCTCGAAAACCCACCGTTGCTGGATTTTACAGCTGGCGGTCGGGCAGAGAAATCAGGCGGTCTGGCTACGCCGAATTTTTATCTGGTTGGGCTATCCAGAATCCTGGGCCCGGTGGGTGGACAGATTGGTTCGGCTTCGGCTGAAGCGCAGCCAGATTGGTCTTCTGGTCCACGAGCAGACGCTGACCAGAAAGTTCTGGATGAAAAGGATATAAAGGAAGCTCTAAAGGAGGCGGTTGAAGGTAAATTCTATCCGGAAAAATTCTTTGACAGCAAGGCCAAAATACTGGGCGGCATTTTGCTCAAAGATGTGGTTGATAAGGTCGAAGATTTTGCCAGTCCAGTAAAAGACGCTCTTGACAAAGGGCAGCAGCTGGCCGGAGATTTGTCTCCAGCTCTCAAAATTAAAACCGAGCCGGTCTTTGAAGGTGGTGGTCAGCTGCCGGTTGGAGTCAAAACTTTTCTTAAGTGGACACCAGGCCTGCATGATTTTTCTATTTTCATAGCTAGCCGCGACAGGTCTAAATCCAGACTCACCCTGAATGTCGAAGCGGTATCCTATTTCAATGGGAAAGAAGCAACTTATCAGGTCAAGGGTGAATTAACTGATTTTACGCTGGACTTGATTAAAGATATCAGGACTTTTGTCCGGGTCAAATTCTCTAGCTTTACCTTTACCGCCCAGAATGGACAGAAACCAGACGTTAACCCGGAAATTGCTTCTCTGGAATTCAGTGGTCCTTTTAAATTCATCGAAGGTCTTCTCAAGGCAATTCCACTCCCTGGTAACTTCGGCAGCCGGTCGGGATTTGGCGGGAAGCCCGTGGTTAAGGTTGAACCGGAAGGAGTTAGACTGGGTTATTCTCTTTCAGTACCTGATGTTGGTTTTGGCGTCTTTAGCCTGCAAAATCTCAAATTCGGCGGTGAAATCAGCTTACCTTTTACGGGGGAACCGGTTTCTCTGAAGTTCGCCTTTAATGAAAAAAGCAATCGCTTCCTGGTGACAGTGGCGATGTTTGGTGGTGGAGGATTTTTCTCCCTGGTCCTGGAGCCGAACGGTATTAAGCTGGTGGAAGGCTCACTGGAGTTTGGTGGTAGTTTTGCCATGAATTTAGGGGTGGCCAGCGGCGGGATGGCTTTAATGGCTGGAATCTATTTCAAATATGAAGAAAACGCCGTTAATATTTCAGGTTATGTGCGCTGTACAGGAGAACTTGATGTCCTGGGTCTGATCAGCATTTCAGCTGAATTCTATCTTGAGCTTAACTATGAAGAACTAAAAAATAAAGTCTGGGGTCAGGCTTCGCTCACCGTCAAAATCAAACTCTTATTTTTCAGTACAAAGGTAACTCTCCATGTCGAAAGAGAATTTGGCGCCTCGCCCCCACCGCTTTTCAGCGACCTGATGGAAGAGAATGACTGGCTGGCCTATTGTCAGGCCTTTGCCTGAAAGGGAAGATGAAAATGCCAAAATCAACTGTTATATGGACGCTATGTCCTAATGGTATAAAAGATGGGAAATTGCAGGTGTCGGCGGCAGTCTCTATCCGCCTGGAAGAGGAGGGCAGAGGGAGAACGCCCAGCCTGAATTTATTTCCAGATATCCTGAACTGGCCGGAAACGGTTCGAGCTTTAAATTTCGGGGTGATCTATGATAAGAAAAAAAGCCGGGAGCCACTGGCGATAAAAAGAATTTCTCCCGAGCCTGAACTGGAACTCTGGCAGGCCATATTCAAGCCAGAGGCTCCGGTTTTCTCCTACCAGCTGGCTGACCTCAGTAAAAACCTGGTCATTTCCTATCCGGTGAGAAATGTTATGACCTTCGTGGCTGCTCAGTACCTGAATGTGGCAGCTGAATCTCCGGAAGAGCCACCACCCATAGCCAGAGTTTTTCATACCGATGGACTGGCTCAGATTCGTCTGAAGCCAATTACCGACCAGCGCTATGCTAAGACCGTTCAGCTTAAAACAACCCAGCCGATTATGGCTCAGTCAGTCAGGCGCGAAGCCGAAGGCCAGAAATTCAAAGCTGTTCAGGTTTCTCCTTTGCCTCAGCCTCCCCGGGACTTTTATCTGCTCAGAGAATTTTACAAACCAAAAAACAGGGTGACCATTGATCCCAAAACCAGACAACCGATGGCCCAACGAGTCCCTGTTACTCGACCTCAGCCCGATTTTCACCAGGTTCTGGCCTTCCTGACCAGCTATCCAGCTCTCGAAAGGTTACTCGGTTTGGTGCTTGACTTTGAACTGGAAGTCCCGCCTGACTTTCCAGCAGCTGGCTGGATTAAATTAATTCCAGAAGGAAGAAGTGATGAAACTCTAAGGACTGCTTATAACTATGATGCCTCGGGTGGAATTTTTGAAGCTGCCAGCCACCAGCAGCCACCTGAAGTTGTCCATGGTTTTCTAAACCTGGCTGATGAGGAAAGATATGAGCTGATCCAGCTCGATGTTGACGCTGTTGCCCTCCAGACGGCTGAGCTGGCCGACACAGCTGAGACCAGGGAAAAGGCTGACCTTCCCGGCCTGCGTTCAAGTGGGCTGGGGGTGATCAGAAATGAACAGGCAAAAAATGTAGCTGAAATCCTGGTTAAAGCTGTCGAACTCAATAACGATTTAATCAGGAAGCAAGAAATCACACTTTTTGCTGAAGACCTGATCCAGGGCTATCGGATTGATGTCTGGGACGATAAGTCGCAAAAATGGCACTCTCTCTGCCAGAGAGAAGGAACTTATCGATTGGTCAGGCTAGATAAGGAAATCACTCTGGAGGATGAAGGCTTCCTATCACCGGCTGTCACCCAGGCAGCTGATCAATCATCCAATGAAATCTATGTTCACGAAGCTCTGTTTCACTGGGATGGCTGGAGTCTGGTAGCTACCAGGCCCGGCAAGACCATTGACCGGGATGATACCCCCCAAACTATAGAAAACAAAGCCCTGAGTGATTTTTTGCTCGAAACCAAATTCAAGCCTGTCTCCAGATCACTGCCGAAGCTGCGCTACGGCACCGGTTACCGGTTGAGAGCTAGAACGGTAGATCTGGCTGGCAACAGTCAGCCGCTTGAAAGCAATGATGATCGGCAGGCAATCCCTGGGCCAGCCAATCCGCCTTTTATTTTCAGTCGCTTTGATCCTGTTGCTTCTCCAGTTATTATCCCCAGAGAGGAACCAAAAACGGGCGAGACGGTGAGCCATCTGGTTATCAAAAGCTTTAATGATTCTATTGACAGGGACAATGAACCTACCTCTCAGACGTCTGACCGGCATCTGGCTCCGCCCAAAATCTCTCAATTTGACTCTGAACTTCATGGGCTGTTTGATAGTCCTGCCGGTCTTAAGCCTGAGGTTTATTCTCTAATCTGTCAGAAAGATGCTGGTAGATTTAATGAACTCGAGCCGGGAGATGAGGTTGAGCTACCCTATTTTCCAGACCCCTGGGCGAGAGGAGTTTGTCTGCGTGGCTTACCTTATGGAGCGCCGGATCCCTGGCTGATTCCTTTTGTCGGCGACTGGCCTGATTTCCGGCCTTTCCGCCTGAGACTGGAGGAAGGTAGCCAGCCTGCCCGCTGGTCTGATTCTTCGCGAGTGCTAACAGTCTATCTTAAAAAGGGAGAGTCGGTGAGGCTTCGTCTCAGCTGCTATTTCCCGGAGAGATATCTCGAAATTCAGGGGTTTTATCGCTGGCTGGAAAAGCCAGAAAGAATACTGCCACCCAAAGTGCTGAAGCCACCACGTGGCTTGCCCGCAGGACAGGTACAGACATTAAAGACTCTTCAGGTACCAAGAATAGACCTGAACCGGCTCAGGACTATTTCTCTGCAGGGAAAAAACTGGCTGATAACACCTTTTGAAGAGATTACCCTGAGTCATGCCACCCTTCAGCCAGTGGGTCGCCCTCAAGCCAGATTTCTGGAGGCTCAGAAAAGTTATGGGCAGACTGCCGCTGTTCTCTTAGGGGAATTTGGAATTCATGGCCAGAGTACTTCCAGAGTTGAGTTGATGGCCAGCTGGTCAGAGCCAGTTGACGATCTGAATGAACCGGAACCAAAAGTTCTTGAAAGCCGGGCTCATGTTCTCGAGTTGACCGTCACTCCCGAGATGAACTCAATCTCACTTACTCCAAAGACAGGGGAGAGACGGATCGAGGATTCAGATAATCAGCAACAAGTACCCAGGCCGATAACCAGTGCGGCGGTCATTGGTCTGCCTACCCCCGTTTATCGGCAGGAGTTTGGAGATACCAGGTTCCGACGGGTTAATTACAGCCTGATAGCGACGACCAGATATCAGGAACAATTTCCAGCCAGCGAACTGCCCAGGGAAGCTATTTATACCAGAAGTAGCCAGCCAGTTGAAGTCAAAGTACTGAACTCGGCTCCGCCCGCCATGCCCAAAATTGCTTACGTCATTCCCTCATTTAAATGGGAGAGGAAACGTGACCGAAATCAGATACAGAGCACCAGGAAAAGTGCTTTGCGGGTTTATATCGAAAGGCCCTGGTATTCTTCGGGCGAAGGCGAACTTCTGGCCGTTATTCTGCCTCCCGGGCTAGGGGTTACGCCCAAAAAACGTAGCAAGACCGTGGTGGCAGGTGGAGTAAAAGATCAAACCGTCACTGCCGGGGGAACACAGCCACCAGTCCAGGCCCGGCCCCAGGTCCAGAAAAAAATTACCCAGCCACCTGTTTCACTCCACTTTCCGGCTGTGCCTACGGAATACAGGCCATATGTTACCATGTGGGGAGCTGATCCGATCTGGAAATCAGGTAGCACCTGGCCTCCGGAATATCCATCACCCGAGGCTTTTCCGGCGGCAGTAGAAATAATGGGGGAGCTGCCTCTGCTGGAAATGCCCGAAGAAAAAAAGTTCATCGCAGTTGGCCATGAAGTAGAATATGATAAGGAGCGGGGACTCTGGTATTGTGATTTAGAGCTTGACCCGGGTCAGGCTTATTTCCCATTTATCAGACTGGCTCTGGCCAGATTTCAGCCTGACTCAGTTCCTGGAGCTCATTTGTCGAAAGTGGTGGTAACTAATTTTGGGCAAATTCTGCCTGAGCGGGTGCTGGGCGTCACCTTTAATCCATCTAATCTGGCGGAGATAGGTTTTACTTTATCCGGGATTTCGTATAACAGGGGATACGGGGCTGACGGGCCGGGAGTGGTCGAAGTCTCTCTCGAAACGAGGAAACTCAATCTACCCGAAGAAATCGGCTGGGAAGAAGTTCCAGAAACTTCAATTACCCTTAAGCCCCAGAGCTCCGGGGCAAGGGAAAGCAGTTCGTATGTCTGGAAAGGATCTCTGAAACTGCCGAGGGAAATAAAAGTGCGGGACTATCGGCTGACCATAAGAGAATATGAAATTTTTGATACTGATGAACTGGACAGGACCAAAGCCACCGTCACGGCTGTACCCAAAAAATTTAAGCGACTGGTTTATGCCGAAACCATCAAATTGGCTGATCTATAGACAAAAATTCAAATCCCTCTATCCCCGGCTTTTGTGCAGTCCGAGCTGCTCTTGCCACTCCAGTCCATCAGCGATGCTGAACTATATTTTTTACAGTAATATAGGGATTAAAAATGTAACCGCTGCCAGTCCAGCTGTGAGAACGTTCAGCATCAAAATCGAGGGTCAGCTTGGTGGTCGTATCTTTGGCAATCGTAAAGTGACAGGGTAAGGTCACGGTTATCGCCGGGGTCATATCGATGGTAAAAGTTCTTTCAATGGTGATAATCTCCACTCTGGAGATGACCAGCTTGAGACCGGAATAAGTTCCCTCGGGCAAATTCAGGGCAGCCAGCCTTTCTTCCCTCCCGCGAAGAGGCAGGAGATCAATTCGCTTTGGTTCGGTTAAGATATTATCTGTCCAGCTCTGGCGGTCTTCGCTCCGAAGATATATAGCCTCCAGGGTGATATAGAAGTTCTGCAGGTTAGGAGCTGGAGCATCAGTCAGATATAATTCAAAACTAGAAGAGGATTGTGGAGAACAGCCGAACTGACTGATAATAAAAACAAAAGCCAGAAACAGTCCAGCTTTTTTCATCGCCCACCTCCTTTTCTCTTATATTTTATCTAGACTGCCCTTTGCCTGTCAATTATTCGAATTGCCTTACTTAAAATCTAGACGAAACTGATTCGTTACTTCACGAGAAAATCCAGACTAAATTTTTTTGCCTTCTGGCCCGCTTTGAAACTAAATTGGGGAGAGATTGGCCAGGAGGAGAGATGGATTTAAGCTTGAAAGTTTAAGATTGGTCTGCCGCGAGTCCTTTCCCTGGAATAATTAATCAACCAGCTACAGTTACTGATATTCGGCCCAGTGCTTGATTTTTAAGTCGTCTATCTTTTTAGAGACGAAAGCCTGGACAAAGGCTTGAGCCAGCTGCAGATTGGTGATAACCGGTATTCCCAGGTCAACAGCCAGGCGTCTCATCTTGTAGTCTGAATCGAATTCAATCCTTTTACCGGTATGAGGAATAGAAATCAAAAAGTCAATTTTCTTTTCCATCAGGAATTCTTTGAGATTTGGCTCCCGCTTCTGATGAATTTTAAAGAGCCTGGTATTTTCAATTCCATGTCGTCGCAAAAATCTGGAAGTCCCTTCGGTGGCATAGATCTCAAGTCCGGTGCCGGCCAGCTCCC